>Ga0315288_10012096_pt1 | contig 10858 bp, 10 predicted proteins | sample YL17G11_20_MG_FD_203454 | JGI IMG/M metagenome (GOLD analysis project Ga0315288, IMG submission 203454) | Sediment microbial communities from Yellowstone Lake, YNP, Wyoming, USA - YL17G11_20 | ecosystem: Environmental > Aquatic > Freshwater > Lake > Sediment | place: USA: Wyoming | collected...
AGACTACAGGCAGGATGCATTGATAACGTCGTCTTATATGTGGTTCCCGAACCCCAACCCCCTCCGGTATATCACGTCGATGCGGTCAACGGCAACGATAACAATAACGGCTTGAGCAGAAGAACTGCCTTTGCCACCATCAGCAAAGGTATCGATTCAGCCACAAATCGCTACAAGGTATTGGTCTATCCGGGTGTGTATCAGGAAGAAGTCGATTTCAAAGGTAAGGCGATAACGGTGCAGGGTGTTGCAACAAAAGTCGGCATACCTGTCATCGAAAACCCCGGCGATTTCGCAGTCTCTTTCTACAATGGCGAAGGCCCTCGAAGCATCTTAAAGAATTTCGTTATAAAAAATAGTTTTATGGCAATCTTTATCGCCGGCAGCTCCCCAACATTAAAGAATCTAAACATAATCGGCAACAAATACGGCATCGAGGCATACGCTGGCGCAGAACCGAAAATAGCAAACTGCATCTTCTACAACAATAGCGATAGCGACATATTCGGCTGCGAAGCACGTTATAGTTGCACGTCTGAACCGGGCCAAGGTAATATCGCTGCTGACCCCTGTTTTGTGGACCTAAATAACGGCGATTATCATTTGCTTTCGCAGCGAGGCAGATATTGGCATCGGGCTGATGTCTGGGTGCTTGATAGAGTTACAAGCCCCTGTATTGATGGCGGCGACCCCGATGATGATGTGTTGGATGAGCCGATGCCTAACGGCGGACGAATTGATATGGGCGCTTTTGGCGGGACGCCTTTTGCGAGTATGAGTGACATAAAATGGCTCGATGGCGACATCAACCACGATGGAAGAGTCAACCTGGCTGATTTGGCGATGCTGACGGAGAATTGGCTTTCAGAAAACAGTCCGTGACATCTGTAATGTTGCGTTAATAATATTTCATAATAATTTTTTTGAAAGGGGCGAAAAATGAAACGGTTATATTTAACAATTTGTGTGATTGGCCTGATATTGAGCGTGGCCGGCACAGCAGCAGCGAATACCTGGCAGGTGGTTTACCAGACAGATTTCTCCACCGACCCCGGCTGGACCACTGACCAACCAGCGAATTACTACTGGGACAACTCAATGGGTACTTACTTTGTCCACAATACTAACACCTATCCAGGTTACTATCCGAACAGATATGCAGGAAAGACAATGGGCCAACCGGTTGGAAGTTTCGAGCTTCAATGGGACATCCAGGTAACACAGTGTGATTGGTCAGCCGGACTCTACTTTGGAGTCTGGGATAGCAGCCTTGAAGAACCTTGGGGTCAAGGAGGGGAGCTTATTATGGTTGTGATTGGTCGCGCTGACGGTGGTCGTGTCATTGGTTTTCAAGTTTGTGCGAACGGCGCTGGTGCCTACGCCGATATCTACCCTGGATGGTCTTTGAATAGGTGGTACACGTTCAAGGTAAGCTACGACTCCGATACGAAGGTCGCTCATTTAGAGGTACTTGATAAACTCACTGGAGCACCCATTTGGAGCTCCACCCTCGCGGTGCCCGGAGGTGGGTTTACCAAAGATTTACAATTTCTTGGCAGCAATCTTGGAATGGTCGGCAGGCACGGTTATTCGGGTATAAGTTCAACTGCTGTTTTTAACGCTAATTTAGACAACATCGTTCTCTCTGTTCCTGCCATTGGGCCAGTAATACCTCCAATTGCAGATGCAGGAGACGATATAATTGCAGATGCCAATGAAGGGGTAACTTTAGATGGCAGTGGTTCCTCCGACCCGGATGGACAGATAATCAAATATACCTGGAAGCGTCTTCCCGATAACGTGGTTATCTACTCCGGCCCAGACCCTAACTGTCAGACTAAGGCCTTAGGGCGGGTAGAAGAGGTTATCGAATTAACCGTTACCGATAACTCCCTTGCCACAGCAACCGATACTCTTAAAATTATCAGCCGAACCACACAAGACCTAAAAGACCAGCTTGCAGCAATGCAATCGCAAATAGAACAATTGCAGCAGCAACAGCAGGAGACCCGGTCTTTAGTTGATAGAATCTGTTCTTATCCGCCTATAAAATGGTGGCTGAGAAGAGCTATCAGATTGGGCGACCTCAATCAAGATGGCAAGGTAAATATGGCCGACTTTGCTCTATTCACAAAGGATTGGCTGCATTAAGCTGACGCGTATCGCAGAAGATAGACGCAACACGAGATACGAATCGCCTGCCGCAACTGTCCCAGATTCTGTGGTTGAGGTTTACCCGCCGTAGGCGAGGTGGATAAAAATAGGCCTCTTTGCCGATGTTAATGAAAAACATAATCGTCAAGATGGCTTACGCCAGCAAGGAGGCCAAAATCGGTCAGTTTGAGATTGTTACTTATCTGAGCTCTTACGAGGCGATAATGGGGTGTGCGATTTACGAAAGGTGGTCTGATAGGTCGAGAGTTAGAAAAAAACCGACAGGGACAGCCCTAAAAAATTTACCCACAATCTTTGGGACAGTGGGACAGTTACCTTTGTTTAATTTCGTTGTAAAATGACTCAACCACGTGTAAACTTAAAGGTGACTTTCATTATGGCGGCGTAGCCAAGTGGACCAAGGCGACGGTTTGCAAAACCGTTATACGTGGGTTCGAATCCCACCGCCGCCTGTTAGGTCTCTGAAACAACCACCCGGTTCTTTCTGCAAAAGGTGTTAGAAAGATTTCTTTTCACTTAAAAATACCAGTTCAGGAGCAGTAAGTCAAATGACATAAAGACCTTACAGCAAGCAAAAAAAATCGAAAAAACTGTTTTCTCTCATCATATTCTCATTTTAGGTTTTGTATTATTTCGCCTGAAAAATGCTTATGATAAGCAGGCCTGACCATGGTGGCAGGCTGCAGAATTACTAACTTTTTGTATTAAGGAGACGCTACAATGCAATACCGGATTGTTCAAAGCGTTCTTGTTGCTATCCTGGTCGTCGGGATTTCTGGCTGCGCCGGTCTCTCGGGACGGGGAGCAGAGAAGGAGGCACCTGGCCAGCAAGTGTCGCTGTCAGAGATTCCCACACCCGCTCGTGTCACTATCGAGAGATTAACCGCCGGCGGGGAGATCAAGAAGCTTGACAAGGAAGAGGCGGGCGGCAAGGTAATCTACGACGTTGAGGCAAGTGTGCGGGGCAAAGACGTGGAGTATGACGTCGCCAGCGACGGGGCGGTGCTCACATCTCAGGAGAGTATTGCGTATAACTTGCTGCCGGCTGCGGTTCAAACAGCCGTCCAGAAGTACTTCGGTTCTGCCAAAGGGTTAAAGGCCTCCAGGGAAATCGAGGAAGGCAAAACATTCTATGAGGTAGAAGGCAGCAAAGCCGGATCTACGATTGCTTTGAAGCTTACAGAGACGGGCAAAATCGTCGAAGAAGAAAAATGACGAAGGTAGTGCCGCATCGGGCGTTCGCAATTTAATTACGCACCGCTAAGTGATAAAATATTATCACTTGGCGGTTTTTTGTGGGTATTCAGATGCGTCTGCTGGTTATAGAAGACTATCGGCCTTTGCAGCAGTCCCTTACAAAAGGGCTGCGCGAAGCAGGTTTTGCAGTAGATACTACAGGCGATGGTCAAGAGGGCCTATGGTATGCTATGAGCAACGATTACGATGTGATTATACTTGACCTGATGTTGCCTCGATTGGATGGTCTGTCTATTCTCAAACAACTCAGGGCAAGAGGCCGTCAGAGTCATGTATTGGTCTTGACCGCCAAGGATACTTTGGAGGACAGGGTAACCGGTCTGGACCTGGGGGCGGACGATTACCTGGTCAAGCCCTTTGAATTCAAGGAGCTTCTGGCACGGGTTCGGGCATTACTGCGTCGCAGCTACCGGGAAAAGAATCCCAGCATCAAGCTCCAGGATTTACAGATTGACCTCACAACCCAGAGAGTTTGGCGAGGTCGGGAGGAAATCCAGCTTACCCCACGGGAATACGCGCTCCTGGAGTATTTGGCTATGCGCTCTGGCCAAACGGTGTCCCGAACAGATATATGGGAACACGTCTATGAGTTTAACTCTTCCGCATCCAGCAATGTGGTGGACGTGTATATTGGTTATTTGCGCCGAAAAATCGAACGTTCGGGCAAACCTCCTTTGATTCGCACTGTCCGAGGTCGCGGCTACATTTTAGGAGCACAATCGTGACGCATTCTCTTCGAGCTCGTTTGCTTGTGGGTATAGTAGGCGGCATGATTTTGCTGTTGACCATTTTCAGTCTTATAATCTATACGCTGACCCATCGTGCACTTATCAGCCAGCTCGACTCATCGCTGCTGTCCACGGCCCGGATGTTAGCGGCATCGGTGGAACAAGACAATAACGAGATTGAACTGGGGTTCGAGGTGCAGGCGATGCCGGAGTTTCAAAAGGCAGAGCATCCGACTTACTGCCAGCTATGGCGGCAAGACGGCACTGTAGTCGTGAGGTCCCCTTCGTTAGGCGCAGACGACCTTTTGCACTTTGAAGGGTCTTCTGCTGAACCGGTCTTTCAAAAATTCAAAATCAAAAATGGCCGACCTGGACGAGCCGTCGGCTTTAAGTTTAATCCCAAAATAGCAGAGAACGATGGGCAAAACTATCAACCACAAACAACAGTTCAGGTACTCACTCTGGTAGTCGCTCGTGATGTGGGCGATTTGCAACACAACCTGCAGCTGCTGCGATGGCTGCTGTTAATCGCGTCAGCAGGCACGGTTACTCTGTCTTTTTTTGTTGCGACCTTCGTGGTTCGACAAGGTCTCAACCCACTCAATTCACTTGCCTCTGAGATTTCAGCTATCAAGGAAAACAACCTGACGGTTCGAATCGTAACCGCATCTTTACCCGCAGAGATACTACCCATCAAAATCCGGCTTAATGAGCTGCTCTCGCGGTTGGAATGCTCGTTTAATCGTGAGCGTCGTTTCACTGCCGACGTCGCACACGAATTACGCACCCCATTAGCAGGATTGCGTTCTACAATCGAGGTAACTCTGGCACGCACCCGTGAGGCGGATGAATATCAAGCTGCCCTTTCTGATTGTCTGACAATCACCGAAAATATGCAAACAATGATTAACAATCTGTTGACGCTCGCACGCATCGACGCCAACCAGATGACCTTTCGGTGTGACCAAATCCGGCTGGCCAAGCTCGTCAATTCATCCTGGCATACCTTTTCACATAAAGCGCTCGAGCGCGGCATCACTTTTGACAATCGCATCCCTGCTGAAATGACCTGCAACTCGGACTCCGACAGCTTATCCATAGTGCTTTCAAATCTTCTGGCCAATGCCGCTGAATATACCAACCAGGACGGCCAAATCTGGATAGAAGCGCATCAAGCCAACAATCGCACAGAAATTGCTGTTGCTAATACCGGCTGCCGGCTTACCAACGACCAGGGGTCCCATGTATTTGACCGCTTCTGGCGTGGTGATTCATCACGCACCGACACAGGTATCCACTGCGGCCTGGGTCTGGCTCTGGTCGAACGGCTTGTCCGAGCATTAGGCGGCTCCATTACTGTCGAGCTACAAAATGGCGGGATATTCATTATACGGCTGGTACTGCCCGCTTAGAAATCACCCCAAGGCCAAACGCCTTTGTCCCAAATGGCTCTGTAAAAAGCCAAACAGAATTGTAAAATTTTGCTATTTTTTGTTTTTTTATTTGACCTTTGACCAAATTCGTGTTTTTTATTGGAAACAGCGAGCATAAATTGATATAATAAATCAAAGGCAAGAAAAGTGTGCTTTGACCGCCAGGGAAGGCCAGGATGGAGGATAGAGGGTATGAAATACTTAACGAGGCAGGGTGAGATGGGGGCGTTATGTCGCATAGGGGCATTTTACATATATTTCTCTGTCAGAAACTGGTCTGTTGCTCATAGCAACCGCGCAATCGGTGCGCGCAGATTCTGTCTTCATAACATATTTGTCATCAATTTTTGAAAAGGTAAAAGCATGAAACGCGGAAACATATCAATAATGTTTGCGATGTTCGCTTTGTGTTTGTGGTCTGCTCCTGCCAAGGCGACTCTTGTTGCAATTCCTTATGAGTTTGTGCAGAACGAAAGTACCGTACTTATAGAGGGAGAGGGTCCATACCGATACTACTCTATCGAGGGTCAATTCGTATTGAATGTCGATTTTGATGTGGGCATTGCATCGTTTGACCAGGTTAATGCAACCCTCAGCGGTGAAATAACATATTGGGAGACCGCTGGGTCACGACCTTCACGTACAAATAATCTGGATGTGCTCTTTAAGTTGACGGAACTGGAGTCGGTCTATGTGAGTGATACAAAAATTGACTTTTATTTAGATAGAAATCTTCCAATGTTCCCGGACTCTAATATCCGCCTGTCAGTAACATTTATGGGCGATTCGCTTAACATGACCGGGTATTTCTCGGCACCTGTGTTTGATGGAGCATCGTACACCTTGAATGCTACTGCTGTGCCGGAACCGGGTACGCTTTTGCTACTGGCGTTTGGCGGGATAATGTCGAGAAGGCGAAGTTAATTATGAACGAGGGCGAACTTTGTGTCCTTATAGCATATTTGTTATCAAATTTTGAAAGGGAGAGTCTATGAAAACAGAGAAAATAATCGAGTCTATTTTACTGGTTGCGGTTTTGAGTCTGGCTGCACCTTTTATAGAAGAGGCAAGGGGAACGCTCGTTACGACCATTTATGAGTTCGTGCCGGAGCAGAGTAGGCTCATTCGGGTTGGTGGGATGGTCCCCAGGATGGAAAGCTACTCTATTCAAGGGCAGTTTCAATTAACTGTAGACTTTGATGCAACTGCCGCTTGGTTCGATCAGGTTGATGCAACCATCAGCGAAGCAGTCTGGTACCATGAGATAGGCGAACCGGCTAACCGTACGCAAAGTCTAAATGTCCTTTTTCACATGACGGAATTAGAAAGCACGTATGTCAGCGCTACACAGATTGATTTTTTGTTGGCCAGAGACCCACAGTTTCCAAATTACGATATTCGGATTCGGGTAACCTTCATAGATGACCTCGTTTACTTGACCGGCGGTTTCACAGAAGCTGCATGTGATGGTTATCAATTTGACATTGATGCCTTTGTCGTTCCTGAACCATCTACACTTTTCCTGCTTGCGGTAGGTGGGTTGGTTATCAGAAAACGCATCTTTTAGGAGAGAAGAGAGGGACACACATAAGGACACAAAAAGCGTTATTTAAGGAGAAACTAAAATGTTGCTAAAGGAACGGATTCCAGTTATTCGACCGGTCATCATTCTCATCTTGACTTTTTGCAGTGCTGGATTTGCGGTGAAAATTTAGATTATTCAGAAAATGAGCTTGATATTTCGGTCTTTTAATGTTATAATTATTTAGCAATTAACGGTTTATTGGCAATCTTAAAGGAAAGGGTAAAAAATGAAACGCGGAATAATATCAATATTGTTTGCGATGTTCGTTTTGTGTCTGTGGTCTGTTCCCGCCAAGGCGACCCCTGTTACGGCCGTTTATGAGTTTGTGAGGGATGAAAGTACTTTGCGGTTGGAGGGTATATGGGGTATGCCAACCTATTCAATCGAGGGTACGTTTTTATTGTCATTTGATCTTGATGTGGGCATCGCATCCTTCGACCAGGTCAATGCAACGCTTACCCCTGAGAATGTATCCTATGATGTGCCTTATATTGATTACCCTAAACCAGGGACTCTTTTTACAAATAATTTAGATGTTATTTTCTCTATGAGGGAACTAGAAAGTATCGTCGTGAGTGACGAGAAAATTGACTTTTATTTCGATAGAAACCTTCCAATGTTCCCAGACTCTAATATCCGCCTGTCAGTAACATTTATGAGCGATTCGCTTAACATGACCGGGTATTTCTCAGCACCTGCGGCTGATGCTTGGTCTTATCATTTAAATGCTTTTGCGGTTGAAGTTCCAGAACCCACAACAATTTTGATTCTTTGTGCAGGTATGTTATTTTTCAAAAAAGGTATCGAATTAAGGTAATTATAGCAACTTAACTCCATAAATTCCTGTTTAAGGAGGAACTAAAATGTTACAGAAGGAGTGGATTTCATCTTTTCGAATGGTCATTATTCTCATCGCGGCTTTTTATAGTGCGGGATTGAGTAATGCAACAGTTAATGAGGCACGAACTGCACGAACATCGGCACTTCAGGATTTGATAACCTCGGTAGAAGGGGAACCAAAAGAGCCAATACGGATTTTCAAGACGAAAGATGGTTACTTACGTTTTATTGGGGCAGCTCCATCGACGCACTTTGCTGTTGAAGTCACAAAGCGTGGCATTACACAAGATGCCGCGAATGCGTTTTTGGGAAAATGGCGTAATCTCTTCGTGAATGAAAGTCAGGCCGTTGAATTCCGGAAGATTTATTTGACTTTGCGAACACTTTATGTCATAATACATAAAAGCTTATAAATCAAGGAAAGGGTAAAAGTATGAAACGCGGAAACATATCAATAATGTTTACGATGTTCGTTTTGTGTTTGTGGTCTGTTCCCGCCAAGGCGACTCTTGTTACGACCATTTATGAGTTTGTGCAGGAGCAAAGTACTTTGTATCACAGCGGAGGGCTTTTTGGCGGGTCTGGCCCTTATTCCATTGAAGGGCAGTTCTGGTTGACCGTAGATTACGATGCAGGTGTCGCATCGTTCGACCAGGTTGATGCAATTCTGACGGACAAACAGGACAACTGGTATCCGTACGGGAGGGACCTGGGCAGGCTGTTTTACTTGACAGAATTAGTCAGCACCAGTGTTAGCGATTCAGAGATCGACTTTGAGGGGCATTTTTATGATGTCCCTGGGGACCCCCTGCATTGGGTGGTGCTCGTTGACTTGACCTTCATAGACAAGAATTTAGTTCACCTGATGGGAACCCGGCAGCGATCGGAGGTAGTGCCTGAGGGTAGTACCTTTAGGATTGACGCTGTTGCTGTTGCGGTTCCGGAACCTGGGACGGTGTGCTTTCTTGGTCTTGGCGGGTTGTTTCTTAAAAAACGTATCTTCTTGAGCAATAAGAAACCAAGATAATGACAAAGAAATATTTGTTTAAGGAGGAACAAAAATGTTACAGAAGGAACGGGTCATCATTATCGTTTTACTCACTATTCTCATCACCACCTTTTCCAATGCAGTCGCTGGCCAAGCTCCCATTAAGAGTACATCTGAAGCAAGAGCATTAGAACTTAAAGGCCTGTTGAGCTCACTTGAAGGGGTACCTCATGAACCACCACGGGTTTTCAGGACAGGAGAAGGGTACTTGCGTTTTATTGGTGCACCTCCTTTGACGCACTTTCAAGTCGCCGTTGAGGAACGCGGAAAGGCTGAGGAAGCTGCCGGGGCGTTCCTTAATCAGTGGCGCACACTTTTTGTTAATGAAAGTCCGTCGATAAATTTCCAAACGATTCGCGTCAAGACACAAAACGGGCGGACCTACCTGCGCTACAAGCAGATGTATGCCGGCCTTGATGTCTTCGGGGCGGAGATGATTGTGCAGATTAATGCAGCCGGCGGGATTGACGCAGTGATAAGCGATATTATGCGCGATACCGGAGCGCTTGATACAGAGAAGATTTCGCTCAAGCCAGCAATTGATGCCTTAACTGCTCAAAAGAAAGGGATAGAGTTCCTGGCTGAGCAGCATCAGAAACTCAAGTTCATTGCATCTGAGCCGGTTCTTATGATTTACGCACCAGAGGTGGTCGGTAATAAGGGAGAGGTGCGGTTGGTATGGCAGATGGAAGTGAGTAATGTCGGTCTGATAGCTGTCAAAGAGCTTGTTCTTGTCGATGCCCACAGTGGCGAAATCGCACTTCACTACCCGCTTATTCATAGTATTAGATGGCGGCAAATCTTGGACGAAGATCAAAATCGGGATTTGGTCCGCGAGGAGGGCCAGCTTCCGTGCGGGATTCCAGATGCTGATAATGCCTATGATTACTTGGGTGCAACATACGATTTCTATTACATACACCATGGCCGCGACAGTATCGACAATTCAGGGATGACCTTGATTGGTGTAGTTAAAGTCGGAGACCAATGGTGTGACGCAGAGTGGGCCTCTGGGGAGATGAGGTTCGGCGATGGGCTTACGTTTGACGACGTTGTGGGGCACGAATTTACACACGGGGTAACGCAAAACACGTCAAACTTGAACTATCTCAACGAGTCTGGCGCTATCAACGAGTCGTTTTCCGATATGTGGGGTGAATGGATCGACCAGAACTATACTAATGGCAATGACAACGATGCCCCCGAAGTCAAATGGATACTAATGGAAGACATTACTTGCACAGACAGAAGGCGTAACATGGCAGACCCGCCCCGATGTTCAACCCCGTATGGCGGGCCTATGCCGGACCGGTACGGTAGCCCTTATTTCTACACCGGCAGCGAGGACTGGGGCGGAGTCCACCACAACTGTGGTGTAGGCAACAAATTGTGTTACCTGTTGACCGATGGTGATATTTTCAATGGTTATACAATCACAGAAATGGGCATTCCAAAAACGGCTGACCTGTTCTACGAATGTCAGACAAGTCCACTTCTCCTTCCCGCCTCAGATTACTATGACCTGGGCTGTGTCCTGACGCAGGCAGCCATAAACCTCCACTTTTCGGATCCCGACCGCGAGAACGTGGAGAAAGCGTGTCGAGCAGTTGAGATAGCGCCAAATCTCATGGCGTGGTGGAAGCTTGACGAGGGTTCTGGTGTAATTACTTGCGATTCGAGCGACTACGGTCGGCCCTGCCTGCATCTTACGAACAACCCCACATGGGTACCAGGCAGAACCGGTCGGAGCGGCGACTATGCATTAGAGTTTAACGGCAGCAATTGGGTCTAT
>Ga0315288_10012097_pt1 | contig 10858 bp, 7 predicted proteins | sample YL17G11_20_MG_FD_203454 | JGI IMG/M metagenome (GOLD analysis project Ga0315288, IMG submission 203454) | Sediment microbial communities from Yellowstone Lake, YNP, Wyoming, USA - YL17G11_20 | ecosystem: Environmental > Aquatic > Freshwater > Lake > Sediment | place: USA: Wyoming | collected...
GACCTAACTCACGCAAAATCAACATGAAAGCAGAAATGCTTGCAACAGAATTTTTCAACCCATCCCCTGCTCAGTATACTCGCTTTTCGGCGTTTCTTCCGTCTAACCCGATGATTCTCCGCGACATCCCCGGATTCTGAACCTTCAGGGGGGTGCGCTCTACCGGGCTCTCTGGTAGGCTCTCTGGTAGGCTCTCTAGCAGGCTCTCTACTAGACTCTCTGGCAGACCCTCTGGTAGACTCTCTGCCAGACTCAGTGGTAGGCTCTCTGGTAGACGCTCCACCAGGCTCTCTACTAGACTCTCTGGTAGACTCTCTACCAGGCTCTCTACCAGACTCTCTGGTAGGCTCAGTGGTAGGCTCTCTGGCAGGCTCCCTACTGGGTTCTGGGGCTCCGAGCCGGTTTCTGATTCTGTATTCAGTGATTTGACTTCGCGTCGCGCGCTGTCTCCACCGGGCTCAGCGCCGGACGCTATCCGCTCACCGGTTGCCGCTATCCGCCAACCCCATCTCGCCCGGCGTTTCGAGCTTGGGAAACATGGGGCCTGTCAAGAGTGAAACATGGGTAGCGTCCCCATATTACCAGAGCAACAGAGACATGATTGTCATCATCCGACACGAGTTTCTCCCTGATGAGCCAGAAAGCAAGACGAAGGCTGACCTCCGCCTCAGACATACGGTCGGGACGGGCTGGTTCCTGGTTCATGGTTCTTAGTTCACGGTTGGCCGTTCATCGTTCACCGTTCCTCGCTCATCGCTCATCGCTTGCGCCTCGAAATAGGGGAAGCGTCCCCGTATTCATCCCTTATCTTGTCATGACGACCTTCCTGATAGCTTGTGGCTTGTGGTCCCTCACGTATGAAGTGCACGCCGGGCGAGAGATGCCGGGTTTCACGTTCACTAATCGCCAGACCAGCGCAGCGATGAGTGCCGCGCCGAATCGTGGCGTGTGCATTGGTTCTTCCCTGTTTCTCACGATGGCGCCTTGCTTACCCGGAGCATCATCTTAGAACCCCACCGTCACCAGCCTGCAGTCGAGGGCGTAGTATGTCTGCCGGTCCGGGCTGGACCGGGTGCAGAAGGTGAGCGCGGGCGGGCGGAGGCGGGCGCCGAGGTGTTTCGGCGGCCTTCCCTTTGTGATATGCAGATTGTAGCCGATGACCGCGCCGGCGGGCGGAGCCAGCCCGCCTGCCACGCAGAGCGGGATTGCCAGCCCCGGTTTCTGCGCGAGGACTCCAAGCCATGCCAAGCCGATGCCAATCGGCAGGCCGAGGTACGCGCCGGCGTAGGCGAGCCCGGTATTGCCCTCGCAGTCCATCCAACTGCCGACCATCGCTGTGCCCAATGCGCAACCACAGGGGTAGCCGAGCGCGGCACCCGCGGTTCCGCCTACGAGCACGGGCACCAATGGGCTAGGGTCATACGGATCGCCGGAGGGGCTGGGGAAGGGGAACAGCGTGCCGACGACAATTGCTCCCGCAATCGCCCAGGCAGCGCCAACAAGCCCACCAGTAACGAGCGCGCCGCCGGACTCCAGTACGATGTCAGCCTGGGCCCCAGCGGAGTTGAACAGGACAAGCGCAGCGATGATTGCTGGACCGAATCGGAAACTGAACACCAATACCTCCCTATCTTGCCACGACCACCTTCCGGACACTTGACGGCTCGTGGCCGTCGGCTTTGAACGCTGAATGCTCTTTGACGAAATACACGCCGGGGGCCAGCCAGCTCACGTCATTCGGGCCGGGATGCAGGTCCAGCACCTTGCGGCCGCTGATGTCGAGCAGGGAAACCAGGGACTGTCCCGTTGTGGACTGTCCCGGTTTTCCGGGCGGCATGTCGAGCATGCCGCGCACGATGCTGGCGCGCGGCTTGGAGTCTGCGGCTTGCGGGTTGCGGCCTTCTTCGATTCCGCCGCCGGAATCCCGCAGGACCGATACGCTGGAGCCGTAGAAGTTCGCAACATAGACCCGGTTCCGGGCCGGGTTGTGGCAGAGGCCAAGTGGCCCGGCGCCAACGTCAATCGTCCGCAGCACCTGATTCGTAGCGCCGTCAATCACACTCACGCGGTTGCTGCCATAGTCACCACAGTAGATACGATTGTTGACCGCGTTGTAGCACAGGGCAAGCGACCCCCAGGTTTCCGGGCTGGCGATGACCGAATCCGTTGCGCCGTCAATCACGCTGACGCTGTACCCCGAGTAGTTCGCGCAGTACACCTTGTTGTTCTGCGGGTTGTAGCAGAGCGCCCAGGGAAGATTACCTGTGGTCACGGTGGCGATGACGCCATTCGTGCCGCCGTCAATCACGGTTACGGAACTGGCCTCAGAGTTTGCGCAGTAGACCTTGTTGTTCTGCGCGTTGTAGCATAGGGCCCAGGGGCGATCACCCACCGCCACCGTCGCAACAACCGAGTCCGCCGCGCCGTCAATCACGGTAACGTTATCGCTGTTCTCGTTCGCGGAATACACCTTGTTGTCCTGCGGGTTGAGGCACAGCGCCCGGGGGCATTCTCCGGCGGGCACGGTTGCCACCACCTGGTTGCTCGCGCCGTCAATCACGGTCACATTGGGGCTCCAGTAGTTCGCGCAATAGACCTTGTCGCCAACAGGGTTGTGGCAGAGCGCACAAGGGCTGCCGCCGGTGGGTACCGACGCGACCACTCCGTTGGTTGCCCCGTCAATCACAGTCACATCCGCACTCCAGAAATTCGCGCAGTAGACTTTGTTGCTGGTCGGGTTGTAGCAGAGCGCCCAAGGGTAGTAGCCGGCCGCCACGGTGGCGACCACGCGGTTGAACGCGCCGTCAATCACCGATACGTTGTTGCTGACCTCGTTCGCGCAGTAGGCCTTGTTGTCCTGCGGGTTGTAGCAGAGCGCCCGCGGGCTGCAGCCGGCGGCCACGGTCGCGACCACGCCACTGGTCGCACCATCGATCACGGTCACATCGGAAGTGAAGTCGTTCGCGGCATAGACCTTGTTGTTCCGCGCGTTGTAACCCAGGGCCCAGGGGCTGCCGGGGTCGGGCACGGTCGCGACCACTCCATTGGTCGCACCGTCAATCACCGTCACGCAGTCGCCGTAGTAGTTTGCGCAGTAGACACGGTTGTCCTGCGGGTTGTAGCAGAGTGCCTGCGGGACGTTGCCCACCGGCACAGTCGCGATCACGCCGTTGGTCGCGCCGTCAATCACAGTCACGTTGTCACTTTGGTCGTTGGCGCAGTAGACCTTGTTGTCGGTCAGGTTGTAGCAGATCGCGTACGGCTCGCTGCCGGCGCCCACCGTGGTGATGACCTGGTTGGTCGCGCCGTCAATCACCGTCACGTCATCGCTGTTGCCGTTGGCGCTGTAGACCTTGTTGTTCTCCGCGTTGTAGCCAAGCGCGCGGGGAGCGTCCCCCACCGGCACCGTCGCGATGACCCCATTGCTCGCACCGTCAATCACGGTAATGTCGTTGCCGCTCCAGTTGGCGCAGTAGACCTTGTTGCTCTGAGGGTTGTAGCACAGGGCCCAGGGATAGCTGCCGACCGGCACGTTGGCTATCACCTGGTTCGTCGCGCCGTCCATCACGGTCACGCCGTCGTAGTCCGCGCAGTAGACCTTGTTGTCCTGCGAATTGTAGCATAGGGCGTAGGGACAATCGGCGGTTGGCACCGTCGTGATGACCTGATTGCTCGCGCCATCAATCACCGTGACGTCGCAGCTGAAGTTGTTCGCAGAATAGATCTTGTTATTCGCCGGGTTGTAACAGAGGGCGTACACATCCGACCCGACCGGAATCCGGGCGATCTTCCGGTCGGTTGCCCCGTCAATCGCAATCACGCAGTTGCCGGTTTCGCCGCCGACGTAGATGGTGTTGCTGGCGGAGTCGTAAGCCAGACACTTCGGGCGGGTCAGCCCGCACAGCGAATCCGGCAGGTAGATCGTCGTCTCCAGCCACTGGGCCTGAAGCGCAGTAGAAAGCAGGCTTAGCGGCACGCACAATGAAAACAGGAACTTCACGCCGACCTCCTCGTCTCAGAGTTCCGTCCGCTGGCAGGATCCGGCCTAGTGCCGCGCACGGAACACGAAGTCCTTGATGACCCGTGCATAGTCGCTGCCCATCGTTTCGGGTACATTCTCGTGGGTGGCGCTATCGAGCCAGACAAACTCGGTCTCGGACCGGTTGGACTTCTCATACAGCACAAGCGCGTTACGCTCAAAGACCGCAGTCTCATCCTTCTTGCCGTGCAGCAGGAGCAGCGGCGCCCGGACCCGGCCGATTCGGCGCTCGTTGTCAAAGTCGGCCCGAACCACAAAGCTGCCCGGAACATCCAGCACCGTCCCCTCTCGGGTGAGCGACGACGTCGAGGCGAGCGGCGACTCCAGGATTATCGCCTCGGGCGCTCGGATGTCCGCGGCCAGGTGGCAGGCCATGTAGCTGCCCAGAGACCAGCCGTAGTACACGACCCGGCTGGAATCCACGTCGTTGCGGCCCAGACAGTAGGCAAGCGCGGCCTCGGCGTCCGAGAAGCAACCCGGCCCGGAAGGCGAGCCTTCGCTCAGGCCGTAGCCCTGGTAATCGTAGATGAACACCTGGTAGCCCATCTCCCAGAGCAGCTCCACCCGGCCCCAGTAGCGATTGATGTTCTCACCAGTGCCGTGCGAGTAGATGACCGTGGTCGGTCTCGCCGCCGTGTCGCTGCCGTTGGACCGCACGAAGAAACCGTAGATGTTCTTGCCCTGCGAAGTCAGCGTGACCGGCTGGATCAGGGAATCCGGCTTGATGATGAAATGCACGTTCCAGGCCGGCTTCATATCCGCCAAGTTCAGGTACGCGCCGGTGACCTTGAGCGGCTCGAACAGGAACGAATCCAGCGAGAAACAACCGAGCGGGAAGACCAGAAGACCAAAGAGTCCGACCCGTCTATTCATACCAGCCTCCAAAATGATAGTTGGCGCCCAGCACGAACCCGACCGCGCCGTGCCCGGCGATCGGCATCCGGAAGTCAATCACCCTGGGTTTCGTGATCTCACTAGGCGCATACCACTTTGCCTCGGCCGCGAGCGAGAACCTGCTGCCGATTCTGACCTCCTCGCCCAGGACCGGCGCCCAGGCAACTGCCGGCGCGCGGTTGAACTGGAACATCGCCTGGGCACCGAGGTAGGTCAGGAACCGGCGCCCGGCGAGCCAGCTCAGTGCGAGCGCGGCATGGGGAAAGAACCGTTCTTCACCACCCGGTCTCAACATCGCCGTAAGCCCGAGCGCCGCACCCAGCTCAGGAACCCAGCCGCTCTGCCGGCTCAGCGCACCCGAAAAGCCTGCATCCAGCCCGACCTCGCCCAGCGCGAGCAGCAGCAGGTGGCTGTTGCCGTACACGCCAAACCGGTCACTGATACCGTACCGGTACTGGGCCACGGCGTAGGGCAGGGGGATGTTCATCCCGGCGACGTTGGTGACCGGCCCGCCGCAGGACAGGGCGAGTGCGGATTCGCCCTTGTGCAGGGCGCGCACCGTGGAGATTGTTACGCAACCAGTAGCCAGCAGCGCTGCGGCAAGCAGCGTCGCCAAGGCCATATTCCTACATCTCACAATTCCTCCCATCCGGGCGCACTGCGCCCATCTTGCTCCACACCTCTTACCGTCATTGTAGCTGTATCCCGAACTCTGTCAATACCCCGGAGCTTGCGCTCTTCGCGTCTTGACTTCGCCCATTTTTCCGCTATCCTGCCTGAAATGAGGAAGCTACTTGTCATCTTCCTGTGTTGCCTCGCGGTTTCGGCCCTCCAATGCAACCGCAAACCGAAGCCGAAAGCCGCGGCACGCCCGAGAGCGGATTCCGTGGCGCTCGCCGAGCGCATGGGCAACTTGGAGTTCAGTTTTCCGGCCGAGGCGTTGGCGCCGATGAGCGAACCTCAGGTCGTCGCCTACGCTAGCGCGTTGCCCGGCGTCGTTGAAGTACTCCGTGCCGCCGGGTTCAGGGCCCCGTATCTGGAAGGAACGCCGCGCGAGGTCTACGCGCGGCTGGGCTGGCTGGCGGACACAATGCGCGCTGTCCCGGGCTTCGACTCCGCGCTGTTCCAGGCTGGACTGAGCTATCCTGCGTTTCGCTCCCGGTTCACCCAAGTCTGGGTCGCCGGGTACGCGATTGTGCTTGACTCGACGGTCACCGCGCTTCGGTCCCAGGAATTGGATACGCTTCCGGAAGTCCGCCGGACGCTGATGATCCTCGGACCATGGATACGGGCCTGCAGCATGATACCGCCGGCGAACAAAGGACTGGCCCGCACGTATCGGCTTCAGCTCAGCGTACTGGGCAGCCTGCTGTAGACGCGCTCAGTCCGGATTCGGAGTCCGAATCTCGACCAGTGCCACGCTGCGCAGGAAGCGCAGCAGCCCCTCGATGTCCAGCGCCAGCAGATGGTCGTCGATCTGCATATGCTCCGGCAACAGCCGGAATAACGCGCCTGAGCCGAGCCGGTCCTCGAGCACGGTCAATTGCCGGGCGATGACCTTTCGAATATCGCCCAGCGCCGGCAGGGGAAAATCATGCTCGTGATTACGCACCCGCCGCAGCTTCTCTCGCCATTTGAACAACCTGCCGCCAAGGTCCTGGACCTCTAGCCCGCTCTCCCCCAGCGCCGCGGTGAGTATTCCACCGTACAACTCGCCCAGAAAGTGATGCAGGTGTATCTCGCCTGCCTCGCGATAGTACGGAAACTCATTCTCAGGCAGTTTTGGAAACAGCTTCGTCTTCAGCCGCCGGGCGAAACCATAGAAGTACCCGCCGGTGCCGGTGCCTTCAAAGACCTTGGCCGTGGCCTCGGATTTGCCGACGCACCGGACATAGACCCGCTTCTCTTTCTCGCGCCGTTCCACGACTTCCCAGGTCCGGCCGGCCAGCACGAACCGGTTGAACAGGAAGAATACGCGGCCGATACTCGCGCCGGAATCGCGGTCCATCACCTCGAAGTCGCCGAAGCTCTTCTCCTGGATGTTGGAGTGAATCTTGCCGAGGCGCACCTCACGCTCGAGCGCTGGGCCGACCTGGAAGATGCCGGGCCGGGTCTCACAGATACTTCCCTGGATTACCAGCTCCCGGAACGCCTCGCGGACGACGCCGGTCGAGGCGATGGGTGCGAGCACTCGGGCCAGCGCGTCGAACGTCGTGCCGATGCGCCGGCGCTGATACAGGTAGGAAATCGTCTGCTGGGGCAGCACCGCCCGGCACGAGGTGTAGCGCTTCTCGAACAGCTCCCCGCTGCGGGCACACTCGAAGAACGTCTCGAACAGCAGCTTCTCCCAGTCGTTCACATAGATGCCGAAGGAGAAGATATCCTGTCCCAGCCTCCGGTTGCCCCGGCCGATGCGCTGAAGCAGCGAGCTGATTGAGAACGGCGGCCGGAACAGCAGCACCGCATCGATGTCCCCGATGTCGATTCCGAGTTCGAGCGTTGAGGTTGCGCACAGCACCCCGCGCCGCTCGGTGAGCATGAGCTGCTCCGCCCGCTCGCGCTCGCGTTTGGTCAAGCTCGCGTGATGCGCCCAGACCTTGCCCGCAAACGGCGGACGGTCAAGGGTCCGCGAGTACATCTCGACATAGCTGCGGGCGTTGAAAAAGACCAGCACCTTCTTCAGCCCGCGCTTCTGCAGCTCGGCATAGACCTTGCCGACATAGCCGCCCTTCTCCGGCAGCAGCAGGTAGTCAATCTTCCGGCTCTCCCGAACCTGCACGACACGGCCGTCCGGGAAGTAGCGGTCGCCGATTCCGCGGTCTTCAATCGTAGCCGAGAGTGCGTGGAACCTCAGCCCCTTCCGCACCCGGCGCAGGCGATTGAGCAGCACCCGCAACTGGTCACCGCGCGGCGTGTTGTCCAGCAGGTGAAGCTCATCGAGGATGACCACTGACAGCCGCTGAAAGATAGCGGTATGGCGACAGAGCAGCGAGTCCAGCGACTCCGGCGTAGTAATCAGCAGGAACGGCAGTCTGTCCTCTTCGATGACGGGGTGGTCTCCGGTCTTGCGGGCAAGCGGCAGTCTCAGGTAGCCCAGCGGTTCGGCCAGGCGGCGATACAGGTCATTCACCAGCGCCCGGGTCGGCGAGACATAGAGAACCGAAAACCGGCCCGGCTCAACCGGCAGGAGCCTTTCCACCACCGGCGCGACTACCGCTTCGGTCTTGCCGGACGCCGAAGGCGAGATAGCCACGACGTTCTCGCCCTTGAGAATCTCGGGAATCGTCTGCACCTGCACCTGGGTAAGCCGGCCGAATCTGCTGAAGAACGGCAGCCAGGTGCGTGCCAGGTAGCGCTTGATTTCCGATTCAGTCATCTTGAGCAGTGAGTAGTGAACGGCCGAAATCAACCACAATGAACACTAAGGAGGCACAAACGTGACGAAGAAAAGAGCGACGGCCAAATCTCAGACCCATGATTGTCCCTCCGTGTTCTCTGTGCCTTCTCGGTGGCCTCTGTGGTTAGTCGGCTCTCGGCCTATGCGTGCTTGTAGTTCACTTCCCTCCGGTTGATGCGGGTCAGGTCCATCGCCTCGACGCAGAACTTCAGGAAATACCGCAGTCCTTCCTGCCGCCTTCGGAACGCGTGTTCCATCAGCCGCTTCTTCTCGACTTCGGGCAGCACGAACCCGGGATGCGCCTGCTGATAGATGGCGACCAAGCGCTGGAACGCGTCAAGCAGGGCCGAGTCGCGCAGCGGCTGCAGCACGAGACGGTTGCGGATGTAGTTGGTCATCTTCAGATACGTGTAGTCGAACGGCTGCGGCGTGGTCGCAATCACGAGGTAGATTTCCGCTTCACGGTAGATGTAGGGCGTGGTGCGCACCCGGTTGTGAATCAGCTTGTCGTCAATCGTTTTCAGTTCCGGGTCGTTCAGCGAAGTGCGAATCAGCCCCTCGATGAAGTTCATGCCCCGGGCGAACGCGAGGATATCCCAGAGATGCGTCACGGTCTCAGCCTCGTCAATCAGCAGCACCAGCCCTTTGAACCCCAGCTCCCGGCACATCCAGCTCAAGCCGCTGATGATATAGCAATAGAAGTCGCCCGCGGTCGAAAAGTCGTATAGCGCCGGTATCGCCTGCCCGCCCCGTATGCGGTACGGGCTCTTGTATTGTACTGCATACTCCTTGGTGCTCTCGCCCTCAATCATCTGCCAGAACACCTCGCCTATCGGCTGGTGTTCCTTCACCCGGCGGAGCTTGTTCAGCACCGGCGCGAAGAAGACATGGTCATCCATGCCGAGCTTCACCGCGCGCAACAGCAGGTCGCGGAAGCCGTACTCGGTCCGGTTCTCCCCGTCGCCCTCAAGCCAGCGCAGGTTGTGAACGAGCTCGCGGTAAACCCGCTTGGGCCGGTTCGGCGCCACCTCATGCGGGTCGAACTCGACCCGGGCCGCGGCAAAACCCAGATTCAGTGCCCGGTGATGAACGTATTCCAGGAGATGGGTCTTCCCGGTGCCGTAGTCGCCCTCGACCAGCAGCGCGTCACCCTTACCTTTGCCCAGTTCCTCTAGCCCCTGCTCGACCTTCTTCGCTTCAGCCTCGCGCCCGAAGAAGAAGTCCTCGACATCCTGCAAAGGCACGATGCCCAGCCGGAACGCCTCGGTCATCCGGCGCGCCTGCAGCGAATCCAGCGGCTCCTCGGGCCGGGCCGTGAACAGCACCCGCGCCGCCGGCACCCAGAGCTGCAATCCGGTCCGGAACCGCACCAGCACCTCGGTGTTCTGCCAGCGCGTGTCCAGAACCACGCCCTCACCGAAGACGGGATGAGTCACGACGCGCTGGGTCACTGCGTCACCTCACCCATTACGATGAGCCTGGTTCTGTCGGGCGCGTAATTCCAAATGACAAAACCCCAATGCCAAATCAAAGAATCAAGCCCAAAATCACAAACTCGCGTTCTCTTGCACAGCGCGGTCCGTCTTGACATTTGGCATTGGGACTTGGTTTGACATTTGACATTTGAACTTTGAACTTCCCCTTTGGGGTCAGAATTCTTCCGCCTCGACTTCCTTCTTCTCATCATCGCCCAGGCGCCGCGAGGTGACGCGCAGAATGCCCTCGGCATCCTTGGCCGTGAACCCGGCCGCCGGGTTGGCGCGCAGCCGATGAAACGCCTCGATTGCCCCGACCACGAACAGCCGGCGATAGCTGACATCGAAGGCAAAGGCGTTCAGGGCCAGGCTGCCGAGCAGGTCCAGCGCCTTCTGCACCTCGTTCTTCGGCAGCTCGACGATGTAGGCGCTCTCAAACAGGTTCAGCAACTTCAGACCGAGTGCGCGTAAAAACTCCATCGGTTCCAGGTCCAGCTTCTCCAGGTCAATCTTCACGCCCACCGGGTTCATATCGGCAAACGCGCTGCGCAGGCGCTGCTTCAGCGCCTCGTAGACGCCGCCCGTGCCGTCAAGCAACAGGTTCTCGTCCGGTACCGCGTAGAAGAACATCGCGCCCGGCAGGCGGCTGCTGCCGCACTCATCCACGAGCTGGCGCAGGTTGTCCAGCGCCCGGCGCCGGTCCCGGGTCGAGGTAATGCTCATCCCGCGCTCGGCCTCGTCGAACAGCAGAATCAGACCCGAATAGCCGATGCCGTGAATCCACTGAATCAGCGACCGGAGCATCCGGAACGCGGTAGTCTTGTCAATCCGTTCGGATATCCGATAGTAGGCCCGGATGTCCTGGCCGATTTCCTCGCCCTTCAACCATTGCACGATACTGCCAAACGCATCCTCGTCTTCCGCGACCAGCGCGTTGAACGCCGCCTTCACCGCGTTCAGGAAGCTCGAGCTCTCGGTCCCTTTCAGCGAGCTCACATAGTCCCGCAGGTTCATCACTCCCTGGCCCCCGACCTCTAACCCCTGTCCCCCATC
>Ga0315288_10012099_pt1 | contig 10857 bp, 8 predicted proteins | sample YL17G11_20_MG_FD_203454 | JGI IMG/M metagenome (GOLD analysis project Ga0315288, IMG submission 203454) | Sediment microbial communities from Yellowstone Lake, YNP, Wyoming, USA - YL17G11_20 | ecosystem: Environmental > Aquatic > Freshwater > Lake > Sediment | place: USA: Wyoming | collected...
ATGACAGTCTGGTGATGCGCTTGTTTCGGAATCTGCTTCACAAAGCCGATGAGAATCACATCGTCTTTGCTTATCGCGGTAAATCGGCGCGCAAAGATGCGCTGGAACACGCGATTCTCAAAGCCAAACAGAATTTTGCCAAGAAATGGGGCACGCTCCACGACAAACCGACGCTGATTCGTTCGGGGCATCCATCGGACTATGCGGGCTTGCAAGTAGTGGATTATTACCTGTGGGCACTGCAACGATTGTACGAAGTGGGAGAGGAGCGTTTCTTTGGGTCGGTCGCGAAGGATTATCGGCTCATTATGGACTTTGATGATACTCGCCAAAAGCCGTACGGCGCGTGGTATAGCGACTCGAATCCACTCACGCTGGAAAAAATACAGCCCTCAAACAGACTAGGTTCAAGTGGATAAACCTCTTGAACACACGGCTTGGAGCCGACGTTCATCTGTTGCAGGGCTAACATGATAATACTACGATATGGTTCTCTTGTCAAGTGAATTTTTGACAGTGAATTTTTGACCGTCTGACCACGAGACTATTTCGACGATATGACTACCTACCCCAAACGCCTCATCGAAGTTGATCTGCCGATCAAGCGCATCTCCGCGCACGCGCGGCGCGAGAAAAGCATTCGGCATGGACATATCAGCACACTGCACATCTGGTGGGCGCGGCGACCGCTTGCCGCTTGCCGCGCGGTGTTGTGCGCCGCACTCTGGCTCGATCCTGCCGACGAACTCTGCCCGCAGGTGTTTCGCAATCTCGCCGCCGACCTCATCACCGCGTTTGCGATGCGCGCGACGACGAGCGAAAAACTCTCCGCGTCCTGCTCACCTGAATCGCTCGGACGCTGGCTCGCGCTCGCGAAACCGGAGGGGCGGCTCGATCCGACGAACGCGGCGCATCTCAACATTCTACGTGACGCGCTCTTGGACTTTATCGCGGACTTTGCGAACTGGGACAACTCGACGGTGCCGGAGTATTTGGAGACGGCGAGGGTGCTTACCCAGGTTGCACATTTGTCTTTGAGTGATTTTCGATTGGCGACACTTGCACCGCACGCAAGTGCTAGGTGTTGCCGATTTTCGATTGGATTTTTCCCAGCCGAATGTGAATGAACAAATCGAAAATCTAAAATCCAAAATCGCAAATTTCCCCCGTCCGTTGGTCGTTGATCCGTTCGCCGGAGGCGGCGCGATTCCCCTGGAAGCGTTGCGCATCGGCGCGGATGCGTTCGCGAGCGATCTCAACCCAATCGCGGTGTTGCTCAACAAGGTTGTGTTGGAGTACATCCCCAAGTACGGGCAGCGACTTGCCGACGAGGTTCGCAAGTGGGGAGAGTGGATCAAGGAGCAAGCCGAAAAAGAGTTAGGGGAATTTTATCCAAAAGACCCGGACGGCGCGACGCCAATTGCGTACCTGTGGGCGCGGACGATTACATGCGAAGGTCCCGGCTGTGGCGCGCAAGTCCCGCTGATGCGTGGTCTGTGGCTTGCAAAAAAAGGCGAGCGTTCGGTTGCGTTACAAATCGTGCCGGACAAGAAACACAAGCGCATCGAATTTGAAATCATCGCAAAGCGCAATGGCAAATGGGTGCGCACGGAAAATCCCAGAAGCCAAATTTCAAATCCCAGTTTTGAGGGGACGGTGAAACGCGGTTCCGCGACATGCCCGGTATGTGGATACACCACGCCCGTTGCATCCGTCCGCAAGCAGTTGAAAGCGCGTAAGGGTGGTGCGGCGGACGCGCGCTTGTTTGCCGTGGTGACGACGAAGGCGACCGAGCAAGGACGTTTTTACCGCTTGCCGACCGAGCGCGATTTGAACGCGGTGAAAAAAGCGGCAGCAGAATTGAAACGACGCGAACGCGCACACAGGGGCGCGTTGAGTTTGGTGCCGGATGAAACCTTGCCTGTGATGAGTGGTGTGTTTAATGCACCCATTTATGGACACAATACTTGGGGAAGTTTATTCACGTCGCGTCAAGCATTGGCGTTGACGACAATCGGAAAATTTGTACGAGATGGTGGCGAGAAATTGGCCGCAGAACTTGATAGCAGTCTTGCAATAGCAGTTCAGACCTGCTTGGCGATGGCTTTGGATAAGCAAGCAGATAGCAATTCATCTCTTTGTTCATGGCGTTCCGCGAGTGAAGACATTGGACACACGTTTGGTCGTCAGGCTCTCCCGATGTTGTGGGATTTTGTGGAAGGAAACGTCCTTGGAGGTGCGACACGGGATTGGTTGAATGCCGTTGAAGGTGGACTTAAAGCTATTGGAAGTCTTGACAGAAATATTCAGCAAGGACATATCGAACGAGCAAGTGCCACTACACATCCATTGCCTGATGACGCTGCACAATGTTTCTTCAGTGATCCACCTTACTACAACGCAGTTCCATATGCTGACCTATCTGACTTTTTTTACGTCTGGATGCGACGCACCGTTGGTAGTCTCTATCCTGACTTATTTCGGGAATCCCTTTCGCCTAAAGAACAAGAAATATGTGAGATGGCTGGCTGGGATCCGGTTCGTTATCCCAACAAAGACAAAAACTTTTTTGAGAAAGAAATGGGCAAGGCAATGGCAGAAAGTCGCCGCGTGCTTGCACCGAACGGAATCGGTGTCGTCGTCTTCGCGCATAAATCCACTAGTGGCTGGGAAGCGCAACTCCAAGCAATGGTGGACGCCGGTTGGACAATGACTGGTTCTTGGCCCATTGATACGGAAATGGGCAGTCGCTTGCGCGCAATGAATTCTGCCGCGCTCGCATCATCTGTTCACCTCGTTTGCCGCCCACGCGAAAACCCTGATGGCTCATTGCGCGCCGACAATATCGGCGATTGGCGCGACGTGCTCGCAGAACTCCCGCAACGCATTCACGCTTGGATGCCGCGCCTCGCGCAAGAAGGCGTTGTTGGCGCGGATGCCATTTTTGCGTGCCTCGGTCCCGCGCTCGAAATTTTCTCGCGTTACGCGCGCGTGGAGAAAGCGAGCGGCGAGCAAGTCACGCTCCTCGAATACGTCTGGGCGGCGGTCGCCAAAGAAGCGCTCAACGTGATTTTCGCTGGCGCGGACGCCACGGGGTTTGAGGAAGACGCGCGGTTGACCGCGATGTGGTTGTGGACGCTCGCAACAAAGGATGAAGGCGGAAGGCAGAAGGATGAAGAAGAAACAGAGGATGACGACGAAACCGACTCGTCTTCCATCCTTCATCCCTCACGCGCAGCGTTCATTCTTGAATTTGACACCGCGCGCAAAATCGCGCAGGGACTTGGCGCGCATCTGGAACGGCTGACGAGTCTGATCGAAGTAAAAGGCGACAAGGCGCGCTTGCTGCCGGTTGCGGAACGTGCGCGACACTTGTTCGGCAAAGACGAAGGCAAAGCGCCCGCGCCGGCGAAACGCAAAACGTCCAATGTTCAACTCGATATGTTCAAATCCGTCGAAGAGGTCGTCGCCGAAGCGGACGACTGGGGCGAGAAGAACGCGCCGCCGCCCGGCGCAACTGTGCTTGACCGCGTGCATCAAGCGATGATTCTGTTCGCCGCCGGACGCAGTGACGCGCTCAAACGCTTTCTCGTGGACAACGGCGCAGGGAGCGACACGCGTTTTTGGCGGCTTGCGCAAGCGTTCTCGGCGTTGTATCCATCTGCCAGCGATGAAAAGCGTTGGGTGGATGGAGTGCTGGCAAGGAAGAAGGGGCTGGGGTTTTAGGGATTTTCGATTTTCGATTGCAGATTTCGATGTCATCTACAAACGTCGCAACTCAATGGCAGGCGCAGTTTTGGCAAACGGTGCAACAATCGGAAAACACAAATCCGCTCAAGGATGCTGCATTGCGCGGACGATTGGGCGATTGGACGCGTGCCCTGACCAGCGTTGTTATCGCAACGTGTGCGGCGATGGAATGGCGCGCGTCGGCAAAAGGTCACCCGCTGGACATTCTGCCTGTCTCACGCGAAGAATATCTCGCGCTCGACGTGATTGCGTTTGAGCGCGGCGACAAGCACTGGCGTTTGCCGGTCGCGGTGATGGAACTGGAAAACAGTCAGCACGATGATCTCATTGCGTACGCGCTGTGGAAACTGCTGTGCGTCCGCGCCGATCTGCGCGTGTTGTTCTGCTATCGCGACAATCCAGAGCAAGCGTCTGCGCTCGTGCGCTGGTTGCGCGATCAGGTCATCGGTGCCTTGAGCATCGAGCAACGCACGCGACTCGAAGGCGAAACACTCATCGTGGTCGGCAGTCGCGGTGAGTCGGCGACATTCCCGTACGGTTTTTTCAAGTGGTGGCAGTTGGAGAGCAATACCAGAATTTTTCGACTGATGTGAGGAGACCGCGATGGTACTCAAACCTTGGTACAAAATCGTCAACCCGCGCGAAGACTTGCGCACAGGCAAACCACTCGACGCGTCTGAGTTTGCCGTGCATCTCGATCAGGTGCGCGACAAACGCGCGCCGTTAGACTATCAAGACCCCAAGCGATTCTTCGAGCGCACGTATCTGACGCAGAGTCTGACGGGACTGGCAGCGGAAGGATTGCGACGTCTTTCTGGGATCAAGACCGAAACGTCTGCGGTCTTCAACTTGGCAACTCAATTTGGCGGTGGCAAGACCCACGCACTCACGTTGCTCTACCACCTTGCGCGACAGGGACCTCAATCTGCAAATCTGCCGGGCATCGCGCGTCTCCTAAGTCAAGCCGGCATCCCAACCGTTCCGCAAGCCGCCGTCGCGGTGTTCGTCGGCACCGAATTTGATTCTCTCGTTGGACGCGGCGGCAAAGATGGCACGCCGCTCCGCAAAACACCGTGGGGTGAGATCGCGTACCAGTTGGGCGGCGAAGAATCGCTCAAGTTACTTGCCCAACACGAAGCCGAATTCATCGAACCCAAGGGCGATGTGATTCGTGCTTTTCTGCCCAAGGATCGTCCTTGTCTGATCCTGATGGACGAGATCATCAACTACGCCAGCACCTATCGCCGCAAAGGGTACGGCAACGCGCTCTACAATTTCATCCAAGCATTGTCCGAAACCGTACGCGGGCAAGACAATGCCGTGCTCGTCGCCTCGATTCCTGCATCCGAACTTGAGTATACGCCCGAAGACCAAGCCGACGAACAGCGCTTTAAGAAAATGCTCGACCGGGTGGGCAAAGCGATATTGATGTCCGCCGAAGCCGAGACCTCCGAAATCATTCGCCGCCGATTGTTTGAATGGGACGCGCAAGCGATCACTGCTGATGGGCGTGTCATGCTCACGCGCGACGCGCAGGAAACCTGCAGCGACTATGCCAAGTGGGTCGTCGGGCATCGCCAACAAGTGCCGAATTGGTTTCCCGTTGACAACGCGCAAAAGACATTCGAGGCGACTTTTCCATTTCACCCACTCGTGCTCTCAGTCTTTGAACGCAAGTGGGCAGCACTGCCACGTTTCCAGCGGACACGCGGAGTCTTGCGCTTGCTTGCGCTGTGGGTCTCGAAAGCGTATCAAGAAGGATACAAGAACGTTCATCGCGATTCGTTGATCGGTCTCGGCACTGCGCCGCTCGACGATCCCGTGTTCCGTGCGGCGATGTTCGAACAACTGGGCACCGACCAACTCGAAGTCGCGATCACGACTGACATCTGTGGCAAATCCGACTCGTTCGCGACGCGTTTGGATGCCGAAGCGGCGGATTCGATCAAAAAAGCGCGACTGCATCGTCAGGTTGCGACGACCATCTTCTTTGAATCGAATGGTGGGCAAGCCAAAGGCGAAGCCACTGTTCCTGAAATTCGTCTTGCGGTTGCCGAACCCGATCTCGACATCGGGAATGTTGAAACCGTTCTTGAAACACTTGGTAGTTCTTGCTATTTTCTGACGATTGACCGCAATCGCTATCGCTTTGGACTCGCGCCCAATCTCAACAAACTCTTGTCGGATCGCCGCGCCAGCATCCCGTCCGAAAAGATCCAAGAGCAAGTATGTGCCCAAGTGCAAAAGGAATTTAGCGCAAGCGCGGGCATCGAACGCGTTCTCTTTCCACCCAAGAGCGGTGAGATTCCCAATCGTCCCGTGCTAACGCTAGTCGTGCTTCCACCTGACCGTTCAATGCAAGACAAGGAAACGCTCAAACTGATTGACACAATGACGCGCGAGTGCGGTACGTCGTCGCGGACATTCAAGAGCGCGTTGATTTGGGCAGTCGCAGATGATGATGCTGCGTTACGCGAAGCCGCGCGCAACTTACTCGCGTGGGAAGCGATTGACGATGAAAAGGAATCCTTGCGCTTGGACGAAGTACAGCACAAGCAACTCAACGAGAATCTTGGCAAAGCCAAACGCGATCTCAAAGAGGGTGTATGGCGCGCGTATAAACACATCGCGTTGCTTGGCAAAGACAATGCGATCCGCTCAATTGATCTGGGTCTGGTTCATTCGAGTGCCGCGCCCAATCTGGTTACGCTGGTTCTCAATCGTCTGCGACAAGATGGCGAAGTGGAAGAAAGCCCCAGCCCCAATTTTCTCGTCCGCAACTGGCCCCCCGCCTTCAAAGAGTGGAGCACCAAAGCAGTGCGGGACGCCTTCTTTGCGTCGCCGCAATTCCCGCGCTTGCTGAATGGCGATGCGATCAAAGAAACGATTGCGCGCGGTGTGTCCAACGGTCACATCGCGTACGTCGGCAAGGGCGCCAGTGGCGAATACGCCACGTTCGTTTACGCGCAAGGGATGAATGCCAGCGAAGTGGAAATCTCGGATGATGTGTTCATCGTCACGCGCGCAACCGCCGACGATTACAAGAAGGCACAAGAGACCGCTTTTTCGCCTGCGTTGCCACCCTCGACGGGTCCCCTGTCATACGTCAGACCGGGTTCTGCTCAACTTGCTGCCACTGAACCGTCAGCCGGTCCTGTGGTGCCGACTCAAGCGCAGGGAGAAGTCAAGCCAGCGCAAACGGCGACGCAACTGATGTTCTGGTCGGGCGAGATTCCGCCGCAAAAATGGATGAACTTTTATACCAAGGTGCTTGCCAAGTTTGCTAACGCTAAGGGATTAAAAGTCGCGATCAATTTCCAGATCGCATCCGACGAGGGGATTTCCAAACAAAGGATCGAAGAGACGCGGAACGCGCTTCGCGAACTTGGATTAGACGACAATGTGAAGATAGAATGAAGTTAGATTGACAACATCTCCCGACAGTACCCACGTGAATTCGGAACGCTCTTGTGCCGGTGGAGCAGAAGGCGAAAGCGTTGAAGAAGAAGAAACTTGCTATTCCACATCGGTGATGCCTGTTCTCACGGCTTGGGATGAACTCGCTTGAACGGACAACGCACTTGGTGCAGCAATGCATCAAGTGCGTTTTTCTTTTTGAAAATCCTCTCCGCTTGCTTTGTGCCGCTGCGATAGTCGCGATGGCGTGTGTCATTGATGCGGTGCGTTGCACCGCGTTATCGTCACGCCAACGGCTCACCTTGTTCGCACTCTTTCGCAGCAACGCAAGCAGGTTGCACTGTTTACCTCGTCTGTGCGTTGCTCCTCCTCATCAAGGCGAGCGAGTGACCTCTGGCGGTGTCGTTGGCTTGCCCCCGCGCCACAGCGGTCGCGATGACTCCCCTTCGGAATCTCGCCCCGACTTGGTGTACCGATGATGGATCTCATCACCGAAGAATGCATCAGACTCCGTTCTGCCTGCGCGTTTTGTTTGGGGCTGCCAAATGCAGACAGTCAGGAACGGTGGAGAGTCTGCCGCGAACAACATGCCGCGCCTCTGCTATTAGGGTTGATGAAAAGGACAAGGACGCAATGGTGAACCAAAACAGCACGGGCAAGGTCTTCGATCAACCTTGCCCGTTGTCTTTCTCTGGTAACTTGGGCGATCCAGACGGCGGCCGCCCGCGCTTGGATTTCGTTTCGGCGTACTTTCCCATAGACGGCGCAAACACAAGCCAGTCATGCCCAAGTTTTATGCCTCTTATTTTCTCCCCCGTCAACAACCGGGTGATGTGATCTTGAGTCACTCCCAATAACTCTGCTGCTTGGCGCGTCGTGACGTACTTGGTCAGGTCTTTGGTCATGGGATCATCCTCGTCTGTTGTCGGCGGGGAGATACCACGAACATTCTTACGTCGAGGCATCCTAAACTCCCGATGCAAGGCGACGTAAGTCTCGTCATCGCGAGACCTGCACGAGTGTCTTGCTTTGTAGTCTCAAGTGGGGCGAGAGGGAGTCGAACCCACACGGAGGATCACTCCAGCGGATTTTAAGTCCGCCGCGGCTGCCATTTCGCCATCGCCCCGGATTCAGTTGTCGCGCGATTTTATCGCCGTTCGCGAGAAAAGTCAAAGTTCAGAAGGCAGAAAGCAAAAAGCAGTGTGCAGAAACCCCGCCTGCTTTCTGCATACTGCCTCGTGCCTTCTGGTTCTCAGTCTCCAAAACAAATTCCCAAATCGCGCGCGGTCATCATTGTGTCGCAGTCGAGCGGCACCGCTTTCATCCGCCGCGTCGCCTCCTCCAGCGGGACGTAATTCACGTTCGGCGGATCGAGCGCGACCATAATGCCGGATTGCCCTTCTTCCAACGCGCGCACCGCCGCCGCGCCGAACCGCAGCGCGATCAGGCGATCCTGCGCAGTGGGCGTACCGCCGCGCAGCAAGTGACCCAGCACGACGACGCGCGTCTCTTTGCCGGTGAGCGTCTGCAAATCGGCGGCGACTTTTTCGCCGATGCCGCCCAAGCGTTCGGCGTGTCCAATTTCCTTTTCCTTGACCGAGACCGCGCCGCCCAAGGGTTTTGCGCCTTCCGCGACGATCACAATCGTAAAATTCGATCCGTGCTCCTCGCGTTCCTTGATCTTGGTGACGACCTTGTGCAAATCGTACGGAATTTCGGGAATCAGGATCACGTCCGTGGAGCCCGCGACGCCCGCGTGCAACGCGATCCACCCGGCGTACCGCCCCATCACTTCGACGACCATGATGCGTCCGTGTGACGCCGCCGTGCTGTGCAGACGATCCAGACACTCGGTCGCAAACGCGACCGCGGTATCGAAACCGAATGTGACGACTGTCCGGTCGAGATCGTTGTCAATCGATTTCGGGACGCCGATGACGCGCAGCCCTTTGTGCGCGAGGACGTTCGCAATCGCCAGCGAGCCGTCGCCGCCGATGGTGATGAGCGCGTCGAGGTGATGAAGCAAGAAGGCGCGCACGAGTTCATCGCTGCGATCAATGTACTGGACATTGCCATCCGGATCCGTGATCGGAAATTGCAGGGGATTGTTACGATTCGTCGTGCCGAGGATCGTGCCGCCTAGATGTGTGATGCCGCGCACGCGGTCGCGCGTCAGGCGAAGCAATCCGCCCTCCACGTACTGTTCCGGCAAAAGCAAACCGTTCAAACCATCTCGAATCCCATAACACTCCCAGCCGCGATTCAACGCCGCAAGCACAACCGCGCGAATCACCGCGTTAAGCCCGGGTGCATCGCCGCCGCCGGTACTGATGGCGATGCGCTGGATTGGTGAAGAAGCCATATGCCCTACCTCCCCGTGTCATCCCAAGTATAGCACGATGATTCCAAAACAGAAAATTGGCGGCGGGGTCACCTTGCGCGCGCCCTGCCCGACATCCCAGAACAAAATGGTGGGGACATTCCATGGAATGTCCCCACCATCTGATTTACGGCGTAGGTGTCGCGGCTGGGGTTGGCAGCAAGGTTGGCACAAAGCCCGGCGGCACTGACGTCGCCTCAACCGTTGGCGTAACCGGCGGTTTGGGCGTCCAAGTGGGCGTCGGCGGCGGCTCGAACGGCGGGGCGTCCAGCAAGTTTTGCAGCGACAAGCCAAGCGACGTCTCGATCAAAAAGACCTTCGACGTGTCGCCCGTATAGGCGGCGTAGTAGAGCGAGCCATCGGGCGTCGCGTTGCCGAGCAGAATCCCGTATGCCGTGCCATCTTTCATAATCACGCGCGCGTCGAGCCGCGCGGGTGCGAGACCAAAGGGTGCCAGGTCGGTCGCTTTGAGCGTGCGCTCGATTTTGAGATGGGTCATCGCGGCAGCCGTCGCATCCGCCTTGTTGTTATCGGCGGGCTTGTCCAGCGGCGACGTGACGCGCCAGCCGCTTTCCGTGCGCGTCATCGAGACGACGCGCGGAAAACCCAAATCGGTGATGACAATCGTTTGCACATCGGCGGCATTGAGTTGGAAGATGTACGAAGCAGGCGTTGCCGTCGGCGTCCCGAGCCGCGCGTTCAACTGCTCCGGTGTTTGCGGCAATTCGACAAAGTAGAGGTACGCCATGAGCACGGCTAGAACTGCAACGACAATCAACGTGTTGCGCGGTTTCACCTTATCGTCTCCTCCACCACACGAGCGCGCCGATGATCAGGATCGCCAGCGGAATGAGCAAGAAACTCGACCAGAAGACGAGCAGGGTTTCCTCCGCGTTCAGAAAGATGGGATGACTGTCTTCCGTTTTTGCCGGAATCGCAATCAACGTCTCCTGTCCCGCGAGCCAGTACGTCGAGTTGGCGAACAACAAGTCGTTGCCAAACAGGAATTGCTGCCCGGACGACGTGACACCCCGCGAGCGCAGATTGTAGTTGGTGACGAACGCCGAGTTGCCCATCACGACCAGGCGCGCGGGTTTGTCGCCTGTATCCTGCACGGCGTAGGCGAGATCGAGTGGACCCTTTTTGTCCTTGTCATCCTGCTTGGCGGTCTGCGCCATGACCGATGCGAAATCGGTCTCGCCCCACGATACGTCACTTGTCGAGAAGAGCGCGGTCGGACTGCGGGACGACTGTGCGCCGGCCAGGGATTGAATCGAACGCGCGCCCCCCGGGAAGAAAGTGCGCTGCCC
>Ga0315288_10012100_pt1 | contig 10857 bp, 16 predicted proteins | sample YL17G11_20_MG_FD_203454 | JGI IMG/M metagenome (GOLD analysis project Ga0315288, IMG submission 203454) | Sediment microbial communities from Yellowstone Lake, YNP, Wyoming, USA - YL17G11_20 | ecosystem: Environmental > Aquatic > Freshwater > Lake > Sediment | place: USA: Wyoming | collected...
ATTTTCGTACAACTTTTTACAACGTCGTCCTTAGCTTAAAAGAAACCGCACAATTGAGGGGTACACCCGAATGATTCAAGCTTGGTTGTTACTAAGTTCACTGGTCATCCCTCTAATCCCGGACCGTAAGATATCGCCCGGCGACGTGTGCACGGAAGCCTCATCTGACTTTATGGAATATCGCTACCAGGAGCAAATACCGTATTGTGTCAGGAACGTGGTCGCCGGGACAAAGGCGTCCGTCTACAGTAGATACCGCATCAATGCAGATTCTCGAAGTGAATATACTATAGACCATATCATACCACTATCCATTGGCGGCAGCAACATGCCAAGCAACTTGTGGCCGGAGCATAAGGTCATTAAACAAGAGCGCCGCAACCTAGAATACTGTCTCTATCTGAATCTTAGAGACGGAGTGATAAACCAAAAAGAGGCTATCGACATTGTTCTTGACGCTAAGTTTCATAGAAAAGAGAACGACCATAAATTATTTTGCAGGCAGACTATAACGCGCTGGGAAGGCACCGACACACATGAGTAGTAAAATTTTAAGACCTGGGTTGGACGGACATTTTGTTAAAGGGTCAGTTGTAACGGCTGACTACCAGTACCCCACCCATAACAACCTCGAAGTCTTAAAATCCGGTCATCGGCGCAAATTCCACATTCAAGCCGCTAACCACCCAGCAGTCGACCTGGATTTGGATTGGCTACCAGCCGCATCAGAAACTTACTGCATTTCGCCAAATCCAGCCGACTACGTAATAGTTTCAATGCCGATTGTGACGGTGGACGTCCCCAACAGAAACCTGCAGTCGTTCAGTCGGGAGGAGATGGCTCACTTCGCATCCGACGTCGGTATGCTAGTGTTTCAAACATTCAACCGGAAGTGTTGTTTCGAGGGACATGATAACCAAGACCCTCGCAAGGCCAAGGGCGTTATCGTAGACTCTTCAATGGAATACTTACCCAAGTATGACCTGTGGAAAATTAAAGCCCTTACCATGTGGGATCGTACCAAAGATTCAAAACTTGTTCAAAGCATTCTGGACCGGACCAAAGACGGTTACAGTATGGGCGCGAGCGTGATGAAATTTTCTTGTTCCGTCTGTGGTCGCGAGGATACGATGGATGCTCGCCGGTGTGATCACATGAAGCAAATGGGGACACCGTGGGGCGCTGAGAGGCGTTTAGCTAGCCAATTGTGCCAGGGAACCTGCTTCTTCGAAATATCCAACGTATCAAAAAGCCCCGCTGATCCAACTGCATTCAGTGATGATGTATTCGTCTAAGACCCGCGTCCGGAGCGGTTGCTGACTATCATTTGGAAATGAGCTACACCAGCTCCGTAGATCTTGTACCAAGAAGGTTGTGGTGTGCGGTGGTGATGGAAAGTGTAGTAACCGTTAGTCCATCGCCAGTCAAGGTCTACTGTCATCCTAGTAAAACCAAGGTCTGTTAAAGTCTCCCCAGTCCCGTGGCGAAGGTTAACCTCCACTGTAACAAGTCCATTAAACTGTGTGTTGACCAGAACGTGGTTTAGTAGCGTGGCGAAACCACCATTCACCTCCACTCCCAGAGCAGTACAATACCTAGAAACCAACAACACATCACGGTTTAGTTTATACTGAATAGCACACACCGTGCTGCTATTGTTGTGTACCAACGAGATGATCGGGTCATCATCATTAGCCCCGGCGATGTGGTTCCTTTGTACGAACGCTCTCGTACCAGTCTCAACCAGACACCTGTCAGCCTCGATAGTGCTACTCTTAACGCCCACAGCCAGGTGCAGCATACTTTGTACTACGTGCGGTCTTTCTCTAACCTCGTCCTCTCGGAGTTGGATAAGCTTGTAACCGTAGATCTCAAATAGTTCTCTTCTTTTTAAATGTTTTTCCGGGTGAGTTTTCCTATCTGAGTGCCAGTACAGTCCGTCCACTTCTAGAAACGTGTCATCGCTCAACTGGAAATCCGGTTTTATGGTGTACCCGTCATCAAGCATCACTTTTGGCACCCGATTAAACCGTGTCAAACCAACCAGTTTTGTTATTGCATCTTCTAGCCACGTGCACGAGCGGGTAGGGTGATTAGAACCTCTGAGCACGTTGTTTGGAATGGCTACCCATTCGCCATATTCACTATCAACAAACCTCGCATGGGTGTCTGTGTTGACGTATGACTCTGGTAATATTTGCAAGTACGGTCTGGGTGGGCACGTTAAATAGCCACAAGCAAGTCGTCTGTTGATTTCTTCGGTAGAAAGCTTCAATTTTGCGATGTACCTGCCAGAATGGTTCAGTTTTGGTCTGGCTAACAATTCCGATGGGACTGCCCACCATTCGCCATAAACTTCATCGATGAATCGACATTTGGTATTCTGTGTTTTGTAGGTGGTTTTGTCTATTGATAACCAGGGGCGAGTCGCCTGAATAAGCTGTTCTGTCTCTTCTGGTGTCCTTTTGCGCACTTTGTTGCGCATTGGGTGGTTAGTACCATTCATGACACTGCAAGGCGTAGCAGACCACTTACCGTGAACTTCGTCGACAAAAGTCGCTGGCTTTGACAGACTAACAAATGTTGTGTGGTCGATTGACACACCGGGCCTAGGTGGTACCCCATTATATCCGCACTTTATTCGCTGCTCAATGTCGCTGGCTTTAAGTCGCCTTTCATCCCACGACCGTAGTTTATGTACAGTGCCAGACAACACGACTCGGACTACGCTGCTGTATTCGCCGTATTGTTCATCTATAAACGTGGCCGACTTTCGTAAGCTGACGTAAGTTTCGTGTTTGAGGCGAATGAATGGTCTAGCTGGCACAGCACCATGTCCAAACTGTATTCGTCTCTCAACCTCCGCCGCTTTAAGCTTAAAACAATCGGCTGGTCGTTTTGTTATTACTTTTTTCATCAGAACTGTTTTACTGTAAAAGCTTTTATGCAGATGTAGTTTAGAATACAAAACGCGACCTTCGGGTCGAAGTCGTAGGTGAAAGCCCTACCATCTGCTCCAGTCACACCGCCGACCCAACTGCCCTTGGCAACGGGTGTGGTTCGTACAGCGGGCACCGCTAATACTAAAAAGCAGCCGTAGTAGTTGCTACAGCTGCCAGGAGTTGGAATGCAAAACTATGCAAAACCGTTCGTGTGAATTTTTTATAACACGCGCAGTATCTGCATTGGAAGCAGTTCTAGATGGCTGTAGTATACGATGCCGGTTGTATGATAATGTCCGTGCGATTGAGCGGCATGGCAAGTGCTACCGCTTTGCGGAAATTGTCAGCCGGTCCGGTGACTGTAACCAAATAATCTAAAGCTGAGCCAGTATAGGTAACACCGCAGTCTGGCCAGAGCGTTTGAATTTGGGTTTGCAGTGCCGTCATTTCAGCCGACGACAACGACTTGCGAAATGATACAGTGCACGAGGCCAAAAACTCTTTAGGCTTCCCTGGCGTTGGAAAAGTAGACAATGACATCTGGGTTTGGTCCTCTCGTTAAACGGTCTCACGTCTCAAAATAAGAAAAAGGGGACCCTACTAAAAGCAGAATCCCCAAGGGTATCTGAACCGTGCAGATGCTTTTTACAGTTAGAGCGGTTACAGCCGAGGTGTCTTTTGGCCGCACACCCTCTTTAAAGCCCTTATAAGGGACGCCTTAGCTTTTCTGTCCTCTAAATGCAACCTCCTAATTTTGTCCATCATCACCCCATAAAACTCCTTGAAGGTCTTGGCTCCAACTCGTTTCATCTGGCTCGCGAGCTTGTAGATAAAACGCATCTCCTCGGCTCGCATGTTCTTTGTTGCGTTGTGAATATCAGCTTCAAACCCTAGATGGCCGTCACTAGATGTCGAAAGATATTTCCGGTAGTCATCGGGTAGATCTTTGTAGGTTCTTGCAGGCTCAACACTCAGAAGGGCCCTCCATTTTTTGTAAGAGTAGGCACTCATACCTCTGTCTTTAAAAGAGCTTCTCTCTTCGTCTGACATACTAGGGCCAGCGGGGAAGTCGGAAAACCTCTTGGCTTTGTCTTTTGACAAAGTATCTAGGTCTTTATTGTCTTCATACCAGTAGAGTGGAATTTGGTGTCGCTTGGCAAATAGAGCCAAATTTCTGTGCCTCTTGAAAGCATGTTGTGCTCGCCAGCCCTCGTCCGGCATCCACCATTCTGCGTGAATTTCTTTGATGTACTTGCTGGCATTTGGGATCGTGGGGCTATCTGAGTAGATTCTTTCCTCTGCCTCGTCAAAATCGGAGCTGTCTCGATTGTTTCTTTTGGCAGCGTCTCTCCACTCCTCGCCCCAATAGTCAAAAGGGGAGCCGTGGTACCTCTTATTAAGTTCCTCGCCATCGAGAACGAAGACCACATTACCTCTTTTGTAGGCATCTGGCCTGGTGGCCGTAGACATAAACCAAAGATGTTCAGCGTCTTTTGGTTTGTCCATCATGGTTCCAAGCCAAGTTGACAACCGGAACATATTTTCTTTGAGGACCTTGATAGCCCTGTCTTCTTCAGTCCTGTGGTATAGAGTTTTTGAGAGATCGCTGGTAATCTTCACGCACACCTCAGAAGTGTTTGGTTCTATGCGTCAGTCTGGCGGGCACCACAGCCTTAACTAACCCTAACTGCGCGAGCTTTCCGTTCAAAAGGGATAGTAGGCCGAGATTAGCAACTCTACGCCGATAGCGGCTTTTTTGTGTTGGAGAGCGCCAAAAAATTCAGGGTCCGATGTTGAGCCAGTACGAGCGGACTCAACGAACGGCAAGAGAATAGCCCCGCCAACGGTAAAGCCTATGCCCTCACCTGGTAAGTCAAGAATGGACACCAAACGACCGGAGGTGACTAGTAGGTTAGAACGTCCAGTCGCTACTACGACGTCTGCTTTCTTGGCGTTCACTTTCACCGTAGAGTAGTTCACATCCAGGCCAGCGCCTAACTTTACCTTCAGGTTTTCCGACGCCCATTGCCAAAAATATGCGTCTGCATACCCACCAATGGCTGATGCATTGGTCGAGGTGACACCGGATCCATCGCTCGCTATGTTGCGAATTTCGGTTTGGAACGCCGCCTTAAGTCCGCCGGCCATGTCAAACCACGGGGTCTGAGTAGTCTCGTATTCCAGGCCAAAACCAACTGGCGCGGTGCGCCCGGTACCGATGCTACCCCATTCTCCGGCATTAACATACGCTAACTTCGAGTAAGTAGTGACAGCAACCGGCGTAAATAGATAGTACCCTTTAATATTCATGTCGCTTGGGGCGGTTACAACGGCCTGCGGCTCCTTAGGTGGTGGCGTAACCGAGTCCGAGTCCACAGCCGGCGGCAACGCCGCCGGCGGTGGCGCAGCCTTCATGCCAACGACCAGAGACGATATTTTCTCGTCCGCCACACCAACGTAAGAGTACAAGGTGAGCGTGCGAATAACTTCGCCACATGTGATCGAGATGTTGGAGCCTGTGTAAAAGCACACTGATGAGCCTACCACAAGTCCTTGTTGAGTACCAGCGTTGACAATGACTATTTTTTCATTGCGGCGTATTTTTTCAATTGTGGCTGTAAATGGGATAGCGTCATTCGCGTATGTCACGCCACTAACCAGGAGCAAAGCCACGATTGTCCACCAGGTGGTCTTAATCATACGAGTGTACTCCTTCTTTATTGTACTCTTACCATAACCTAGGCTATATTACAACCATGACAAACCTAAAGTACCACTATTCTTCCTTCAGCATTAAAACGATACCAAATGATGTACTAATAAGTATACTATCGTACTTGGCTGACAGCAACAACTACCCCTTTGCCAAGTCAGACACTAATGTGCTTGACTATTTCACAGTGGAATTGTATAAAAGCAATATTCCGGCCACACTTACAGCGTCATACTTGCAAATACTTACGACCAAAACGCTGGCCGACAAATACGCCGCTGTTAAAGCCTCACAGGCCATAGCTGGCAGTAGCATCATCGTCGGAATTGATGACACGTCTACCTTGGCCGTTGGCTTAAGTGTTGTTGGCGAAGGCATCCCGAACGACAGCTACATCCAATCGATCAGAGACAAAAACAGCCTCAAGCTTAACGCGAACGCCACCATCACAGGCTCGCCATCACTCACCATTAGCACTCGCGGTTGGAATATCGACTACGCCGACCTTAACCTGTTGCTCACTCAAATCAACTTTGGGTCCATCTAGCACATTGGTCTTAGCTTATTTTGTTATTAGAGGACTCTAACAACATTTTAAGAGAGGTGTGCTCATGAATCGCTTGTTTATAGTTATTATGACCATGTTTACAAGCTTCGTGGCTTTCGGCCAAGAAGCTACCACGGTTGCCCCAGACGTTAATGGCTGGCTGGCAGGGCTTGTACCAACTTTCCTTGGTGCAGTTCCATACGACATTATCGGCTGGACTCTTGCCGTTTTTGCGTTGCTTAATGGTCTTAGCATGGGACTCGCAAAAATTGCGGCTATGACCACAAACACCACAGACGACATGATACAGGGAAAACTAGCTAAACTACTCGCCTTCTGCCAAAAAGTCATCGACTTCGTTACCGCCAACCAACGCCCGTCTTAACATCCCGCCTACCTTGGGGGCATTCGGCCCCTGCCTTTCTTTCCTTATTTTCCCTTTATGACAGACTTCGATGACGCCGCTGCTATGCTTTATGCTCGTGATTGGGCAAGACGGTATAACATATGCGAAATGCGTCACTCACGGATGCGCATTGATATTAGGGCGTGGTTTAAGAGTCACCCAGAACAGCGTATAGACGAAGAGAGCATACAGAGAATCTGTCTGCGCTACAAGCCATACAAGCCGACCTAGCTCAATGCTTTTCTTTAAGCCTCTGTCTCAGGCTAGCCACGCGGTCTTTGAAGTCTTGTGGGTAGTACGGAAATTTCTCATACCTCTTTGTGGTAAACCGCTTTACCCACTTTTTCGCTTCATCACGGCGGACCGCCAAGTTAGCCTCGTATTGTGATAACTCTTTGAGCTCTATTAAGTACTGACGGTCAAACCGTTCACGGTTCGTTTTGGCTTGGTGGCATTCATGGCACAATGTGTGAAGATTGCCTTTATCACACCACAGCCGCTCAATGTACGCGTCCCAACCGGAAAAGCCCTCGTCTGTGCAAATCACCGGGACGATATGGTCAACGGCCACTTTAGTGGACCCCACCCACTTTTTGCACAGAGCGCATAGCCGTTCTACTCCAGGCTTCTTAGCTCTGGACCCATCCTTTCTGTAACGTGGCACTTCACGCCGTGATTCGTTAAGTACCTCTATTACAAGCGGCGAGCGGGAGAAGGCACGACGAAGAGCGGAGCGAATGTGCGCTTGCTGGTTATACGGTGGTCGTTTCTTTTTGTCTTTTTTAGTCATGCGTTATGCGTTAAAGTAACATCATCCACACTTCCACTTCATCCCACTAGTTTTACAGAACTTAGCTTGGAGGAAACCAACTTTAAGAGCGTAATATGCACGATTTAAATGCACTAAGACAAGAGCTGATCGGCGGAGACAACGACACTAAAATATCCATGCTTTCCGACCAACGGATTAACCACTTAATAACCGTTCTTAAAGAGTTAGATGATAAAGGTATCCCAGGTGACTTGATTGAGACCGGGTGTTGGAGGGGCGGGGCTTGCATCTTTATGCGGGCCATTCTTGACGAGATTGGCAATAAGGACCGTAAGGTTTATGTCGCCGACTCTTTTGATGGTGTACCAAAACCGGACTTGGAACACTACCCAATAGATTCATACTCTACCCATTATCAATCCGCGTGGCTCAAAGCGTCACTTGGTGGCGTTAAAGAAAACTTCGCAAAATATGGGTATTTGGACGATCGCACGGTGTTCCTGCCGGGATGGTTTAAAGACACACTGCCCGGTTTAAAACCTGCCAGCGGAAAATGGGCATTGCTCAGACTCGATGGCGACATTTACGAGTCAACGATCCAGGCCCTGGACGCCCTTTACGGCGACCTGTCCGATGGCGGGTATGTCATTATTGACGACTTTGGCACGGACGTCGGAGCAGCGCATGCGACCCGAGACTTCTTGCACCGAGTTGGTAGGCTTACTCCACCGAAAGAAATAACTGGCGCGTTGTGTAACTGTGGAACTTACGGTTGTTTTACTGGTAGCCCATTCCATCCGGGGCAATTAGAGTCGTCCGGCGCGATCGAGAGGGTGTGCTTTTCGGCCTACTGGAAAAAATAGGCCGTTTAAACGTGCTCTAACACGGTCTTGATGATAGCACTCACATTAGCCTGTAGACGTGGGTTTTCCAGATTAATCATAAACTGAATGTCTAGCCACGCCACGTTATCGCTTAGTGCGTGAATCTGCACGCCGAGCACCTCTACCACGTCGCCAACTACTTCTTTAAGTAGGGCTACTATCTCTGGCGACTTGGCGTCTACCAACGCGCTAAATTCATCGGCGTCACCGGCATAAATTATTTTTTGACGGCACAGCGACGGGCTACTATTGCACACTACGGGTGAAATACTGCTAATGGTCAACCCAGAACGTTGTAATTCGCCGCTGCTGTCTAATTCCATCACATCCATTAGATCACCCTAAATTGTTGAGCTTTTTGAACACCCCATCCTTAACCCCAAGGATGGAGCCTCAATGAAGCCATGTCATGCTGGTGTGCTTCTTCTTCATGTCGCTGGTATGCGGCTATATCGCCTGCTTTTTTAGCCTTAAGCGCGAGCGCAAAGTGGTACTTAGACATATCGTCATGCCATAGAGCCTTAGCCCCTTTTCCTAGGGACTCATAATCTTTGGGCTTTTTAGGCTCCGCGAGGGCCTCTACGAAACGCATTGCGTCGGACAGCCTGATTTTTCCGGCCACAATCCGAATGCCTGCAGACCGGAGTTGTTGTTCAATTGCGCTTCTGTTCATGGTTATTCCTACTACGGCGTGTGTTATCGTCCGTCATAAAGTAAAAGTGAGCAGTAACACAACGGAGAATACAATGCGTGACATTCACCAGCATCTTTCAGGCGGCGCTTCTTTAAGGTGTACTTGGTCCGTAATCCAGGACTCTGGCCTCAAGACTGGGATAAAATCCTATCGTGAGTTCGTGACGGCCATGTCCCTCCTGAACAAAGGCAGCTTAGAGCAGTACATATCCGTATTACACAGGATCGATCGAGCTCAATCTTCGCCTTATGCGTTAAAAGCATGCACCTACGACGCTTTTGTTTCATCCTATATAGCCGGATGCGACTATTTAGAACTGCGAATGAACATAACCAAACGGTCCGCCGATGGCGCAATTGACCTTGACGCATTAATTGTTAGTGCGCGATCCGGTTTTGAGCTGGCTCGTTCTCAGTTTGGTATAGATGGTGGTCTTATATTGTGTCTCGGCTGGGACTGCAGTGATGATGCGAATGAAGCCTCTTACCGCAAGGCGCTGCATTACCGGGGCAAGGGGGTTATCGGAATTGACGTGGCTGGTTCGTATTCGTTGTCTACGGCCACTCAACGAGCAGCTTTTGCTGGTTATTATCGTGCAGCAAAGGCTGTTGGACTGATGACTACTTGCCACGCAGGCGAAGTAGACCACCCAGGGCTCGAAGAGGAACTGGATTGGGCACTGAACCAACTAGAACCGGACCGCATCGGTCACGGCATCAAGATACTGCAGTTTCCAGAGCTCATCAAAAAAGCGCAATCACTAAAGCCCACCTTCGAAATTTGTATTAGCAGCAACCTGGCTACCGGCGCGGTAAAGAAACTAGAGGATTTTAAGGCCATTTTTCGTGGCTTCGAAGAGCATGGTCTCAAATATGTTATATGCACCGATGCTACTCACCCGCTTGAAACAGACATCCGCAGAGAAAACGAACTATACAATAGCCTTAAGGGCTAGTCTTTGTTAATTTGGAGTAGCGTACTACTTACCTGGGGAAAACATTACGATGTCATATGAAAAACGCCACTTCAAAGACCTACTGATTGCTTCTGGATTTACAGTAGTTGGTGACCGTTTGAGAAAAGACGACGCCTGTGTAGTTCTCGGCACCGAGTTTAACTCCCCGGAATGGCTCCCTCTTGAAGACTATGACCACAAGATTAAACTGCCATATGTCTACATCAATATGGTCAAAGACGAAGAAGAAAAACTAGACCGCGTCCTACTCCCTACATCATTCTACATTGCAATGTACGGCACATATCTGGACGAAACGGGCGCAGATGTCAGAGTAGACGGTTTAGTATACCATTACTCACTGCGCACTAACCCACGCAATGTGCACTATGCTTACCGCCTATATGCGAATGGCAAGTGCCTGAAAAAGGGTTCCGACCAGCCAAGCATTCAAGTGGCTAAAGGAAAGTGCGACGCCGAAGCACAAGAGTTTATTCTGTCTTGCCTGTATAACAAGCAGACAGACGACGGCTGCGCTACCCCAAAAGAATTCTAAACGCGGCTTTTGTCCACGTTTTGCAACTCCTTGCGTACTGACACGAGCAAGTCCGCATGGTCAATGTCATGCGGTAGCAGATTAGCAGCCACTAGAGCAGTTACAAAGGTGCTTAAGTTAGGGTTCGCTGCATTAAGGTCAACGTTGATCCAGTCCGCTTTGTTGGAAACATAGTAGGCTTGGCGTGCTGCATGGTTAGCTCTGCTATCGTCTTTACGCATATCGTGTTGTACCCCTTCAGCGTTTGTGGTCGTGCTACGCGTTAAACATAACCCGATAGCGGGTAAAAACCTTGTATCTAAATATCGTGAAAGGGCTATCTGTGATAAAGGGAAACTTTGTGGAGTGGGATGACCCAAGACTTATTGGCGTGGCGTTTCAAAAAAGT
>Ga0315288_10012103_pt1 | contig 10856 bp, 11 predicted proteins | sample YL17G11_20_MG_FD_203454 | JGI IMG/M metagenome (GOLD analysis project Ga0315288, IMG submission 203454) | Sediment microbial communities from Yellowstone Lake, YNP, Wyoming, USA - YL17G11_20 | ecosystem: Environmental > Aquatic > Freshwater > Lake > Sediment | place: USA: Wyoming | collected...
CTTGTACAGCGGCCTGGCGCCGATGTTGGACTACCTGGCCCGACTCGACTTCGACTGCTTGTCGTCTCTCGACATCGCCTTCGACAACATCGACCTGGCGGCAGTGAACGCCAAGCTCGGCGACCGAAAGAGCTTCTGGACGGGGCCGAGCAACACGTTCCACATGTACGCCGATGACCCCGAGGTAGTGCGACAGGCGGTCCGCGACGTCTTCGCCGCCTTCGGCACGACCGGGCTCATCATCACCGCCTGCTCCTCGGTCCATCCCATGATGCCGTGGGAGAACACGCTCGCCATGGTTGACGAGTGGAAGAAGCTGCGCGCACCCTGAGTTGCCCGGAGAGCTGCCATGAGATCACCGGCTGACGCTGCCGCACATGCCGCCGAGCTGCACCGGCAGGCGATCGTGATAGACTGCCACTCCGACATGCTGATGCCGATCGCGGACGGCTACGTGAGGCTCGGGAAGCAGGTCGCGATCCCCGACCCCGCGCAGTGGAAGCCTCCTTTCGAGATGCTGGAGACCTCCTCCGCTTTCACCCCCTGGCCTCGCGGCGACCTCTTCGGCCCCATCGGTCAGTACAGCCTCCCGCAGTTCCTCGCCGGCGGCCTGACGGCCCAGGTGTGCGCCATCTTCGTCGAGGACCATCAGTTGGATTACGCCCTCAAGAGAAGCCTGGAGATGGGCTACTGGTTGCTTCGCGAGGCGAGGGAGAACGAGGCCTTCGAGCTCGTGAGAACGGCCGGGGACATCCGGCGGCTGAAGCAGGAGGGCAAGTGCGGGGGCATCATGGCGCTAGAAGGGCTGGAACCCCTCGGGCAGGACGTGAAGCTCTTCGACCTCTTCTACGAACTCGGCCTGCGCATGGCCTGCCTGACCCATAACCGTCGGAACTACTTCGCCGACGGCACCCAGCACGACGTGAAGGCCGGCGGCCTCACCGAGATGGGGAGGCAGGCCGTCACGCGTATGAATGAACTCGGCATCGTCGTGGACGTCGGCCACCTCGATCAGGCCGGGTTCATGGAGACTCTGGAGATCACCACGGCGCCGGTGGTGCTCTCCCACCGCAGCCCGAAGAAGCTCTTCCCCCTCCAGGCGGCCGATAGCCCTCTGCATCCCGGCTACGACGTGTCCCGAGGCCGGGAGCGACTCGAGGCCCTAGCCCGCAACGGTGGCGTCTTCGGCGTCTTCTTCATCTTCAACCAGACCATCGAGGAAGTGGTGGCGGACATCGAGTACCTGCTCGAGCTGACCGGCCCGGACCACGTGGGGCTTGGCTCCGACCTCTACGGCCTCCAGTCATCGCCCAAGGGGCTGGAGGACATCTCCAAGATCCCGGCCCTCACCGAGCACTTGGTGCGGCGCGGGCATTCTGACGAGGTCATCCTCAAGTTCCTCGGCGGCAACTTCATGCGGGTCTTCGAGCAGGTGTGGAAGGGCTGAGGGCCGGCGGGGACTGTCTCGCCTTCCCGAACGGCACGCGGTCCAGTCTCCCTATCCGAACGCCTTCTCCGCATTCCCGCCCATGAGCAGGCCGAGGTCGCGCGGCGGGCGCTGGCTTCCTGTACTTTCAGCAACGCCGAGTGCGCCCAGAAGAAGGGCCAGGAGGTGGCGGAAAGCAGCTTGCGCGCGCCCACGGCGGCGCGCGCTCGTCTGATGCAGCCAAGTATGGTTGTTAGGCGGCGATGGAACCGGCCCTGCAGGCTCCGGCCAAGCCAAGCATGGGCCACCGCGCACGGCACCCGGCGCCGTATGCCCGCGCTGCCAGTGCAGCTATGCATATGTGGGATCGCTGTCTCTCCTGCCTGGGCTGGAGCCGCCGTCGGGCCAACCCAGATGGCCGGGGAACGCTGGTCTGAGCGGTTCCATCGCCGCGTAACAAGGACAGGGTACTTCGGCTTCTCGGTTCATCGTCGTCAGGGGAGCAGGGGGAAGTAACCGCGGCAGACGGTCCTGAGACCTGTACTCGCGCCGGCCCTCGACACGCGTACTGTCTCCCAGAACTGCTAACGACTTCCAATCCGGAACGCGCGATCGCGTTCGGCGGAATGCACAGATCAGGCGCGCACGGGGCGCACCAGGTTTATCTCTACCTCCCGCCCCAAGGCATGCGCTACCCGTTGGATCGTATCTAGTGTAGGCTTGACTGCGCCGGATTCCAGGCGCGCGATGGCAGGCTGCTTCATGCCTGCGCGCCGCGCGACTTCGGTCTGCGAAAGCCCCTGCTTCTTCCGCAGCCGGATGAGTTCCCCCGCGACCTTGTAGGCCGCCTCGCGCTCGTTCCAGCGCAGCCGAAATCCCTCATCTCGCAGCTCTTCTTTCAGCCAATCGTCTACCGTCACTCTCTTCTCTGCCATGCTACCTGCCCTCCCTGCGCAGCCAGTGCTTCCGCGACCTCGCCCGCTAGTTTCTCGTAGATCTCAATCTTCTTCTTCGTGAAGCGTCCGGGTTCCCGGCTGTTCAGCTGAAGCAGACCCCAGGTCGTGCCCCTCGCGCCCATGGGGATCAGTGCGACCGACTCATAGCCTGCGGCATTGCAGTAGTTCCGTGTCTTGATCCCCGTCATGGTTTCCGGGGGGGTCTCCTTCAGCATTGCTGTGGTCTGATTCGTCCAGAAGCTGCCGCCTTCCGTGAAGAACGGCAGCCTGGGATCGGCCTTCCCGCTTACCACCGCGCCGCACATACACGCGTACTGGGGGGTCCCATCTGGATAGCGCAGAACCAGCCCGGCCGTGTCGCGCACACAAAGTGGCCCCTCGATCACCACGAAGTCACGACCGAACCCCCGCGTCACGTGGTAGGGGTAGTCCTCGCCAGCCTTCCACCGGATCCCGACCGACTCGCATCCCGAGGCCTGGCTGATGGCATCCAGTGCCTCCGCCAATGCCGCGCGGGGATCCGTCCTGCTCGCCACACCGCTGAGAATCGCTCTTACCTGTTCCCCGAGCTGCTCGCACCCGCCCAAGCAAGGCCTCCTGGTCCCGATGTCAGAGGCGCAGTTTCGCCTGATACGACACTGTCTCCTGCCTAACAGGTCGCTTGCCGGCCCCACGGTCCCTGGCTCTGCACAACGGAGCCTGTCCCTGAGTCAGCTCAGAACGGCACTTCCGATTCCACTCCGGCATGGCGAACCGTCGACATGGACAGCCGGCACCGTCCACCGGCGCCGACGGTCTAACCGTGCCAGGATCTCTGGACCAGTGTGTGCATGTCAACCCGCGATGAGACCACAGGGCGAGGCCGGTGTGGCGCCGCCGGAGTTGGCCGGCATGACGCCCTGGGCCTGCGTGCGGGTTGCCAATCCCACATAGGCCCAACTGGAATCGGCGCCGGACCGGAAGGCACCGGCTGCCCTCGGCCAGGGAGACGGCGAAGCGAGGTCAGGACCTCTCCGGGCCGGTTCCAGGAGGCCTTGATATGCACACGCGCCGCCATACGGCCTACCTCAGAGAAGCGACCACCTTTGCCTGCCTGCTGGTGGAGAATCGCCTACTCAGGATGGCCGTTGCTCTCCAGCAGCTTCAGGAGGCCTTCTTGCAGGCCCGACTGATGAACCGGGGAGTGCTCACTGCGTGCAGGCTGGTGGAGAGAGCTGCGTCGAGAACAACGACTGGGAATGCGGCTGTTCAGGCTGGGGCAACACCTCAGGCCACCCGATGATGAGCACCTGCTGGCCGCGTGCCGGTCCTGGCAGGAAGGTGAGCCGCCCCACAAGATCCAAGCAGAATTGCTGGACCATCTCCGCCGTCTTGCCCCCGATCATGAGTGGAACTGGGAGAAGGCGCAACGGGTGGGAGCTTATGCCGGCCTTGCGCCTGAGACCCTCCCGCAACTGCTGCGGGAGAGCCGGACCGATCCCGACAGCGCCTCCAAGCACTGATCGTCGCTGGCGGAGCGGCGCGCCCTACACATCCGCGTCTATGAGAGCCAAGGCAGCAACAACTTGGGCATGGAGGGAACCCGTCGGAACTGCCCGTATGCGATTTCTAGAGCGCACAGCCACTGATTCGACGGGAGTCCATCATCAGCGTGTCCCGCCTGCCTCCGCCGCAGGCCGGCCCTGCCAGACCTTGATTACCGCGCGGGCGATGTCGTCGGCATCCGCGTCGGTGAGCATCGGAGAGATGACGGTCATCAGCACGGAGGCCGCGATGGCGTCCGTGTTCGGGCACAACTCCGGCGTGTAGGAGACGTGCTCTCCCGGGCAGCCAGGGCCGAAGGGAGGGAGCGCGGGATGAGCCATACGCCGCTGCTGCACCAGCGGATCGCGTAGGAGGTTCTTGCATCCTGAGGCGGGACCGATGCGTATGCCCTCTGCCGATGCCGCACGCGCCATCCACTCGGCCCGCTCCGGCAGCTCGAGATCCAGCCCCAAGACAATACCGGCGTCGCCGGCGGGGTCGCCGCTCTCGCGGAATCGCAGGCCGGGGCACTCGGCGGCAATCCGCTGGCGGATGTGCTGGCAATGGCGACGGGTTGTGTTGAGCACCTGAGATTCGAGCTTCCGAAGTTGGGCCCTCGCCACCGCGCCGGTGAACTCGTTCATCCGCCACTGTCCGCCGCAGAAGCTGCCCACCACCCCGTCGCCGCCCAACTGACCGGTGAGGGCCGGACGCAGGAAGCCCAGATCGTGAAAGCGCCCGGCGCGCTCGAAGACCAGTGGGTCGTTGGTCAGCAGGAATCCGCCGTCGCCGGTGCTGATGATCTTGTTCTGCTGCAGGCTGAAGCATCCGATGTCGCCGAGGGAACCGACCGGTCGCCCTTGGTACCGGGTCCCGCAGGCTTGGGCGCAGTCCTCCACGACCTTCACATCGTGCCTGCGGGCGATCTCCAGGACGCGGCCCACATCATTGGTACCGCCCTGGAAGTAGATGTTGATCACGGCCTTGGTGCGGGGCGTGATCTTGCGGGCGAAGTCGTCCGGATCCAGGTTGAGCGTCCGATCGATGTCCGCGAAGACGGGGGTCGCGCCCAACATGACGGGCGCCTCAAAGGCAGTGTACCACCCGAAGGAGGGGATGATCACCTCGTCGCCGGGGCCGACTCCCAGGCCGGCCATGGCGCAGTAGAAGGATCCGCTGCCGGTGGCGGTGGCGAGTGCATAGCGCGTCCCGAAGTAGGCGCACGCCTCACGCTCGAAGTCGTCCACCATGTGCGGAACCCCCTCCCCGTAGGCCCGGAAGGGGCTTCGCGCCGCGATCACCTCCGCGAGCAGCGCCAACTCCTCCTCGCCGAGGAGGCTGGCGCCATAGTAGGGCGCCGGCCACGGACGGGTTCGTACCGGGGTTCCACCGTTTATCGCGAGTCTGCTCGCATGAGACCCCATCACATACCTCCGTTCTCGCGCTGTCGGCAGCGCCCCTCCTCAGGGCTGAAGCACGACCTTGATGGCGCCCGTCTCCGCCCTGTGCTCGGCGACCTCGAACGCCTCCACCGCCCGGTCGAGGGGGAAGGTGTGCGTGATGAGCGGCCGGCATCGTACGGTCCCCATCGTCACCAGGCGCATGGCTTCCTCGAACTCCGGGTAGGTGTTGTTCGCCGAAGCAGTCAGCACGCGCTCGCCCGCGAGCGCAGTCAGAGGCAGCGTGACGTCGCCTGCCTCAACGGCGAGCAGGACCTGACGGCCGCCGCGCCGGAGGAGCTTCATGGATGCGATGACGCTCTCGGGCGTGCCCACCGAGTTGAACACTGCGGCCACTCCGGCCGCCTCTGTCGCACGCTCGACGGCCTCCTGGAGAGACTGCGCGCCCGACCGCACGGTGACCTCAGCGCCCAACTCGCCGGCCAGCCCAAGCGGGCCCGCCGCAACGTCGGCCGCGATCATGTGTGCGCCCCGGGCGCGGGCAACCTGTAGGGCGAGCAGACCAATCGGCCCGCATCCGAGCATGACGAGCCAGTCACCCTGAGCCACCTTCCCACGCGTCACAGCGTGCACGGCAACCGCCGCCCCGTCTAGCAGGACCCCCTCGTCGTAGGGGATGGATGAGGGTAGCGGGTAGGCCATCTCCGCCCATACCGGACAGAGCTCGGCCATCCCGCCGGGGTTCTGTCCCGCCCCTCCCCACCCCGCGCCATGCCCGATGTGTGCCGTATCCGCGCACAAGTTATGCTCGCCGCGCCGGCAGTAGAGGCATCGGCCGCAGCCCCGGTAGGCAAGCACAGCCACTCGCTCTCCCAGCCGTCCCTCCAGCCCGGAGTGGGACACCCGCACAATTTCGCCGGCGAACTCGTGTCCCAACACCATGTCAGGGGGGTTGGGCAGCCGAACGCCCAGCGTATGCTGCGACCATGGGTTCTCACCACGCAGATAGCGCAGGTCGCTGCCGCATATGCCACACGCACGCACGCGCACCAGCACTTCGTTCCGCCCCAGAGTGGGCTCAGGGACATCCGCGACTTCCAGCCAACCAGGCGCACGCAACACGACTGCTCGCAAGATGATCCTCATTCCTGCCTTCAGGAATCGAGACAACAACCGAAGCGGCACGGCCGCTGGTGCATACTCGGAGGAGAGGCGCCCCGCCCTGCCTGTCGCGAGGCCATGCGGCATCTCGACGAGGAGTCTCTACCGGCAGTGCATTCGGTCCAAAGCGCCGGCGTTGCTGGGACAGGAGGGGAGCGGGGATCAGTTGCACCTCCGGCCTTCCTGCTCGTGTATTTCTGTGCGCCCCAGCCCGGGATAGCGTTCCCGGTGGGCACTTACGGCGGCTTTCGACGGATCAGTGTGGCATACCTGTGCGAACGGCATCGTCTCCTGCTGGGCCGCCATCACGAACTCCCGTCGCTGCTGCTCCACGGTAACAGGCTCCCAGCTGAGGGGGTCGCAGGAGTCGAGGGATGCCCGGGGCCGTCGTTGGCCATACAGCCGCTGGACATGCGGCCCTGCTGAGAAGGCCCGAGGCCTCCGCAAAGCGGCTGACCAGCCGGATCCGACTCCGCCCCTTCGCGCAGCCGCGCATCACCATCTACCAGCCGGCCCCGCGAACTCCGGTCGTCAAGAGAACGCCGGCAACAGCCGTCTCATGAGGCCCCGACTATCATAAGACGGTCTCCCCCTGCGCGTGTTGAAGAGGTGCTCGAAGCCATCACCCCCTCAGGACATGCAGAGCAGCATCTGGCTCACCGCCAGCTACGCAATAGCGTGGCCAGCCGGCGATACGCCTCCTTCTCGCGCAGCGCGCCATCGAGCAATCCGCTGTGCGGGATGAAGGCCGGGTCGCAGAGGTCCCACCAGGTAATGGCTTCGATGGTGGACTTCGAGTAGCAGAGTGTGTAGTACCCCTCCACCCAGTCTGCCTGCTCCGATTCCGACCACGGGTGACCATGCCAGCGGCGTCCCATGATCTTCTCGAGGGCTTCCCGGTTGTCGTGGTCTTGTGGGAAGTGCGTTGCCGACGGGACGCCGAGCTCCGTGATGTGCATCGGCTTGCCGAGCCGCCCGTACCGATCGAGCTGGCGATCTATCTCGAACAGATCGCGCTGCGGGGAGTACATCTGAAGGCCGATGACCTCGAAGTCAACACCCGCCTCCATGATGTCCCGCAGGTAGCGGAGCGCGGTGCGGGCCGGATGCCCGATCTCCCCGGCGTAGCCGCGCCCACTGGCCACGTACTGACCCCAGGTCTCGGTGCAGTTGACGATGCGAACGGCCTCTGGGTCGGCTTCGCGGGTGGCCTGTGCTGCCAGCCGTGTCATCTCCGTCAGCTGGTCTGCGCCATAGCTGAGGTCGTTCGCCCAGTCGTGGGCTTCGTTGATCACGTCCCAGACCTTGATCGGGTCCCGGAAGCGTCCCACTGCGTCTGATATGTAGTCGCGATGGGTGGCGCTTACCTCCTCGTAGCTTCTGCCGCGGAGCCAATCGGGCACTCCCCCCCGGTGGAACCACACCAGCGGATGTCCCTTGACCTCGAGGCCCTCCCGAGCGGCCCACTCCAGGATCTGCTCCGCCTTCGAGAAGTCCCGCACCCCCTCCTCGGCTTCGGTCTGGGAACGGTAGAAGGGGAGGGTGGCGAAGTTGAAGAGCCCCCGAAACGCTGCGGCGTAGGGATCTCGCATCCCCGGATAGCGGAAGGCGTTGCAGCCGAATCGGAAGCCCTGCCGCCTCCCGGACGCTGCGATCCGGGCTCTGGCGTGCTCGAGCACGAGCAGTTCCCCTGCGTGCATGGATGCGGCAAGCGAGCGAGTGGCGAGCTGGGTACACACCACATCATCTGCTCGCCGGCGTCGCGCATCCTCAAGGATTGTCTGCGCGCTGGACATGCGCTCCCGGTAGTCACTCGAGGGCTCTGTCCCGGTGTCCGCGAACCTGCCTTCGGCCGCGCCCACTGCCGCAGCGCGGGCATCGGCCGCTTCCAGAAGGAAGTTGAGAGTGCGCCCGGCGACCTCAGCCGGCTTGTAGCCTGCCCCCTGGTTGTCCGCGTAGACGTAGACGTGGCCGAAGCCCTCCACCGGCAGGGGCATGCAGATCGCGAAAGGCTCGTCCGGCACGGGTAAGGTTACCTTGCCGGCAGTGACCTCTGAGCGATGCTGGAATGGCGGCATGAACTCGAGATCAAGGAGGAAAGCATCCGCCAGCTCGCCCCTCGGCATCGGATCCCCGCGGGGCGATAGGGTCAGTAGATGGAAGCTCTTCCCGGAGTGTTTCATCTGTTCCTGAATCCTGTCCATCGGTTTCGTGCGAGAGGGAGAACGGACCGACCGGGACCGGATGCGCCCGGAAGAGACGCCGAGGGGGGTCTCAGCCCAGCCTGATCACGTTCATGGATCCCAATGCCTACCTGGACCTGGTGGCCACCTGTGGCCCGATATACGAAGTGGCCGCCACCACGTCGTCGTACCACTTCTTGTTCTCTCGCAGCGAGTTCTTCGCGATGAACAGGCCGACCCCGAAGCGGTCTATCTTCAGGGTGTCGACGTCGCGGAACCTCAGGTTGGGGAAGTCCGCGATCAGCTTCCCGTCCACCCAACAAGCGACGCGGCCGTCGCGCTGGCCGGGGGTGTTCGCCTTGAGCATGTACTCGAAGCAATACCAGCGGTCGAGTTCGGGCACAAAGTCCGGCCGGGGGACGAAGTGCGGGCCGAAGGCGTGCGGCAGACTCGTGTTGGGCAGCACCGTGCCGGAGGGGAAGAAGTGATCGCCATAGTCGCTGCGCTGCTCCGGGTGGTAGATGTAGATGTTCAGCGGGCCGGGAGCGAGTGCGCTCCCGCCCCAGCTGATCTCGGTCTCGAAGCTGGCGAGGAACTTGTTGCGCCCATCGGCGCGCTTGCCGGGGGTCGCCGCGCCACCGGGGTAGTAGCCGGCCGACATGCTTCCGCCGTTGTGGCTGGAGGTGCGGGGGACGTCGAACCCCTGCTGGAACTTGGTGTAGAACCGCAGGAAGAGAACGTCGCGCGTCTCGGAGAGGTTCCTGCCCACGTCTACGGAGAGCGAATTCTCCTGCTTGGGGATGGTGATCTCCAGGGCCCGCCGCCCGCCGTTCACGTTGGCGGGCTCTTCGGTGATGCGCAGGTGCTCCCCGTTGTACATGACGTCCCATTTCCTGGGCAGGTCCGCGGTCGTGCGGCAGTCCTCAAAGCCATCATGGAACACCACCGCGGGGTCGTTCTCGATCCCGGCATCCCCCGGGTACCTGGCCGCAAGGCCCGTGTTCCCCTCCGGAAGCGGGGGCGGCGGAGGGGTCTCCCCGCACCCGGCCGTCGGCAGAGCGAACAGCAGGCAGACCGCCAGCAGGCTGGGCAGTGAGACAAGGGTAGTCAGGTTCGCGTCCATCAGTACCTCCTACGTGGCTCGCACGCTCCTCGGGTCCGCGTCGGGATCCGATGGGCGGTCGTTTCGTCGAGCACTCGCCCATCTCCTTGGTTTCCGTCCATGATCGACTCGGGGATCCCGCCGCCACATCAACCCGAGCGACCCTGGCCACCCGCAGCGACACCTCCCACCATCCAGACTCGGCTTGTCCACGCCGGGTCCTGGAAGAAAGCGACCTGTCATCGGGACTGCGAAAGTGCGGACGAAGTCAGGGGTTCCGACGCCGGAGCATTCTGCTCGAGGAAAGTGACCTACGATCGAAACGCGCACAAGTCCGGTGCTGTCCATAATCGGCGGCAGCCTAGTTCAGAAGGCACCGCGCTGCTGGGAGACGGCAGGCTGCTGCGGGAGGAGGTTAGCGCAATGCCCTCGTGCGGCCGAAGCCCTGCAACCGTCCCCCCGGGCTCGCCTGACTGCTGCTACCGCCTTCGGCAGGCGACTCCCTGTATCAAGCGAGCGGTTCGCGACGCTGTGTGGTTGTTGCGCGGCGATGGAGCCGGCCTTGCAGGCTCAGGTTGGCGAAAGCATGGCGGCAGCAGATGGGCCCCGGCGAAGTATGCACGCTGCCAGTGCAGCTATGCGTATGTGGGATCTGTGTCGGGCCCGGCCGGGCTGGCGCTCCCGCCGGTGCGGCACCCAATGGTCGAGAGACGCCAATCTGGGCGGTTCCATCGCCGCGTGACGATAACACACAGTCCCGCGCGCGGCAAAGGCGCCGATCTCTCGAAGCTATTCAGCAAGCCGCTGCCCGGCTGTGAGCCAGGCTACTTCACCGGAGCCGCTCCCGACGTCGGCGCCCTCCAGTTCGGCCAGCCCATGCCGCGCATTCCCCGCCGGCCGGAGGATGTCGACGTTCCGCCGGCGGGCATCTGGCCGGGCCCGTAAGTGCGACTCGAGGAGCACCGGTTTGGAGGAGTGAGTGCCATCGGGAGGCCCAGACTGTCATTGCGAGCCGCCTCGGCGCCTGATGGCGCCGTGGCGCGCGGGGCAATCTCGTCTTGCGAATCCAGGCGAGACCCCCACGGTCGCCGCTTCCCAGAGGGC
>Ga0315288_10012105_pt1 | contig 10855 bp, 1 predicted proteins | sample YL17G11_20_MG_FD_203454 | JGI IMG/M metagenome (GOLD analysis project Ga0315288, IMG submission 203454) | Sediment microbial communities from Yellowstone Lake, YNP, Wyoming, USA - YL17G11_20 | ecosystem: Environmental > Aquatic > Freshwater > Lake > Sediment | place: USA: Wyoming | collected...
AAAGTTGGCGATGTCTTCGTCCACGTCGGCATCCCAGGAGGTGTCGCTTTCGTATAGGACCGTCTTCATGGGCGTGCCCAGCACACCGACCAAACTGGCGAAGTTCGCGATGAGGCCGCGCATCTGGTAGCCGGCGTAGTCATTGCCGGAACTGGCGACGATGAGGATGTCGAAGGACCAGACGCCGCCGGTCGGCACGGTCATGCGCTGACTGGCGCCGTCGAGGAACAACTCGGCGGCAGCGGCCGTGCCGGTGGTGCGCCGGAGGACGCGCAGGCTGGTTTGCGCGTCGCCGGTTTCCGCAAACCGCCCGCTGGCATAAGCCATCTGGCCGTAATTGTTGGCCCGCGCATACCGGCCACCGGGGATGGTGGCGTAGTCGGCGTTGGTAGCGATCGTGTTGGCGAAGCCGCCGCCGATGGTCGCAGAACCTGTATTGGCTTGAATCGTGTGGGCGTAGCCGCCGCCGATGGTCGAGTAGGTGGAATTGGTTTCAATCCAGTTCGCATAGCCGCCGTCGATGGTGGCGTAATCGGAATCCGCCCACACAACGTTCTGGCTGCCGCCGCCAACCGTGGCGGCCGAGCTGCGGGGTCCGATGGTGTTGCCGATACCGCCGGCAATCGTGGTGTAAGTGGCGTTCGTCCCGATGTCGTTGCCGCTGCCTCCGCTGATCGTTGCGCCCGTTGCGGTGACTCCGATGACCTGCAGACGCCCGCCGCCAATCACGGCGTACTCCGCATTGGTGCGGATCGTGTTGCCGTTGCCTCCACTGATGGTTGACTGATGACCTCCATCGCGGATCTCGTTGAAGCTACCACCGGCAATGGTGGCCGAAGTCGAGTTCGTCTCAATCAGGTTGGCCCACCCGCCACCGATGACGGCGTTGGTCGTGAAGGATTGTATAATGTTGGACTGGCCGCCGGCGATGGTCGCATACGGCGAATTGTCCACGATGTTGTTGTAGACGCCCCCGCCAATCGCGGTTTCACGGGAGTTCGTGCCGATCTCGTTCCAGCGGCCCCCCGCGATGGTGGCATACACCGAATTGCCCGCGATGTGGTCGTTGTAGCCTCCGCCAATCGTGCTGTAACCAGAGTACGCGCCGATGTCGTTGGCGCAGCCCCCAGCGATGGTGACTGTCGGGCAGGTGGCCGCAATGTTGTTGTCGGAGCCCCCGCCAATCGCGCTGTTAGATGAGTTCGTGCCGATGGCATTCAAGGTGCCCCCCGCGATGTTGGCGCCGGCCGAGCCGGGCTTGATGCGATTACCCAATCCACCGCCCACAGTCCCATAGTCGGCGAGCACGGAATTGGGATAGGTATAGTCCCAGTAATTGGTCGCGCCGCCACCGGCGATGGTCGCCCCCACGACGCCCGCCGCCACAAAGTTGCCCGGCGAACCGCCAATCAGATTGGGCGCGCCGTCGGGCGTGGTGCCGGCGTCGGGGTCGCTGCCATCGCCGTTGTCTTCCAGGCGCAGCGCCCGGAGGCCGTTGACCTTGAACTCCAGTGCCTGGTTGTCGGTCGTGCCCAGGAAATGCACGCCGGCCGTGGTGCCCGCGTTGCCGGTCAAGCGCCAGAAGTCCTCCGAACTGAACCCATCCAGCCGGTCCGCATCCAGCCCGCTGCCCGCGCCATCGTCGTCGAGAATCTCCGCCAGCACGGCGCCATCCACGAGGTTCGACGCGGCGACCATATTGGCCGGGATGACGAGGCCGCCTCCACTGCTGGTCAGTCTCGAGCCATCCACGGTCAGGCCGGTACCGCCCGTGACGAAGCGGACACCGCCGGCCGCCCGCACCGCGAACTCGTTGGCGTTGCTGGAGGCGAAGTCGGCGTATTGGCCGTCCGCCAGCACGATGCTTCCACTGTGCTCGGCTTTGGCCTGATGGCCGGCAGCAAGGGTGAAGGGCGCGCCTGCCACGCTGCCCACCCCACCGAGTACTGTGGACCAGCCGGCGTTCGAGCGGACGAGGTTAGCCTGGCCACCGAGGATGGCGGAATAGGAGGCGTTGAACTCGATCTTGTTTTCCTGGCCGCCGCCCAGGAAGGCGTTGTAGGCAGAAGGGCCGATCTGGTTTCCCGAGCCGCCCACTAGGACCGAACGCAGAGCTTCCCGTTCGATGCTGTTGTACCCGCCGGAAAGGATGGCGGCGAGCGAGGCATTCGTCCGGATCACGTTCGCCAGCCCGCCCCCGATGAAGCCGTAGTCCCCGCCCGGCTCAATGCGGCAGGTGTTGCCGGCGGCGATCGCCGCGTAACCTGCGCTTGGACCGATGGCATTGCCGTTCCCGGACAGGACTGCCGCGAAGTCGCTCGATTCCCCGACCCGCCCGCCGCCGCCGAGCAGGATGCCCGCATACCGCGAGTTGGGGGAAACCACGTTGTCGTAACCCGCAAAGATGCCGGCGTAGATGGAATTGGAGCCGATGAATTGCCGGGAGCCGCCGCCGATGGTGGCACGGTAAGCCCCCGTGCCGATTTCGTTGCCGTCTCCGCCGGCCACGGTTGCATAATCGGCGCCGGCCCGCACGGTGTTGCCAAGCCCGCCGCCCAGAAAGACCCCATGGGCCGCCACGGAATGTGGAAACAACCCTGCGCCACCGCCGCCGATGAATGAGCCGGACACCGTCTGGGTGATGGTGTTGGCGTAGGATCCGCCGATGAAATTCGGGCTGCCGGAGCCAGCGCCGGTTTCAAGCCGCAGCGCCCGCTGGCTGTTCACCTTGAGTTCGAGCGCCTGATTGTCCGTGGTGCCGAGGAAGTCCACGCCCGGGGTGGTGCCGACGTTGCCGCCCAACCGCCAGAAGGTGTTCGAGACGAGCACCGGGCTGAGGTCCGCCGCCGCGAGGGTGCCGTCGGCGATTTTGTCGGACGTCACCGCGCCGGTCTGGAGACTGACGGTGCCCACGGCGTCCGGTGCCAGTTGCGCGAAGCGGACGGACCCATCAGCCACCACGGCGGCCCGGTCGGCGTGGAGCGCATACGGCGTGGCGGTGAGGGGTTGGCGCGGGCTGAGCAGCGCGTAGGGCGCGGCTGGATTGTTGGTCGCGGGCCGCACCTCAATCTCCAGCCAGCGGGCCGGGCCGGTGAACACGTTTGACCCGAAGTCCAGTGGCAGCGTGAACAGGCCATCCCCGTAAGGGATGCTGGCGTGAGTCACGGGGTCGGTGAGTTGGATGCCGCCGGCGGGCACGTCGAACACGCTGAAGCGATAGTCGAAGCGGTCCACCGGGTCGGGCGAGCCGCCGCCCACGGCGAGGCGGCCTTGATAGGTGAAGGTCGTGCCCAGCGGGGCGGCCTGGGTGAACACCGCAGCCAGGGTCAAGATTGCGCCCGCTGCGGCCAGTGCTTTGGATTTCATGTTTGTTCTTCCTCTTGGTTTGTTGGAGTCACGGTTTGCGCAGCCGGTAGAACTTGTTGCCGACCAGCGACGGCACCGTGCGGCTCTGGCGGGGCGAACCTCCCGTTCAGTAGCGGAGCCGGAAGAACGTCCGCTGGTCGCTGGCCGGCAGCGTGACGCGCATCGTCGCTCCGATAACTTCGGGCACGTCATCAACGGCCGTCCAGGGCACAGGAGAAGTCAGGCTGGGGGTGACTTCCAGGTAAACGTCGAGCGTCGTCCTTGGCCAGGACACGATGATTTGATTCGTTGCCAGGGTGGCTTGAAGCGAAAGCAACGGCGGTGGATTCGCTGAGACGATCTGCACCTGATCCACTGTTCCATCGCGGTCGAGGTCAATCTCCGACCGGAGTTGGCTGGCGACCGGCCAGTCCTGGACGAATACTTGTTGGACCGCGCCGGCGGGCACATCAAAGGGGCCGAACTGGCTTGTGCCGTACCTTCCTGAGGCCCCGTCCGACCACCGGGCAGCGATAAGGGGCTGCACGGGACTGCCGGTATCATTGCGGAATTCTAGACCGCGAGCTTCGTTCAGAATGCGAAACTCCCCACCGGCATTCGCTGGAATTGTTACCCCGGCCAATTCGAACACCACGCGTTGCCGCGCGCCGGGCGTGAGCATCGCCCGCACGTTGAAATCCGACGCTTGATGCTGGGGCGTGTACCGGACGCTGGCGACGCGGCCCGTTTCCAAAAGCACCGTGACATGATCCGTGTCTCCGGGAACACCATCGCGGCGTTCAATCTGCAGCGACCGCCCGGCGTGAGCGGCGTGGAACGTGTAATGGTTGCTGCGCACGTTGATCTGCACGGCCGGCGGTGGGTTGGTCACCGGGACGAACAGCATCACGCTGCGGGTGCTGGTGTTTCGTCCGCCTACGGGCGTGAAGGAACGGGCGCCGGGCAGGTGGTCCACCCAGGTGCCGTCCGCGCGCCAGCCCCACTCGCCACCAGCGCCATCGGTGTAGTATCCGTCGGCGCCTCCAAAGACGACTTGGTCGATAAACTCCAGGGCTTGACCCGCGCCGGGCATGCTGTGCGAGCAACTGAACCGGTGGAACACGGAGATGGGAATGGCATAGATGCCCTGGCCTTCCCAATGCCCGTCCCAGCGCGTGTCGGGATCGGTGATGTTGTCGGCACGGGGGAAGCGATAACTGCCCGGCGTGATCTCGATGAACCGGTTGGTGTCCTCCGGGTGGTTGTTGTCATAGACAAGGATCTTCCAGGACTCAGGGTCCAGTTCGTCGTCGCCGTTTACTCCGTTCAGCACCGCGTAAGGCGTGACCACATGGCCCTTGCCGATCTCGGGGACCATGCTGATGACATAACCGCCTGAGCCGTTTGTCACGCACTCAAGCACAAAGTCGGGATCACCTTCGATGGAATCACCGGCGCCCACCAATTGGTCGAGCACCGGCTGGAGGTACTCCTCGGTGAACTGGATGCCATGGTTGACGCGAATATGCGCTGCCAGGTTCACCGGCTTATTATAGGAGCACTGGCTTTCGGGCTCGGCGTCGGCGTCGATCGTGCGCACGGGAGAGCCGCGCCGCGTGAAGCCGTTGGCGAAGTGGATGCCGGAGGCGTTAGCATCAGGATTCATGTCTGGCGCCTCCGCGTCCAGATCCAGCCGGTAAAACTGGAGACTGGTGGCAGACATGCCGTTGCAGGCCCCACCGGTACTGTCCATCAGACCAAGCCAGACCAGGAACCAGGGCCAGTATCCCGCGTCCGGCACGCCGCAGGCGCATTCGTCAAAGAGACAAAAAAAGCGGTTGTCGCCATACACCCCTTCAAAGTCCGACCACGTCGCTCCGAACTCGTCGTTATCGAACTGGAACCCCGAAACCAGCGGGAGGGGAGGCAGGCGGAGCCGGAAAGTGTCCGGCCAGATCCCCCCCACGCGGGTCCAGACGACGCCCGCGCGTTGCGGCCGGTCCCAGTTGTCTCGGACCACCCAGCTCCACTCGTGATTCCACTGGTTGTTGTACGTCGATCGGGGCACGTGCGGCACCTCGACCTCGACCCAGGTGTCGTCCGCGGCGCGGTCAACGATGCGCGCCTCGTAGTAATCGCGATTGGGCAGGCAATCGAGGAGCGGCTGGGGGCCGGTCTGCTCATTGAGGAAGTCACAGCCGAAGAGATAGACCTGGATTTGCTGGTGCAGATTCGCGCCGGAGATCGTGACGCGTGTGGCGACGTCCTCGGGGATCATCTTCAGCGGTTCCTCGCGCAAGATCAGCCGCGGCACACCGGAAGTGGGGGCGTAGCTCGTGAGGGCAATCGGGCCAATGGGCTGGCGCAGATAGAAATTGACTCGGGCGTAGCGGTTCGTGCCTGGCTCGGCCGCGGGATAGATAACCAGGGACGGGAAGCTGCTGATCGGCTGGATGTTATTGTCATAGATTCCGGACCGGACGTAGAGGCAATTCGGGCAAGCGTCGATCTCCAGCCGCAGCGGCTCGTCGGGGGGAACGGAAGCACGGAAACGGAAAAAGCCGTCGGCGTCGGTCCTTTCGGTCGCCCGCAGTTCGCCGGTTTGGTCGATTTTCAGGAACACGCGGTGGTTGACCATCGGATGGGCCTGGTCATTGTCGAATACGTGCCCGTCAACGATGGCGATGGGAAGGACAGTGCTGTTCTCGACGTAGAAAACCACGGGCCAGGTGGCGGGCGAGTTCCAGACACAACCGTTGGGCGCCACGTAGTTGTCGGAGGGCGCCGCGACATCGAAGTGGCCGAGCATCAAGCCGTTCGGCTCACTCCAGGGCCAGGTGTCCGATTTGGCGATCCGGAACTCCATCGTTGCGGGAGCCAGGTCGAGCGGAAAATCGTAAGCCACGTCCCACTCGTCATCAGGGCTTGGCCACATGTCGAAGTAGTTGAAGCCGCCCAGTCCGTCGCCTAGGTACATCTGTCCTCGGGCGGCATCCAGGTATCCGCGGAATTGGGGGTCGAACGCCGTCGCCAGATCGTTGCGTGACCCGTTGGGATCCAGGCCGATCGCGACCCAGGAATTCGACCGCTCCCGCCCCGCCGGCACATCGCGCAGGCCCGTGATGGCGACGTAAAGGTTTTGGTCGCCCGGTTCATCCCGATGAACGAGATAGGCGATCGCATCCGGTCCGTCGTCGTAGCTGATCGCGACCTGTTCGGCCCCCAAGTACTCGGTGTCAAGGTGAACCTCGCCATCGACGCTTATCTCACCGAGCGCCCGCGGAATCTCCAAAGTGGGCCGGATTGCGCCCAGGGGGTCGTCCACCGCCCCCGGCCCGGGCTGTCCGGGCAGGCCAAGTATGCCCTCGTAGGCTCCGCCCGAGGGGAACGCCGCCGCCAGGCCCGGCGCCCGGCCCACTTCCTGAAACATCGAGGCGCGGATGTCCGCTGCGCTTCGCACTACGGACCAAAGCCGGACTTCATCCAACACGCCCCGGAAGTTCAAACCCGCGGCATCACCGCCCAGGCGCAACGCTTCGTCGATCCTCGCCACGCCGAGACCGAGCAATGCGCTGCCAGCCGGACTCCCGTCGATGAAGAAGCTCGCTCGGAAGCCGTCGTAGGCCATCGCCACGTGCGTCCACCGGCGGCGCGACACCGGCCGGTCGGAGTCCGCCTGCTGTCCCGGCGCGCGCTGAAAGCGGAGACGCGGGCCGTTAAAACCGAACCAGAATGATCGATCACCGTTGTGGGAAAGAATCGTTTCGACGCGGTTGGTGTCCTCGCGGAAGACCCAGGCTTCGATGGTCAGGGCGATGGTTCCGTCAAACCAGATCATCGAAGGGAACTCGACGAAGGCATTCGGCGAGCCGTCGAACCGCGTGCCGCGCGGGAGGTTGGGGTTGGAGATCGTGTCGATGATGCTCACAAAATCACCACTCACGCGAAACTCGCCCCCGCTCATCGCCTCCCCTTCGAAGCCGGGCAAATCGTCCTGCGGCCCGACGGCGACAATCTCGAAATCCTCCGTGCCGTTGCTGCCGACGCTGGCGCCGGAGAACACCGGGATGCCGGGCAGAATCACTTGGATGTCTCCGGCGATGAGCTGGCGGAACTGGTCCACACCGCGGTCGGTGCGCAGCGGATCGCCTGAAGGGCGCGGATCGTTTTCCCAATCGTCCAGCACCGCCACGTCACGGGCGTGCGGCGCGCCCTCCGTCACCGTCACGCCGGCGTCGGCGACGGCGCGGTGCAGCAGCCCGGCGTCCACGAGTCGGAACAGGTTTCGGTTCTGGTTCCAGCCCAGATCCGTTTTCCACTCGAATTCGCGGAAGATCTGGATGTGATCCTGGCGTTCAAAGCGGAGGAACCCTTCCGCACCGGCGCAGGACTGGGCGCCGGGCTCGATCAACTCCACGCGGGCAGCGCTGGCAAGCGTGGTGTTGTGGCTGGTGACCAGGGGCACATCCGCATCCACGAAGCTATGGAACGCGGTGGGTTCCGGCGTAAGGCTGATGTGATTGAAGACCACGTTGTTCCGGAGCAGCACGAAGGCGTCACCGTGCGCGACCATCTCCATCCCGTAGAGACCATGGTCGGCCACAACGTTGTTGTAGAGGAACAGGGAATGGTTTAGCCCGCTCCCGGTGCTGATTGTTATGCCGCGCGCCAGGTTGCCGGGGAGGCGGGCGAAGAAGAGGCAATTGCGCACCACCACTTGCCGAGGCGAACCGATCACGAGATTGCTCCACTCCCCGGCGCTGGGCGTCGGCCAATCCGATCCCACGCGGCACCGTTCGATCACGATTTCCGTGCCGCCAAGTATCTCCATCAGGTTCTCGACGTTCGTGCTGTGCCGGATCAGATCCAGATCTTGCAGCCTTACGTGGCCGGCTCCGTCGAGGACAAGAATTTCCTGGAGGCCGTTCTGCGAGACGATGGTGACGCGGGGCAGAGGGACCGACGGGTCGGGTCGAATGACGAGTTGTCTGGTGTCACCGAACTCCGCGCCGATGCGCACACGCGCACTGGTAAAGAGGACCGGCTCGCGGATGTGAATGAAGTTTTCCGCGTCGAGGTTGCCGGCATCGGCGGCGGCGTCCACGGCGGCTTGGAGCGTCTGGTAGTGGCCAGCACCGACGATAAACTCGGCGCCGCGCAACGGGCCCACGAGCCATCCCAGGAAAGCCAATGCCGCCAGAGCGACGCGCAGTCCTTGCTCTACTGCGTTCAGGATTCGCACGGCGCAGGTTGTTCCGAAGCTGACAACCGACAGCGCTCGCTTGCCGTCAGGAGTCTCTTGATTCGCCGAAATCGTTTTCATGGCAGAACCTTTGACGAGGTGTCCTGCAGAGCGATGAACCCGCTCAGAATACGACCTCCGTCGTCCGGACGGTGGCGACCCAGCGTGTCGCCGCCGTGGGAGTTCCCACCGCGGCCGCTTTGACGACCAGCGCGTCCTTCTCGTTGTCGGCTTCCACAAAGACATTCCAAGCGGCGAGGTCTTCTGCGAGAACCGTCTGGGTGGGGACCCCGGTGAATGACGTGGTGCCCGCGTTGTTGCGGATCACCCCCGTGATGCGGTAGCCCGCCGAGGCGCCGACATCCGTGCGCGCCGTAACCAGGATGTCGAAGGTCCACGTTCCCTCGACGGGGACAATCATTCGCTGCGTCGCCGCGTCGCCGTCGAGGAACAGTTCATTCGTCCCCGCCCCGGTCAACGTTCGCCGCAAGACGTAGAATGAAAGTTGGGCGTCACCGGCGTTGGCGAAGGCGCCGCTGGCGTAGGCCATCTGGCCATGGTTGGCGACGCGTCCCTGCTGGCCGCCGGGGATGGTGCCCGAACCGCCCGACGATTGGACGAGGTTCTGTAAACCACCGCCGATAGTCCCCGAAGAGGCCCCAGCCTCGATGTAGTTGAGGTTGCCGCCGCTGACGGTGGCGCCCAGGGCGTCGTGCCCAATCCCATTGTTACTGCCGCCGGCAATCGTGCCGTCCACCCCGTTGGTCCCGACGGTGTGCATGCTGCCCCCGCCGATGGTGGCAAAGACCGCACTTGATTCGATCGTATTGCCCTGACCGCCGGCGATCGTCGCATACGAGGCATTGGAGCGCACCAGACCGTTGTGGCCTCCCAAAATCGCTGAACGGGGCGCGGATTGGATCACGTTGCTGCTCCCGCCGCCGAGAAACGCTTCATACGACCCGGGGCCGATAACATTGCCGATGCCGCCGACCAAGGTGGAGCGCGCGGCTTCGACGCGATTGGCCTGGCCGCCGACGAGGACGCTCACGTAGGCCTGGGTATTCACCAGATTCTGCACGCCGGCACCGATGAATGAGTACTGCGCTTGCGGCCGGATCTGGTTCTCGGCGCCGCCCACGATGGCGGCATTGGCGGCATTGGGCCCGACCGTATTGATCGTGCCCGACCCGACGAATGAGGAGAAGGAGGCGGTTTCGATGCGATTGCCCATGCCGCCACCAATGGTGGCGTGGTCCTCGGCGGCGAAGTTGGGATAATCATCCCTGCCGCCGCCTGCGATCGTTGCGCCAGAAATGTAACTAGGGACGGTATTGGCATAGCTGCCGCCGATCAGGCTGGGCGAGCGATCACCCGGCTGCAGACGTAGCGCGCGGTCGGTGCCTAGCATCAGGTTGAGTCCGCGGCCATTCTGATTCGGTCCAATCAATTCATCGGAGCCGGCCGCGGTGCGCTGCCAGAAGGCCGCGGAGTCCAGACCATCGAATAAGTCCGCGCTGAGGTTCGGCACGGTGGTTGTCATGCCCACGGTGAAGGGCGGGCCGGAAGCCGGCATGAACGCAGGCGGCACGGTGAAAGTCTGCGGAACATCCAGCCGGGCGACACTGGCGGGCAGTTGGGCGACCGTGAGGGCGCCCCCGAGGCTGGCGGCCACGTCGGCCTGTCGGGCGTGCAGGGCCTTGGGCACGGCGGTGAGCCGCTGTCGGGGCAGGAGCGGTGTGTAGTCGTTGGTGGTGCCGGATCGCCTCGAACCGAGTTCGACCCATTGCACCGCAAAGCTGGCACTCCACATTGGACTGGCGTTCAACAGAACGGTGAACTGGCCATTGGTGTCGGTGGAGACCGTGGGTGCGAGGGCCTCGTCCAATGAGTTGCCGCCCGTGGCCGTATCGTACAGGCGGAAGCGCACGTCAAAGCGGTCCGCCGGATCCGGCGTGCCGCCTCCGCCGACGGCCAGTCGGCCCTGGTAGGCAATGGTGGTGTCCTGGGCGCGGGCTTCGCGGACCCAGGCGAGGACTGTGACCAGAATGGCCAGTATCAAGAGGATGCGCCGGTCTATCTTCGGCTCTGTTCTTGAGGAGCAGGTCGGCGGGAAATCACCCGGCTGCCGACCTCGAGTGCGAGGAGGCTGAGTTTTCATTCTACTGGTATCAACCAGCGCCGCGGGCGAATCTTTCAGCGAAGTAAAGTTCCCCGGGAACGGTCGTGTTTGCTCCGGCACACCTCGGCACCGTGAACCCTTGTGTA
>Ga0315288_10012109_pt1 | contig 10853 bp, 13 predicted proteins | sample YL17G11_20_MG_FD_203454 | JGI IMG/M metagenome (GOLD analysis project Ga0315288, IMG submission 203454) | Sediment microbial communities from Yellowstone Lake, YNP, Wyoming, USA - YL17G11_20 | ecosystem: Environmental > Aquatic > Freshwater > Lake > Sediment | place: USA: Wyoming | collected...
AAAAAAACCAGTCTTTTCGTAGATAACTCGCAAATTTCGTGTCTTGGTGCCATGAAGGCCAACAAGGTGGTTCCAGCAATGCCAATATTCTTTTTCAATGAGATACATTGCAAGTTATCGCAATTTGAGCAGGATATACCCATCATTCTGCATCACCACTATCACCGGCAGGCTTGTTAATATCTCTGGTGCGACCTCGAAATCGATCACCAGATAATCGGCTTCTAAGCTCACCGCCAGAGGAATCAGGTAGTCCAGCCGTTCCCCGGGATCGGTCATGGTCCGCAGGGATTCCCATTGTTTAGTGGTCTCCAGCCAGGCCGGGAGGGCGGAGCGGTCCGCATAACCCAGGATGCCGCTGTCCCGCGAAGTATACACCAAGGGGCGCAAGGCCGCGTAGCGCACACTGAGCGTCTGTGATGTGGTGGCTGGATCCTGGTTAAAGAAGAGCACCCCTTCTCCGGGCTGAGTCTGTGTGCGCAGGGTAGTAATCAGTTCATCAATTGGACGGTTGGACACGCAGACCAGGTGGGCCTTCGAGATGCAGGTGATAACGCGCAGCATGGCACTTACATCGGGGCGATTGGTGCCTGCCCAAAAACCGAAGAGGACAATTCCCAAACCGATCACCGCACGGCGAGCTCGCAGGTTGACCAGGCGGGGAGCCAGCTCAGCCAGGGGCCACAGCCAGAACAGCAGCAAGAGCGGCACAAAATAACGCAGGCAGCGCACCAACTCGGTCTCGAGCGGCAGGATATGAAGCCGCTGTTCGACTATCCGTTCGACTGATGGAACCAGGATACTAACAATAAAAATTCCTGCCGTCCATAACAATACTACCTTGACTGGCGTACGGTCGTCTTTTTTAATCAGCCAGGTAACAACAAACCCAACCAGGGCCACCGGGAGGAGCAGGCTGCGGGTCATGTTCCACAAAAAAGAACCCAAAGCAGCGGGGGCATTGAACAGGTTGGCCGGAGAGTAAGCTTGTAAGACCGTCATCACCATGTTGTAGTCGGCAGCCTGGCCGCGAACATTATAAGATAAGTAATTGATCGCAAAGGGAGTAAGGGTTATCAGGAACAGGAGTCCCAGCCCTGCCATTACCAGCATCCGCCGTCTCCTTTTCCAGCCTTTAGGTTGCAGCAGCCAGAGACTAAGCCAGACGGCGAACCCCCAAGCCGGGGCACTGATCGGATGTACATACACCAGCAGCCCGGCGAAAATCATCAACCAGACCCAGCGGCTGGGACGGTCCTTCCAGACCAGAACAAGTGCCAGCAAAAAGGGCAGCACCGATTGAAAGGTAACACGTGGCAGCGCATCCCGCCATACACCCCAGATCTCACCCAAGCCAATATTGATGACCATCATGGCAGTAAGGAAGGCCAGCAAAAAAGACCAGAAGCGGTTCTTGAAAAGAACTCGACCCAATATATAAAAGCCAAGCAATTGCAGGAAGGTTTCCGGGAATACAAGCCAGGTATAGGCTAGGCCATAGTCGCCGGTCAGGCGGACCAGGGCGCGGATCAGGGGGATATGGATGGTAGCGTAAATGCCAATATTGTTCGAATCTCCCAGAGCAGGGTCGTTCTTGAACCAGTCAGGGTGGTCTAGGGCAGCAGCATAACTGGCAATATTGCCACCATCACCGGATAGAATCACCACTGGATAGTTTGCTTCCAGACGACCGAGGAAATACCAACCGGCATAAGCGAGAAAAATGACGACAGCCAGCCAGTCCCAGCGGTTGACGCCGGGGGAGGCGAATCCAGAAAATACTTTCCGAACCTGGGAGCGCGCACCCTTGTCCGGGTGTCGTTCAGGAGGGTCCACAGGCGTGGTAGTCCCGGTTCCGGCGGGGTAGTCCCGGTTCCCGGAGGGAGCACGGGGCTTCGGGTCTGGGAGTGGAGACGGTTCCTTCACAACCTGGCGCTTGACAAGGCTGAGTCCACGCCAGGTTTGTAGTCCAATCGAAACAATGAAATAGCCTGAAATGATAAACGCCTCGGCAATATAAGGGGCGTGAGGCAAAATGAGCAAAGCCAACCCAACTTTAGCCAACATGGCGAAGAATGCGATCCACAACGCTTCATCGGCTTTTCCCTGCGCAAGCAGGAGCGAACGGTTCCAAAACAGGATGTTGGCAAAACCGTAACCAGCCAGTATGACGAGCAATACCGGGTATGCTGGTAGATATTCGGGTTTGTAGATGTGAAAAGTGTGGCCGAAGATGATCCAATTGGAGAATAATACCTGCCGCCCGACGAGGAAGAGGCCAACCGCGACGGAACCCGTCCACGCGAAAGAAATCAGTGTCACTCGTTTAATCAGGCTGCGCAAGCGCTCCCATTGGTGCGCGGCATAAGCGCGGGTGATTTCTGGATAAGTGGTGGCGATGAAAGGGTCTATCGGCATAATGATGAGGCCAATGAGCGCGAGTGCCACCTTGTAATAACCTGCAATAGCCGGACCAAAGAAAAAGCCGATCCATTGCACTTCGCTATCGCGGGCGAAAATATTGATCGTCCCGCTAAAATTAGTACTGACGGCAAAACGGAAGAATTCCTTCCAGGGAGGCAAATTCGAAAAGCCTGCCTTCCACCACTCTTTTCCAAGTGTTCGCGGTATCCAGAACAAAGCCATCACGATTGGGCCAAGGCCCAGAATGACTTTGCCGATCAGGTACGCCCACATAACCTCTATCAGGCTGCCGCCACGGATTGCCGCGACGATAATCAATCCTGCTACAAGGATGCTTTGAAATAAATTAATGAACGCCAGACTGCGGAAATGGTTGGTTACCCTCAGAACGCCCGTGGAAGTCTCAGTGGTGATATTTGCGAGTATGATGACGCCGAAAAGGATGAACAATGAAGTTGTCGTCGAGTCTTTAGCGATGTACCTTGCCCCCAAAGGCGCAAGTAAAACCAGGATCCCAAATGCCGCCAGGGAAGTTACCGCCTCCACCAATCCAGCTGCCTTGACCACGGCCGCGGCGCGGTCCCTTTCCTGGCGTGCCAGCGCTTCGCCCATATATTTGACAACCACATCGCTCATGCGGAAAGAAAGCAGCCGGTTGATATTGACAACGAAACTGGTGATGATCCCTAATACACCAAAATCCTTGACCCCCAGAAGACCGGCAGTAACAATGGAGAGTACTGCGCCGATAGCATTGCTGGCAAAAAGGTAAGACGAATTCCCCACCACCCGGCGCAATAATCTATCCTGTTTCCAGGACTGCAACGTTTCACGCAGAGAGGTCACAGAGCAGCCACCTCTTTGGCCCAGTCACCCTCAATGTGTTGCCAGTCCACGAGATGTTCCATCCATTCGACCAAATCCACCTGTGGCTCCCAGCCAAGCAGATGTTTGGCTTTGCAGATATTGACCCATTTGGCAAGGATATCAACGTGGTGGGCGGGGTGGTTCTGGTGGGCATCGCAGGCGTGGTTCTTGTTGTCCACACCGGTGACGGTGTATCCCTGCTCGACCAGTATCGCGCTGAGGCAACTCACGAAGAACCCTGCCGCGCTGGTGACTAAATAGTGTGCCATTGCGCTCCAATGTCAGGTATCACCTGCATGGGATGGACCGGCATGTGACACCTGAAAAACGTGAGGTTTACAATCTCTCCACCTTTGGACTATCCTTGCCCAGCTTCCCCAGCGCATTGCGGCTGTCAAAGATGAATTTGGCTGCCTGCAGTATAGCCTTGTAATCATAAACCTTGTGGTTTGTCACGGCAACGACCACATCCGCAGCACGCACAGCAACCATCAGGTCTGGCACGCTGTCCATCCCGGTGCCCTCGTGGGTCTTCAGGGTTGGGATGTAAGGGTCGTGATATTCGACCGTCGCACCTTTCTTCTGGAGCAGGCCGATCACATCCAGCGCGGGGGATTCGCGAATATCATCTATGTCGGGTTTGTATGCCACTCCCAGAACGAGACAGCGTGCTCCTTTCAGCGTTTGACCGCGCTCATTCAGCGCTTCCAGGATGCGGGTTACAACATAGCGTGGCATGTTGGTGTTGATCTCGGAGGCCAGTTCTATAAAACGCGCCGTGTACTGGTAGGCCTTCATCTTCCAGGAAAGATACAGCGGGTCAATCGGGATGCAGTGCCCGCCCAGTCCAGGACCGGGGGTGAACTTCATAAAGCCAAAGGGTTTGGTGGCAGCCGCCTCAATGACTTCCCAAACGTCCACCCCCATGCGTCCGCACATGATCGCCAGTTCGTTGACCATGCCGATGTTGACCATGCGGAAGGTGTTTTCGAGCAATTTCGCCATTTCAGCGGCTTCGGCAGACGAGACCGAGTGGATGTGCTGGATTGCTCCGCCGTACCAGGCTTCCGTGACCTCGGTGCAGGCTGCGGTGATGCCACCCACCACTTTGGGCGTATTCAGGGTGGTGAAATCTTCGCGGCCCGGGTCAACCCGCTCCGGCGAGAAGGCCAGGAACCAATCCTCTCCCACCGTCAGACCGTTGGATTCACCCAACATTGGCAGCAGCACCTCGCGCGTGGTGCCGGGATAAGTGGTTGACTCAAGCACGACGACCACACCTTTGTGCATGTACTTCGCCAGTTGCTCAGTGGCAGACAGGATGAATGACATGTCCGGGTCACCGGTCTTCCTAAGCGGCGTCGGGACGCAGATGCTGACGGCATCCATGTTCTTCAAAACCGAAAAATCCGTGCTGGCTTTCAGGCGTCCGGACTTGACCAGCGGAACGAGCCGTTCCGTGGAAACATCCGGGATATAGCTGGCGCCCTTGCTCAGCGACTCAATCTTGCGCACATCCGGGTCAATCCCGGTCACATGGAAACCGGCTTCGGCGAACACCACGGCCAATGGCAGGCCGACATAACCCATGCCGAGGATCGCCACACGCGCCTTCTTTTCATGAAATTTCTGGATCAAAGATTCTTTCTGGCTCATAGAGTGCTCTCCATGTATGCTGTGCATAGTTTCCTCTTTGTTTTCACAGGCCTGACAAGGCAGACATGTCAGGCTTACTGAACTTGTTGGACTAAAACAGACTTAACTGTTTTGGGTCTTCCTTCGGCTCTTCCTGTGCCACGGACGCGGAGCGTTTCAGCGCAGCGCGCACCTGCTCCAGTAGTTTCGGTAGTTGGGAAAAATCTTTCTGGATGGCGGGTTTCAATGCCGCTTGATGCAATGCTGCTGCCGGGTGGAACATGGCAATCACAAACCTGTCACTCACCCGCTGCATCTGCCCATGGACAGAACTGATCTTCGCGCCGGGCATGTATTTACCCATTGAGAACCGCCCAAGCGTGATGATGATTTTTGGGTTGATGGCCGCAATCTGGCGTTCCAGATACTCATTGCAGGCGGAAAGTTCTTCGGGAAGCGGGTCGCGGTTACCCGGCGGACGGCATTTCACCACGTTGCCAATCCACACATCGGAACGCTTCAGCCCGGCTCCGGCCAGCAGTTCGTTCAGGAAATTCCCGGCCGCGCCGACAAATGGTCGTCCCTGTTCGTTTTCGTGAAAACCAGGTCCCTCGCCAATGAACATGACTTCCACGTTCGCCGGTCCCTCGCCGGGCACTGATAGTTTGCGCGAGCGGTACAGCACGCACTTCTGGCATGTCGAGACTTCCTTCGCAATTTGGGCAAGCGTTTCTTCCGCGCTCATGCAACCTCCAAAGCGTTCAGGTTTTCCAGATTCATCAAAATGGCATCTTCGTTATTATCTTTGTAGTATCGCGGGCGGATGCCCGCCACTATAAAGCCATATTTTTTATACAACGCCAGTGCACCCGCGTTCCCTGCGCGCACTTCCAGAAAGACATGTGCGGCCCCCTCCGCCCGCGCAGAAAGCAGCGCCGCTATCATCAGCTGTTCTCCTATGCCCTGCCGCCGGAAATCCGGGTGGGTGGCAATGGTGGCAATATGCGCCTCATCAACAATCAACCAGAGCACCAGCATGGCCGCAATGCGCCCACCGGATTCGGCCACCCAACTGCGCGAGACCGGGTTCTCGGTCAATTCAAAGTGGAAGGAGCGCTCCGGCCATGGCAAGCTGAACGAAAGCGTATCAATCTCGTGGACGGTGGGGACATCCTCCAGCGTCATGCGCCGGAAGGCAACGTTCACGCTGGCAGGCCGCCTGCCACGTGCAGGTAAATCGGAGCCAGCGAAGCCGCCATATCCGTTTTGCCCGCCTGCCAGCGGTTATAGGCAATCTCGGCCAGAATCCCCGGCCTGCGGACGCACTGCGCCGGGGAGGCCAGCATCACATTTTTGAACTTGCGCGCCAGACATTGACGGTCTTCGGCGGTCAACTCGCCGCAGACGATGACCGGCTTGCGGATTTTCTTCTCCAGTTCCTCGGCAGTCATGGTCGTGGCTGGACCGAAAACCTGCCAGCCGCTTCCTGTGGGTTTGTACCAACCCACAGCCAGGCGGCCGCGCCCGGCCTGTAACACGGCAGCCAGTTTCCGATCCAAGGGTGGAACAGAGGCCGCAACAATATCCAGGGTGGGTATTCCAATCAACGGTAAATGCCGTGCCAGTGTCAATCCCTTGACGAAGGCCAATCCTACCCGCAGACTGGTGAACGAGCCAGGGCCAATCGCCACGCCCAAAGCCTTGACCGAGTCCATCGTCACGCCGACCCGCTCCAGGAGTGCCGCAAGCGCCGGGGCGAGTTGTTCGGTATGGTGAGCGCGGCTCTGCCAAACGAGTTCGCCAGGCACGGTCGCCCCGTCGTAGAGCGCCAGTCCAATCTGGGCAGTGGAAGTGTCAATGGCAAGCAGCATCAGCCAGCTCCGTAAATGGTTTGCCGGAGGGCATCCAGCATACATTCATAACGTGTACCGCGCCCTGCAAAACGCATGGAGCGGTGTTCTTCAGATTCATATTCCAGCCAGGCCCATAACCGTTCGACAGGCAGGATGGGTTCGACGCGCTCCGGCCATTCGATAAGAAGCGGGCCAAGGGCCAGCAGGGCATCAAGGTCGAGTTCTTCCGCTTCGCCTAGGCTTTCAACCCGGTAGGCATCGAAATGGGATAGTTGCTCGCCATCGGTGCGGCGGTAGGCATTGACCAGCACAAAGGTCGGGCTGGAGGCTTCATCCACTGCGCCCCAGCCGCGTGCCACACCCTGGACAAGGGTGGTTTTACCCGCACCTAGGTCGCCCTGAAGGCAGATCAAGTCGCCGGGCTGGAGCAGCGCGCCCAGGCGTATCCCCAAGCGGCGGGTCTGTTCGGGGGATTTGCTGAAGAATTCAAATGTATGCGCGTCCAGGATGGGCATGGCGAGAAGATTATACCCCACCCCAGCCCCTCCCCATTTCAAAAGTTGAAATTTGGAGGGATCAGGGAAGGGGCGAAAGGCCGACTTTTTCTCCCAACGCCCGCGCTATGACCCGCGCCGCCTCCGGGCGGGCGGCACTGCGACAATTTTCTACAACTCTGGCGCGTTCGGCCGGTCGGCAGACCCAACGCGTCAGTATGCGGACCACTTTCAGCGGGTCTGGCGCCCATACGCCTACGCCGCGGTTTTCAACGTACGTGACATTGCCGTCTTCCTGCCCGGGTAATTTGGAGTATAAGATAACCGGCAAACCCGCCACGAGCGCTTCAGCGATCGTCCCGGGTCCGGCTTTGGTGACGATGGCATCCGCGGCACGCATGAATTCGGGCATCTCGCCGGTAAAACCGTAAATGAAGGTGGGATTTTCCCAGGGTAGGGTCTCGAGGGTATCCTTCAGTTTGGCATTCCGCCCGGCCACGATGACCAGGTTCATATCGAGGCCCGATTCGTCTATTGCACGCGCCGTCTCGGCAAGTGGTCCCATCCCATCCCCGCCGCCCACCAGCAGGACCGTGAATTTGTCCACCGGCCAGCCAAACTTTTCGCGCAGGGACGGTTTATCGCAACCTGCCTGGCAATGCCTTTCCGAGATGGGCTGACCCGCCACCCTTACTTTCTCTGGCAACATGTGATTTTCCAGCGCGCTGTCACACGCCATGCGGGTGGGGACAAGGATCAGGTCAGCGCGCTTGTCGAACCACAGGGCGTGAGTGGAGACCATGTCGGTGACGACGGTCACAAATGGTGGACGGTTCTTACCCAGCGCCCGCAGGAAAAAAGAGTTCGCTAGCGGGTGGACGCTGACCAACAGGTCGGCGGGGTGCTCTTTCACCAGTCTGCGCGCCGCACGCCGGACGTAGGGCCAGAAGGTGGATGTCATCAGACGCGCCTGTGGGCGCCCGTCGCTGATTTTGTAGCCCACGCCCCACAGTTCAGGGAGTCTGACCATTTCTGGGTAGAAACGCGGCAGTTGGTCATAGGGTGATGGGGCGTAGTCTTTGAGGAAATCCACCATTTCGGTGGTAGTGGCATCGCTGAATTCTAATTGCATGGCTTCGATGATGGCATCCGCCGCGGCCCGGTGTCCTCCACCCGTGTCGGAGAAAAGAAAGAGGATGTGGGGCTTTTTCGTATAAACGAGTGGCTGCCCATCCTTACGAAAATGATCAGGCAGTTTTGTCATCGTCTTCCTTCGGAAGCATCGCCTTCAATCGCCGAGCCAATTCACGCCTGGTAAGCAGCACGCGCCGCCCACAGCCTTTGCACTCCAGGCCGATGTCCGCGCCGAGGCGGGTGACAATCCATTCGTAGGAGCCGCAGGGATGCGGCTTGCGCAGGCGCAGGAGGTCGTTGAGTTGCAGGTCGGGTAGCATGGGGAGATTCTAACCCGAATGGCGCAAATTGACGAATGTCCGTGAATACCTTTTGTGATACACTTAATCTGATTTTTTTGACCCGGAGAAACTCCCATGCCCGATCATGACACTTACTCTATCAAAATCGCTGGCATCCAGCGCGACCTGCGTCTGTTTGAGATAAAGCCCGGCCTGAGAATCGCCATCCTGAACATCCTCGGCGATACCGAGCTCGTCCAGGCCGCTGCGAAAGCACTGGCCAGGGCTCTTAAACCCGTGGACTTTGACATCCTGGTCACAGCGGAAGCCAAGTCCATCCCGCTGGCATACGCACTCGCTGTGGAGACGAAAAAACCCTACATCGTCCTGCGCAAAGCCTACAAACCCTACATGGGCGCGGCGCTCATTGCCGAAACCTTGTCCATTACCACTGGCGAGCCGCAAACCCTGTTCATGGATGAAAAAGACCAGGACCTGGTCCGCAATAAAAAAGTTGTCCTCGTGGATGACGTAATCAGCACCGGCTCAACCTTGCAGGGGATGAAGATGATCATGGAAAAGGCCGCGGCCGAAGTTATCTGCGAGGCGGCAATTCTAACCGAGGGCGAACGCGCCAAGTGGGGTCACATCATTGCCCTGGGACACTTGCCATTGTTTACCGATTAGGCTGTTCAAGAAATCTGCATATTTGCTGCTTGTGTTACATGGTAGTCCCGGTTCCAGCACGGGACAGGGGATCATGCATGCTATGAAGGTATGAACTGCTTTTTTTCACCTCGACCCCGAGACCGCTCCAACCATGGCGGGCATCCCTGCCGAGAATAAGATTTCAGGAGCCAACAAATGAAAAAATCCACATTCGAACGCATGGCGGAGAAGGCATTTTGGGGTCTGGAAGCCAGGTATGGTTTCAAGAAAATCGAGACCAAGTTCGGGAACCGAAGCGTAACCGTACGGTTCCAAAATGCCACCACCGAAATACTCTTGAACTATGAGATCGGTAATACACCCTGGCTGGAAATTGCCGATGTGCACGACGCCAGGAACAAGTCCACCCTCGGGTGGCTGCTCGTCGAGAAAGGCATTGACGATGCCCCGCTGCCAGAGCAGGCTTTTCACCCGACAATGTTGAACGAAAACGAACTTGAACCCGTTCTGCAAACAATGGGCCAACAGCTGCTGGATCATGGAGCAGACCTGCTTAAAGGCGATTTCACGATAATGCCAAAATTGCAGGAGCGTGCCAGAAAATACGCCCTGGAATGTGACCGCTATCTCTCCATCCGCAGACCGAAACCGTGATATGTGGTCTTTTTTTCGTCCACTATTCTTCAAGCTCGACCCGGAAACTGCCCATCTCCTGACCCTGCAACTGATCCGCCTGGGAGCCTACCAGCCATTGAATCTCCTCCTGCGGGCCATGTACGCCGTACCGGGAAAGCCAGTGGAAGTTTTCGGGCTGCATTTTCCGAATCCGGTTGGACTGGCAGCAGGGTATGACAAGGATGGTCTCGCGTGGCGCGGGCTGGCGACACTCGGCTTCGGTCACATTGAAATCGGGACCGTCACACCCCGTCCGCAGCCAGGGAATCCGAAGCCACGAGTTTTCCGATTGGTGGAGGACCGGGCGGTAATCAACCGCATGGGGTTTCCAGGGCTGGGGGCAGATTATGTGGCAAGAAGGTTGCGTGGTAGTCCCGCTTCCAGCATATCATCCCGAATCTCTTGCGGGACTGGGCGTAGTAGTCCCGGTTCCAGTGTCGTAGACCCGGTTCCCGGATATCATCCCGAATCTCTTGCGGGACGGGGCACGGGGCGTCGTCGCACACTATCCCGATGCTCCTACGGGAATGACAGGCGAGTTATTGTAGGCGTCAATCTCGGTAAGAATAAAGATACCCCTCTCGAGAATGCCGCCAGCGATTACATTACCCTGATGCGGCAATTCATTCCACTGGCTGACTACCTCGCCATCAACATCAGTTCCCCCAATACCGTCGGTCTGCGCCAATTGCAGGGCCGCGAAATGCTCGAGGGTCTGCTGGGCGCGATTGCGATGGAACGCGCAAATATATCAGCAACCCGCGGGGGACATGCCCCCATCCTGGTCAAACTGGCTCCCGACCTTACCGATGAGGAACTCG
>Ga0315288_10012113_pt1 | contig 10851 bp, 10 predicted proteins | sample YL17G11_20_MG_FD_203454 | JGI IMG/M metagenome (GOLD analysis project Ga0315288, IMG submission 203454) | Sediment microbial communities from Yellowstone Lake, YNP, Wyoming, USA - YL17G11_20 | ecosystem: Environmental > Aquatic > Freshwater > Lake > Sediment | place: USA: Wyoming | collected...
TTTGGATAAAGCATCCTCGTCCCCTTGCCGGCATGTTGTCGATGGGCGTCGGCATGGTTGCCACCGTAACGTTTTGGATAATCCTGTGGCTGATCTTCAAATTCGTGTATCCTGCCAATGTCGAGATACCGCCGCTGGTAATTATTCCGGCACTTGCAGCGGCACTTCTGGCATACGCAGTGGGACATTGGATTGAAAGACATAAATCCGGAGTGTAAAAGATGGAGTTAATTATCTTTATTCTTGTGATAATCGGCGCTTTGGTAGTTATCGCCAGCGGCGTCTGGGTCGCGATTGCCCTAATAACCGGAAACCGGCACGAAAAATAGCCAAACAATCGGCTGCGCACTTCTTACGCCTTTAGTACTACTGCTAAATCCATCCCCTTTAGCTTCGCCCGGCACTTCTTTTTATGCAATGTTGACCTTACCATCGGATTCGTGTATTATTCCGTTCAGCGCTAAAATTTCTCATTTAGAGATACTGTGCGAATATGAAGGAACAATACGATGTATAAAATATTTATGCTGATAGCCTTACCAGTCCTTGCAATCGGGTGGATCGCCTACGCAATGTGGATGCGTAAGGTCCTTGAGGAAGAGAAAAAACAACCAAAACCTCAATCGCAACGTCTGACAAAAACCAAGAGCGAGATTTCCGACTGGGCACAGAAAATGGCAGCATACCAGCCGCCGAAGCGTAAAACATACGGCGACGAACAACCCGAAAACCAACAACAGGATAATCCGAACAAACCAGAGTAAACAACCGGGGATCTATCCATAACATTAGGAATATAAAATGGATGAATTTATCACCGAAGATTTCCTTCTGCAAACCAAAACCGCCAGGATTCTTTACCACGAACACGCCGAGCGAATGCCCATTTACGACTATCACTGTCACCTGCCGGCCGACCTTATCGCCGCCGACCATCGGTTCGATAACATAACCCAGGCCTGGCTTTACGGCGACCATTACAAGTGGCGGGCGATGCGGGCCAACGGCGTGGCGGAAAAATATATCACCGGCGATGCGGATGACTACGAGAAGTTCGAGCGATGGGCGCAAACCGTGCCGTGCTGTCTTCGAAATCCGCTCTATCACTGGACGCATCTGGAGCTGAAAAATCCCTTCGGCGTCAAAGATAAACTGTTGGGCCCCAGGACCGCTAAGAAAATCTACGAGGCCTGCAGCGAGATGCTCAGGACGCCGGAGTTCAGCGTCCGCAACATTATGCGCAAGATGAACGTCAAGCTTCTCTGCACGACCGAAGGGCCGCTCGATACGCTGGAGCATCATAATAAAATTCGCTCCGACGGCTTCGAGATTAAGGTTCACACGGCATTGCGGCCGGACCGGGCTATGGCCGTCGAGGATATTGCGGCCTTGAACGTGTTCATCGAAAAGCTCGGATTGCTCTGCGATATGGAAATAACAAATTATCACCAATATATTGCAGCGCTCCGCGAGCGTCACGACTATTTCCATCGCAACGGCTGCCGGCTCTCCGACCACGGCCTCGAAACAGCTTACGCCGAGGATTACACAGAAAGCGAAATCAGTAAAATCTTCGAGAAGATTCTGCGGGGCCGAAACCTGGATGCGCCCGAGCGTCTGAAATTCAAATCGGCGATCATGGTCGAATTGGCGCTGATGGACTACGAAGCCGGCTGGGTCCAGCAGCTTCATCTCGGCGCGCTTCGGAACAACAGCACGCGGCTGTTCAATGCCCTCGGCCCGGATGCGGGAGGCGATTCGATGGGAGATTTCGAGATAGCCCGGCCGCTCTCGAAATTCCTCGACCGGCTCGATAAGAAAAACGAGCTGCCCAAAACCATTATCTACAATCTTAATCCGCGTGACAACGCCCTGTGCGCGACGATGATCGGCAACTTCCAGGACGGCTCGGTGCCGGGCAAGATGCAATACGGCTCCGCGTGGTGGTTCCTCGACCAGAAGGACGGCATGAAAGAGCAGATGAACGTGCTGTCGAATATGGGGCTGCTGAGCCGGTTCGTTGGCATGCTCACGGACTCGCGCAGCTTCCTTTCGTATCCGAGACACGAATATTTCCGCAGGATTCTCTGCAACATGCTCGGCGACGACGTCGAAGCGGGCCTTCTGCCGAACGATACCGAACTGCTCGGCAAAATGGTCGAGGACATCTGCTTCAATAACGCCAAAAACTACTTCCCGATGAAGCTGGATTAAGGTCGCAGGTGCCGGGCTCCGGGAGCCGGCGGCCTGTTTTTGCGATTTCTGTAATTTTCAGAGAGCAAATACATAAACATCTTGAGTAAAACCCTTGCGATTTTATCGGCCGTGCTCAATTCGGCCTGAATTTGACTCGATTTTTTATCTTTTACCTGTTGACAATACATCGTTTTTCGGCTTTAATATAGCTATGATCGAAGAGATAAGCAGCTATTGAATTGGGTCGGTGCCCGAGTGGTTAAAGGGAACGGGCTGTAAACCCGTTGGTGTAAGCCTACGTAGGTTCGAATCCTACCCGGCCCATTACTTTCCTCCTATTATCTTACATGGTTTCATTTACACCGATTTTCGCCGATTTACCAGCCGACCCGGCCGGAATTGGCTTTGAATTGGCTTTGTTTTTTCAAATAGACTATTTGCCACTGCTTTAATCGCCTGTTACCTTAGTTTTGTTTCTGCTGCAACGGCCTTGCTTATGCTGTCAATACTGCCCATATGCAGATTCTCACTTCAGCCGCCGATTGCCGAGGCCGCACTGAAGTTTGATCCGACTTGCCTTCGATAACCTTCCAGGCCGCCAACTTCCTTTTCGGATGCCAAATCCCGTTCATCTTTGTCTGAACGCATCCTCAATAAGCAGCAAACAGGAAGGCAGTCAATCATTATTTATATTTTAAGGGCTGGCCCCTATACCCTACTCCTCCTAGTTTTCTTGGATATAATTTCCTCCAGTCTCTCGGAACGTACAACAATCATTAGTTCCATTAACAAAACTATGGAGATAACAACACTAATGCTACAAACGAGTAAATATACGCCTAGACCAAGCCATTTCTCATGTAAACCAGCGATTGCCGCCAGAAAGATAAAGACCGGGACAGACATAACCATGAATATCCCAACGACCTTACTAATTACCTGATTTAAGTTATGAACAATCCTCTGATTTAATGGCGTCGTCTCAACTATACGTCCGGAATCCGATTTTTCTAAGATGATATCCTCAATGCGTCTAAAATGTGTGTCTATTCGCAATCCCATCAGGCTCATTGTAAAGAAGAAAATGACAAGAACTGTGCCGAAGAAAAAAAGGCTCATTCTCATCCAATCTTGGCGGAAGCCAGCATGAATCCCTACGAGCAACGAAATCACTGTCGACGCAAGCAATAAAATCATCGCTATCCTTAAATTGCCACGATTTACCATGATAATTAACTCTCCTTTTTACAGATAATTGCCTTTCTCATTATATCGCTCGTTTATTATATCAGCATTCTGTACTCATACAATCTTTATAAGCAGTTGTATATGTTCCATTGTTCTCACACTTCGAGATAGCAGGCTGATAGAAACCACTCGCTTCCATTTCTTTATCACTTACATCTTTTTTTGCTTTATTGTTGCAACATCCATTCGTTTATCTCTTCTATAGTAGCTTCTTCTTCTCGTAATCTGCCTATCTCTTGTACGGCTGGCCTAGCAATATCCCATACCCTAACATTGTCCGAGACAATTAAAATACCGCCCACCTCAGCAAAAACGGCTGCCGCACCAAGAACCCATCCGGGCGGACTGCTTGCAAAACAAGTATAGGCAAATAGAGAACCCCCAGTAGCCCAACACCCAACTCCGAGAACCTCCCTATAACCGTCAGTTGTGTGAAAGGTATCATACATCGCCCCTGAAAGTTCTCCAAAGAACATCACTGGCCCGACCCACCAAGGAGATTCATAAGGTTCTGCACTCCAAGATGCAAGCATCCTATCTTTTGCAGGAGAATATGTTGCTATTTCGTTACCATCCAACCAGACTATTTCGCCATCGTTAGTTGGAGTTTCGCCTCTGGTGGGAGTACCCTCAGTATTAGGATCTTCAACGTACACAGGAATACCATCAACATAGTGAATCTTAAAATCGCTAGTTTCACAACAGTACCACCAAGCAAGGTCCTCAAGCTCCCACTCACCAACGAGCCCCCACCACAAACCTCTCTCTGTATAAACGACACCAGTTAATTCTTCTTCTCCTTCTACCCGATGCCTAAGAAGCCCACTGGGATCCACATAGTTCATTGAATTGTTTCTACAGTATTGGGGGACAATGTGGGGGACAATGGGGCCAGCCCTTAAAACATAAATATCAAGGACTTCTGAAATTTAGTCGTTGTTTCAGTTTTTCTAAGGTGGCCTGTAATACCTTGTCTGATTTCAACTGGCCGTGCAACTTCTTCAACTGAATCGAAACCGCCGCACCACTCGATAATCCCAGCGTATCAGCCGCCGCTCGTTGCGTGCAACCTGCATATTGACATAAGGCAAATGCGACAAGCGGGCGAACAGGCGAATTCTTTATGCGCCGCGTCAAAACCTCACGGAAACAGCACCTTCATAAGTTATTCGCAAAGGTCGTGCCATCGCCCGACTATAGCAGCAAACAGGAAGGCAGTCAATCATTATTTATATTTTAAGGGCTGGCCCCTATGCCCTCCCTCTATGCCCTCCCTATGCCCTCCTCTATGCTCTCTCTACGGGTTGGAGTAAAAATCTTGTCGGAAATTATGTGATAACTTATAAACTCACGTTAGTTTTTCCCATCTTCCCTTTCTCTATCAACGCCTCAATCCTCTTCTGCAGAGCTGTATTCCCTTTATAGTCTTCGTTGTAATACCATAGTCCGTCAATAAGTTTTCTGTCACCATACTCGGCCCCGGGAGGCTCTTTATAATCCTTGGGATATGCCATTACTCCATAATGTAGAAATCCTCCGTGAAGTTCTATCTGCACACTCCCGTGGGCCCCTATAATGACATACGCTGGCTCAAGGTCGAGGATCGGTTGTGGAAGTCGTAAAGCTTCTGGATCGGGGTTCAATCGCACATTATACTGTTGCGGCTTCAATTCTCCTGAAGCCACACGACTTGAGAGTTGTCTACATGCCTCCAAGAGCACTCGATAATCAGTCTCGGACAGCAGACGGATCTGCCTTTGTTCTCCTTTTCTTACGTCTGTCTTGATGTAGCGGAGAACATTCAGATAACCCAATACATTGGCAATTATGAAAGCTATGGCCAAGCCAATAACAATTTTGAGAACTAAAGTCTTACTTACTTTCATCGTCATATCCTTTATTCATACCAAGGGCATTGTCAACAGTAGCCCAGAGGTCTCTCTGAATATAAGTGCTTAGTCGAGAAAAGGTTGTCAACAGAGTCAATATATCATATCAAATTCCGACTGTCCTTAAATAAAAATCTCAGGATTCTTATTAATGATTACTTCCTCATCCTCATCTGATTGTAGCCTTTTATTCAATCTCACCAGTCGGCCCTTATAGTACCTTGCCCGGTTGTAGTAAAGGCCTATTTCGATGTCGAACCTTCTGCCGGCGAACATGTAGGGGTTGGGGTGGTTGGGGTTGGAGACGGCGACTTGGCCGTAGACGGAGTATTCGTAGGTCTGGACGGTATCGCCGGACGAGTCGCTTAGGGCCACGATGGAGCCGAGGCCATCATAGTGATAGTAATAGGGCTCGTTATTGTCGGCCACCTCGATCATGCAGACCGGCTGGTCGATGCCCGGGCCGTAGATGTATTTGCGCAGCAGGTTGTTATTGTCGTCGTATTCGGCGATAACGTGAGGGCCGTTGGATTCGGCAGGCTCTCCACAGGCATATAAGTACCGCGTGCCGTAGCCGTCGACTGGATTCGACAGGCTCACCACAGGCTTCTTTTCAATGCGCCGGCCATATACATCGTGTTTGTAGTCAATCGCCTGCCAATTAGAAGGATCCTGCTCCGGCGAAGGCCCCGACCACTGCACGAAGTCCACCCAGCCGCGATTATCACCTTCGTCGCCGGATTCCTCCACTGCGTCCCGATTTCATCGGGACTCTGATCGGAATGACAATGGAGTGTTTTGTCACTTCATACGCTACGGTAGCGCGGAAATGAGACTGGGCGTTTCTGCATCGGAAAAAGTGCATGACCGTTAGGCCGTGCTAAGAATAAATTAAAAGCTGTGCAGCGGATATCGTGACACGGGCAAAGGACCGCAAAAAGAAAAAGCAGATGAAGTGAATAAGGAAACATCCATAGGTAAACATCCCTGTTAAATCCGGCGTTAGAACGATACCGCTTATTTGAATTTACTCATTAGCCTTATTGTAAGGCTTCGGCGGCTTACTGCTGCCGGCCTGATGCGGTGTAGGCGTTGGCAATAAGTATCTGCGCAGCATTGGCCACAGATGGGTCGACTTTTACAGCTTGATTGTAGGTCTCAACAGCTTCCTGATAACGGCCTAAGTTGTAGTAATCAAGACCCAGCGCAATATGTGCAAAAGCGTAGTCAGGCCTTATCCTTACAGCTTGTTTATTGGCCTCCATGGATTTTTCGTTGTGGCCCAGCGCCGAGTAACAATCACCAAGCCCGAAATAAGCATCGAAATCGTTCGGGTTTGTTCTTATGGCTTCTTTGTAGCTCTGTATCGACTCTTCAATATTATCTGAGCTGCGATATGCCTGGCCTATGAGCAAGCTTGCATTAGCACTTTCCGAGCCGGCGACAACCTGGCTGGGAGCCGCTGCTTTAGTGCTGCCAATGTTAACCGTCGCTAATTTGACAATCCAGATGCAAATCAAACAGAAAAGTACCGCTATCTCAGCTCTTAAAAACCAATACATTTTTTTCTTGGCAGTATCGCTCACTTTTGTTCTCCTATAAGTAAAATTGACTATGCTTCTGCAAAATTGAAGTTAGGCATATATTATTTTAGAAAATCAGTTTCACGATTTTCTATAAATAATCGGGTACCGTATGACAACACATTATCGAGTAAAACGTTACGCATCCTGGTTTTTGAAAGAAAAAATCAAAAGAAAAGATTTTTTCTTTCCAAGAGTATGCCTAACTTCAATTTTGCAGAACTCATTAAAATTGACTCCTGCAAACCACAAAGATTCTATAAATCTCAGATGTACATCGGCACAATTTGAGTTGAACTTGATAAGCTGATGTGCGGCTCGGCAAGTTCTGCACCACTTCCCTGAGCAGAAACGTAATAAAGCTGAAACTGTGGATGATGGGCAATTTACTACTGCGGAAGCTCGTGTAAAACTAAATAGACCCTGCCCGGTAATATTAATGTTAGGGATTAGTAGTCAATTTATGAAGCCTTCGAATGCATGCCGGAGTTACGGAATGCCTTAGTTCAATAGTCCTCCAAACAGCCTATCTTTACTATTTTTAACAAGATTTACTTTTACAACGCAATTTCTTTTTTGCTTATTCTCTATTTTATTGAGATAGACCGTAAAATATCTTTCTCTTCGTCCGGAGCGTTGTCTGTTATCGTTCTCGATCAGAATTTTGACGGTTTTACCGAGAAACTTCCGGCGGTATTTCAGTCCGAGCTCGATGTCCAAGTCGCATAATATTTGTGATCTATCTTTTATAACTTTCTTATCTATAGAGTCTTGCATATCGGCGGCGGCAGTGCCCCTGAGCGGCGAGAGCTGAAAACGTGCATCTTTGCAAAACCGATAATCATGGCAATATCAACAGTCTTCTCAAAGTCCGCATCTGTTTCGCCGGGAAAACCGACGATAATATCGGTCGTTATGGCGGGCCTGTCGAGGCGGGATTTGGCGGACTCGACTTTTTCTCTGAATTCTTCGACTCTGTATTGCCGGCACGTTATTCTCAGGATATTGTCGGAGCCCGATTGCAGCGACAAGTGCAGATGGGGTATAATGTTAAGGTGTTGGTAAAGAGTATCGAGCAGGTCGGTCAGGTGATTGTTTTGCTGATTGGGCCAATTTGTTTGCCTGACGCTTTGACAGCCGTAAGCCCCGAGAAATATTCCGGTTACAACGATTTCCCTATGTCCGGTTTCTACAATCGTTTGCGCCTCGCAGAGAATCTCCTCGACCGGTTTACTGCGAACAAAAGGCCGTGTTTTCGGTACAATACAATATGTGCAGTATCCATCGCATCCATCTTGAATCTTTAAAAAGGTTCTGGTTTGGTCCTCGAATGAAGTTAGCGGCAGATTCAAATGATTGTTTAACTCTTTTTTATACTTGATTTTGAAGCTGTTTTTTGGTTTAATGATAATGTCCGGACAGGATTGAGTTCTTTGGGAAGTCAGGTTGGCAGGCATCCGGAGACAATGATAACGGCGTTTGGACTTTGCTTTCGGATTTTTCGAATGCATTGCCGGCTCTTGGCCGATGCTGTATGTGTTACACAGCAGGAATTAATAATGATCAGGTCGGGCTTTTTGGACGGTTCGACTTTATGGAGCCGGAAAATTTAGAGTAATTCTCGAATTTGCCGGCTTTCATATTGATTGACTTTGCAGCCAAGAGAATTTATGGAAAAAGTCCTCATAGTAGGATATAATGTATATTTATTTGAATGGATTTACAAGGCTAATTGAAAACTATGCGAGAGGAGTGTTATGGCTGCGGAAACCGGTACAGTCTGGGCAATTGACATAGGAAATAGTTCCCTTAAGGCATTGTACCTGAGCACAGAGCGCGGGGTTGTAGAAGTAATCGGCTTCGATAATATCCGGCACGGCAAAATCCTTAGCGGAAGCAATGTGACTGAAGCGGAGAAAGAAGAGCTGATCGCATTGACTCTGCGCACGTTCGTCAATAAATACGACTTGAGCATGGACGAAATAGCGATTTCGGTGCCGAGCCAGAACAGTTTTGCCCGGTTCGTGAACCTGCCACCCGTCGAGGAGAAGCGCATTCCCGAGATGGTGAAGTTCGAAGCGGTTCAGCAAATTCCTTTCGGCATCAACGATGTCCAGTGGGACTGGCAGTTGATGACGGAGCCGGACAGCCCGGAAATCAAAGTTGGTATTTTTGCGATTAAAAATGAAGTCGTCAATTCGGCGCTGGAGTATTTTAGCAGGGAGGATATCCAGGTCAGCTACGTGCAAATGGCGCCGATGGCTCTTTACAACTACCTTTTGAACGACCGTCCCGACCTGGTGACTTCCGACAGCCAGGCAACCGTCATTCTCAACATCGGGGCGGAAAATACCGATCTGGTTGTCTGCACGAAATCGGCGGTCTGGCAAAGATGTATTCTCATAGGGGGCAACGCTTTTACCAAGGCGATAGCCGATACGTTCAGGCTGAACTTTGAAAAGGCTGAAAAACTCAAACGCACGGCCCCGGTCAGCAAGTATTCCCGGCAAATACTCCAGGCGATGAGGCCCGTTTTTACGGATCTGGCATCCGAAGTTCAAAGGTCGTTGGGCTTTTATAACAGTTCCAATCCCAATACGAAAATCGTCAGGATCGTGGCCATGGGAGGCGGAACCAAACTGCGAGGTATTCTTAAATATCTACAGCAGACGCTTCAGATACCTGTCGAGAGGCCTGATTCGTTCAAAAGACTTGGGATGGGTCCGGGAGTTTCGCCGGCGAAGTTCCACGAAAATGTCAGCGACTTCGGTATTGTTTACGGTCTTGCCCTGCAGGGCCTGGGCCTGGCCAGGATTGAGAGCAATCTTCTGCCCCGCAATATTGCCCGTTCAATGGCCTGGGCGAGCAAGGGCAGGTACTTTATTGCCGCGGCGTGTATACTGCTTGCCGTCTCGCTTCTGTGCTTTGCGCGAACCGGCCTGGATAAAATGAATTACACGAAGAACGATCAGGTCAGGCAAAAAATTGCGATGGCTCTCAAGAGTGTCGATGATGCCAAGAACAATTACGAAAAGGAAAAATCTCAAGGCGACGTGTTCGACGCGACGATCGACAAGGAGTTTAAACCTTTCAAATATCGTGAAATCATTCCGCTTTTACACGAGACCATCATCTCAGCCCTGCCAAATGAAAAGAACAATCCGGAACAAGCCAAGCTGTACAAAGCTTTTGCCAGCGGCGATGTGAAAACGATTAAGGAGATTCCCAGAAAGGAACGCAAGCAGGTTTTTATCACGGGGATGACTATTTACTTTACAAATGATCTGTCCGGCGCGAAGTTTGGCGGAGCCGATGTCTTCCGAAAGCAGCGGGGAAACGAACCCGGAGGAATGGAAGACGGAGGAATGGATGAATATGAGTACGCCATGATGATGGAGGCTGAGATGGGGATGGGCAGAGGAATGTATGACTATGGTCCTATGGGTCCCATGGCGGGTGCCGGGGCTGCAAAGAAGGAGAAGAATTCAGGATTTGTGGTCCAGGTCCTATGCTATAGTCCCTATGGCCGGTCCGTGACTGAATTGGGTGGATTGATCGACCCTCACAGCGTCGAAAACCAGCAGGATAAATGGGGATTTATCACCCGGTTGGCGCATCTTGATGATATGGTTAAAGATGTCAACGGCCCCTTCGAGCTGTATAAAAAGGAAGATCCCGAGCAGTTCAATCTGGAGATAAAGGAAGTCGCCTTGGATAGTGAGATGCCTGAGGGGATAGGCATATGGGAAGAACTGATAGACGAAACGGCCCAGGCCCAGGCCCAGGCCCAGGCCGCGTCCCGTTTGGCTGGTATAACACGTAATTGGATTTTGATTGACCCGATGACCAGGGAGACCATCTGTAAGGAAAGCGTGCTGGGCGAGGACGGAAAACCGAAACTATATCGTGGTCAGCCGGTTTACCAGGTCAATGAT
>Ga0315288_10012114_pt1 | contig 10851 bp, 7 predicted proteins | sample YL17G11_20_MG_FD_203454 | JGI IMG/M metagenome (GOLD analysis project Ga0315288, IMG submission 203454) | Sediment microbial communities from Yellowstone Lake, YNP, Wyoming, USA - YL17G11_20 | ecosystem: Environmental > Aquatic > Freshwater > Lake > Sediment | place: USA: Wyoming | collected...
ATGGTGTAATCGTCACCTAGGGTATATGTGTATAATCCGGTGCTGTCTGTAACCACAATGCTCGACGTATCAATATTTGTTGTGTTTAAAATTACCGGCAGCGGATCATTAACAGTATGCGATTCATCTGTCACGATTCCTCCGATATTTCCTGATTGCTGGGTCAGACTCGCCGTATATGTGCTTAGCAATGTCCCCCATGCATTCTTCTTTCGGTAATTGAAAGCAAGAGTACCGCCATGTTGCTTAAGATCCCCATGGGTATTGAGGCTGTTTGTTGACTCAAAGTCGGTTTTTGAGGCGAAAATGTTGGCTGTTGTAACCAGGCTTTCATATAACCTGTGCTCAAAGCCGGCCTGGCCGCGAACCTCTTTATTCCTGTCGGCATCTCGTTTGGAATCTGTGAGCCTCAGCTCATAATTGGTCAGGAAATCGTCGAAGTGTTGCAGTCTTAAACGTTCATCCAACTGAATATTTTCGAAATCAAATGAGCCGGATTGATCGACATAGTTGAAAAAAGAGTCGAGCCTGTGTTGTTCGTTGCCTCCGAATATCAAATCGTGTAAAATCGTGTACCGATCCGTATCGGTTTCTATCGATGCCCCCTGACTACGTTGTGAAACCAGCGTTCTGTCGATATCGATACTCAGGTGGGATAATTCCCCAAAATCATGATTGACGGAATATCTGAATCGCTCATCATCTCTTTCGAAAAAGTCCCTTTCGAGGCTCGAAAATCCATCCTGGGCGGTTTCGCTGGCGGTGTACTGGAATGTCATCGGCCAATCCCTGGATCGCAGCGAAAGTGTTGCACCTCTGTTCTGTCTTTCAGCTCTCAAAGATCCCAAAAACTGCCGTGGGATCAGTTCCTCCGACTTGCTCGCATAAAAGGTTGTGGGATATGATTTCCCTCTCAACAACTGAGCAAATATGTTGTAATCATTCAGTGATTCAGCTTGCCTGTCGGACTCTTCATCAGAGTCGATGCTTTGCTGGGCGAGACCCAGGCCAAGAATGGCATTGTAGAACAGAAGGTCCGGATGATATATGTCACCTTCCGTTTTGAGCCTTACTCTTTCCTCAAATACTGTCGTTTCGCTCCTGCGTTTATTTTCACTTGTTCCCTGTTCGTCGGCGCGATTCTCGGCGACAAATTCCAGCTCACTACGAATACCTTCGTGCTTTACGATAGGTCTTTGTTTGCCGCCAACATTGACATTGCAGCCGGCAAGAGCAACCGCGCTTATGGTGCAAAATACAAGAGCCCAGCGGATTCTTCCGGCAAGTATCCGCTTAACAGGCTCGAGTATTCTCTCGTTGTACGGTTGCTTATGCAATGCTCTCGGTTCCTTCACTCAAATTACTTTGGTTATTTCGATGTTTTATTCCTAGCCAGGGAATTATCTATATCCGATATGTAACCTCGGATTGTTTTTGCCATCGATTCCGGGATTAAGTTGCTATTGAGAATTTTCACAAAGCCATCTCGGGCTCTTAAGAGTTGGCCGGTCCGATAGAACGCCATGCTGTTGTAGTAGAGTTCGGCTATTTCTCTTAACTGTTTGTCAGTCTCTGTGGAATTAGCTGCCGGCGGTCCTGGCTTCTTCTCATTCCCGGTTTTTTTCTGTTTGTCATTCTCAAGCTGCCGTTCGTCCCTGGTTATGACAGAGTCGATCATTCCGAGCACGCGTGCGATTTGTGCTTTCTCTTCGGCAGTGAAAGAATTGCTGTCTTTGAACTTTTCAAGATATGCTCCGGCTTGCTGCAGCTCGCCCAGCTCGATTAATCTGCTGGCCTCTCGGAACACTTCTGATAAACTCTTGCTCTCGGGTAAAGTTTCAGATGCCGTTTTTTCTTGCTCGGAATAAGTTTGGTCATTCAGGCCCTTCGCGGACTTGATATATTCCTGCGATGTTGCTTCGGTCATATTTGCCTGGCCAACTCCATCGTTTGTCTTGGATGAGCTACCTTTCAAAAGTGCTTTGGCAGAACTTGCGTGGGCGTTATGGCAGTCAGTGCATGCAGAAAGCTGTTTTGGCAAATGGGCAGCTATTAATTCGATCGTGTCAATGTCATGGCATTGGTAGCAAAGTCCTGGTTCCGGTGCTATCAGCAGATGTTCGATTTTGCTTTTGTGTGGATTGTGGCAAAACAGGCATTGGCCAACCGCCACAGGCCCATGAACAAATGGTGCTGATGCAGTATAGTCAGTATGACAATTATAACACAGTTTCGGCACCGGCGCGGTTAAATACGTTTGGGATGAAAAACTCCGTTGTTTGCGTTTGCCGTGACAGATGCTGCAGTTCTTGCGCGGCTCGTGTACGTACCAGGCCGGCGTCTGACCTGTCTGTGCAAACTCCGGAGAATTTGGATCGAGAAATTCTCCATCAAGGCCTTCTTGTCCCAGGGGCGGGACTCCGTCAAAGAAGAAGGTCAGAGCCTCATGGCGATCAACATCATCGCAGTTTACAAGAAATATGACAAAAAAGACGAGCAGCGTTAACCCGAATGATGCGAGTCTAATCCGAAATAACACGATGTAACGATTTTTAGAATCACGCATAACTACTAAATACGACAGCTAAAATATCTCTTTTGTAAAGACTTCAAACTCGGCTTAATCAAGGCCTTCTACTTTGTTTCCTGGACAAAGTATTGTTGATATCCGCCAGGTAGTTTTCTATCGTCTTTGCCATTGCCGGCGGAATCAGGCCGCTTCTCAAGACCCTTGTCAAACCATCCCGAGCTTCTTCGAGCTGGCCATTACGGTAAAATGCCATGCTGTTGTAATAGAGCTCGGCAATGTTTTGTTTCTGCTGATCCGTTGCCAAAGTACTGTTAATATCTGTAATATAGCCTTGAATTGATTTTGCCGTATTTGCCGGCACAAGGCCGCTCTTTAAAACTTCCAGGAAACCTTCTCGTGCTTTTTCAAGTTGACCGGCTTTATACAAGGCTATACTTCTGTTATAGAGGTCGGTGATTTTTCTCTGTTGCTCCCACTGTTGAGTGTTTGTTTTCTCAGGTTCAGGCTCTGGTTCAGGTTTCTGAACAAAATTTCCCAGTCTGTCTATTGCCTTGCCGTTTGAAGGGAAATTGCCAAAGCCGTATACGCTGACCTTGTTCGGTCCGTATTGATTTGAAACTAAAACTAAAAATTCTATATTAGCGCCTTCTACTGCGTACTGTTTGAAATACTCAATATTGTCATAGTCCAGGACAATCTTCGTGGGCAGGTTCATCATTCCCGGTTCGTTGCCGGGCAGACCGAAAAACAACAGGAGCTGGGCTTGCGGATTATATATTTTCGCTACCTCTGTCCCGGCGTCTACTACCCATATCCTGTTATCGTTGTCGATGGCGATACCTTTGGGCCTTATAAACTCATCTATGTTATCACCCAATCTGCCGATAGTTCGCCTGAATGCTCCGGACCTGTCAAACTGTGTTATGCGTGCTCCCGCTTTATCAGTAACATAAATATTGCCCTCTCGATCGAGAGCCAGATCGCTAATAAGGGAAAATTCGCCGTTTGCCAGCTCCATCAGTGGTTCGGCCTGTTTTTGTCCATCGCTTCGCTTTCCTAATCGCGCAATCTCTCTTCCGGTAGTTTTGTCCAGTACAACAATCTGGTTACTGTTAAAGTCAGTCACGTAGCATAGCGAACCACGAACAACGACATCGATGGGATTAATCTTTGAATCCTTCCCCAGCATGACACTAATGTTGTTGTCCTTATCAAATACGAATACGAAGCCGGCTGTAGGATCGGCTATGTATTTCGTACCATCGTCATCGATATAAATATTCAGGGGATTCATCAAACGCCGGTCTTTTGTCAGATAACCAAGCGTGCGATTCCTGAGATCGAGTACCTCAACCATTCTCTTGCCGACATCACATACATACAATTTGCCTTCGAAGATCGCTACTCCATACGGTGCCTTGATAGCTTCTGCCTTTTCCGGTTCGCCAACTACGAACTTCTCGAAAGCACTTGTCTTAACGGCCCCGAGATCCTCAGGTCCGGAGAAGGACTTGAGGAACTGTAGACGCGGCGTCTCCGGGGGAGGAGGAAAGAAAATCGGCTTTAACTCCCGCTCCTGGATGTTAGAGGACCTGCACCCCGAAAAAAGGCACATCGCCCAAATAGCGGTTATATATGCTAACCTGTTAATTAATACAGATTTGTGCATTATCATGCCCCTTATTTCGGCAATTTTCGAGGGGCAGGACAAACAAAGTGTAAGTCTTTTTGACCGATAGGAACTTTTTTGTATTCGACGAGCACAGCTACCTTAAAAGTGCCCAGGATTGCATTTATAGACACGAAAAAGTACTTTAATTCCCCCGATCTAACCGGTCTATTACTTTAGTTAATCGGTATCAATCTTCATGGCTAATATGCCTGAACAATTGGTTTTGACGAAGAAATCGCAACAAAGATGTGAAGCCTTATACCAAGCGTACTTAAGCACCTGACATAAGACATATGAAAGCCTGAATATCTTCGGACGATGCCTTTGCGGATGTAGTATGGACAGCAGGATTTCGAGTAACAGTTGAAACGCCAATATCAATATCACACAGCTTCGCTCCCGTTTATTTCATGTGGCACATGCGGCACAGCTCAGGGCCGTGCTGGCTGCCGTAATCGTAGCCCCGCAACAGGCTATCACCGACGCCGGATGTATGAACGTCATGGCAACTGCCGCACTGGACCTTGCTCTCCGGATCGAGCAGGTCTTCCATGATTGTTCCTCCAAGCGTGCTCGCTTCCGAAGGGTCTTTCAAAGCTCTATCCTTGGCGGCCAGGGCGGAATCGTACACGAAAGAGATTGGGTGTGAATTTGCCAGCTCATTACTGCCAAAGCTGTGCTCCGGGTCCATCCATGCGAAGTTGGGATTGGCACCATCGTGACAACTCAGGCATAGCTTGGAATCGCCGCTGGGCTGGCCGTCTGCCGTACCCTGGAAGGAATCGCTGGAATACATCACAAATGTTGTGGTTGTTTCGCTGCCGTTCCACAAAGGCACGCCCGGTAACGCCTCTGCGTTGTGCGGCGTGTGACATCCATTGCAGCCAAACAAGTCCGAATGTGCTAAAGCCATCACTATCGCCGGTGTTAACAAACCGACAAGCACCACCGCTAAACGTAGTTTCAAAAAATCCTTGTTCATAACCTCTTCTCCAAATTCGACCTAATGGCTCATTTTACTCATCATGAGCGGTAAGCAAAATCTCTATAGTTAATAAACGGTTAATTCATTTCTTCGGGACCATTAAATATGCTAACACAAACATGCCTCCAAACTCATCAACCATCCGTATTTATTATAATCAATTTCCATGTACAATTCAAGATTTATGACTGGTCAGAGAAAAGTTTTTTCACTCAGGCAGGTTATCAACTTCTGGATCCTCTTTCTATGCCCCGAAGCCCACTGCTCCGACCACTATATTTCTCGTATGTGAGAATAATGAATGGCAATTTTACTATCGATGAGAAATTTTACTGCTTGCGACTAATCAAAAATAAGCGTCAAGGCCTTACAGTATGTCTCCATTGCTTTATCATTCTGCTGTTTGGCCTGATAAATCTTTCCGAGTTCAAATAAAGTACGTGCGGCTTTAGGATCGAGTGTTGTTGCCTCGAGAAGAAGTTTTTCAGATGTATCAAGTTCGCCCATTTGACGTTTTGCCCAGCCGGATATCAATAGCAGTCTTGCTTTATCGAGACGGCTGGTGACTCTCAGCGACTCTGTTATTTCTATAGCTGCTTTGCTGCGGCCGGCTCTGCAGAAAAGCTCGCCGAGCTCCAAAGCTGCTTCGGCGGAATTAGGGTCGAGTTCCCTGGCTTTCTGTATTTCAGCAATGGCTGATTCAAGGCGACCTTTTTCCTCAAGCATCTTTGCCATTTGCAGGTGACTTTTGAGACGGGCCTCAATTGTGTCATTGGATACGGTCTTGACGCGACCTGCATCTTCCGGTGCCGTTTTCTGAGCAAGGCCGAGTGCCTGGTTCACATAAGCCCGGACCACCGGGGCAAAGTCGTATCCGTATCCCGCTTTTATACAGAGGACATTATCATTTGTATCGGAGATGATAGCCGTTGGAACCGCGATGATTCCGAAATTGCCCCAAAGCTTATACTCAGAATCCCGCAGGACGTGGAAGTTTTTTGCAGGGCCTTTTTGCATAGATGAAAGATCGACGCCGTTAGAGTCGCCGACTGCAATCACGATCTGCAGCCGCTCTGCGTTTGTTCCAAGTTGACGGATGATCTCTTCAACGTCCTCTACGGCTTGGGCCGAACGTTTATGCCCGGGGGACAAGAACACTACCATCAGGGCCTTGCCCTGGTTGTGCTTGTAGGTAAACACCTGTCCGTTTACGTTAGTGCCGGAGAATTCAGGCATTTTATCGCCGACGGCAAACGCGTGCCTGCCGGCTTGTGCCGTTATGCACCATAGAGATTGTGCTATTACCAGCACATAAACCGCGTAAGTGGTAATCCTGCTTCTCGCTCTCATGTTTGTCCCTTTCAACCGTTTCTTATCCCTACTCGGCGGGCAACGAAGAATAATCGACGGGATTGTTTCTGTCGTAATCCTTCGGCAGGTGGCAGCCGGGCGAACAGGAGCCGCCGGATGACTTCTTGTTAAATCCAATCGGCAGTGACCATGTTCCGTACGGCACACTTTCGCGAATGTGCTTGGGCAGGTTGCTCGCATGCGTCGCGTGACACGAACGGCAGGTTCGACCCCTCCGTTCCTTGTTTACATGCAAATAGTGCAGATTCAAATCTCCGTTTCTGAAATCGGTCAGGTCGGATGTCTCTTTTGTCAGGACCAGATCCTCGGAGTGGCAGCCGAAACAGAGTTCGTAGTTCTCCTTGCGGAAGGGCGCATAAAACTGGGAGGGATACTCCTTTGCCAAAAGGCGGAAGTATTCGCTGCCGTGCGTGGTATGGCAGCCGCTGCAGTCGTTTTCCGCAACGGGGCCGTGCAGGAATTTCTTGCCTTCGAGCTCAGCGGTAAAGGCCGGCAGCACTTCATCCTGACCCAGCTTCTGGGGCTTGTCATGGCAGGTCAGGCAGAGACTCTTGGCATCCTTTTTCAGCAGGAACTTCACGGTCGAGGCATGCGGGGTGTGGCAGTGCATGCAGCCGTCAATATCACCCACTATGCTGTGCTGGTACATGGAGTTTTCAGCAATTTTCTGGATATCCTTATGACAAGTGTAGCACAGGAAGGGCGCGAGATTCTTGACCATCTTTGAGTTGCTCGCCCCGTGCGGATCATGACAGCCGATACAGTCGTTCTTAACGGGCTCGTGTACGAAATCATATTCCTTCAGCTCATCTTGCATGATGACATGGCAAGAAAAACAAAGCTCCGCCTGCTCGGCAATCAACAAGCCTGCATGGTCGGAGCTGTGCGACTCGTGACAGACTGTACATTCACCGACGGCGGTAGGCCCATGCAGAAACGAAAGTCCTTCGGTAACTTTATGGCAGTTTTCGCAAAGAGCGGCGATCGTTTTTTCCTGAATCAGAAACTTGTTGTCACTGCTGTGGGGATCGTGGCATTGCATGCAATCACCAGTTTTTACGGGCTCGTGAACGATCTTCTTGGCGGCTTGCTCCAAATGGCAGTACTCGCAAAGGTCTCTGCCTTTCCGCTCAAACTGCCATGTGTGCTCTTCAGGTATCAGCGGTTTATGGCAAGCAGTGCAGTCGCCGAGGCTGACTGGGCCGTGAACGTGTGCTTTTTTGCCGTACTCCGCATGACATTCTTCTGTAACGCATGTCTTTTGCAGCGAAGTCGGTTTTTCCACCGCGAAGCCGTTTGAGATTAATACACAGATTAACATAACTGCCGACTTATAAACTCTGTCTAACATTATGACACCCTCTCATACTCACTAATGCTCATAATACACTCGTGTTAACAGGTTGACTTCTTGTAAAAGTTTCATACATATATCAGTTCAACGATCTACCTTGAAGACGCCTGCGTGCGTCTGTAAAGCATTACTAACATTCCGGACTTTATTCTATAATGGATGGGCGTGTTTATCTCTAAAACGGCCTGGTGATTTGTGCTGTTTTGTTTAATCGTCGCAATAACAGCAGGGTGCAATAATTTCTCAGAGCCGTTTGTCCAATCGGTCTTAACAATTGCTCCGTCCATAATCTTTTCGATGTTGAAGGAGTATTCCATGTCTGCAAAAGGATAAGGTTGACCAAGGACGGCCCTTTCTGCATGTCTCTCACCTTTTTTAGACATAAGTAACCACGGCTGAGTTCCGCTTGCAACGACAAGAATGCGTTGGTCTTTTACTCCGTGGAGGTCAAAATCAGTGAATCTCATACGCAGAGGAAGTTCTGTCTTTTCGTGCGGAGATGACGGAAATTTTGCCCAAAGCCAGCGCTCAAATGTTTTTTTTCCGTCGTTGATGGCCACTTTTACAGCAGGATTTACCGGCTTTTGCGATTGGCTGACTACCTTTTTTGTCTCCGTATCAATCGAGTAATGCGGCAGATATTCTAAGATGGTTACTTTGTATTTGGACCTTGGTATACTTATTGTTTCTGCTGTTTTAGCCACATACTCAAATGGCCGGCTGCCGTCCTCCGGCCAGATCGAAAGAATGCCAACTGCTCTCGAATCTGTAAGTCCTCGCATCAGCGTCTCAACGCTATTGGTATCATAGAGTCTTCTTATCGTGACGCTTCCGATACTGGACGATATCGATTGCCTGGCCGGGTCACCCGAACTGAGCCAGATGTCCTGCTTCAGGTTCTTGCCGTTGATGAGCAATTTTGCGGCAATTTCTCCGCCGGGATGCCTGACTGCATCCGTTTCCCACTTCAGATCGGGAACATAATCTTCAAGCCTGATCTCGATGGGCGTGTCCTTTATCGGCAGGACTTTGTCGAGTTTTTGCGGCTTGTTCTCGTCGGACACGGTCAGCGGAAAACGCAGCCCTTCTCCGTCCAGCCGCGTCTTAATGACAATTTCCCATGGCCCTCCGAGGAATGAGTGGTGCGGTCCGGCGGATGCCGCACACATCCTGTCAACCAATGCCATGTTTGCCAATGCTGCTGTGGCGGCAATTCCCGCGACAGCAATCCTCAAAAATCTTTTATGGGCAATAGATTCCATATCTGGGATTTACACTATCTTGTTCCACTTACTATTTCATCCGCTTGGAGAAGCATTGCTTCGGTATATTTGAAATTATGAACTCCCCAGCTTCCATCTGCTGATACAGATTCGAGAATCGATTGAGCTTGTTCAATGCTCTGGTTTAACTGCGAAGCGGTTTGCTCGTTTGTTGTGTTCCTTGCCCTGGCCTTCAGCTGTTCCAGCTTGCGGCTGACTTTCTCATGCATTGCCTTGATATTTTCCTGCCAGAAAGGTATATACTGTTTTCCAGTCCCTTTCTCGTGGCAATTATCGCAGGCCTGAGGTACGGCTTTGGCAACTGTCCCGTAACTATCCAGGACCCCGGATTTCTTTGCCACCCGCTCGATATGACATCCAGTGCATTCCACGTGTGTGAGAAACATCGGGCTGAGAATCCGATCCGTCTGCTGGGTCTGCATCGGATGCTGGGTTGAGTAGATAGTACGCTGGACCTGGTGTGTATCACTGTGACAGTTCTGGCAATCCATCATGACAGAAATGGACGCCACTTCCGTCCGGCCATGTGACACTTGTCCATGACAGGCGAAACACTCCACCTTTTCATGATTCGTGTGGGCTTCATGCAGCGCTACGACGTCGGCATGCTGTTCCTTGCTGAAACTGTGGCAATTCAGGCACAAGTTATTGTCCACTTTGCTTGTCTTGTGAATCTCTCTTTTGTGACACGAATCTTCACAGCTTGCTTTATAGGAAACAAACTCGGCATGGTTAATTGTGACCAGACCGCGTTTGATGACCTTGTCGGGCACTTCGTGGCAATCTGTACAGTTCGTACGGACCACACTGCTGTCGGTTTCGCCGCCCTTGAGGAAGTGGCAGGTATAGCAGGCCTCTTTGTTAACGGTGAAGTGCTCGTTTCCTTCGAATTGGCTGTGGCAAGTGCCGCATGAAATTTTTATCCCATGAACATTTTTGTCGATGTGCTTTTCGTGGGTGAATTTAATGCCGGCATAGTCGATATTCGTTGAGACAAACTCTGCGGCGCTATGGCACTCGGACCTCAGGCAGGAAGCGTCCTGAACTGTGGCGCTTGGCTTTGTGCCAACCCTGCCAACTATGCAATCGACCGCCTGGGCCAGCCCGTTAATCTTCCCTTTTATGTAACCGGAAAAGCCCGGTTGTAAATGACAGTCAAGGCAGTTGACGTTCGAGTGTTTGGAACGTTTCCAACTGTCATAATAGTCATTCATGATGTGGCAGGAATTGCAAAAGCCCGGCTGCCCTGTAACAACAATTGCCCCGGCGGCAAAAAAGGATGCGCATAAAACAAGAAGTAATATTTTCACGGGCCATTTCATTTGCCAGAAAATATTCCATCCGAATACAAATATCGCCTTGATATAATTCACTGTTCCACGTCTTAACTTAACAATATATTCTTTAAGAACTTCATTTACTTGTGAGTGCTGTCGTTGCCGACAGCTTTTCAAAATCCAACCATTAGCCTGCTCATATTATATGTGTATTTCAGGCTATTAGCCCACAACACCATATTGCCTTTAGAACTCGTCATAAAAAATTTCATCCGGACGCAGGCCTTTTTCCCCGAGAACTCTTGTGACCGCCTCAATCATTAGAGGTGGGCCGCAAAGGAACGCCTGGCGAGGAATGCCGTGTTCTAAATACTTATCC
>Ga0315288_10012116_pt1 | contig 10850 bp, 9 predicted proteins | sample YL17G11_20_MG_FD_203454 | JGI IMG/M metagenome (GOLD analysis project Ga0315288, IMG submission 203454) | Sediment microbial communities from Yellowstone Lake, YNP, Wyoming, USA - YL17G11_20 | ecosystem: Environmental > Aquatic > Freshwater > Lake > Sediment | place: USA: Wyoming | collected...
TTTGGTGGGGTTGTGTTCTCACCACCGTTCCGGGGCAAGGCCATTAAGGTTGTGGTATGGCTGTTCAGAGGAAAATCAAGGAAGGGGAAAGAAAAGGCCGATGATACCTGGAAAGGCCCACCCGGAGGATCTATCGGGGAGACTGAAGTATCCCGACCGGTTACCCGTACCCGAGAGGCGCTATCGGAGGACAGATCACTAGAGTTTGACTATGCCAAGAAACTCCTGGAGGCCCAAGGATGCACAGTTGTAACCCCGGCTCCCGCCGATGATGCCCATACATTAGATGTGGAGAAGGCCAGAACCTTCCTCAAGAAGAGTGGTTATAATGTAAGAAAGCAAAGAGCTAAGAGGGGCAAGTAAAGGTCTTTGAGAAAAGCCCTTCTCCTCTTACTATTCATGGCCGGGTTGGGATGCGTTCACCTCTTGACTCATGACCACTACTTCATCATCAACTATGACAGCTTCTACTTCCACCACATGGCCAAGTCCATTGCCAGTGTCCCCCACCCCCCGATCATTGGCAGCGGCTTGGCCTACCCGATAAGCTATCTAGGGAAGATCATTGGCCTGGAAGCGGCAAGCCTCCTGATTTCACCCCTACTTGGCATACTGACCGGGCTGGTTCTCTACTGGGGTGTCTCCAAACTCTACTCTACCAAGATTGCCTTACTCAGTATAGTCTGCTTTATCTTTGCCCAAATACCCCGGTTTGTGTTCTTATCGGGTAACCTGGACCGGGACGGGTTGCACATGCTGATCATGACGGCGGGCATCCTGGGGATGGGCATCTTCCTCAAAACGCAGCAGAGGCGATACTTGGCACTGACCTTTGCCAGCATCCCTTTACTCTATCTGGAATGGGGATGGCCTGCCCTGATGCAATACCTGCCTGTCTTGGTGGGCATCTGTATCCTATCCTTTAATGTAAGGCACTACCGGAAGGAACGGACCTGGTTGCTACTTGGTTTATTAGCTCTGGCCATTGTGGTCATTGGGAGGTTGGTACTGTACCTGTACTGGTTCAAAGGAACCAACATTTCCGAGCTGGTTCCGTTAAATCTGTGGTCACTTATTCAATATAGCACCATTGCTGTGCCCTTCTTCTTTGGCCTGAAGGAGACCCTGCGGACTAAATTTGGGGAGGATGACAGCACCTTCCCCTTGGCCTGGGTACTGAGTTTCTTATTGATGGGATGCTTTGCCAGCCGGCTATCGATCTATGCAGCAGTTCCGGCCTGTATTATCGGCGGGATCGGTTTGCAAATTATGTGGGAGAAAAGGACAGTCTGGAAGACCGTATTCGTTGCCGGGTGCCTGTTATTTGTGGGGCTGTCCTGGGTTGTGCCCCAGAATGTGAAGATGCCCAATGACTGGCATGATGCCTTAGTGTGGATCAGACAGAACACCCCGGCAGAGTCTCGGGTAGCCTCCTGGTGGGACTATGGGTACTGGATCAAAGATGTAGCAGAAAGACAACCGTGGGGTGTCAACGAAAACGAAGAGACAGACCACGAAGTTGCCTCTTTCTATTTTGCACCATCGGAGGAAGTGGCTAGGGATATCATGCTCTCACATGGTTGGGGCTACGTTATTATGTCAACAAGGGAGAGGCACTTCCTGGAAACTATACGGAGTAGGGCGATCCCTTCTGCCTATATCACTCTCACCTGGGATCCGTTCTATGAGCAGGTCATGGACGTTAATTTCACCCCGGAGCTGCTGACGGTTTCCTTCCGTAATGAAAGTGTGGTGGTGCTGGGGTATTGACAAAGTTCAAGTTAAGTGGTATAGGTTAGATTAAATGGTCAAAGTTGTTACCTTGGTTGTTGCAGCGTTGCTCATAGGTTTTATTGCAGTTGGAATGTATGCCTACACACAAACAGCTAATCTTGACAAATGGGGAACTTACAAGCCCCTTATGGAGTTGGCTCCGGGATTGTTTATTGCAGCCTGTGGAGTAGGCGGGATTCTGGTATACGCCTTTATTCGAAGGCATTAAAAAGAAATCAAAGAAGGTCGATAAAAGAAAGTCGGGTATTCAGCCCGCAAAAGGAAGGTGAGACTCGTGGGTGGTATTACAGTTAAGAATATAATCCTGGCGGGTATCGGCATCCTGGTGCTGTCGATCATAGTCCCCATCGCGTTTGAGAACTTCTTCGACGTTAATACTGACGGTTGGGACTCTGGTGTGGCAGCCCTGTGGGTCATCATACCGTTGGCGGTCGTGATTTATTTCGTCGTGAAGTACCTCATGGCCTCTGTGTCCGGGACTGGTGGCAAGAACAGATAGTACCCATACCGGTAAGCAATGAGTAGAGGGGGATGTAAAAAGTCCCCCTCTCTTGTTAGAAGGAGAGGCAACCCTGGGGTAAGCATGAAACTTATATTGAGGTGTCTATCCCTACTAGCCACTGCCTTTGTTCTGGCTAGCTTTTTGTTTCCAACAGGAGCGTATGCAGCCTCCTCGGGCCGATTCTATTCCCTTAATTCAGACGGCACCCTCTACTTCTCAGATGACAACTACACCACTGCCCATGAAGCACCTGATGGAACGGTAGAATATACCACCACAGCCTTGCGAGTCGGCCAGGACAATGCCACTGGCACCTATTACGTCTGGAGGGGGGTATTCTTCTTCGACACCCTGGAACTACCTGAAGGCGCTATAGTCTCTTCGGCCTTTGTGACACTTCGGGGGAAGGCTAACCACTCTGATACTGACTTCAACCTGGTCCTGGTGCAACCCGGGGATATGCAATCACCCATGCAGATCGAGGACTACGGCACTATATATGGAAAGACCTCATCCTTAAATGATACCTTCAGCACATCAACATACGCCTCTTCCATGCAACTAGACCTCAACGGAGATGGTGAATCTGCCTTAATGCACGGTGGAATTACTGTCTTCGGACTCAGATCCTCCAGGGATATCTCGGGAACTGCCCCGGCTGGAACTGAATACCTTGACATCTACTCCTCAGAATCCCCCAGCCCCCCGATCCTGACGGTAAACTACTACACCATGGGATTTCTGGGAGTTCCGGATACCAAGGAGATGACTTCGGTGGCGGTCTTCAGGGACTATTACGAGACTGGAGACCAACTCTACATCATGAGATCGAACATAGACTACAAGTCCGGTATCTCCGATCTTGACCCCACAGACTACTTTTCCGTTCAACTAAGGCAATCCGATAACGTCATGGCCTCCGTTCCCCTGTGGAGTTGGGGATACGTTCCGGTATCGATCTACCTCTCCGCAGCCAACGCAGTCCCAGTGGCCACCTATACATTGATAATCATAGGGAACTCAGACAAGTTCATTTCTGACGTCCCTTATGTAGCCCACACCATAGTCAACGTAGACTACAAAGGGACAGACATGAGCTCCCTGGACTCCTGGGTGATGGCCACCGCTATTGATATCGGGCGCGTGGCCAAGAGTGACGTGGACTACTACCGGACTCAGGTATCAGGGGCGTGGGTGCTAAACGACATGGGCGGGGATATGTTTATCCAGGGCATCCCCCTGCTTGACAGCCTGAGACAGCACCTGTTTGCGAACCCCAATCTGGCTTCACAGGCAACCCCTACCGGGGATACCTATGCCGGGACTCTGTGGGCAAACTGGGGGCCTGAATTTACAGACGACTGGGAAGTGATTGGGGATATCGGTGGGGTATCGGGGATGCTGGCTGCATCATTGGCATGGCTGGCACTGGGAGCCTGGGTGGTGATTGTGGTGCAGAAGGAGACTGGGAAGCCGGCACTTGGTATGATTCCTGCTACCGGAGTGCTATTATTGGGTAGCTTACTTGGAGTGCCTTTGTTTATTATCCTGGGAGCTACAGCAGTTGCTGCTGCATACTTCTACAAAGAACTACTGATGGGTGGGACTGCATAAGGAGGTAAGGAAATGAACAAGGAACATCCCAAAGTCATACTTGAGGGAAAGAGTAAAGGCGAATGCGAAGACTACGCGAGAGGGTTTCGTAGGGCTATGCGACAAAGAGGTTTGCCTGTGAAGGGCAAGGTGTCTATTGTTAAGACCAGTCGTGGGTTTGCCGCAGTGTATCGTGGGAAAGACTGGCATCCACCCAGATTATCCCGATAATGAAGAAGAGTATTACATTAGAGACGGCATCCCGGTATGCCCGGTATCTGAGGCCGAAGATTGATCTGGAGGGGTTTAGGGTGAGAATAGAACAGGAACTAGAAAGTTCTAGCAGTGTTATTGAGGCAGCAAGGAAGGCCGCAAAGTGACTTTTACCCCTCGGACTCCCACCGCTACCGCTGGTAGGTGTGAGGTAACGCAATGAAAAGATGGGATTAAGAAGGTAACGAAATGAAGAAGTGGCTCGGTTTGATTCTAGTGTCCCTACTGGTGGCAGGTTTAAGCCTTACATCTATAGGGTTGCCCAGACAGGTGTTGGCTAATAATACTGCCGACTTCCCTGTGTTTGATACAGGGAACTATGATGATGGCTTTCTTTATAATACCTCTGGTAGTTGGGACACTGCTCGTGAGGAAGGTGCTGCTGACCTTATATTTACTAATGAATCATATTCTGAAGCTGGAGCATCAAAAATTGGGGGTGTCTATTATGTAAGTAGAGGATATCTCTATTTTAACACATCTTCTATAGGAGCAGATGCCCTTATTATTAGTGCCTCCCTGCATCTGTATGTTACCACTGTTAATGATGATGATGGCGCTCTTCTTATCAGGATACAGAGCGGGATGCCCAATCACCCAACTGCCCCACTAGAGGTGGAAGACTACGACTATACTGAATATAGTGGCAACCTAGCTACAGACAATGCCTCTGCCTTCTCCGAAGATACTTGGAATGTGATGGATTTCAATGGGACAGAGTTTGGTTATATCAACAAGACTGGCTACACAAAACTCTGCCTTCGTGAATATAGCCATGACATTATTGATTATGCCCCTGATGGAAACAATGTAATGATCTTTGCTTCAGCCGAAGCTGCGAACTACCCCCATCTTCATGTTGAATGGATAGTCAGACCCACCTGCACATCCTCGGCAGTCGCTGGAATCACCGCCAATACCGCAACTTTGATTGGTGGAATATCGGATACGGGCGGGGCAGATGGCCCTACATATTACATTGATTACAGGGGATTTGTCTGGGACACAACAGGGCATGGAGACCCAGGGAACGTAGCGCCCTTATCGTCTGGGTATTCAGATCACTGGACTGATGCCGGAACCTTTGGAGTAGGTGCATTCACTCATGGGATATCAAGCCTGATAAGCTATACCGACTACTACTATCGAGCCTATGCGTACAACGTATCAGGATGGGCTTACAGTCCCCAGCTTAGCTTCAAGACCTTACCCGATCCCCCATCAATAACACTTAGCGCAGCGTCAAACAAAACCAATACCACAGCCAGACTGAATGGGGAAGTCACGTCTACCGGAAAGGTGGATCCCACTGTTACGGTCTATTGGGGGAAGACAGACGGAGGAACTACCGCGGGAAGCTGGACCTTTGCCAGCGCCCCAACATCACCACCATCGCAACCCCAAACGGCAACTACCTTCTATAAGGATGCCACAAGTCTGGATATCAACACCCTGTACTACTTCAGGGCTGCGGCTACCAATACTGGAGGGACAACCTGGGCTGGCCCGACTAAGAATTTTACTACAACTAATGTCTTATCAACGATCACCACTTCGGCAGCAGGAAGCATCACAAACACCACAGCAACCTTAAACGGCAATGTCACAGGAGTGGGGGAAGATACTGATGTGCATGTGACTGTCTACTGGGGAGATGATGATGGCGGGACAGGTACATGGGACTTTAATGGTGCCCCCGAAGAGGCGCAACCCCAGGGGATCGCAGCCTTTTCAAAGAATGTAACCAGCTTATCCCCAGGGGTGACCTACTACTTCAGTGCCAAGGCTGTGAACAAAGACGGAACTTCCTGGGCTACCACTAAGCAATTTGATACAACAGACGTATACCCAACAGTAACCACCCAAGCCGCAGGAAGTGTTTTGAACACATCAGCGCAACTCAATGGCAATATCACCAACACCGGTGGAGACCCAACCTGCAACTATCAGGGGTTTGCCTTTGACAATGTGACCCACGGGGCTCCCGGTGACGTGGCCCCACCCTCTTGTGGATATGATGGCCCCCCTGGTACAGGCTACTATACCAATAACGGAAGCTACGGGACAGGAGCGTTCCTCTACTCCCTACCCGGACTGACTCAGAACACCACCTATTTCTATCGGGCTTATGCCCACAACTCGTCCGGGTGGGTGTATGGGGATGAGTCTTCGTTCACAACGGCGGGTGTTCCCATTGTTACTACTTCTGCAGCGACTTTAACTACGGAGACAAGCACTATCTTCAATGGGGCTGTCACCAGTATTTCAGGAGCTACGGTAACCGTACGCGGGTTTGACTATGGCCTGACAAATGCCTACGGCTTGTCCTGGACAGAATCAGGTAGCTTTGGGGTAGCGTCTTACTCCAGCGCCGTGATCCCCGGGCTGACACAGGGAACTCACTACTACTTCCGAGCGAAGGCGTACAACACCTACGGCTGGGGATACGGGGCGGAGACTACAGTGGTCAGCTTGCCCGAACCTCCGACAAATCTCAACACCTACGAAATCACATACACCACCGTAAGCCTTTCCTGGACTCCGGGAGCCCACGCCGCGCAGACCATGCTTCGGTACGACCTTACGGGATTCCCGGCAGACCCCGTATCGGCTGGCACTGAGGCTTATTTCAATACCGGAGATAATGTCACCTTAGACTCACTCACCCCAGGGGGAGAGTATTATTTCAGGTGCTGGTCCTGGGTTTCGGGCTCCGATGTGTGGAGTGACGGATACTCCCAGGCGTACATTGTAATGCCTATCCCGGCACCCCAAGCACTAAAGGCCAAGGCAGTAGATTCGCACACTGTCAACTTGTGGTGGCTGGTAGCTGATAACATGACAAGCCTCCCCAACGTCTACACAGTCATTATGGCAAAGGTTGGAGACTACCCGGCAGATCCGCCAGGTGCAGATATCGCGGTCTATAACGAACTGACTGGAGACGAAGGGGTAAAGAACTTCCTCTGGACTACCGCAGAGCCTGGGACACCCTACTTCTTTATGATCTGGTTCTATAACAGTGTGACAGACAACTACACCGTTCCGGACTCGGCCATTACCACGACACCGCCGGGGTTTGGAGACCCACTTCTGCCAGATGGTACGGGTATGTTCACTCCCCCAGATGCCAGCTCTCAGATCAACAACCCGCTTGATGGCGTAGTCTTACATGGTGCCACTATTTGGGGATTTCAGCATGGCATGATGTGGGCCTTCCTCTGGATAATCTTCGTCATTCTGGTGGGGATGTACCTGGTTATCAAGAGCAACTCCGGGGTTATTGGTGTCATAGGGATGTTGGCACTATTCATAGTAGGTGGTAGTATGGGGATATGTGCTTACTGGTTATGTGTTCCTTTTACTATTATGGGAGCTGCATTAAGTTATGTAGCAGCTAAGAGTTACTGATAGCGAGATGTATGTTACCCCTCGGACACACCCCGCTACCGCTGGTTGATATAGGTAACGAATAGAATAGAGAGGTGATGAAATGGGCAGAGAGATTCCGAAGTTGAGGGTACTTACCAAAGAGGAACTATTGAATGTCAGAAACGGAGATATTCTATACGATCACACCGTGACTCTGGGATATCACCGCGTCTTTCCCGGTAGTAGATTGGATGATTAGGGAGGTGAATCATGGTCATGACAATGGAACGCCCTCTACTCGGGAATGAGACTGAGGCATTTGGCTCCGATCCGAGTAGTGACAAATCATACCACTTCCAGTATAAGGTGGTAGACCTGAATGACCTTGTAACCTCACATAATCCCGATTTGACTGTGAACCCGCGCTATCCCAAGGAACTTCAGCCACGTATCAGGGATAGGGCAGCTTCAAGAATCCAAATTGAAGGCATGGCGCAGCACCTGAATCCCCGGGTATTACTTCACGACTCGGGTTTCATCGATACCGGCCCGATGATAGTGGGTTCTGACAACGTGGTAGAGTCCGGGAATGGGCGCACTTTGGCATTGATGGTGGCCTCCAGGGAATCACCAGAGAACTATGCTCGATACAAGTCAATGCTAGAGACACTGGCTGATAAGTACGGTTTCACGAAATCGCAGATTGGTGGCATGAAGCACCCCGTCCTGGTCAGGCAACGCCTCGGGGATACCGACAGGGTAAAGTTTGCCAATGAAGCCAATGTCGGTGCGACCATGGGGATGTCACCCTACGAGCAGGCACTGCAGGACTCGAAACGAATCTCTGCGGAAACTGTGGGGCAGTTGGAAGTAGGAGAGGAACAGACAATAGATCAGGCTCTCAGGGCAAAGTCCAACGATTTCATTGTCAATCATTTCATAAGCCAAGTTCCGGCCAATGAAAGGGCCACTATTGCTGATGAGAAGGGGCAGGTAAACTCTCAGGGACTCCAGAGACTGCGGCTGGCCTTGTTTGCCAAAACTTACACCGGGGATGCCGGCCAGAAGTTGACTCGTATATTTGGGGAATCAGCGGATCCGTATGTAAAGCAAATCGAGACGGCCATGTTCTCCAGCCTACCCGATATGGCGAAGGCTGCGGGACTGGTTTCATCCGGGGCCAGAAGTAAAGAGCTGGATGTGGCGCCGGACATTGCGGAAGTAGTGGATACCTATGCCAGCATCAAAGCCCAGGGGTTGAGTGTTCAGGACTACTTGAAGCAATCGCAGATGTTCGGGGAGAGACTAACCCCATTCCAGAAACAACTCCTGGAGCACATGGACGACATTGGAAGAAAATCGAAATTACTCCGAGACTTCTTCCGAGAGGCAGCAGAGAAGATTATAGCCTCACCACCCCCAGGGCAAGGGTCATTATTGGGGGATGTGAGGGTTAGTAAAGAGGAGGTGCTGAATGGCATCATTAACCGTCAAAGACAAGAAATTGGGAAGCCCGCCATTGGAATTGCCCCCGCCTTATCCCGTAGCAAGGAACTGGCGCAAGCCGACACCCCAAGAACTCCAGGCCCAATCGGAGTGGGAAGCGAAGTGGGGAGCCATGAGCCAAAAGATACACGGACTGTTCCCACTGGACAGCCAACCTTAGTCAAGGGGTCATCTGTCCAGGTTGGTCTATCTGGTTTTGGGCCAAGCCATGCCCAGGTCAAGATGCTTGAGGAGTTTGGTACAGCCCCGGGGGCCGGTGGGCAAAAGGAGCAGTTGATAGACGAAGAGTCTTTGAAGGCCAGAGAAGAGGCCAAGCCACTCAAGGGGCAGATGGGTCTCGAAGGCGGAGTTGTGGGGGAAGAGAAGCCGAAGGCTCATACCAAAGAACCTTGGGAGATGACACGGGAAGAGTATCAAGACAAGGAACTGGAATCATGGAAATCTATAAACAAGTCACGATTGCTTGAGAAGTATGGCGGTTCTTGGTACAACCAAACCACTGTTCTAAATAAAGAGAAAACCATAGTCAGGGATGCCTTTTTTGTGCATCAGAAGGAAGTTCGGCAAGCCCTCGCCTCCGGTAAAACCGTTCCTGCATCCGTCCTGGCAGACTATCCAGACCTTAAACCATCACTGAGTAAGGCAGGGGAGTACAAAGAGATATGGCAGATGCACTTCGTAGACTACTCCAAGAAGCTCTGGGGTAATAACTGGGTTATTGGTAACAAGCGCCTTGAAAACAAGGAATATCACGGTAAGACGGTGCGCCAGATCACTCAACGTGACTATGAACGTGGCAAACTGGAGTGGGAGAATCAAGTGCAGTATGCCCTCAGACAGGGTAAGGCAGTTGACCCCCAGATTGCTAAACTTGCCCAGAAACGAGAGAAACAGCCGTGGGAAGAGGGATACGGAGAGCAGGAAAAGGCCAAATATGAGAAATCCATCGCAGGGAAGAAGTGGCAGGAGATTGAAATTGATGGTATACCTTGCCTTGCGATCAAACCGAGGGGAGCCACAAACTGGGAGATCATAGAGAAGTCAACCAGGTTGAGCCTCATGCCACCTTCTTGGTCTGGTGGATTGAGCGCCAAGACCCTTGATGGTGCGAAGCATATTGTCCAGACTGAAGTGATTGACAAGAGAGGCAAGGATGTGGTTCTGGATACCATCAAGAAGGAAAGGTACTATCAGACCACCAAACCTTGGGAAGAGAGGCAACGCCAGAAGGGGATTGAACCAAAAGGTTTGTATCCCCCTGAGATGCAGGAATATGTCACTAGACGTAAGGCACAGGAGGCCACGAAACCCTCCATAGCCAAGGTTCAAGAATCTCCAGATATAGAGAAGCTACTGGCAGAGTCTCAGGCTTTTGAGTCAAAACGGAGTCCTGCATCCCGTCTTATGGATGAAAGCCAGAAGCACCAGGTAACCATAGAACCCCGGCGCATAACTTCCAAGAAATTGAAATCCTGGAAGAAGAGACCGGGGAGTGCAGATATCAGAGGAATTGATAGCCCAAGGTTGAGCCGATGATGTTTTTACCCCGAGGCCCATCCCAGCTAACCGCCAGACTGAGTAGGTAGCGAAGTAGAGAAGGAGGAAAGACATGGGAAGCAGAAAAGGTGCGAAACTTTGGTTGCGATTGGGGGATAATGCAGACTACGAACCATACGAGAGTGTTGCCGATGCGGGAGAATATGTTGGGCAACATACGAGTGATCGAGGCCCGGCCTTTCGCAGTATGGGTTTAAGCCTTACGGGGTTTGAAGGGGAAAACTACATCTCCTTATTTTGGGGCGATAATGAT
>Ga0315288_10012117_pt1 | contig 10850 bp, 9 predicted proteins | sample YL17G11_20_MG_FD_203454 | JGI IMG/M metagenome (GOLD analysis project Ga0315288, IMG submission 203454) | Sediment microbial communities from Yellowstone Lake, YNP, Wyoming, USA - YL17G11_20 | ecosystem: Environmental > Aquatic > Freshwater > Lake > Sediment | place: USA: Wyoming | collected...
CCCGCGCGGCCCCGCCCGGTCGCGGGGCCGCGCGGGACCCGGACTGCTTGAACTACTTGATCACCGGCGCTGCGAAGAGAATGCCACCGAACAAGAGGTACGCCAGGATCAGCGTCCAGACGACGTTGACGGCCTGAGCGCCGAGGAAGGCCACGGCCGGCCGGCCACCTTCCATTCCTGCCAGCTCGGTGAAATTCGTCTCGAGGCCGATGCTTACGAAAGCCAGCGCGAACCAGAATGTCCTAAGCCCGCTCAACATCCCCTTCGTCGGGTTGACAATAGAAGAGGGGAGGATGAACGAGAACAGGATCGAGGCGACCAGGAAGCCCAGGACGAACTTCGGGAAGCGCTCCCAGATCACGCCCGCACCGGGCCGCTCCCCCGTCTCGGCGCCGCGCTTGTAGGCCCACCAGACCGCCAGGATGAAGGCCGCCACGCCGATCAGGACGTTCTGGGAGAACTTCACGATGACGCCGGCCTTCATCGCGGCCTCGCTGATGAGGGCGCCTGCCGCCACCACCGAGCCGCTCGTATCCAGCGTCCCTCCGAGCCAGGCCCCGCCGACCACGTCCGGGATCCCGAAGGCCTTCACGATCCACGGCATCAGGACCATCATGGGGACGGCGCAGACCAGGACGATCGAAGTGGTGTAGCTCAGCTTCTTCTTGTCGCCCTCGATCGCCCCGCAGGCGGCGATGGCCGCCGAGACACCGCAGATGGAGACCGCAGTGGAGAGGATGGCGGCGAAGTCGTCGTCCACCCGAAGCTTCCTGGCCAACCAGAAGCAGGTGTACCAGACGACGCTCACGACCAAAAGCGCCTGGACGATCCCCAGGGCCCCGGCCTGGAGGATCTCGAAGAAGAGGATCCCGGCGCCCAGGATCACCAGCCCCGTTTTGATATAGTACTCGGTCCGGATGGCCTCCCTCAGCCACTCGGGCACGCCCAGGACGTTGCTGATGAAAAGGCCCAGGGCGAGCGCCCAGAGGACGAATTCCAGCCCGTAATAGCTCACCGTGTAGTTGCCGGCGATGAACATGGAGAGCCACGCCAGGACATAGACCACCGGGAAGCCCACTAGGAAGGGCCCAACGGGCCGACCCATCAGGGCGTACCCGAGAGAGGCCAGGACCAGGTAGCCCACCCCGATGAGGATGGACCAGCCAATGTTCTCCCACGAGAAGACCTTGCCGGGAAGCTGGCCCACCGGCCCGGCGATCTCCTTGCTGATGGCATCCGCTCGCTTCTTGAGGCCGGCATCCTGCGCCTTCTTGCCCGCGTCGCCGAGTTTCTTGGCGGCATCCCCAATGGCCTTCCTGTCCCCGCTCCCCATGGCGGTCTTGAGGGCCGTGGCAGCCGCCAGAAGGTCCGCCTCACCCTTTTCCCCCGCCGATTTGACCAGACTGTCCACTGCCGGGGTCATCTGGGCCACCAAGCCGCTGAATTCTCCCCCAGTCGTCCACTTGAAACTCGGCATCTTGACCTGGAGGCCCAGGATGACCAACACAATGATCAGGAACCCCAGCCACACTGCCATCCAGTCTTCGTTCTTCAACAGATTCGACCACCCACTTGGCTTTCCTTTTTCGGCTGGCATGTTCGTTCCTCCTCTCTGAAAAGCCCGAGCAGACTCCTCCCATTCTCCCTGACTAGCAAGGACCTTGCCGCCGGGCGACACGCAAGAACCTCAACAGATGACGATGGTTACACGTGCAGGGAGTGTAGACCACCGGGTGAAGTGTTACCGATAGGGAACACTAGGGTGGAAACGGGTTACCATTAGGTAACGCTGGCGCGGACGTTCATTACAAGGCAAAAAGTCCTGAGAAATCTAGGCATCGGCGCGGCCAGACCGCGAGGGATAACGCCACTAGCGGGACGGGATTAGGAGGGAAGATCGCTACCGGCGTTCCCGGGGGCGCCAGCAGGCTCGCGCGCTGTCTTGTAACTCTCCGCCAGCAGCTCGACGGGATGACAGACCTTGATGCTCACGCCTCGCGCCCGCAGCAAGGCGTGAAGCTGGGAAATGCAGGACGGGCATCCGCTCGCGACCACATCTGCCCGGGTCGCCAGGATACTCTCAACTTTCGCCGCCCCCACCTTCTGCGACAGGTCGGGGTGCGTGATACAAAACGATCCCGCCCCGCCGCAGCAGACATCGGCCCCCCTCATTTCCACGAATTCCAGCCCCGGAATGGATTTCAGCATCTCGCGCGGTTGCGCTGTTACGCCCTGGCCGCGCCCCAGGTGACAGGGTTCATGGTAGGTGACCCGGAGCCGAAGCTCCCCCTGGGGGTGAGGGAAGTCATGCTTCATTAGGAACTCTGATACATCGGCCACTCGATCAGAGACGACCTGGGCCCTCTCCCGATAGGAGGGATCGTCCGCCAGCAACTCCCGGTATTCCTTAAGGGCCGCCCCGCATGAGGCGCAGTCCGTGATGATGGCCGCATACTGCTCCAGCGCCTCTATGTTCGTGCGCGCTAGGCGGCGCGCTGCCTCGGCATCGCCATAGACCCGGTGTGGCATCCCGCAGCACCTCACGGGAGGAGACTCCACCGTGTAACCGGTGAGGCGCAGGGCAAGACGCGTGGCCTCGGCCGCATCCGCATAGCCCCAGTTCATGAAACAGCCTGCGAAGTAGGCCACTGTCCCGCGCACGCCCCTTCTATCTGTATCTTGGGGGAACCGGCGGGCCCGAAATGCCCGGTCGGGAACCAATGGCGCCGCGCGAAGGGCCGCGCGCAGAGTGGCCGGCGCAAGCACGCCGGACTGATTCTCCACAAGCCGCACCAAGCCAGAACGCTGCGCGAATCTCAGCCATGGCATCCCCGCGGCCATGAACCGTGGGGAACCCAGGGCGTACAGCAACATCCGGATGGTCAACGGGAGGCCGAGGAGGTCCCTCAGCTCTGCCCGCGCTTCCAGGAAGAGGTCCGTAGTGGGAACCAGGCTCGGACAGTTCTGGGCACAGGCCCCGCAGAGCAGGCAATCCTCGATCCGCTGCCGCAAGGCCCGCGATGGCGCCAACGCGCCATCCACCACGGCTTCCAGGAGGGCTAACTTCCCTCGGGCGGCCATCCCTTCGTTGACGGTCTCCTGGTACAGTGGGCACACTGCCGTACAGGCGCCACACTTGTTGCACTTCCAGAGCGCGTTCAGGTGGGCCAGCTCCATCTCACGCACCCCCGAAGATCTTGCCGGGATTCAGGATACCCCGGGGGTCCATCGCCCGCTTGACATCCTCCATCAACTTGATGGTCTCGGGCGAGAGGGCCAGCCGCAGGAAGGGCTGCTTGCTCAAGCCGATGCCGTGCTCGCCGCTGAGCGTGCCCCCCAGTCTCACCGAGGCTTCGAAGATGGCCGCGATGGCCTTCTCAACGCGCTCCATCTCCACAGGATCCCGCCGGTCGGCAAGGATGTTCGGGTGCAGGTTTCCGTCCCCCGCATGGCCGAAGATGGCGATGGGAAGATCTTGCTCCCGAGAGATCTTCTGAATCTCCCGCACCATCGCCGAGATCGCGCTTCGCGGCACGCTGATGTCCTCGCCGATCTTGGCACGTTTCACCTGGGAGATCGCTGGGGACACGGCCCGCCGGGCCCTCCAGAGGGTGTCCGCCTCTTTCTGGTCTCGGGCCGTCTGGAACGACCGGACACGCTTCCCCTGGCAGATGGTGGAGATGACAGCCGCCTCCGCCTCCACCGCCTGGGGCATCCCGTCCACCTCGATGATCAGGAACGCCTCGGCATCGCGAGGCAAGCCAAGCTGCAGGTAATCCTCGACGCAGTTGATGCACGTCTTGTCCATGATCTCCAGGGTGGTCGGCGTGACGCCACCGGCCATCACCGCCGCCACCGCATCCGCCGCATCCTCCAGACGGTCGAAGATGGCCAGCATGGTTTTATTGGCCGCGGGCCGCGGCAGCAGGCGCAGGATCACCTCGGTGATGACACCCAGGGTGCCCTCGGATCCGACGAAGAGCTGCACCAGATTGTACCCGGTGACGTTCTTCACCTGCTTCCCTCCGAGCCGCACCACATCACCGGTCGCCCGGACGACTTCCAGTCCCATGACGTAGTCCTTGGTCACCCCGTATTTCACCGCGCGCGGCCCACCGGCGTTTTCCGCGACGTTTCCGCCGATCGTGCAGTAGTTGAGGCTGGCGGGATCGGGGGGGTAGAAAAAGCCAGCCTCTTCCACCGTCTTCTGCAGTTCCCCCGTGATGACTCCGGGTTCGCATACCACCAGCATGCTCCCAGAGTCAATCTCCTTGATCGCACGCATGGAGGCCACCACCAGGGCGATGCCTCCCCGCGCCGGGACCGATCCCCCGGAGAGGCCGGTCCCGGCCCCTCGGGGCACGACGGGGACCTCGTGGGCCGAGGCGAATCGCAGGACCGCCGCGACTGCCTCACGCGACGGCGCCATCACCACCACGTCGGGCAGTGCCTTGGCACTGGTGCCGTCATAGGCATACAGCGTGCGGTCCTCGATCGTATCCAGGACCTGGCCGGCCGGGATCAGCCGGCGGAGGTCAGCGGCTATCGCGTGCTTCATGGCAGAAGAGCCTCTCTTTCTCGAGGCAATTATACCCTTCCAGATCGATCTGTGCGAGCTTGGCCAATCAACGGAGCTGAGGTCCTCTCAAGCTCCATACAACTTGTAACATGTGCGGCACGGCTCGGGCGGAGCGGGCATCTTCGGCTCGGTACTCTCGCCTGACACAGTGGCAAAGGCTCGCGTTGCGAGCCCCAGGCGACGCTCGGCGAACCGCTCGCGGAACTCCCGGTACGCCGCGCCTTCCCAGATGTCCATCAACTCCTGGTCCTGGATGCTGCCGAACCGCACCGCCGGCACACACACCCGCTTCCCCTCGAACCATCGTGGGATCTCGCGCTGCCCGGGGAGCGAGAGATACGTGCAAGGCGAGACCCAGCCGTCACACGAGATGAACAGGATTTTCGTCGGGTGGGCCTCGCAGATGGCCACCTCTTCGAGGTCGAGCGGATAGGAGCGGAAGGCCAGGCCGATCCGCCGGGCTCGCTCTCGCGCTTCCTCGACGGTCCGGACAAACCCGTCCCTGAGCGAGGGGCAGCCAAAGACCCTGAGCTCGTCGTGCGTCGGCGTCACGAGGTAATCCAGGTTGATCGCATACAGCTCATCCACGCCAAGGGATGCGGCCAGCTCCACTGCCTGTGGCAGCTCTGCGATATTGGTCTTGGTCATCAGGTAGGAGAGTTCCACTTTCGGCGTGTTGCCAGGTCGCCCGGCACGCATGTGTGCAAGCTCTCGGACATTCCCGAGGATCACTGAGAAGTCGGAGCTGACCCGAATGCCTTCGTGCGTCTCTTTAGTCGCACCGGCAATGGAGATCGACAGGAGGTCCAGGTTCGAATCAAGCAACCGCCTCCCCGTGTCCTGATCCAGACCCATGCCATTCGTGGTAAGGCCCACCCGGCATCCAGCACCCTTCGCCAGGGGGATCATCTCAAAGAGGCGGGGATGCAAGAGCGGCTCACCCCAACCCTGCAAGTGCACGTGCTGGACCCAGGGGAAGGCCCGAGCGATCCGCTCAAAGGCCTCCCATGGCAGATCCATTTCCGGCCATTGCTCCGCCAGGGTGCTCCTGGGACACATCTCGCACCGCACGCAGCAGCGAGACGTCACCTCGATCTGGAAGGCTTCGAAGAACCGCCCCCGGGGTCGCCTCCTGATCCAGTCCGTGACGCGTTCGAACATCGATCGCTCACCCTTCGGTCGCCATCATCCCCTCTCCCGGCTTACCGCGCCGGGAAGGCGGTCCGGTGCCAGGCAACCGTCTCGTTTACGCCTGTGGTGAAGTCCACCGGAGGTGCGTATCCCAGTTCCTTTCGGATCCGGCCGATATCCGGCTCGCTGTCCCGGAACAACGCACACAGGCGGAGCAACGCTTCCTGCGTCGGCCGGTTCGTCCCCTTCGGTTCTGGCTCGGGCGGCAGCAAGAGCGCCATGAGGGGCTGAACCAGTGCCCTGGGGATCCGGCGCTTGGGCACCGGAAGACCCAGCGCCGTGGCCAGCGCCGCGAGATACTGCGTGCAGGTGATCCCGAACCCGTCGGCGACGTTGTAGATCCGGCCGACCGCCTCAGGTCGTGCGGCCGCCAGCCAGAGGGCGTGCGCGATGTTCCTCGCGTAGCTCAGATCCAGCGTGTTCCGCCCATTTCCCACCATGAAGAAGAGGAGGGGAGAGGCAAGCCCTCGGATCAACCCCGGCAGGATCACACGCTCACCCGGCCCCCAACCCATCCCCGGCCTCAGGATGACCGTAGGCAGGCCTGTTTCCCGCGCGCGATCCACAACGAGGTGCTCGGCTTTCACCTTGCTCTCCTCATATGGGGTCACGAACTTCGTGGCGTACGGCGCGTCTTCCGTGAGGCCGCGGCGATCGCACTCGATCCCCAAGACCACCATGCTGCTCACATACACCAGCCGGCGCACGCCGGTCGCCAGACAGGCGTCCAGGACGGCGGCTGTCCCATCGACATTGATCTCCAGGTAACGGTGTCGTGGCCCGTATGGCGCCGTCAGCCCTGCGAGATGGAAGACGGTCGATGCCCCTGCGAAGGCCTCCCGCAAGGCAGCTACATCGCGGACGTCCCCGAACCGGATTTCGATACCCGCTGGCACTGCGGCCGGCGAGGTGCCGGGACGGAGAAGTACGCGGATCCGCATCTCCCGCTCCTGAAGAAGCCGGACCAGATGCGATCCGAGGAAACCCGTTCCGCCCGTGACCACCGTCAGCATGGCAGGCTTCTCAGCTATCAGCGTTCAGCTTTCAGCCTTCAGCATTACATCCTCTGGAACCAGTCGCTGATCGCCGACTGCTGAACGCTGACCGCTACTCGAGGCCGAGTTGCTTCAGCTTCTTCCAGAGGGTCTTCCGGCTGATCCCCAGGATCTCTGCCGCCCGCTGCTTCTGACCGCCGACGCTTCGGAGGACCTCCTGGAGGTAACGCCGCTCGGTCTCCCGGATGGCATCCATGAGGGACTGGGAGGGGACGCTGACCTGATCGGAAGGCGTGGGGACGCCCTCCAGGGGAATGTCGTCGGATGTGAGCACCGGGTTCTTGGTCAGAGTGACTGCTCGCTGGATGCTCGCCTCCAGCTCCCGGACATTGCCGGGCCAATGGTAGGCCAGCAGGTGGCCGCAGGTCTCCGGTGCGATCCCCCGGATCTCTTTCCCCAGCGGTCGGGCGTACTTTTCAAGAAAATGCTCGGCCAGGGGAAGGATGTCATCCCTTCGCTCGCGGAGCGGCGGCAGCACGACGGGGATCACTTTTAGCCGGTAGAACAGATCCTCCCGGAGGTGTCCCGCCAGGACTTCGTCTTCCAGCCGTTTCCGTGTCGCGGAGATCACCCGGACATCCACCTTGATCGTCTGGGTCCCGCCGACCCTCTCGAACTCCCTTTCCTGCAGGACCCGTAGGACCTTCGCCTGGACCCCCAGCCCCAGATCGGCCACCTCGTCCAGGAAGAGGGTGCCCCGATGCGCCAACTCAAATCGGCCCTTCCGCTCACGGATGGCGCCGGTGAAGGCCCCCTTCTCGTGGCCAAACAGTTCTGCCTCCAGCAGCGTCTCCGGGATGGCGGCGCAGGCAACCGTGATCAACGGGTGCGCCCGCCGCTCACTCGCATGATGGATGGCACGGGCTGCCAACTCCTTCCCCGTCCCCGTCTCCCCCTGGATCAGGACGGTGGCGTCGCTCTGCGCCACGGTGGCGAGCAGGTCGGCGATTCGGGCCATCGGTTCGCTGACGTAGATGAGGTCGCCGAATCGCTGCACTTGATCCGACTTCTCCTCCTCCCCCTGGCGGCCTTTCCGCTGGGCCAGGAGGCCGCGCAGGAGGGTAAGGAGTTCCTCAGACGGGAACGGCTTTAGAAGGTAATCCGTAGCCCCTGCCTTCATGGCCGCCACGGCCGACTGGATGGTGCCATAGGCGGTCATCATGATGGCGAGCCCCTGGGGATTCGCCGTCATGAAGCTCTGCAGGAGGGTCAGGCCGTCCACCTTGGGGAGCTTGAGATCCAGCAGGGCCGCATCAAAGCTTCGTGTTTGGATGAGGCGAAGCCCCTCCGCGCCATCCGAGGCGCAGGTGACCTCGTAGCCTTCCTCGCTGAGATCGTTTCCCAGGGTCAACCGGAGGATGGGCTCGTCATCCACCAGCAGGATTCGTCCGCGCATCACGGCCTCATTCCTCCCGGACCGGGAGGGCGACGGTGAAGGTGCTCCCTTTGCCGACCTCGCTCTTGACTTCGATGAATCCCCCGTGCGCACGCACGATCCCATAACTCACCGAGAGCCCCAGGCCTGTTCCCTTCCCTACTTCCTTGGTGGTGAAGAAGGGATCGAAGATGCGCGGCAAGTTCTCGGGAGGAATCCCGACCCCCGTATCGGCGATCTGAACCTCCAGGAACGGACCCGCCTCCCGCTCCCGAACCATCGCACTGACCACGATGGTCCCGCCGTCCGGCATGGCCTCCATGGAATTCTTCAGGATGTTCAGGAAGACCTGTTCGAGTTGATGGGGATCGACCAGGACAGAGGGGAGATTGCCATCCCTGGAAAGCGAGCAGGTGATCTGCCGGGCCGCCAGGTCATGCTCCAAGAGGGCCAGGCACTGCTGGAGGAGGGCGCGGAGATCGGTGTGGGCCAGTTGGGGCTTGGCCTCGCGTGCAAAGTTCAGGAGTTGCCCCACGGTCCGGCCGATGCGGCCCAGCCCCTCTTGGAGCATCTCCAGGTACTGGATTCGCTGCCGCTCGTCCCTGACCCCTTTGAGGAGGGACCGGACGCAGTTCAGCATGCCGGCGATCGGGTTGTTGATCTCGTGGGCAATCCCGGCAGCCATTTTGCCCAGAGACGCCAAGTGCTCCGCCCGCCGGATCTCTTCGGCATGGCGATCCTCCAGTTGGCGTCGCGCATCGGCCAGCCCGGCCACCATGGCATTGAAGCTCGCGCCCAGCCGCCCCAACTCGTCCCGGTTTTCCAACGCCACGCGGGCTGTCAGGTCCCCCGCCTCCACCCGGCTGATGGTCTCGGAAAGGGCATCAATCCGGCGGCCCACAACGAACGTAAAGAGAAGGCCGATCAACCCACCGGCCGCGATGAGGCAGACGATCGCCAGGAGAATCATAAATGTCCATTGCTGGGCCATCTCTGAATCAATCGCAGGGAAGGAGACCCGGACATGGAGTAAGCCGAGGGTTGCTTGGTCTGGAGGATGGCAGGCGGTGCAGTGTGGCGCGTTCATGATGGGCCGGAAGACTGCCACCGTCCGCTCTCGAAAATCCCAGAACGGCTCCGTTGTCTCTCCCCTCGAGGGCCGTTCACGTTGCGCAAGGGTTTGTCCCATCTCCCGCACTCTGTTCGAGCGGAGGATCGTTCCCCTGAATCGACGATCCGGATCCCGGCCAGGTCCGGATCCTCCCCGATCCGTTCGAGGATGGCCTGGACCTCTCCCGTCTTCCCCTGCTCCATGGCCCGGGAAATCGCCCGGTCCGTCACGGCCGCGATCAGATCCGCTTCCCGCCTGGCCATGTTCAGCAGGTGGGTCGCCTGACGCCGCAAGCCGATGAACGAATAGACCAGGGTTGTCACCAGCAGAATCGCCCCGATCCCCAGAATCATCTTGAGTCGAAGAGACATCTGTTTCTCTCAAAAGCGTTCGGACGCTCGAGTGTTCGATCGCTCGGGTGTTCCCAGAACCCCCGAACGCCCGAACTACCGAACAGCCGAACGTCCTTCCCCTTCGGACTCCAGGTGTCGCTCGATCGCCTGGAGCCAGCCCCGGAGTTCACGTTCCGTGACCACCCGCAGGGCGTCGACGCGCTCCCGCAGGATCACGGCATAGGTCTCGCGCGCCAGGCTCGGTGCTACCAGGCTGAGGATCTTGATGACCTGCCAGGCGTGCTCTGCCCGGCGAGGGACCGGAAGACCCTCCAGCATCCCCGCCGTGATCTCGCACTCCTCACGCTGGGTGAGACGGGTGCCTCCCGGAACCGGCTCCATCTCCAGGCGGACCCGGAACAACGTCGGAAGCTCGGCCTGGGTCTCCAGTAGGCGGTTGGGCTCCAGGCGGACACAGCGCGTGCGGTACTCGAAAATGCGCCTTCCTTTCTGCAACCGGAAAAGATAACACTTCCCTCACGGAGGGGTCCAGGGTCTTCCCGTTCGATCCGGATAACCTGGGTGAAGGGGTTCAGCTTCGCCTTGGCCGCTGGATCGCTCACCAAGGCAAAGACCCCAGCAGCGGGCGCTCCGATCTCCACCGCTGCGGCCCCCCGGATGATCACCGGCTGCATCCGCCTCCCCCTGCGCTCTAGCTCAGTATCCTTGCCGCGTTCCAACGATAGCATCCGCGCCCAGGGCGTGTCTCCTCGAAAATTCCTCGAAGCCACCCCTTAACTGGAGATACTGACCGTCCGGTTCTTCCGGGAAGGGTGTGCCTCTGTTCATGGGGCAACTCGAAAGGACGCTGACTCAGGATGCGCGGCGGATTACCAGGCCTGCTCGAACAGGAGCACGATGACACGGCTGTCCCACAGCGAGCCAGTTGACACAGACCTGTCAGGCTATCGCCGCGGCTGGTCGAGCCGGAAGACCATCTGGGTAGGGCGCACGAACCGCAGGGCTATGACGAGGAGGATCATGACCATGGTCATGTACATCACGGCCATGGCGTCCACAGAATAGACGGGGCGGACCCCGCCCGCGAAGACGTTGTAGAACAGGGCGACCACCAGGGTCTGGGAGCCTGCCCCCGACACCAGGAAGGTCAGCTCGAAGTTCGAGACCGTGTTCACGAGGACAAGGA
>Ga0315288_10012118_pt1 | contig 10850 bp, 7 predicted proteins | sample YL17G11_20_MG_FD_203454 | JGI IMG/M metagenome (GOLD analysis project Ga0315288, IMG submission 203454) | Sediment microbial communities from Yellowstone Lake, YNP, Wyoming, USA - YL17G11_20 | ecosystem: Environmental > Aquatic > Freshwater > Lake > Sediment | place: USA: Wyoming | collected...
TATTGGTGGAGTACCATACACGACGCAATAACCAAGCCTACCAATCCCACCGGAAACGCCGTTTGAAGGAGCTGGAAAAGTGGAAATCACTCAAAATGTCGCTGTAGTGCTACTCAGAAATGCTAGCCGCGCTCAGCGGCGGACAGATGCCGGAGAAGTTTGGGATTATCCTCGGCACCAGGGACAGGGTCGAATTCCACGTTGAAGATTTCATCCACTACTATCGTCGCATCAAGGCGAGTTTTCTTCTGATGCAGGATGGCTTCACCGGAACAATGGCGGAGCGCCCAGAGCCGCTCCCCCGGGCTGATCATGGTCGCTGGGCTTCCCACGCGGAGCGTTTCTTTGACGAAACTGACCATCTGATCCGGGTCGCCGGAATCAGTGTCGGCCAGATCAAGAAGCTGAAAGTGGCCGGCATTGCGACGATGTCCGACCTTGCCGCTGCTTCAGGCAAATCGATTCCCAAACTTGTCAGCGACTCGTTCGAGAAACTCGTCGCCCAGGCGCGTCTTCAGTGCCAGACGAGCGCCGAACGTGAGAAGAATCCCGATGCCCCGCCGCGATACGAAGTTTTGCCGCAAAGCGGTCCGAACGGCGAACCCGTCGGGCTTGCTGCTCTGCCGCCTGATCATCCGGCAGACGTCTTTTTCGACATGGAGGGTTACCCCCTAGTTTCGGGCGGACTGGAGTACCTGTTCGGAGTCTGGGCGCGCGGCGGGGCAAGCGGTTCATTCGAGTTCAAAGATTGGTGGGCGCACGATCGCGAGGAGGAAAAGATCGCTTTCGAGGGTTTTGTGGACTGGGTGTTTAGCCGCTGGAAGGCAACTGCCGGCATGCACATCTACCACTACGCCACCTACGAGGTCAGTGCGGTTCGAAGGTTGAGCACTCGTCACGATACACGTCAGGACGAAGTCGATGAGCTTCTGCGCAACGAGGTGTTCGTCGATCTCTACCAGATCGTCCGACACGGCCTACGCATTGGCGAGGACGACTACTCAATCAAGACGGTCGAGCGCCTGTACCGACCAAGACGCGGCACCGAGGTAGCTACGGCTGTTGAGTCAATCGTTCACTACGCCCGCTGGATCGAAAGCAAACAGCCGCGTGATTGGAGCGCCAGCATCATCCTCAAGGGCATCCGCGACTACAACGAGGATGACTGCAGATCCACCGCGGAGTTGTTGCAGTGGTTGAGGAAGGTCGCTGCCGAACACAAGATCCCCGTTGTGCGCTCGGGTAGCGCTGCGGCCCCCTCGACGCCACCAGTGTTGCCGCCCGAAGTGGTCGCCCGGCTGGATACCGCGTCGAAGCTTTGCAAGCAGTGCGACGCGGTCTCGCTCGTTCTCGCGGACTTGATGGACTTTCACCGCCGCGAGCAAAAGCCCATTTGGTGGCGGATGTTCGACCGCGCGGCGGCGACGCCAGAAGAACGGCGTGACGATCCTGGCTGCATCGAAAGCATTCGAGCCGACGGAGGCCCCGCGACTGTGAAGAAGTCAATCGTCCAAGCCTACCGCTTCGATCCCTCCCAAGAATGCAAACTTGGCAAGGACGACAAGGTGAGATTTACCCACAATTTGGATGCCACATTCACTCTGTCCGAAATGGATGCATCAACGGGCCGATTGAACTTGAAGATTGGCCAAAGGAATTTGGACGAGAAGTTCGGCGGGACATTCCCCAAGCACGGTGCGCTGCTTCAGGATGAATATGTATCCCCCGCTGGAATTCCAGACGCACTGACCGACGTTGCCGCCGGACATCTGGCAGACCGACTCCACGCCCCGGTGGCCGCGCTCTTGAATCGGGTGCCCCCCGCAACGTCGCTCCAAACCGCCGGTGAATCCGCAACCGATGCCGCCATCCGTGTTGCCCAATCAATGTCCGGTGGATGCCTCGTGGTCCAGGGACCCCCGGGCACCGGCAAGACATACACGGCCTCGCGTGTGATCATCGCGCTGCTCGCTGCGGGCAGGAAGGTTGGCGTCTCCTCCAATAGCCACAAGGCCATAGTGAATCTCCTCATCGCTTGCGGCGAGGCCTCCGGAGAGAACAGTCGTCCCCTCCATGGGATCAAGGTCGGCGGTGACTCTGAAGGCCATTTGTTCTCGTCCAATCCGGGATTGCGATACGTCAAAGACACGGGTGATGCCCATGCTGCCTACGGGGATGGCGTCGTAGGCGGAACGGCCTGGCTCTTCACCCGCCCAGAGTGGGAAGGCATTCTCGATTTTCTTTTCATCGATGAAGCCGGGCAGGTTTCGTTGGCCAACGCGGTGGCGATGGCTCGATGCGCGAAAAACCTTGTACTCCTCGGTGACCAGATGCAACTGGAACAACCCGTGCAAGGTGCCCATCCCGGCGATGCCGGGCTTTCGGCCCTGCAATACGCCCTGAAGGACATGCAATCCAGTCGGCCAGATGCCCCCGTATTCCACGCTGTGGTGCCCGCAGACTTTGGGATCTTCCTCGTCGAGTCCCGGCGGGTGCACCCGTCAGTCTGCCGCTTCATTTCCGAGAGCATTTACGAGGGACGCCTCGCTTCGCATCATGACTGCGCCTGGCAGAGGATCGTGGTCTCTCCGGGCGCAGACCGCCTCATCACCCGTGAGACTGGGATCATTTTCAGTGGCGTTGAGCACGATGGGAACATCCAGCAGAGCGATGAGGAGGTCCAACGGGTCAAGACGATCTACGATGAACTGCTGGGACGGCCGTACACAGCCAAGGATGGCGGCGCGAAGCCGCTGGCACTGGAGGACTTTCTTTTCATCGCCCCTTACAACGCTCAGGTTCGCGCGCTTCAGGCCGCGCTCCCAACGGGCGCTCGGGTTGGCAGCGTGGACAAGTTTCAAGGGCAACAGGCCCCAGTCTGCGTTCTTTCCCTCTGTTCGAGCTACGGCGAATACGGATCGCGCGGCCTCGCTTTCATCCTCGACCGCAATCAGATCAATGTCGCCGTCTCTCGCGCCCAATGCCTGGCGATAGTCGTTGCTGATCCGCGCGTCGCCGTCGCCGGCGCCGGTTCCATCGACGAAATGGTGCTCCTCAACCTGTTTTGTAAGCTGGCCGACTCATGCGCCAGTGCTTGACTGAGGAATGGGGGACCTTTCCGCGACCGATTCCGCCTTGAGTAGGCATCTTTGAGGAGGCCGCTGGTCTGGCAGCACAGGGGCCGCCGCGACGGAGCCGCAGCTGAGCGCAGCGTGCTTCGAAGCTCAACAGGGTGGCGCGCTCCACGCCGATCATGACAAGCTATTGGCCGTGCGACACGAGGATGGAGCCGATCAATGTCAACGCTTCCAAGTGCGGGTGCGGGCGCGCCTGCCAACGCCGGTGAAGCCGCGAGCACCGGCTCTGCGGAGTTTTGTGCTGGGACATACACAGTGGGGAGTCCAGCCGGCGCAGTTTGTCCATGTTCATACGGTCGCTGTGACCAACGCGCGTTCCGGTCGGCGGCCGGGCCTGCGTCGATTTCACTCTGGCCCAACTCGCCCCGCTTCGCGCGCGCTCGTCACGGCTGAAGGGGCGCGCATCGGCGCGGGGCTTCCGTCTGGCCCTTGGCGCGCGACACTCCACTGCGGCTTTGCTCCGCGCATTCCTCCGCTCCGCCTCCGTTGCGCTTCCGCGCAGCCAACGACCAGACCGAAGCCCATCATCACGGCGATGTCTGGTTTGGCTCCGACTCGCCATGTTTGTGTAGCTGCGACACCCGGTCCCCCATCCACTCTGGTAGGAACGCGGTCTGTATGAATGCGACACAGACGGAGTTCCTGACCTGGAACGTGTTGCCCGCCAGGTTGAACGCGACTCAAACCGCGTGGTTCCTTGGCTTCGAATGCCACGAGATCACCATCCTCGCCGCCACCGGCCTGCTGAAGCCGCTCGGCCATCCGGCCCGCAACGCAACCAAGTTCTTCGCCACGGCGACTCTTGAGCAGCTTCGGCGAGACGAAAAGTGGCTCATCCGTGCGACCGACGCCATCGCTGCCTACTGGAAGGAAGGCAACGCCCGCAAGAGGAATAGTTGAAGTGGCCGGGCAAGCCGGGATCAACGGTCACGCAGGCTTCAAAGTGTTGAAAAACAGCAGTTGTTTTCTCAACTAGATGTGGTGTAATGCCCGCGTGCAAACACTCGGGGAAAAGGTTTTAGCGCAGATCTGTCGCAACGGCAGAGGGTGGGTGTTCTCCCCGGACGAGTTTTGCGACTTTGGCGATCCTCGCTTTGTGGGGATGGCCTTGACCCGGATGGTCTCGAAAGGGACGATCCGACGGCTGGCCCGGGGGCTCTACGATTACCCGAAGTCCCATCCGGTTATCGGCACGCTGGCGCCCAGCCCAGACGCCATCGCCAAGGCCTTGGTGGGCAGGCACAACATCCGGTTGCTCCCGTCGGGGGCCTACGCCGCGAACCTGCTGGGGCTGTCCGAGCAGGTGCCGGCGAAAATCGTGTTTCTTACCGACGGCCCGTCCCGCACGGTGCGGGTCGGCGATCAAGAAATCCACCTGAAGCAGACCACGCCGCGCACGATGGGACCGGCCGGCCGCACCAGCGGCTTGGTCATCCAGGCTCTGCGGCATTTGGGCCAACAGCACGTTGACGATGCCGTCATCCAAAGCCTGAGGCGGAGGCTCAGTGCCGACGACAAGAAGCGGTTGCTGAAGGATCTCGCCTACGCACCTGCTTGGGTCAGGGCACACCTGCGAGCCATCCCGAAAGGAGACTCCTGAGCCATGGACGACTTCATCCGGCAACCCAGCGAGGAACGACGAGTCTATTTCGAACAGACTGCGGCTCGACTGCGGCTGAGCCCGCAGATCGTGGAAAAGGACTTCTGGGTGTGCTGGACGCTCAAGGAATTGTTCGGACTGCCGGATATCGGGACCACTCTGATCTTCAAGGGAGGCACGTCGCTCTCGAAGGTTTACCGGATGATCGAAAGGTTCTCCGAAGACATCGATGTCTCCCTCGACCGGGCGAGTCTCGGGTTCGGTGGCGAATTCGACCCTGAGGCTGGCGGCAGCGCCAAGGAACAGGCGCGGCGGCTGGACCGGCTGCGGCAAGCCTGCCAAGACGAAATCGTCGAGCACCTGAAGCCGGCGTTCGAGAAGGTTATCGCGACCAAATTTGGCCGGGCAACGGGTTGGTCGGTGGTGGTGGATGAGGCTGATCCAGACCGGCAGACGTTGCTCTACGCCTATCCGTCGAGCTGGCCGGACAAGACGACCGCCTACGTGCGGGCGGTTGTGAAAATCGAGATGGGCGCTCGGTCGGACCACTGGCCCAGTGAGCAGGCCGGGATTTCCTCGTTTGTCGCCCAGCAGTTCCCGGCGGCTTTCAAGGTGCCTTCATTCCTGGTCAAGGTGCTGGCTGCAGAGCGGACCTTCTGGGAAAAGGCCACGCTGCTGCACGCGGAGTATCATCGGCCCGCCGACAAGACCATGCCGCTGCGGCTATCGCGGCATTACTACGACCTGTCGCGGCTCATCCTGGCTGGCTTGGGCGGGAAGGCCGCACAAGACCTGGAACTGCTGCGCCGCGTGGTTGAGCACAAGAAGGTGTTCTTTCGCAGCGGCTGGGCGCATTACGAAACGGCGCAGAAGGGCAGCCTGCGGATCTCGCCCGCACCGGATCGCCTCAAGCCACTCGAAGCAGACTACGACAAGATGCAGGAAATGTTCTTCGGGGACCGTCCAGATTTCGCCGAGATCCTCCGGGGCATTGGCAAGTGGGAACACGGCTTCAACCAACCCGGCAAGGCCACGAAAACGAATACCTGATATGCCGCCTGTTCCCCACCCATCGCGCAAAAAAACCGGACCGCGGGATCAAACACCGGGTGGCCGTTATGGCGGTAGAATGCACGACCCTTAGCCACGCATGTCATTGTCTGCCGAACGCTGGAAAGAAGTCTCGCCCTCGCAATTCGCGTGGGAACGGGAAGCGCTTGACTTCATCCGTCAAGGACTTACGGACTGCGAGCCTTACCGGGCGTGGTCCAATTTCGAGTTCATTGCCGACGACGGTTCAATCAATGAAGTGGATCTCCTGGTCTTCACGCCTCAAGGGTTCTTCCTGGTCGAAATCAAGTCGCGACCGGGCATCCTTGCGGGCGATGCCCTGACGTGGATGTGGACACACGAAGGCCGTGAGACAGCGATGGACAAGCCCATCTTCCTCGCCAACCGCAAGGCGAAGAAACTCAAGGCACTCCTGTCCCGGCAAAAGGCCTGCCGTGAAGTCCGGTTCCCCTTCGTCGATGCCTTGATATTATGCTCGAGCGCAGAGTTGGAGTGCCGCCTCCAAGGAAGTGCTCACCTGCGAGTCTGCTTGCGCGATACCCCCGCGGAAGCCGGTCGCCCCGCTCGCGCTGGAATCCTGGCGGCCTTGCGTCGCCGTGAAGCGGACGGGCTGGCTCCGACACCGCCGGGCCAATTCGATGCCCCCACCGCCCGCGCCATCAGCCGCGCCATGGAACAGGCAGGCATCCGACAATCCCAGCGCGCCCGCCGGGTGGGGGACTATCGGCTCACGAAATTGATCTTCGAGAATCCTCTTGGCCTCTACCAAGACTGGGAAGCCGAGCACTTCCAACTGCCCGCCAGCAAACGATTCGTTCGCCTCTACCTCGCGGCGGCCTCTTCCTCTTCCTCCGAACGCGAAACCCTAAAGCGCGCTGCCCGCCGGGAATATGAAATCCTCGACAACCTCCGGCACCAAAACATTCTGCTGGTTCAGCAATACACCGAACATGAATCCGGGCCGGCGCTGATTTTTGAGCACGACACCGGCGCCGTGCGCCTGGACCATTTCCTGGCGCAGCGCGGCGCGCAGCTCAGCATCGACACGCGCCTCGAAATGGTCCGCCAGATTGCCGAGGCCCTCAAATTCGCCCACGACAAACACGCCATTCATGGTGCTCTCAGCCCGCAGAGCATTCTCGTATTTGGCCCAAACTCGCCCATCCCGCGTCTCAAGCTCTACAACTGGCAGACCGCCTTTCGCACGGCCTCGACCAGCACTTCCGGTCTGCCACAGATCACCGCCACGGTTCATCCCGACGTGTTCTGGGAAGACGCTTCGCGCGCCTATCTCGCGCCCGAGTTGGTGAATGATCCGACGCTGCGTGGGGAGCACGTGGATGTCTTTTCACTGGGCGCGATTGCATATCACATCTTCTCCGGTCAACCGCCTGCCGGTTCCTCGCTGGAACTTGCGGAGAAGTTGCGTCGCGACCGAGGTCTGAAGCTGTCCTCGGTGTTGAACGGCGCCGGGGAGGAGTTGCAGATGCTCGTCGAGCACAGCACGCACCCCGTGGTCACCGTTCGACTGGCCTCAGTTGACGAGGTCCTCGAACAACTCGCGCGGGTCGAAGAAGAGTTCACGAGCCCGAGCCCGGAACCGGTCGCCAATCCCGCCGACGCCAAGCAGGGCGACCGACTCCAGGGAGGTTTCCTGGTGAAGCACCGCTTCGGTTCCGGCTCTGCCGCCATAGTATTCCTCGTCGAGAAGGAAGGCCGCGAGATGGTGCTCAAGCTGGCCAACAAACCCGAGAACAACCCGCGAATCCTCGACGAATATGAGTCCCTCGCCAAGCTCGGCCACCCCAGCCTTGTCCGGGTTTACGACAAAGTGATGGTGGGGGGCCTCCAGGGCTTCACCATGCAGCGGGCTGGGGAATTGACGCTCGCGCAGCGCCTCAGCAAGGAAGGCCGCCTCAGCCTCGAACTGCTCGAACGCTTCGGCGAGCAGCTCCTCGAAGCCGTCAATTATCTCGACCAGGAGGGCGTCAGCCACCGCGACGTGAAGCCGGAGAACCTCGGCATCGGATCCATCGCCGGCGGCGGCAAGCTGCGTTTGGTGTTGTTCGACTTCTCGCTGGCCCGCACGCCCGCGGACAACATCCGGGCGGGCACGCCGCGGTATCTCGAACCCTTCCTCTCGCAACGCCGTCCTCAACGATGGGACACCCATGCGGAACGCTACGCGGTCGCGGTCACGCTCTATCAGATGGCCACCGGCCAGCGTCCGGTTTGGGGCGATGATGTGACCGACCCCGCCCAGCTTGATTGTGAGGTCACCCTCGACGCCGAAAAGTTCGACGCCATCATCCGCGAGCCGTTGTTGGATTTCTTCCGCAAGGCTCTAAAGCGCGATTATCGCCAGCGGTTCGACAACGCCGAGGAGATGCTCCGTGGCTGGCGCAAAATCTTCGAAGGCCTCGACCAACCCAGTCCCATCACCACGGTCACAACGACCGGCGACCAGCAGACGGCCATCGCCGCCGCCGCGCCCGAGACGAACATCGCGTTGCTGGGCCTGACGCCCCGTGCTGTCGCGGCCATTGACCGCCTTGGGGCCACCACGGTTCGTGATTTCCTCGCCGTGCCTTTGCGGCGGACCTACCGGTTGCCCGGCTCAAAAATCCGCCGGGAAGTTGTCGAGGCATTCAATGCCCTCCGTGTCCGCTTTCCCGACCTTGTGCCCAAGCGGACTACCGCCAAGGAAACCGACACGGCGACGGAACTCGGCGAAGCGGCTGCGACCAGCATCGATGTCTTGGTCCCTGAGACCCTCAACTTCATCCAGAAACGGCCGGCCTCCGAGAAGCAGGTCTTCCAGCACGTCCTTGGACTGAGTGACTCCGGTTTCGCACAGTCGTATGACTGGCCGGCCGCCGCGCAGGTGTCCGCGCGACTCACACTGTCACGCGGCTTCGTGGACCAGTGCTTGCAGAGCGCCCGGCAGCGCTGGAGCAAGACGCCTGAAATCACGGCCCTCCGCGAGACCGTGGCTGCCTTGCTTCAGTCCCACGGCGGTGTCATGACCGCAGCGGACCTCAGTTTGGCGGTGCTTACGGCGCGCGGTTCTACCGAAGAAGAGCCTGTCCGCTCCGCCATGGCCTCGGCGCTTACCAGGGCGGCACTCGAAACCGAACTCAACCAGTCCGAGCCTCGGTTCCTCCTTCACCGTCGGGGCACGAGCGTCCTTGTCGGGCAGTCCGCGGAACTGGCCGATTACGCCGCGAAGCTCGGCGAAAAGGCCGACGAACTCGCTGCTCTCGACCCGCTGCCCAATCCGATTCGCGTCGTGGAGAGCCTGCGTGCCATCAATGCGCCACCGGGCGCGCCACCGCTGCCGGAATCCGCGCTGGTGACTTTGGCTGCCCACGCCTCCACGCAGGCGGCTGTCTCCAGCAAGTTCGAGGTGTATGCGCGCGGCATGCTGGCCAGGCGCGCCCTGATGCTCGCCCAGAACGCTCTGACCGGGGTGCGCGAACTCACGGTGCAGCAGGTTCACCAGCGTGTCCTTTCCCGTTACCCGGAAGCTCAACCGCTCCCCGACCGGCCCGAACTCGACACTTTGCTCGGCGAGAGTGGTCTCGACCTGGTCTGGCATCCCGAACTCGCTCAAGGCGTTGGGGCCTATCGCTTCCGCGCCTACGAAGAGGCCTCCACCTTCAGCACGGGCACCATTCTGCCGCAACGCATCCCCACGGCTAAGCCTGACAGCGCTCCGGCGGGGGAGACCTCGGCAGAAATCGCCGAAGCCCGCGTCATCGAGAACAAACTGCGTCGCGCCGCCTCCGAAGGCGCCTTCCTTGTCCTCGCCGTTCCGCCCTGCCGCATGCTCACGGCTGAAGGCGAACTGCTTCAGCGCTTCGAACTCGACCGGCGAAACGTGGACGAGTTGGTCATCCACGCCCTGCGGGCCGATGCGCAGGCCGTTCGCGCCGACTGGAACGTGGTGCTCCGTGCGGACGCCGCGCCACGGCAGAGCGAGGATTGGAAGCGACTCCTCCTCCTCGTCAACCGCGCTATGCCCAAGGTGGAGGAAGAGCTTTCGGCCTCCCCCAAAACTCTTCTTCTGGTGAATCCCGGCCTGCTTGCCCGCTACCAGCAGTTGGAACTCCTCGTCCGACTCCGCGACCGCATCGGTCGCACCGGCAGTCCGCTGCATGGGCTGTGGGTGCTTGTGCCCACCAACAGCCAGGCCGTTTTGCCGACTCTCGACAACCAACCCGTTCCTGTCCTCAGCGCTGCGCAATGGACGCAACTCACCGAGGCGTGGCTCCAAAACAAACACCGCGCATGAATGGCCACAAAACGGAATGGCCACAAGAGGACACAAAGACCACAAAGAAAATGGAACTTCTGTTTCCCCCTTTTTGTGTTCTCTGTGCCCTTTCGTGGCCAAAACCTAACGATGGCCACAAAATAAAGGAAAGGAGAAGCCAAGCATTCCTGTTCCCTGCTTCTCTTGTGTTCTTTGTGCCCTTTCGTGGCTAAAAAACACTCCCATGCAAACCATCAACCAACTCTGCGACGTCGTCCGCCAAACCTCCTACGACATTCACCTCTATCACGGCCACGGCCACCTGGAGAAGGTCTATGAAAACGCCCTGGCCCACCGACTCCGCAAGCTCGGCCTCAAGGTCGAGCAGCAACACCCGCTCAACGTCCATGACGAAGACGGCACCCTCCTGGGCGAATACTTCGCCGACCTCTTCGTGGACGACCGGCTCATTATCGAACTCAAAGCCGCCCGCGGATTCGACGACGAGCATGTCGCCCAGATCCTCGGTTATCTCAAATCCTCCCGGCTCGAACACGGCCTGCTCATCAACTTCGGCAGCCACAAATTCCAAATCAAGAAATACATCCTCAACGACCAAGGGCCGCGCAACCCCTTGAAGAACGTGGCGAACCTCCTCGCCTCCGCTCTCACCACCTTCCTGTTCTGGCGCTGATAAATGGCCAGAGATGGGAATTGCCACAAGAGAACACAAAGACCACAAAGACCAATGAATCAAATCATGCCTTTCCCCCTTTTGTGCTCTCTG
>Ga0315288_10012119_pt1 | contig 10849 bp, 8 predicted proteins | sample YL17G11_20_MG_FD_203454 | JGI IMG/M metagenome (GOLD analysis project Ga0315288, IMG submission 203454) | Sediment microbial communities from Yellowstone Lake, YNP, Wyoming, USA - YL17G11_20 | ecosystem: Environmental > Aquatic > Freshwater > Lake > Sediment | place: USA: Wyoming | collected...
GCCGGGCACGTTCAAGGACCGCTACATCATGGACCGGGATCCGCACCTCCTGCTCGAGGGCATTGCGATCTCCAGCTATGCCATCGGTGCCCACCAAGCGTTCATCTACGTTCGGGGCGAGCTGGAGTTCTGCTCGCGTCGGCTCGAGGCGGCGATCGCCGAGGCGACGGAGGCCGGGCTCCTGGGCCGGAGCATCCTGGGCACGAGCTACGACCTCGATGTCATGGTCCATCGCGGTGCGGGGGCGTACATCTGCGGCGAGGAGAGCGCTCTCCTCAACAGCCTGGAGGGGCTCCGCGGCAATCCTCGGCTCAAGCCCCCGTTCCCCGCGACGCACGGAGTGTACCAGTGCCCCACAGTCGTCAACAACGTCGAGACCCTGGCCAACGTGCCTCTGATCGTGATGAACGGGGCCGAGTGGTTCACCTCGGTGGGCACCACGGAGAGCCCCGGCACCAAGATACTCGGCGTGTCCGGTCGGGTGAAGCGCCCGGGCAACTACGAGTTGCCCATGGGGACGCCGCTGGACTTCTTGATCGAGGACTGCTGTAACGGGATGCAGCCGGGGTACGGCATCAAGGCCATCATCCCCGGCGGTTCGTCCGTGCCGCTTCTCCCCGCCGAGAAGGTCGGGACGCGATTGGACTTCGAGAGCGTGCGCGCGGCCGGGTCGATGCTCGGCTGCGGTGCCGTGATCGTGATCGATGACCGCACCTGCATTGTCAAGGCTGCACAGGTGCTGACGCGGTTCTACCGCCATGAGTCCTGCGGCTTCTGCGTCCCGTGTCGCGAGGGGACGAACTGGATGCTGGGAACCATCACTGCGATCGAGGAGGGCCGGGGACAGTCGGGAGACGCGGACCTGCTCATCGAGATGTGTGAGGCGATACTGGGGCGCTCGTTCTGCCCGCTGGGCGATGCGGCGGCGACGCCGGTACAGAGTGCGATAGAGCTGTTCCGTGACGAGTGGGAGTACCACATCGAGCACGGCAGGTGTCTCGTTGGCGGAGTCCCGGCTTCAGCCGGGTAGCATGGGATCGGGGATCCAGGCGGATGGCTACGCTCACCATCGACGGGAAGCCGGTAGCGGTGCCGGATGGCACGCTGGTCATTGACGCAGCGGCCGCCGTGGGCATCAAGATCCCGCGCTTCTGCTACCACGAGCGCCTGAAGCCCGCCGGGGCGTGCCGAATGTGCCTGGTCGAGATCGAGGGTGCCGCCAAGCTGCAGACCTCCTGCACGGTTCAGGTTCGTGACGGCATGGTCGTTCGCACCAACACCGACCAGGTGCTCAATGCGCGCGAGATGGTGATGGAGTTCATCCTGCTCCACCATCCGCTCGACTGCCCCGTGTGCGACAAAGGCGGGGAGTGTGACCTGCAGGACATCACCTACGCCCACGGCACCGGTACGCAGCGCTTCCAGTACGACCGGCTCCACTTCCGGAAGGCATACCGCATTGGGGGGAGCATCGTTCTGGACCAAGAGCGCTGCATCGAATGCTATCGATGTGTCCGCTTCCTCGAGGAATGGCCGGACGAGCTGGCGTTCGCGTTCCATCAGCGCGCCGACCACTCGGTGATCCGCACGTTCAATGACGAGGTGCTCGCGGATACACGCTTCTGCGGCAACACCATCGACCTGTGTCCGGTCGGCGCTCTCACCAGTAGCAAGTTCCGGTTCCGCGCGCGGCCGTGGGAGCTGGACAACGCGGCGGCGATCTGCCCGCACTGCAGTGTAGGGTGCAACATGGTGGCGGCGGGGCGCCTCGGCACGTACTGTCGCACGACCCCACGCCCCAACATGGAGATCAACGACTACTGGGTATGCGACCGAGGGCGGTACGAGTACGACTGGGTCAACGAGGATCGCATCCTGCGACCCGCGATCGGGCGGGATGCGGCCCGACACGATGTCTCCTGGGAGGAGCTGGCGGACGCTTTGCGGGAGCGGCTGGGGACCGACGCGGGGCAGGGCGGGGCGGCGATGCTCGTCGACGGCTCGACCTCGTGTGAGGATGGGTACGCGGCGGCGAAGCTGGCGCGGTGCGGGCTAAGGACGAACGCCATCTACCAGTCTGATCCCACTGCATCGCTGCCACGCCTGGAGGCGCGTATCGACGCCATCGTCGGTCGGCAGACGGTGCTTATCCTTGGTCCGGACCTCTGGACCACCCACCCGATCCTCTGGCTTCGTCTGGCGCATGCACGCAGCGAGGCCGGCCTGCGGATCTACGCTGTGGGCGCCATGGGCACCGAGACGGTTCGGCGCGCCGACGCCGCCGTGGCGGTCGACCCGACCGGGTTGCCTGCGGTTGTTGGATGGCTAGGGAGCCAGGTCACGCGCGACCAGGCGGTCCAGACGGCCAGAATCGGCGGACACGAGCTCGACGCCGTCGAGGGTTGGCTGAAGCAGAGCTCGCAGCCGGCCATCCTCATCGGCACGAGCGGCGGGGGCGACCTCGGTGCGCTGGCGCGTGGCATCCAGGGCCTTCGCGCCCGGGCGGCGGGGCCCATCGCCGTCCTACCGAATGCCTCGAACACGTGGGGCCTCTTGCGCGTCGGCGTGGACCGATCCGTCGTGCCGGGCCTCGTGCCGGTCCAGGATAACGCGGCGAAGAAGACGCTAAAGAAGACGTGGGACGTGCCCCTGCCCACGAATGCAGCGCCCTCCACGATCCGGGAGGCCCTTCGCGGCAAGGGGCCACGGTGCCTATGGATCGTCGGGGGCGATCCGCTGGGCGATGGGGGTGCAGACTGGGCTTCCGCCATCGATCCGGCCAACATGGTGGTCTACCAGGGCACGAACTGGAACGCCACGGCGCGCCGCGCTGACTTCGTTCTACCGGCGGCCGCATTCTGCGAGGTCGAGCACTCCCGGGCGAACCTGGAGGGGCGGCTGCAGCTCTCGAAGCCCTGCCTCGCGCCGCCCGGCGCGGCCCTACCCGGGTGGCGGGTCGCCGCGCTCGTGGGTGGACGCCTCGGGGGGCGCTATCGCGAGGAACTGTCGGCCTTGCGGCGCGAGATGGCGGAGTGCCACCCATCGCTGCGGGCCTTTGTGTCCCTGTCATCCGGCGAACGGGAGACCTTCCTCACGCCATGAGCCCGACGGTGCTGACCATAGTCAAAGCGGTCGTCGTTGTGGTCTTCAACCTGGCCCTCGTCGCGGCGATGATCTACCTGGAGCGCAAGATCCTCGCGCGGATGCAGCATCGCGTGGGACCGGTAAAGGTCGGCCCGCACGGCCTGCTCCAGCCGATCGCGGACATCGTCAAGCTCATCCTCAAGGAAGATGTGACGCCGCGCGGAGCGGACCGAGTCATCTTCACGCTCGCGCCCATCGTTGCCGGTACGCTGGGCTTTCTCGGCTATGCTCCTATCCCGTTCGGCGAAGACGGCTGGGAGGTCACTCGGCTCAACGTGGGGCTCCTGTATGTCCTGATGATCTCGTCGCTGATGGTCTATGGAGTTGTGCTCGGCGGGTGGGCATCCAACAGCAAGTATTCGTTGCTGGGCGGACTGCGGTCCTCGGCGCAGATGATTAGTTATGAGTTGGGCCTTGGGCTCTCGGTCCTGGGCGTCGTCATGGTCTCTGGCTCGCTCGACCTACGGACGATCGCGGAGGGTCAGGCCACCGGGTGGAACATACTCAACCCCGCCCTGTGGCTGTCTTTCCTGGTGTTCAGCGTCTGCGCCTATGCCGAGATCAACCGCGTGCCATTTGACCTGCCCGAGGCCGAGAGCGAACTGGTGGCGGGTTACCACACGGAGTACAGCAGTACCAAGTTCGCGCTCTTCTTCCTGGCGGAGTACGCGGGCCTGGCTACCATGAGCGCCGTAGCCGTGACTCTCTTCTTCGGCGGCTGGCATGGGCTTGGCTTGGTGGACCTGGACCGCCTGCCGCCATGGCTCCAGTGGTACAAGGTCGTCGCGCCGACGGCCATCTTCTTCTCCAAGCAGTTGGTGCTCATGTTGTCGGCGATCTGGGTGCGAGGCACGCTGCCGCGACTGCGCTATGACCAGCTCATGGACTTCGGTTGGAAGGTTATGGTCCCGGTCGCGGGCTGCAATCTGGTGGTGGTGGCGATCTCCTATGCTGTCGTTAACAGGTGGTTCTAGTGGCAGGTGTCCGGACGGACAGTCAGCGCGGCGTGCTCGGGCGGCTCTGGAGAGCCATCGCGGGCTTCGGGCCGTTCGAGATCATCAAAGGGCTCCTTACGACCATCAAGTTCGTGCCGCGGAGGCCGGTCACCATTGAGTACCCGGATGTCATGCCGGAGCTGGGCAGCCGCTGGAAGGGTCTACACTACCTGGCTCGCTACGAGAATGGCCTTGAGCGGTGCGTGGGGTGTTCGCTCTGCTCCGTGGCGTGCCCGGCCAACTGCATCACCGTCATCGCCGCGGAGAACACGGAGGAGAAGCGGGTCTCGCCCGGCGAGCGCTACGCCGAGGTCTACGATATCGACGAGCTGCGGTGCATCTTCTGCGGGTTCTGCGTGATCGCATGCCCGGAGGATGCCGTCCGGATGACTCGGAAGTTTGAGCTGTCAGAGTATGATCGAGCGGCCTTCGTGTATCACAAGGAGGACCTGCTGGAGAAGGAACCCGGGTCCGCGGAGGACCCATCCGCGTGGGGGTACGACTGAGTGCAGCCGGCATACGGGGTGACATTTGGTGTGAGCGCGGCCATAGCGGTACTCGCGGCGATCATGATGATCACGCGGAGGAACGCCGTGCACTCCGCCGTCTGGCTCGCGGTGTGTTTCTCGGCCATTGGTGTGCTCTACCTCACGCTCCAGGCGCCGTTCATCGCCGTGCTCCAGATCACCATCTACGCCGGCGCCATCATGGTGCTGTTCCTCTTCGTCGTGATGCTCCTGAACGTGGCGGCGCCGGAGGGGCGGGACCCTCTCCGCGTCATCGCGGGGCTCGGCATCGTGCTGGGGGGCGTGTTCACGACGGGGCTGGGGCTGGCCTTCGCCTGCGTCACGACCTCGGCGGATGACGCCGCGCTCGCGCGGACAGAGGGCACTGTGGAAGAGGTCGGCAAGGTCCTGTTCGCGGACTACGTGTTCGCCTTCGAGTTCGTGTCCGTGCTCCTCGTCGCCGCCATGGTCGGCGTCATCGTCCTGGGGGTCCGGCGGCGCGAACGGGGCCCGTCGGGGAGCGAGGGGGGCCGCTGATGGTTCCGACTCAGTGGTACCTCCTCCTGAGCGCGGTTCTCTTCGGCCTGGGCATCATCGGCGTGCTCGTGCGCCGACAGGCCATCGTCATCCTCATGTCGATCGAGCTGATGCTCAACGGGGCGAACCTGCTGTTCGTCACGATGGCGCGGGAGATCGGCAACCTGTCGGGCCAGGTCGTCGTGTTCTTCGTCGTGGCCGTCGCAGCGGCCGAGGTGGCAGTGGGGCTCTCGATCATCGTGCGCCTGTTCGACAACAAGGGCACGGTGGACGTGGATGAGATCAACCTGATGAAGTGGTAGGGCGGCGTGGAGTTGAACTGGGCAGATCAGCTATGGTTGGTTCCGGCGTGGCCGGCGCTGGGCGCTCTGTTGATCGGTGTCGTCCTGCCTCAGCGCGCGCGCTCGCTGGCGACGTCGGCTGCCATCGCGGTCGGCGCGGTCGCCCTGGCGTTCGTCACCTCCCTCATACTTCTGGCCCATCTGCTGGTGGCGCCGGAGTGGCTGTTCGAGCGCGCCTACACGACCTGGATCCAGGCGGGCGACCTGAACATCCCCGTGGGGCTGAGGCTTGACCCGCTGTCGGCGACCATGTGCACCATGGTCTCCGGGGTCGGTCTGCTGATCCACATCTACTCGAAGGGGTACATGGCGCACGACGAGGCGCCGGCACGCTTCTTCGCCTACCTGAACCTGTTCACCGCCATGATGCTCCTGCTCGTGCTCGCCAACAACTTCGCGCTGATGTTCGTCGGCTGGGAGGGTGTGGGCCTGTGCTCCTACCTCCTCATCGGGTTCTGGCATCAGAAAGAGTCGGCGAACAAGGCTGGGCTGAAGGCTTTCCTCGTTAACCGCATCGGTGACTGCGGGTTCATCCTCGGCTGCCTGCTCATCTTCGTGGTGTTCGGTTCGCTGACGTTCTCGGAGGTGCTGAGCCCGGACGCAATCCACGCGGCGCCGCCCGCCATGCTCCTGGCCATCGCCCTCCTGCTCTTCGTCGGCGCCACGGGCAAGTCGGCGCAGATCCCACTCTATGTCTGGCTCCCGGACGCCATGGAGGGCCCGACGCCCGTGAGCGCGCTCATCCACGCCGCCACGATGGTCACGGCGGGCGTGTACATGGTCGTGCGCTGTGCTCCGCTGTACTCCGCTGTGCCCCAGGCCTCAGCGGTCGTCGCGTGGATCGGCGTCCTCACGGCGCTGCTCGCGGGACTGATCGCTCTCGGTCAGCGGGACATCAAGCGAGTGCTCGCGTACTCGACGATCAGCCAGCTTGGCTACATGTTCCTGGCCTGCGGCGTCGGAGCGTATGTCGCGGCGATCTTCCATGTCGTAACGCACGCCTTCTTCAAAGCCTGCCTGTTCCTGGGGGCGGGCAGCGTCATGCACGGCACCGGGGACCGCACGGACATCACGCAGATGGGTGGCTTGGCCGCGCACATGCCGCGCACGTCGCGAACCTTCTGGATCGCCTGTCTCTCCATCGCCGGCATCGCGCCTCTCGCGGGGTTCTTCAGCAAGGACGAGATCCTCTACGAGACGTTCATCAGTACGCTGCCCACCGCCAGGATCCTCTGGGTGCTCGCTATGCTGACGGCGTTCCTCACGGCCTTCTACATGTTCCGGCTCTTCGGCCTCACCTTCCATGGGGCGTCGCGCATGCCCAAGCGCGAGGCGTCCCATGTCCATGAGTCCCCGCCGGTGATGACCTGGCCGCTCATCATCCTGGCGTTCCTGGCGATGGTCGGCGGGTTCCTGCTCGGTTGGCCTTATCCACACCAGTGTCATCTCCTCGGCGCTTTCATGGCAGATTGGCGCCCCCCTGCCGAGCACGGGGCCGAGGGGGGCGGGGCATCCGGCGGACTACCCCTGATGGTCCTGTTGGCGGCATTGTCCTTCGCCGTGGCCGTCACCGGCAGCGGGTTGGCGTTCTGGCTGTTCAGCGGGCCGTATCGTCGAGTGCAGGAGTTCGAGCGCCGCCTCGGCACGGCACAGACGGCGTTCTCCCGCAAGTTCTGGGTGGACGAGCTGTATGGCTACACTGTCGTCGGTCCGCTGCAGTCGCTCGGGAACTGGCTGGGGCACTTTGTGGATGTGCGCATTGTGGACGGCCTCGTCAATGGGGTCGGCGGAGCGTGCCAGATGCTTGGCGAGGGGGTCCGCCGATTGCACGCGAGCCGCGTGCGTTTCTACGCGTTCGTCATGCTGGGCGGGGCCGTGCTTGTCGTCGCGTACATGCTGCGCGACCTGATGTTCTAGGGAGCCCGGGAGAAAGGGCAACGGCGTGGGAGTGGATATCGGAGTCGGCTTCCCCGTTCTGTCGGTGATGGTGGCGATCCCTGTCATTGGCGCCCTCGCGTGCCTTCTGGCGACCTCCGGCCGGCGGACGGTCATCCTGTCGATCGGGCTGCTGTCCACCGTGGCGACGGCTTTCGTGTCCGCGCTGCTGCTTATGGGTTTCGCGCCGGAGAGCGTGCGGCCGGACCTGCCGTTCTTCCTCACCGAGCGTTACGAGTGGATCCCGACATACGGCATCGACTACTACGTGGGCATCGATGGCATCAGCCTTCTCATGGTGCTGCTCACGACGTTTCTGTGTGTGATCGGCGTGCTTGCTTCCTGGCGATCCGTCGAAGAGCGACTCCGGGAGTACATGGTCTGCTTGCTTCTCCTGGAGACAGCGATGCTGGGCGTGTTCATCGCCTTGGACCTCATCCTCTTCTATGTCTTCTGGGAGGCCATGCTCATCCCGATGGTGCTTCTCATCGGGGTATGGGGGGGGCAGCGTCGGGTCTACGCAGCGGTGAAGTTCTTCCTCTTCACCATGTTCGGCAGCGTGCTGATGCTCGTCGGTATCCTCTGGCTCTATGGGCTCACGGGGACATTCAGCGTTCCGGAGTTGATGGGGAAGGCCCCCATAGCAGCTCAGGCCCATGCCGTTGCGCTGTTCCTGCTGTTCGGCGTCGCCTTCGCCATCAAAGTGCCGATGTTCCCATTCCATACCTGGCTACCGGACGCGCACACCGAAGCGCCCACGGCGGGGAGCATCCTTTTGGCCGGGGTCCTTCTGAAGATGGGCGTGTACGGGTTCATCCGGTTCTGTGTCCCGTTCTTCCCAGTGGCCGCCGGCGTCTTGTCCCCGTACATGGTATGGCTCGCCATCGTCGGGATCCTGTACGGCGGCGCTTGTGCGCTCGTGCAGACGGACATCAAGAGGCTGGTCGCGTATTCGAGCGTCAGTCACCTCGGGTTCGTCATGCTGGGCCTGTTCGTGTGGAACGTGCAGGGGATGCAGGGCGCCGTGCTGCAGATGGTCAACCATGGCGTCTCGACGGGTGCGCTGTTCTTCCTGGTGGGCGCCCTCTATGAGCGCCGGCATACGCGCATGGTCAGCGACTACGGCGGCCTTTGGGACTCCATGCCGGTCCTGTCGCGGATCTTCCTGGTGGTGGCACTCTCGTCCATCGGCCTACCGGGGCTGAACGGGTTCGTCGGGGAGTTCCTCGTGCTCATTGGCGCGGCAGAGAGCGCGCAGGCAGCCATGGGCTACTGGCCCGTCACCCTCGCGGCAACCGGCGTCATAGTGGCCGCCTGCTACATGCTCGTGATGTACCGTCGAGTGTTCTTCGGCCGGATCACGAACCCGAAGAACGAGGGCCTGCGGGATCTCACGCGGCGCGAGCTGGTGGCGGCAGTGCTCCTGCTGTTCTGGATCGTGGCGCTTGGCGTACGGCCGGGCATTGCGCTGGGGCTGTCGGAGCAGACGTCCTCCGCGTGGCTGGAGGCGAACGCGGCGCGGATCGAGGCCGGAACCCATGGCTCGGCGGGGGGAGGGGAGACGCGATGACATCACCGGGCATCGACCTCTCTGCTCTCAGCCCTGCGGCCATCGTGCCCGTCCTCATCGTGGTGGTGGGCTCATTCGCCGCCTTGCTGGGCGGCGTCTTCAGCCGGCGACGGTCCGTGGATGTCGCCATCGGTATCTCCGTAGGGGCGCTTGCCCTCTCGGGCCTCAGCATCATGGCGCTGCACCCGCTCAGGGACCCGGGGCCGGTCACCGCCTTCAGCCGGGCGCTGGTCGTCGACGGCCTGGCGCTGGTTCTCTCCGCGCTGTTCATCGTTGCGGCGTTCGTGTCCCTGCTGCTGGCCGTTGAGTACCTACGGCTGCGGCCGCGACTGGCGGGGGAGTTCTGCGCCCTGATACTCATGGCGACGTCGGGCATGATGATCATGGCGATGGCGCAGGATCTCATCGTCGCCTTCATCGCACTCGAGGTCCTCTCCATCGCTCTCTACGTGTTGGCGGGCTTCTCGACGGAGGACCATCGCTCCAACGAAGCAGCGCTGAAGTACCTGCTCCTCGGCGCCTTCGCCAGCGGGTTCTTCCTCTTCGGGATCGGTCTGCTGTACGGGGCGCTCGGCACGACCGTCGTGGCCGGCGTGGGGGACCAGGTGGTTCGGCCGGGGTTCGAGACTCTGGTGCCACTGGGCGTCGGGCTCCTGCTCATCGGCCTCGGCTTCAAAGCCGGGTTCGCCCCCTTCCACCTGTGGGTGCCCGATGTCTACCAGGGCTCGCCGACGCCCGTCTCCGCCTTCATGGCCGCCGGGCCGAAGGCAGCCGCGTTTGCTCTGCTGTTCCGGATCGTGGACCAGACGTTCGTACAGTCGCCGGAGCTGTGGCAAGGGGCCCTGTGGGGACTTGCCGTGGCGACGATGACGCTCGCCAACCTGGCGGCGCTCCGCCAGACGGAGGCCAAGCGCCTGCTCGCCTACTCGAGCATCGCCCATGCGGGGTACCTGCTGCTGGGTGTGCTCGCCGGGGCGTTCGACCGAGCCGGGGCCGTCACGGCGCTGGTGTTCTACCTGATCATCTATGCGCTGATGAAGCTGGGTGCGTTCGCGGTCGTCGAGCTGCTGCAGGAGCGCCATGAGGGAGATCTGGACCTCTCGGCATTCCGGGGCCTGTCACGGCGCCACCCAGGACTCGCCGTGGCCATGGGCCTACTCATGTTCTCACTGGCTGGGATCCCGCCGCTGGCGGGCTTCTGGGCCAAGATGCTGCTGTTCAGCACGGCGATCCGCGCCGGCCTGATCGGTCTGGTGGTCATTGCCGTGCTCAATAGCGTTGTGGCGGCCTACTACTATCTCCGCGTGGTTGTCATCATGTACATGGAACCAGGCGAGGAACCGACTGCCACACAGAAGAGACCCGGTGCGCTGTTCGCGACCTGGGCGACATCACTCGCCTCTGTTGTTTTGGGCATCCTGCCCACCGCGCTGGTTGAGCTATCGCGCCGGGTGGCGGGTGGTCTCTTGTAGGGCTCCGTTGCGCACCCGATCCGGACTGGGAGGTACCGTTGTGACTCGTCGTGAGCTGAACCTCGCTATCTTCGAAGGCACGGCTAGCCAGGTGCTCTGGCAGCCACGCCTCGAGACATGGATCCAGCACCACCAGCATCGCGGAACCCTTCCGGACCGGTACCGCGACCTGGACTACTTCGGCATCTACGACGCCCTCCGGTGCTCGGTGCGGTACGCCGCCAGTGCTGGTCTGGAAGGCTACCGCGAGCCGGACGACGTCACCCACGCAGCCGAGCAGCAGGTCTCCCGACTGATCGAGACGGTGACCACCCCGAGCGGTACGTTGACGACTGTCCACCAGGACATC
>Ga0315288_10012120_pt1 | contig 10849 bp, 17 predicted proteins | sample YL17G11_20_MG_FD_203454 | JGI IMG/M metagenome (GOLD analysis project Ga0315288, IMG submission 203454) | Sediment microbial communities from Yellowstone Lake, YNP, Wyoming, USA - YL17G11_20 | ecosystem: Environmental > Aquatic > Freshwater > Lake > Sediment | place: USA: Wyoming | collected...
ATGTGATTTTTTTAGAAATATCTAAAGAACGGATTTGAGCGTCCGTTATGAAAACCCATTCATTTTTTGATTCTCTCAAGAAATCATTCAATTTACTAGTTTGATCTATCAGTTTCTCTGCATCTGTGGCCATATATTTAATCTATATTTCTATAAGAATAAATATCATACCCCCCTTGTTTTCTTGGTATATATACGCATAAAAAATCCGATTGGTTTGAATCCAATCGGATTGTAGAATACAGTTTAAATCTTTAACCAAGGATGATCTTTTAGTATGTCCCAATTTCCTATTGGTTTTTTAAAACTCACATCAAAAGCATCACATTTTTCCTTCCAAGTATTACCCGGATACTCAGAGATTATTTTAGCCAATTCTTTTGCCGACTTATCAGATTTTTCCTTTAAAATCACAATCTCCTTATCCAATTCCCTCTCCCGATTAGCCCGATTGACCACATTTCCAGCAACAGCTCCAGCCAAGGCTCCTACAATCAAATCTTTAAAAAATCCCATATATTTCTTCTTTCTTTATTTTCTATACATAGTATATCTTATTTTTATAAAAAGTCAATCATCTTTTTTTAGCTATAATAAATTCCATAAGTATAATCTCCGAAGAAATCGATGACACCTTTGGTCTTTTCATTCCTTAGAGTCCAGTGAAAATATCGTCCACAATCTTTGATTCTGGGTTTCCAATCGGAATCCGTTTCTCCGGTGATGTGCCATAATGATTCACAAGAGACATAACAGAATCCTGGCGCGGATCTTCCATTGGATTTCTCCAATAAACCACGGTATAAATTTTTCACAATGATCTCACACAATTCTTCTACACTAATATCCTTGAATTTCTTTTGACAAAGGAAGGACATTTTGACTCTATCTTCTTTTGAAAGTTTGTCTTTACATTTCTTTCCGAAATACATCTTGTATAACAACTTGGAACATCGTATAGATGGAACGTACCCGGTTCTCCAGAAAGCTCCACGATATGAATTATATCGTTTTGGTATCATTCAAAGAGTATACACCACGATCATAAAAAGTCAAAGGCAAAGAATTGCATAAAAATGCCGTCATCATTTCTGAGACGGCATTGTTTTAATTTTTATTTTCTTCCAATTTTAATTACATTTTTGGAATAATCTACGAGTTCATTAAAAGTGGAAAATGTCATACCATGTGCTTCATCTATTTCGGGATCTATTTTCAGGAATTTATATTTTCCATCTATTTTTTCAATTCCATAATAATAATAATCTTTACCTTCGAAATAATACATTCTTCTTATACCACCATCGATGTTTTCATCATCAGGGCCTATTTTCATGAATAGAAATTTGGGATTAAGTTTTTTAATTATGGATCGTTCTTCTGGAGTAAATGGGTTGGTAGATTCTGGTTCTTCCTCTACATTATTGCCCATCGCATCGTCCCACGCAGCCTGATAATTAGGATCTTTTGGATCTTCAATTGCCTTGAAATATTCATCATTCGATAGATTTGATTTTTTCTCATTCAAATGTTCTACAACTAATTTCTTATGTTTATTAAAGGTTTGTTCAAATAAAGATTGGTCTTTTTTCTGTTTCATATAATTGGGATGATAAAGGGGGTTATATATAAATATGGTCAAAAAAAAAGAAACTCATTTATTTTCTATTAATACCGGGTCTTGAAATATCTTCTTGAATCTCCCTGAATTTATCAGCTTCTTGACGTAAAGATTTATAATGATCATACATCTCGGCAATCTCGTTTTATAAAAAGTCAACCGATTATTTTTCATAGTGTTTTCGTATAATTTCGTCCCACTTATCAAAGTAAGACGGCTTATACCATTTACATTGAAATTTCCACGCATCCATTTCAGCTTTGGAAGAAATCCACACAATCAATTTTTCTTCAAAAAATTCACAATTTTTATAATCAGTGGAATCATATTCGATTCCATGACACAATTGATAATGATGTCTCCATTCGTGTGCAATTACCGATGCAATATCACGATCAGTTTTATTATGATGCATTGAAATACAAATTGCTCCTTTGTTTAATGAATATAAAGTTCCATCCACTAAAAGTTCTGTATTCCTATCTATATCAAAATATTTACCACTATAATCTTCGGTATTGGAAAATATAATCAATGGCATCACCAAAGATTTATCCTCTTTTCTGATCCAATTTAGTTCTAAACTTCGTAACATAAATTAAATGGAGTCTATAATCGTTTTTCTGTTTTCCTTTACCCTCCAATCAGACTCCCAAATAATCATTAAATTATATCCTGCAGTTTTAATCGATTCTTCTCGGAGTCTATCTTTTTCCCATATCTCTTTTGCCGTTTTATGAACTCTTGTATGATAAAAATTTTCTTTATATTTTAAAGGATTGCAATGCCAGTAATCTCCATGAGTTTCAATACACATATTTAAAGAAGGTATAAAAATATCAAAACTTAAATTTGTATTTTTGTTCCAAATTTCTAATTCTACATTGTTATATTTATTTTTTATTTCATTAAATACATCGATTTGAAATTTCGAGGTTCGTTTTCTTTTCATTGGCAAAAGAAGAGCAGTCGGAACTCCATATTTTTTAAGACAGGTATTTTTTATTTTTTCTTTACATTCCTTTGTTTTCTGATAATGATCAACTCCATATTTTTCTAAACAAATTTGTTTTATTTTGTTTTTTATAATACTTGAACTATAAGGATTTTCACAACCATATTTCTTTAAATTTGTCTTCTTTCCTTTTTCCAAATTTGAAAAATTTTCATCACCATATTTTTTTAATTTTGTTTCTTTTGATTTTTTTGAATTAGTATAGAATGGAATTCCATATTTATCCATACATGTTTCAGTTACTTTATTTTTCCACTCATCTGTTTTGCTGTAATGATCAACACCATAATTCTTCAAATAAAATTGTTTTGTTTTTTGATTTACATTTTTATTTTGAAGACTGCATTTTGTTCCATATTTTTTAAGATTTGTTTTTTCGACTGTCTCCTTGAATTCGTCAGTTTTTGATGGATGATCCACGCCATATTTTTTAGTACATGTATTTTTATATTGTTTATTATATTTTGATGATTGGCTATAATGTTCTACACCATATCTTTTTATCATTGTTTTCTTAGCTTTTTCACGAACACTTCTCAATTTGTTGGTACTATTAACCCCATATTTTTTAAGACAGGTATTTTTTATTTTTTCTTTACATTCAGGAGAATTTGTTAAACACTTTATAGAACAAAATTTTCTATATCCTATTGTTGAACTAATATATTTCGTTTCTTTTCCACACATTTTACATGCACCTTCATTTTCTTTTCTTACATAAGAATCGTAATATTTTTTTGCAGATATCTTATGAATACGAAAAACGTGTTGACTTAATCCAGGAAGATTATAACAAATTTTATTACAATATTTACACTCCAAATTATTTTTTATTTTTATAATACCATTTGAGAACTCGTTTTCGTTCTTGTTCTGTATGTCTTTTATAAAATCTTTGTTGTCTAATTCTATTTTGTTCTCTAAGTTCATCTTCACTCCTATTTAACTTTTTTCTTCCCTTTTTCATATAACCTCTCTTTCTAATACATATCAAATGAGTTAGTAAAAACGTTAGTAAATCTTTAATTATTTTCTACTAATACCGGGTCTTGAAATACCTTTTGAATTTGGAGAATTAGATTTCGGTTGTGCAGCTTTACGTTCTTCTTCTTTGACACTAATCAATTTCTTGAGATAAAAATTGCGCAAATAAACCGGAAGATTATATACAATATCTTGTGTAAATCCTCCTTGACTGTGATATGACAAACTAAAAATTTCCTCGTGCAAAGACAGTCGATAATTATCGGGAAGGCCAAAAAAACTGGACCCCCATCGGGCAAGGCATGACCTCAGCATGCCCACACGCAGGGCATGTGAAATTAAAGTCCATATTGATATCGGGAGAATTTTCTCTTGCGTGAGTTCTGAATGGAAGAGAATCCCTTGAAGAAAGTTCGGTGTCCACAAATTTTTTGACGACATTTCGATCATCATTTCCATCGACTGCGACAATCAAATATTTGAGGCGCGTGGTGATTTCAGGAGAAGATCCTCCACCTTTTGAAAATTTAGCCATAGATTTCAATTCTGAATCAATGGCTTGTTCATCTCTGTGAGTAAGTAGTTTGTATGTTAAAACATGCTTACAAATAGGTAGTTCAAATTCGAATCTATTCGTTCCACGAACGTATTTTGAAAAATCAAATTCCTTACTCTTGAATGAAGAAAGATCGATGTTGTCTTCGTTTTCTTCTCCACAAGAAGGACACTTGATTTTAACAGGATAATCTTTTCCATAGGCTAAAATACGAGCAGCTACGAAGATAGCGTTTTTATCTCCAATTAATATGTCGTCAAGTTTGACATCCGGATTTACAATCAAAGCGGATAGAAGAGCATCTAATACGACTCCCTTTTTGATCAAATTTTGACTGGTGAGAATATCTTCTTCTCGTGCTGTCATGTACTTGAGTTCTAATTTTCCTGTCGCTAATGGAGATGTTGGAGAATAGAAAAATCCTTCGCTTGGAAGATCAATAACTTCTGTTGGATAATTAGTTTTTACCGATGAAGGCATCGTTTTAAATGATGGAACTCCTGCTGCTTGAGGATTTACTGAAATTTCTTTTTTTTCTCCACTTGAAGGAATTGGTATAGATCCAACTGTCGTGGGTTTGTGAATGGGTATCGTTTGTTGTTTTTGTGGTGTTTCGTTCATAACTTATTTCTCCTATAACTTTATAAAAATCATATGCTCTCTATACACATATATAGAGATCGCACAAAATTCTTATTTTATTTTTGAATTTTTATAACCTTTATTCCACGTTTTTAACTTACCAAGGGAACAGTATCATATGTTGGATGGCCGACCTCTTCATCATATTTTCCAAACTCGTGCGAAGATTGTAAAAGTCCAATGCTAGATCCATCTTTAGTAACCACTCCTAATACTCCATCCCAGTCGATTACTGCTACACGACATTGAAATTTCTTTTCTAATTTCGACAACTCTTTCATAAACATGATCATTTTTTGTCTATCCTTTGGATCGACTGTATCACGTTCTTCTGTTAAGACTTCTTTAATAATTTGTTTGAGTTCGGATTTTTTCATATGAATATTAGTCCTGTACTACTTTAGCAGACACATTTCCCATATTTTTCTTCCACCAAGACATAACTTCATTTGCTTTTGAAGAATCCAAATATGTTGGTTCAGTTTCCCATATCAATTTTCCCGTTTCATCAAATCTAATATATCTTTTGAATTCTTCAATCCATATCGCATAATTATTAGATTGAATTTCATTCAAGACTTTCTTGATAATTTGTTTAAGTTCAGATTTTTTCATAATAAGTTTGGGTTAAAAGTGTATATATAAATAGTCTTCAAAAAAAAAAAGAAATCAAAATTTATAACTTAGATTGAAGGTGAGACTTGAACTGAGTCCACAATTTAATACAAGATTGGATCTGCCCGTCCATAGAATCGATTGAATCCTTCAATGCCTGTCCATCACCCAGTGTTCTTGCATTAGCAATGTCTTCCATGATCCCCTCATTTGTTTCACCATTTCCTGCGATGGATCTAAATGCATCGGCTGTTGCTCTATAATTCTTTGCGAAAGCAGCATCATTAAATGGATTGTTTTGTTCATCACCCATTTGATGATTCTCCGTATTTTGGGCAATGATGATTTCCCTGATTAATTTCTTGAGTTCGGATCGTTTCATAAATTATGGTACTTTCTTCGGAGAGTCGATAAATGTTTGTAAAGGAGTTATCTTGATTTCAACTTGAAAAGTTTCTGGAAACTCCAAGGCATTCGGAGCGGGTGTCGTAAATGGAATTATTGCTGTCAGTCCTTTTTCTATTTTCATTTTTTCTTTTCTAGGAACGAGATATAGTCCATATTTACGATAAAATTTTTTCTGTTCTCTTTGTCCGACGCTTCCTATACACATTGAATCCACGATGTCTTTCAAAGCAACTTCAGCAGCTTTATAAGAAGATACCGCATGTTCTTTGAGGACTTCCTTTATCAAAGATTTTAATTCGGATCGTTTCATTTAAAATTGATGGAGATTGTATTGTAAATCTGGTTTATGTGATACTATATCCAAAGTATGTCCGCCATCAAATTTTAGTGTTATACCACTGTGATCCAAATCAACAAATACTATTTTCTTTGTTTTTATTAAATCAATAATTTCCAATTTATTATTTGGAGAAGGATAAAAAGCTTCCTCCAATAAATCCGTTTTTAACGTTTCTCTTTCTTCATATGGTTGAAGTTTATCCACACCTATCCATATAGCAGATCCGACCCCATCATTGTCTTCATCTCCTTCCACCCATGCTAAAGTTCTATATTTTCTTAATTTATAATCGTATCTATCACTTATATGTTTTACAGTTCCAATATAATTTCCGACCATTTTGTTTAATTCTTCTCTTTTCCATTGATTTCGAACTTCTGTCGAAGTCCACTTAGCATCAGGTTTTACCATTACTTTTTTATGTAAAAGAGGATGGTTTTTTATTTCTATATCTGCATTTTCTTTAACTTCACCCTCTTCTAACCAGTTCCACTTCTTCATGTCATCTTGAATCTCTTTAATTTTTCTGATTGTTTCTGGTTTCTTCTTCCACATTTCATATGCCCAACTATTCTTGAACGTTTCAAATGAAACTGAAGCAGATGAATCTTCCATCTCTGAATAATACGCCATGGCTTCTACATTCTTTTCTCTCTTGGCTTTCTTATATGCACTTGAAATTTGATCCGAATATGTTAGAGCTTGCTCTTCAATAATTTCTCTGATTAACTGCTTAAGTTCGGATCGTTTCATATATTACTCCGATACTAAAATTTCATGTTGTGTGTTCATCAATGGTCGCACACTTACTATATAAAAACCGTCTTCGATTAAGATTCTTAAAACACTATTTAAATCTTCAAAACGATTAGTTAATATACTTGCTACAACCCATCCCTTTTGTTTTGGATGTAGTGGATGGTATGACATTTTTGGATCTTCTGATATATACGAACTCAATGATTGAGAAATTTTAGATAATATATCTCCCGCAGTAGATTCTTCTCTGATAATTTCTTTGATCAATTCTTTGAGTTCTGATTTTTTCATACAATTGTGATGAAATATATCTTATGTTTTCTTCCATATCTATCTGTACAAATTGCAAATATGGTTACTAGATTATGATCATCATATTCTACCACTGTATCTACAACTTCCTTGACAGTAAAATGCTCTGCAGCGGCATGGTCTATAGCTTTTTTACCTCTTAGTGTTTCATTTATTTTTGGAATAAGATCTTTTGCTAATTTCTTAGTCATTTCACGTCTTGTTTTATCAAATTTCTTACGAAGAGTATCCCACTCCGTAGGCGGAAGTGCTTCTTGTATCACTTCCTTGATAATTTGTTTGAGTTCAGATTTTTTCATAATGTACTCTACGTTTTTTTCCAATTCCATCGATACAAATTGCGAATATATCTACCCGATTATGTTCGTCATATTCTATCTCTGTATCCACAACGTCATGGACGGAAAAATGTTCAGAATGGGCGATAAATCTTCTACCCATTAATTCTTTTTTTATTTGTGGAATAAGATCTTTTACTAATTTTTTGGTCATCTCATGTCTCATCTTGACAAATTTTTTTCGAAGAATTTCTCCATCTGTCGGTGGAAGTGCTTCTTGTATCACTTCCTTGATAATTTGTTTGAGTTCAGATTTTTTCATATATTCGATTAGGCAAATGCCATTGCTTCCAATTTATTGTGTGGAACATCCACAAGATCCATTACACGAGGAACAATCCATTTCGACATAAGCATACTGATATGTTTCGAAGTAGTTGTTGACCATGACTTATTTGTGGATGGATCGATTTTGCTTATATACAATATTTTTCCATCGAAATAAGCTACCAATGTCTGATAACTGTAATACAATATCTTTCCACCAGCAAGTTTGAGTTGTGTTAGATTAGGAGCAATTGGATTCAATTCGATTCTTCCTTCCTTAATCGTCGTCTTTATACCCTTCTTGAGAATGTTAGTAATCAAGGTTTTGACCCTAGATCCAGACGACTTGAATGCAAACTTTCCATTTGTTGATTCTTTAATCAACATGTTATTCTTCAAAACATCATAAACTTTACCCAATTTCTGATCATCCATAGGATCGGATGATTTTTCAATGTTGTCCAATTCTAATTGAATTGCACGGAACAGAGCATTTTCATCATATTGAATATGTCCGAGATCCATTAATACTGATAGATGATCTAATTTATCGAGGTTGGCGTGGCTCGAAAACATTCGAATGTCTGAGATCATCTTTTCTTTTGGAGTTACCGTAGCAACAGATGGTCTATTTTTTAATCCAAGAGCACCCTTTGTTCTATACTCTTCAATTTCACTCTCTACCAATTCCCTGATAAGATTCTTGAATTTGTTTTCTTTTAATTCATTTTTGAATAATCCAATTTTGTCCGCATCCTGATCATCCAGATGACCTGGTCCATAGCCTACATATCTTACTACACTGCAGGGATCGCATTCAGAATGTCCATGATGAAATGTAAGATCTCCCCCACATCGAGGACACTTGCCAATCACTTGTCCCTCTTTCCATTCTTCTTCTTTTCCTTCTTTCACATCAGAAGTTTCATCGGATGGTTCTTCATCAGGAACCTCGGCAGCAGGAACTTCTGGAGCCGGTGCAGCCTCTGGTGTCTCAGGAGCAGGAGCTTCAGAAGATGGTTCTTCCTCTGCTTCTGGTTCTGGTTCTTCTGCTTTTCCAAGATCTTCTAATCCGGCACCCTGAACAGATTTCAATAATGTTTTTGATAATGATTGAGCATAAGGAATCATTTCTTCTTCGGATACTCCGGTGATGGTTCCATTCTTAATCATGGCTTTCATTGCACCCAATAAATATTTGTAAGACTTTTTCTTATCCACAGTAGGTGCTCCAGTTGAAGGTGGTGCTTCAGCAGTCGGGGCCGCAGGAGCAGTATCAACTGCGGGTTTTACTTCGGGAGTTGTTTCCGGTGCAGGAGCCGTTGCGACAGGAGCTTCTGGTGCTGGTGCAGCAGGAACTTCTGGAGCCGGAGTTGGTGCGGGAGCTTGCGCAGCGGGAGCAGGAACTTCTGGAGCCGGTGCAGCAGGAGCGGCTGGTTCCTTGTCTTTGTCTTCTGGAAATTCTTCATCCATCTTAATTGTGTTCTTATTTTTGCTCTTGACAACGTTCTTACTCTTCTTACGTTTTCCTTCTTCTAAAATTTCACCGATAATCGATTTGATAATTTCTTTTAGTTTGTCTGTTTTCATATTATTTTTACCTTCTCTAAATTCTGATGGATCATCATATCCTTCTCCATGAGTCTCTTCTTCAGCAGCAGCCTGAACAGTCATTTTATCAGCATCACTTAGATGCATATCACGACCTTTATCATCCATGACATCTCGGATCATGACTTCAGTCCCATCAACTTCATACCATACAGTTACTGGTCTTCCACGAAGGGACATTCTGAATTCTTTTGTTGGTGTTGGTCTCATATTATTTTTTTCTTCTAATTCATAAGGTTGTTTATCATTTGTTCCTAATCTTTCTGTTCCTCCACGAGTGGAAGATCTTGGATAAACATGATCTATATTTTTTGGATTGATACGATATTCTTTACCATCTTTATCTGTTGCCCATGCTATATTAGCATCTTCAAACTGTTCAATTCTCATCCATTTTCCCTGATACATAATTTCAGACCCTACTCCTAGAGATTGAGAATCTAAATTTTCTTTAACAATTTCATTCGCGATTGACTTGATTACTTCTTTTAATTTATTTGTCTTCATATTTTCTTTCGAGTTCTTTTGGCATAATATTTCTTTTATAGATAAAGTTTCACATACTTGAATACTTCAGCAAGAGAGAGATTTTTTTTCACAATACGATCCTTGGTTCCATCGGTAAAATTAAGACCCAACTTATATTTCATATTATTCGGAGCGTATCGTTCAGTATTATTTATATGACTCTCTGGAGTTATTGAAAATCCACCAAGATCACTTGCGACTACGTAAATGATAATAGCTGGAATTGTTGAAGCATAAGAATCACTATCAAAATGTCCACCAAGAATATTCATTGCTTTTTCTACTATACTCCTTGCCCAATTCGGCATTTCATCGTTGGAATTTTCATTCACATTTTCTTGAACTCCACTTAATCTGGTTTTTTCTTTTTCAAGATCAGATTTTTTCTTTTGAAGATCAGCTTTCTTTTTCATCATGGGTGCCATTTTTGCATCCAAGTTTGTGACATCTTTATTTATTTTATTTGTCTGGATGGTAAGACCTTCGATCTTCTTTGTAACATCAGCACTCATTGTCTTAACAGGAGCAGTTGCAGGTGCTCCGGGCACGACTGCGACTGGAGCTTGGGCAAGTTGTTCCTTCACACTCTTTTTCCATCCCAAAGGTTCGAGGTCTTTATATGGTAACAGAAAGGATTCTACTAAAGTTTTGAGTTTGATGGGCTTCATAAAGTTTTTACAATAAATCGTGTATGTATATAAGTATAAAAATATTACCCAATAATCAAGGGATTTTCAATTTTTATAGATTAGTCCTCTTCCATTCATATTTGAGACTTCCACAGTCAAAAAAAAACCCTCTCGTTTCCAAGAGGGTTTTTTGTTAAGGGTATCTTTGGATTATACGATACTGT
>Ga0315288_10012121_pt1 | contig 10848 bp, 5 predicted proteins | sample YL17G11_20_MG_FD_203454 | JGI IMG/M metagenome (GOLD analysis project Ga0315288, IMG submission 203454) | Sediment microbial communities from Yellowstone Lake, YNP, Wyoming, USA - YL17G11_20 | ecosystem: Environmental > Aquatic > Freshwater > Lake > Sediment | place: USA: Wyoming | collected...
CCAAACTTCATGTAACACAATTTCGAGGCTTTGAGAAGTTCTGCGAAGGCAGAGTTTTCTGGGAGATGCCAGTAATAACGCCGAGAATTTGCGGCATCTGCCCGGTGAGCCATCACCTGGGCGCAGCAAAGGCCGGCGATGCAATTTTAGGAGTCGAATTGACTCGCCCCGCCAAACTCTTGCGCGAATTGATGCACATGGGGCAGACCCTTCAATCACACGCCCTCCATTTCTTCCACCTTGCCAGTCCGGATTTGCTTCTTGGCATGGATGCCGACCCGGCAAAGAGAAATGTAATTGGTTTGATTGCTGAGAATCCTGAGCTCGCCGTCAAAGGCGTGAAGCTCCGCAGCTTCGGCCAAACCATTATCCAGAGCCTCGGTGGCAAGAAAGTCCACCCTAACGGCGCCGTCCCCGGTGGGATGAACACAGCTCTGTCCACCGCTGACAGAGACCATTTCCTGAAGCAGATTAGTTGGGCTATCGCCGATGCTCAAGCCGCTATAGGCATAATCAAGAGTTACTATGAAAAACACAACGAGTTTGTGTGCACCTGCGCCAGTTTTCCCACAGGCTATCTCGGGCTGGTCGATAAAAACAACAATCTAGAACTCTACGATGGCAAATTGAGGTTAATTGACCAGAAAGGAAAGGCCCTCGAAAACCAGTTTGATCCGTCTGATTACCTGGATATCATAAGTGAATACGTGGAAGACTGGTCTTACCTCAAGTTTCCCTTCTACAAGAAGATGGGCTATCCTGAGGGTATTTACCGGACGGGACCGCTTGCCCGACTCAACGTCAGCCAGGGAATATCCACTCCTCTAGCCAATGCTGAGCTCAAGAACTTCAAGAAACTGGGCAATAACGGCATAGTAGAAGGTTCATTGTATTATCATTATGCCCGCCTCATAGAACTGCTCTATTCCATCGAAAGGATCCAGCAGCTACTGGAGGACAGGGATATCTGCTCCACTGACCTCATAGTCACTTCAAACAGGTACAATGAGCAGGGCGTTGGCGTGCTGGAAGCACCGAGGGGCACTTTATTCCATCACTACTGGGTAGACGACACCGGCAAAATCAAAAAGGTCAACCTCATCGTAGCCACAGGCAACAACAACGCCGCTATGAACAAAGCGGTATATCAGGTAGCCAGGACCTACATAAAGAATGGCAAAATCACCGAAGGCATACTCAACCGGGTTGAGGTGGCTATCCGCTGCTATGACCCGTGTCTATCCTGCTCAACACACGCTTTAGGTCAAATGTCCTTGAACATGCAGGTCATAGCACCTGGCGGTCAGATAATAGAAGAGATAACGAGATAGACCTCGAACATTCAAATTGCACAATTGTGCAGTTCAACCTTGCACATTTGGCCATTTACCCGTAAAATGCTTGACGTTGCCCCCATCGTCTAGAGGCCTAGGACATCAGCCTTTCAAGCTGAAGATCAGGGGTCCGAATCCCCTTGGGGGCATTTCTTACGTTAATCTCGCTTCTAATCAAGGGGCCAGCGCCGCAGGTTAGGGAATATTGACTTCATATTCACTCACGAGTATGATTATATAAATCATGCGGGAATTGCTCATAAGTATGAGCGATAGGCTGTGCTAATGGTGGTAGGAGATGAGCGGTGTTTGAATCGTTCCAGGGCGGCAGGTACAAGGTCGCAAAGAAGCTAGGAGAGGGCGGCGGGGTATCGTCTTCAAGGCTGAGGACACCAGGCTCGGCCGCACCATAGCCATCAAAGTCATTAAGGGTGAAGGCCTTGACCAGGAGTCCTTTGCCCGCTTTGAACAGGAAGCCAAGGCCACCGCCGGCCTTTCTCATCCTCATATTGTCGCCATATACGACATCGGCCAGGAGGGCGCGAAGCGACAAAACTGGAGGAGGTGATGGGTATGTAGCAGAAAGTGTCTTTTGTTTACGAGATGAAAATTAGAGATCGAAATGTAAAGAGGAGGAAGGATTACATGAACCAACGCAGATTCATAACTTTTGTCTATCCAATGTTGATACTGGTGCTTATCGCCCTTATCGTGCCAGCCGCCCAGATGGGTGCGCAGGGATTACAGGGTAACGGACAGTTGAAGTTCAAGGATAAGGTAACGCCAGCTGATCAGCAAGCTGCGGCAGCCCGTTTCCTGGAGCAGGGGGGGTTTACGGCCGCAACCGCAAACTACACAGTTGACCCAGATACCGGGTACCTAGTCCCTGACTACTTTGCCGATGCCAACTGGGCCTACAGCCCGCTGCCCAGTGGTAGCATCGGCTCCATTACGGTTGAAAGCGGAGGTACCGGCTATTCTGCAGCTCCGAACGTAACTATCACCGATGTCTACGGTCCAGGCGCGGGCGCCAACGCATCGGCAGTAGTAATTGGTGGCATCATTATCGGTATCAACGTGACCACCGCAGGCAGCGGCTACGTTGCCCCGATGGTCACCATTGAAGATGCCACCGGCACAGGCGCTGCCGCCAGCGCAGCACTGGACCCAGCCACCTTGACTGGCGGGCTGAGGAAGTTTATGGACTCGCTGCCTGGCCTTGGACCCGCTGCTGCCAACAATCTGGGGCAGTACATCCCGATAGCCGTTCCAAATACCACGCGTTACGCAGGTGCCGACTACTACGAAATCGCTGTGGTCGAATTCAGCGAGCAGATGCACTCAGACCTGCCGGGCCCGTACAACCCGAGCACTCCGGGCGCGCTCGGCACCAGGCTGCGTGGCTATGTACAGTTGGTGCCAGAAGGCTGGAGCGGGATTGACATCCTGGGGAATGTGTACAATGCTGTCCCGCTTACGCAGGCCGACGGCGTTACGCCTCTTACGTATAACAATGTGACGCTCTTTGGGGCCACACCTCCCCATTACCTTGGTCCCGCCATAATTGCCACCGGAGAAGCGGCTGGGCAGAATGCCACACCGGTGCGTGTGAAGTTCTATAACCTGCTGCCCATCCGTGCTGGTGGGGACCTTTTCATACCGGTGGACACCACTGTGATGGGAGCCGGGATGGGGTCCATTCAAGTCGTCCATCACATCATGGTTACTAACGGGGGCTCTGGTTATACCTCTCCCCCAACTGTCACAATCAGTGGGGGTGGTGGTACAGGCGCTGAAGGCCGCGCACATGTCATGGGTGGTGTGGTTGATCACATCCATGTAATAAACGGAGGATCAGGGTACACTTCTCCCCCAACAGTCACGATAACGGGAGGGGGTGGTTCGGGCGCTACTGCTGTAGCAGAAATAATGATGGCTAGCTACACCCAGAACCGCGCTACTGTTCACCTCCATGGCACTGATACCGTCTGGATCAGCGATGGCACGCCACACCAGTGGATCACGCCCGCTGCAGAAAACACCCCTTACCCCCAGGGCGTCAGCGTTGTTTCAGTTCCTGACATGGGAGATGTTGATCCAGGCTTACCCGATGACGGCGTGATGACTTTCTACTACACCAACCAGCACAGCGCCCGGTTGATGTTCTATCACGACCATTCCTACGGCATCACCCGACTGAACGTCTACGCCGGCGAGGCCGCAGCCTACCTGGTCACTGACCAGGTCGAGCAGGACCTGATCAATGGTACTAACAACACCGGCGTTAACCCCGATCTGCTTCAGGTTCTTCCAAGCATCGGCATTCCCCTGGTCATCCAGGACAAGACATGGGTCGATAACATTACCATCCTTAAATCCGATCCCACCTGGGCATGGGGCACTGGTGCCATAGACCCGCTCACGGGATACCCGACGCCTGTAACCGGCGACCTGTGGTATCCTCACGTCTACGTACCGGCCCAGAACCCCTACGACCCGAGTGGAGCAAACCCCTTCGGCCGCTGGCACTATGCCGCCTGGTTCTGGCCGCCAGCCACTAACCTTGAGTATCCGCCAGTTCCAAATCCCTACTGTCTTCCATACCCGCCGGGGCAGGTGCCAGGCTTCGAAGGTAATATGAATGTCTGGGACAATAGCGACGCGCCCTGGGAAGCGCCGTTTATCCCCGGCACACCCAATCCGTCTTCACCCGGTGAGGCCTTCATGGACACTCCCACTGTCAACGGTGTGGCTTATCCCTACCTCGAGGTTGAGCCGCAGACCTACCGCTTCCGCATCCTGAACGCGGCCGATGACCGCTTCTTCAACCTTCAGTGGTATATAGCAGACGGATCCGTGGTTACGTCAGACGGCAGGTTCAACACCGAGGTCAGGATGGTAACAGCGCCCGATGGCAGGGAGGGTGGCATACCTGACCCGGCCATGAAGGGGCCCGACTGGATTCAAATCGGAACCGAGGGTGGCTTCCTGCCGAAACCTGTGGTAGTACCGAGCCAGCCGGTCACCTGGAACGGTGACCCAACACTCTTCAACTTCGGAAACGTTGACCAGCACTCGCTGCTTTTAGGTACCGCAGAGCGGGCAGACGTCATTGTTGACTTCTCCCACTACGCCGGCAAGACCCTAATTCTCTACAATGACGCTCCGACGGCATTTCCAGCCAATGTCCCGCAGTATGACTATTACACTGGCTGTCCGAATCGGATGGACATCGGTGGGGCGCCTTCTACTCAGGCGGGCTACGGCCCCAATGTCCGCACCGTTATGCAGGTGCGGGTAGGTGGCACAGCGGCCGGCCTTGAAGTTGGGAGCATCGACCTTACCGCTGGTGGCTCCGGCTATACCAACCCCACCGTTACTATCGTTCCCGCTACCGGTGATGTTACCGGCACGGGCGCTACCGCCGTTGCGATCGGTGCAGTTGATGGCATGTCGCTTAACGCCCTAGGGTCCAATTATACTGCTCCCACTGTAACCAGTGACGCACCATCAATTGGCACGCAGGCTACGGCTACAGCCACGGTAACAAGCGGTTTCATCACCGGCGTCATCCTGACGGACCCGGGCTCCAACTATACCGCTGCCCCGTTCGCCAACATCAGTGATGCTACGGGGGCTGGTGCTTCAGCCAAGGCAACCTTGACCATCACCGGTATCACGCTTACCGCCGCAGGTGCCAACTACACTGTGACGCCCATCGTTGTCATTTCGGACCCTAGCGGCACAGGTGCAGGCGCTACCGCCGTGGCCTACCTGGTTGCTTCTGGCCCCGTATCTCCACCCTATGACCTCCCTGCGCTGGAAGCAATGTTTGCCAAGGGACCCGATCCGGCAAAGAGAGGTGTTTTCGAGATATCTCAGGATCCCATCATCATACCTTCGGCCGAGTACAACTCAGCCTACAACGCTGATTTCCCGTCCGACCCCTTCATACGACAATACCAGAACTCCCATACCTTCACTTCGATTAATGGCACAGAGTATACAATCCCGATAGAACCGAAGGCTTTGCAGGACGAGATGGGCGAAGTCTTTGATGAGTACGGACGCATGGAGGTCATGCTTGGCTTGGAGTTGCCATTCACCGCCGCTGGCGCCCAGAACTTCATCATGTACGGCTATGCATCACCGCCTGTCGAAATCATCAAGGGCGTGTATGCAAGTCAGATTGGCGTGACTGAAGATGGGACACAAATATGGAGGATAACCCATAATGGCGTGGACAGCCACACCATTCATGTCCACCTCTACAATGCACAGCTCATCAACCGCGTTGCCTGGGACGGTTTCATCTATCCGCCCGACCCCAATGAACTGGGCTGGAAGGAGACCTTCAGGGTGAACCCGCTGGAGCATACCATCATCGCCCTCAGGGCAGTCGTTCCGGAAGGACTTCCATTTGACGTGCCCAATAGCAACCGCCTTATTGACGTGACGATGCCTGATGGTATGTTGCTAAAGGATACCACAGGGGCTGATGCTCTTGGCTTGCCTCCATTGGCCTGGGCTCCAAACGGTGACCCTATTGACCTCTATAACCACCACGTCAACTTTGGCTGGGAGTATGTCTACCATTGCCACATCCTGGCCCACGAAGAAATGGACATGATGCACGCAGTGGTTATTGCGGTTCCTCCAAAGACGCCTTCCAACCTCGTAGTTACTCGACAGGGTGCCAAGGCGCGCCTGACTTGGACGGATGTCGCCGGCGAGACGGGCTACACCATTCAGAGGGCAACAGATGCCGGCTTTACGACAAACCTAGTGACCTACACGGTTGGAGCCAACATCAACACATTCCAGGATCCCAATGCCCTGAAGAATAAAACCATATATTACTACAGGGTGTTTGCCTTCAACACGGTCGGTGATACCTGGGATTACTCGGATCCTAACCTGAATGAACTGATCCCGGGTGTACCAGCCTTCCCCACTATGACGGTCAATTCCGCGTTCTCCAATATAGTAATGGTTACTACGTAGTGGAAAGTGCTGCTGCAAGATGGGGGAGGGGGCTTCAGCCCCCTCCCCCATTCTTTAGATAAAGGAGGGGAATTACAGTGAGAAAAGTGGTTGGGCTCATTACTATTGTCCTTGCCCTTCTCTTTGTCTCCTGAAGAGCTGGCGGGGTGATTCCGCCTCCGTCGACTAACACGCTTGCTCCGTCTTCGCCCCCTCAGTCTACAACTCCACTGGCAACCATCCCACCGTTATTACCTTCAACCGCTAAATTCGATTTCGATACTGGCTCACCCGTTCCGTCCGTCCATCGAAATACGCCTCTTGATCAAACATTAAGTGGCGTGACAGCGTAGTTCATTTCGGTTTCCGACCCAGCGGCCTTTCCCATGTAGAATCACGACTCTCCGTTCATGACCCGTTCAGAGCTCTCAGGTAATTAGTTGTATTAGAACAGACTTTCAAGAACTAAACCGGAAACAACTTTCACTCAGGGTGTCACAGGTTCGAATCCTGTACGGCTCACTCTCTGTTTCTTCTTTCTTCTGCTAACATCAGTTTCTCTAATTTCAGTGTGCCGACCGACGTCCAATGAACAATCAAATATCTGTACCACGGCTTCCTGAGACCCTGACAAAACGTGACTGTATGAATCAGGCTTCGTAGGACTGGGATTTATTTCCCGCCATAAAGAGGCGGCATATAAAATGCCGAAATTTGAACAGAAAATCAGAATTAAACAGCCTGAAAACTCGTCATCCGAGATACCCTATCAACTCGCGGCTGTGACTTGGATGGCGCAGCTTAGCCAGTGCTTCTTTTTCAATCTGGCGTATTCGCTCCCTGCTGAGACCTAACTCTGTGCCAACCTCTGCTAGGGTTCGACTGTACTCATTGCCCAGCCCAAACCTCAACTCAATGATGCGTCTTTCTCGGGGTGTCAGCGACCCTAATGTTTTGCTCAATTCTTCCCTGAGCAGGCTTGCAGTGGACTGCTCCTCAGGCTGCAGGCTCGCCTGATCCGCGATGAAATCACCAAGTTGGCTTCCCTCTTCTCCTACGGGTGTCTCAAAAGAAACAGACCCACCAGAACTCAGCTTAAGCAGCGATTCCATCTTTTTGGACGGCAGTCCCGTCTCAGAAGCTAGTTCCTTCTCAATCGGTTGGCGGCCGAGCTTCTGAGCTAAGTTCTTTCTTGTCCGTGCTAGCTTCGTCAGATCGTCAATCACGTGTCCCGGCAGGCGCACAATGTGTGACTGGTCATCAACTGCCCTGTTGATTGCCTGCCAGATCCAGGGAATAGCGTAGGTACTGAACCTATAGCCTCTGCGATGGTCGAATTTCTGCACTGCCCGCATCAAGCCGATATTACCTTCCTGGATAAGGTCAGATAGAGGCACGCCCCAACTAATATGTCTCTTGGCCACGCTTACCACCAGGCGCAAATTGGCTTTAATCATGTGGTTGGTTGCCTGGCGTGCCTTTTCTCTTATTTGCTCAAAGTGCTTGACAATTTCTGGGCGATGCGCCTCCAGTTTGTCATGGAATTCCGGCGACTGCAACACTTTCCCAAATTCGGCCAGGGAACTTTTCCGGCCTGCCTCTTCCATGATATGCCAGGGTATCAGCCGGCTGTCCAGCGACAATTCAATCACGCTATCCTCGATTCTAGTTTGGCTTGCCCCGGTGATTTTAGCTATAGCGCTGGACAGATGCTGATCGATATTGCCATCCATTGCGCGACGTAGATCTGGGGGTGATACCTTCTCTGCTATGCTTCCATGCGAAGGGAGTTTAAGATACTGGTAAAGGGCTTCAAAAGGCAAACGCGCCCGACTGAGTCGCTCCGCTAAAGCTAACAATAGGTCTATTGCCGACGGCTGAGCGCCATGCTCGGCAATCCAGTCTTTCTCAAGTCGGACAAGATGCTTCCCATCCTCTATCTGACTGGCCAGTATTCTTGTCTCCTCGGCATTGAGAAGGGGAGTTTGCCCCACTTCATCTAAGTATAAATTCAACAAATCCTCACCAAGTTCAAGCTCCCGCTTTTGAGGAGTAATCTCAAGCTCAGATAATTCCTCTTCCTGGCCACTCTCCTCACCAGCCAGATGCAATTCCTCATCCTCGGAAGATACCTGTTCTCTATCTTTGCCGTTTCTTAAAACCGTTATCATCTTCAGCCTCCTTTATACTCTTCGCTCGGGCAACTGCATCTTTCACGCAAAACCATTATAGGCAAGGAGGTAATCCCTGTATGCGACTTTTGTCTCATACAGACATGGCGATGGTATAGGGAAACATGGGATGTCAAAAGATTGGCCAGGAAAGCAGGTGAAAATATTGTATGAAAGCTCTTAGTTGGTCTCTAGGGCTCTTGGATAATTATCTCAAAAGGGCAACTTATGGCCCCAGTGGGACAAACGGCTTCGCAGTCTGTACACCAGTCGCACTCCACTGTTTCAATAATGGTAATAATATTGTTAACTATCGCCAGAGCATTGCAGCGGCACACGCCAACGCATAACCCACACCCATCGCACTTCCTGGTGTCTATAATCGGCATTTCAGCCACGTTTTTCAGTCTCCATGTTGATTATTTTAAAAGTAAAGATGCCATCTGTCTGTGATTTTTGTCTCAAGAAGACACCTCCATTATCTTCTGGAGAGCTTCTTTATCCGTAATTATTATGCGATGACGGTCCAGCTTAATCGCCCCTTCTTCCTCCAATGCCTTTAGCGACCTGCCCACTACCTCCCGAGCAGTACCTGCCATAGCTGCCATTTCTTGCTGTGTAAGCCGTGGCCCGCGGCCCATTTCACCTCCGACGTGCTCAAGGAGTATCTTGGCTACCCTGCTGATGACATGTCTGAAAGACAGATCCTCAACCAGCGACACGAGGTGACGCACTCGCCTTGCCAGCACCTTAATTACATTCAATGCTATCTGTGGATAGTCCCGGAGGATAGCTTCCATGTCATTCTTCTTTATCCCATAAAGAAGAATGGGTCCCATAGCCCGAGCACTGACGGGATTCAGACCACCATCAAACATAGGGACATCATTGAAAGACTCACCGGGGCGCACGATGCTCAAGATTTGCTCCTTTCCTTCAGCCGAGGTCTTGGACACTTTCACCGCCCCCGAAGCGACAAAATACAGATTCTCAGCCGATTCACCCTCCAGCAAGACCATTTCTGCTCTGTCAGCAGTTTTCTCAAAGACGAGCTTTCTGATCGACTCAAGCTCGGCGGGGCTAAGGCCGGAAAAGTATAGAATGCTCTTCAAAAACTCCAACTCAACAGCCATACTTCACATCCCCACGGGGTAGCAAAATCTACTTGATTATACACCTGTTTTTCAGGCTCCTTGACGCCAGTGACTTCTACGCTCAGGGACAAACCTTTTGTATCTTTTAATCGAAGCCGTACCAGGTGCTCACGTTGTCCAACGGTTCTCTTTCGGAGCGGAACTGATTGACAGGGTCATCCCAGTCAGGGTAGCCAACAGCTATACCCAGCACTATAAGCTTGGAATCCGGAATTCCCAACACCCTCCTCAACACATCAGGATACACGACAGCCTGTATTTGAGGAATAGTTCCCAGCCCATACTTGGTAGCCAGCAGCATGATGTTCTCAGCCACCAAACCACAATCAAATACGGGCCAGATATTTAGCGTGTCGCCTTGCTGATAGAAAGAGCGGTCAATATAGATATAGATGACGCAAGGAGCTTCAAACAGTCTCAAACCTTGCAGGAGCCACCTCCCCCTCTTCTCCTTATCCTCCCTGCTTATTCCCTTCAGTTCGAGAATTCTCCTGCCTAAAGCGCGGTAACGAGTATCATAGGGCTGGGGAAATTCTCGAGGACGAGGGATGTCTGTGTCTGGATTGTGTCCCTCTGCTGCCTTTTCCACGAAGGCTTGTCTTATTTCCTCCAACTTCTTTCCGGTCGCTATGGCGAATTCCCAGGGCTGAGTATTTCCCCAGGAAGGAGCTCGTAAAGCCAACTCCACTATCTCCTTGAGGACTTCTTTGGGCACGGGGTCGGATTTGAAAGCCCTAATGCTCTTCCTCTGATTGATAGCTTCAACAATGTCCATATCTTGGTTCTCCTCCTTGTCTTTTCTCATTAGCTAAGAGTCGATATCTTGGCCCACAATCCGGCAGCTTTCACAGTTCACCGCCTGCAGCACCAACAATAGTTCCATTGCCAACTACCCTGTTTCACTTCTCCCACGCACCTTCACCGATAAGGGGCACGAAATAGCAGCCTCCTAAGTTCTCTATTCTGTTTCCTTTCCTCAGCCTGGTAACTCTGAGCAGGTCTTGCTGCCATCGGGAACCCACCGGGATCACCAATCGCCCGTCCCAGGCTAGTTGCTCCAAGAGAACCTGGGGTACGCCGGGGGCACCGGCAGAAACTATAATAGCATCGTAAGGTGCTCCCTCCGGCCAACCCAGAGTTTTGCCAGCAATGTGAACCTCGATGTTGGAATAACCGAGAGTATCCAGAACTTGTCTGGCTGATTCC
>Ga0315288_10012122_pt1 | contig 10848 bp, 12 predicted proteins | sample YL17G11_20_MG_FD_203454 | JGI IMG/M metagenome (GOLD analysis project Ga0315288, IMG submission 203454) | Sediment microbial communities from Yellowstone Lake, YNP, Wyoming, USA - YL17G11_20 | ecosystem: Environmental > Aquatic > Freshwater > Lake > Sediment | place: USA: Wyoming | collected...
ACCGCCGCGTCGGAGCCATCGTCGGCGACGCCTGGGCCGTGGAGCGGGGGTTCCTGCGCGCCCTGCCGGAGCCTCGTCCCGACACGAGCCGGCGCACGGAGGGGCGGATCACCAGAGATGGCTTCTGCCGCATCGGCGATGTGGACTACTCGGTGCCGCCTGGTCTTTCCGGCCGCCGGGTCCAGATCGCCAGCTCGCCTGTCGAGGTCGTCGTCCACCTCGAGGGCCGGGAGATCGCGCGGCATGCTCGCAGCTTCGTGCCGGCCGACGTCGTGATCGCACCCGAACACGCGCGAGCGCTGCGTCTGGCCCGGGAGGCACGGCGTCGCTTAGAAGGCCCCAGTGTCGATCTGCCCGAGGTCGACCTCTCCCGCTACGACGCCCTTGCGGAGGCGGCGTCGTGACCGCGGCGGGTTCCGACGTCGCCTTCTTGTCGAGAGCGCTCAAAGCCCCCCGGATCCGCGCGGTCGCCGCCACACTTGCCGAGCGGGCCCGCGAGGAGTCCTGGGACTACGAGGCCTACCTCGCCGCGGTGCTTTCAGAAGAGGTGGCATCGCGGGAGGACCACGGCGGTGAGAACCGGGTGCGCGCCGCTCGGTTCCCGCAGACCAAGACGCTGGACGACTTCGACTTTGCCTTCCAGCGCTCGGTCAAGCGCACCCAGATCGCCCACCTCGCTCAGCTCGACTTCCTGGCGGAGGCCTCAAACGTCGTGTTCTTGGGCCCGCCTGGTACCGGCAAGACGCACCTGTCGATCGCGCTTGGGGTCCAGGCGGCCCGGCGCGGCTACCGGGTCGCGTTCGGCACCGCCCACGAGTGGGTGCTGCGCCTGGGAGCGGCCAAGCGTACCGGCAGGCTCGAGTTAGAGCTCGAGCGGCTCGGACGGATCCAGCTCGTCATCGTCGACGAGGTCGGCTACATCCCTTTCGACCCTGAGGCCGGGGCGCTGTTCTTCGCGTTGATCTCCTCGCGCTACGAGCGCCGTTCGCTCGTCGTGAACTCGAACAAGACCTTCTCCGCCTGGGCGGAGATCTTCGGCGATCCCGTGGCCGTCGCGGCCATGGTCGACCGGCTGGTCCATCACGCCGAGGTCATCGTGCTTCGGGGCGACAGCTACCGGCTCAAAGGCAAGGGCAAGGAGGTGCTGCAGCCTGAAGGGGCTTCGTGAGGTGTCCAGGTTTCAACCGGCGCTACCCGTCCAGTTTTCGACCGGCGTTGACAGACGAGGGTGTGACGTCCGCGCGGCAGTTCCCGAGTCTCTCGCGCAAGCTCGCCACAGCGGACCTGTGGCAGAGGCAGTGGCGGAGCACAGACTCTCCAGAACAGGATGCGACGGAGGCCCTCACCTGCTTCTACGCGCTCTTCGAGCGGGGACCTGAAGACTTCCTCCCCTTCACCGAGGATGGAGTTGTCTCACAAGAGCGAATCCTCGCTGCGGCTGACAGCTTGCGATGAGCGAGCATCCACTCACTCGGAGTTGACAGCGGGTGCAGCCGTCGCGCGCGTTGCGAGCCCATGCTGTCTAGGGGCCAGACGGCTCAGCCGCGAGCGTTCGCCCGAGACGCCCGCCTCCTCCGGCCGAGAAGCGGTTTCTCGCACCGTGGCGCTTTCCGTGCCTACGGGGTTCGATCCTGGTGAGGATCCCCCTTGATCCGAGAACCTCGGACAAGACCATATCCGCAGGTAGTGCCCCCGGCAGGAATCGAACCTGCGCACACGGTTTAGGAAACGACGTCCGCGCCACTGCGCCGTTTGCGCCGCATGAACTGGGGTTCTGTGACCGGCGCCAAAGCCGGCGCTCTTCCTCCTGCGCAAGGCATCCTGGCCAACTCGGGGGCGATCGTTTCGTCAATCTAGCTTGACAGAGGCGAATATGTCAACGTAGACTGACACCATGAGATCGAACGAGATCACGGCGGGCATGGCGTCCGACGACCCGGGGGTGGGCCTACGAGCCGTGGGTGCGCTCCATCGGCTGGCCGAGCAGGTGGAGGCGGTCAACGTGAGGCTCGCCCGCGCGCGAGGCTGGTCATGGGAACAGATCGGAGACGCCCTCGGAGTCTCCCGCCAGTCAGTGCACGCGAAGTACGGCAAGCAGGTTCGTGATGGTCACACGGCTCAGTGAGGACGTCCGTAGGGTGGTGCTGACCTCGGCCGCTGAGGAAGCGCAGCGGCGCGGCGACCGGCGCATCGGCACCGACCACCTCCTACTCGGTCTCCTGCACGATCCGAACTCCGTTGCGGCCAGAACTCTGGGCGTCGACCTCGAGTCCGCACGTGCGGCTTCGGCAGCCCTCGACCGGGCCGCGCTGGCCGGCGTGGGCATCGATGTCGGGTACCTCAGCCTCCCACCGATGCCTATGCAGGCCCGCCGGCACCCTCCTCTCACATCAGGGGCGCGGGCAGCTCTACAACAGAGTCTTCACGAAGCGCGCCCCGCCAAGGCTCGGCGCATCGAGGCGCGGTTCCTCCTGCTCGCCCTTTTGGACCGTGAGCGTCCTGACCCAGCCGCTGAGCTGCTTGCTGCCCTCGGCGTCGATCCGTCGGAAGCTCGCAAGCGCCTCGACTCTGCTAGCTGAGTCCAAACACGGGCTTTGCGAACACTTCGTCACCTCCGACGTGAGCAAGCTCCTCGCGAAGGAGACCGGACTTCTTTCGCAGTCTCGACGGTCATGGGTGTAACATTTCACTGCGATCGTTCTTGAATGAAGAACGAATGAGCCCGTAGTCGCTCAGAGGCCATCGCAAGGAGTCGGAGCATCCGGCTCCCTCGGACGAAGGAGGTCCGATGCGATGGCTACTGAGAAGAAGGGCTCACAGGAAGGCCGCAAGGGTCGCGCACCCCGCCTCTACCTCACCGAGGAGCAGCAGCGCCTGATCATCTCCGCGATCGAGGCCGGTGGGTCGCTTGACTCGGCGGCACGGGCGGCCGGCATCTCTCCTCGTAAGCTCCGTGAGCTTCACCAGCGTGCCCGCGGACGTCACCCTACGCGCTCCGCACTTCCTCACCTGAAACCGTTCTTCGACGACGTCGATCAAGCGATCGGCCGCCGGCTCCTCGCCAACGAGATTCGGGTCTCCGATAGCGATCCGAAGTACGCGTTGAAGTACCTGCTCGCGAGTCTTGACGCCGAGACAGAGGACGAGGACCCGGTACACGTCCCCACCGCGACCGAGATGCAGCAGGAGCTCGACGTGCTGGTCAGCTCCGGTGCCTTCCGGGTCCCCCAGTGCAAGGACGAGAACTGTTCCTGTGTCTTCCACAGAGAGAAGGGAGATTCTCATGACGACGAAGGCCATCCGATGCCGGGTCGTTGAACTCCGCCATGTACCTGCCGCGTCGCTCCGGCCCAACCCCCGTAACTGGAGGCGTCACCCGAAGCGCCAGCGGGAGGCGCTGCGGGCACTCCTGTCTGAGGTCGGGTTCGCCGACGCCATCCTCGCCCGCGAGCTTAAGGATGGCTCGCTCGAGATTATCGATGGACATCTGCGCCAGAGCATGAATCCGGGCGCCACGGTGCCGGTCCTCATCCTGGATGTCGACGAGGCCGAGGCCGACAAGCTGCTCGCAACCCTTGACCCGCTCGCTGCGATGGCGATTGCCGATCCCGAGCCGTTGCGGGCCCTGCTGGAGTCGATCGAGACCTCAAGCGAGGAGGTCCGGATGCTGCTTGCCAACCTGGCGACGGAGGCCGACGTGCGCGCGCGGCTCGGGCTCGTCGATCCGGACGAGATCCCCGAGCCCTCCAAGCCTCGGGCGAAGCCGGGCGACATCTACGTGCTGGGCGAGCATCGCCTCGCCTGTGGCGACGCCCGGGATCCGGAGCTGCTTGGGCGGTTGATGGGAAAGGAGCCCGCGCAGCTCCTGCTGACAGACGCCCCCTACGGTTGTGGCTATCTTGGGAAGACCCCGCGCAGGCTCCGGATGGAAAACGATGACGAGGAGGGGCTTCCCGACCTGCTTCGCGCGGCCTTCGCCGCGATCGATGCGGTGCTCGCGCCCGGCGCTCCGATCTACCTCTTTCATCCGGCAGGTCCTGCTTCCGTCTACTTCACCGACGCGCTGCGGCAGGTCGGGTGGGAGATCCGGCAGGGGCTCGTGTGGGTCAAGGACTCGATGGTTCTCGGCCACGCGGACTTTCACTACCGGCACGAACCGGTGATCTATGCGCGAAAGCCGGGGAAGTCGATCGGCCGCGGCCGGGCGGGGTGGTATGGGGGGAACGCCGAGACCTCGGTCTTTGAGGTTCCGCGCCCGAAGGCGAACCGGGACCACCCGACCGCCAAACCGGTCGAGCTCATCTCTCGCCTGATGGCGAACAGCTCGACGTTCGGCGACGTTGTGCTTGATCCCTTCCTCGGGTCGGGCACGACGCTTATCGCGGCCGAGCGGCTGTCGCGCCGTGCCTTCGGGGTCGACATCGACCCTATCTATGTAGAGGTTGCGATCGCGCGCTGGGAGGCCTTCACCGGCAAACGCGCGACAAGGCAAAGGAGGCGCACATGACGAGCCTTTTGTGGCCGAGGCTGAACCGCTACATCCCGATCTGGCCGACCCCCAAGCAAGCAGCGTTCATGGCTCTGCCGCACCTCGAGGCGCTGTTCGGGGGCGCGGCCGGCGGAGGAAAGTCGGTGGCGCTTCTTGCCGCAGCGCTCATGTACGTGGACGTCTCGGGGTATTCCGCGCTGATCCTTCGACGGAGCTACCGCTCGTTCGAACAGCACGGAGGCCTGGTCGAGTTATCCAAGGAGTGGCTTTCGGGGACCGACGCGGTCTGGAACGAGGCGACCTCCACGTGGCGGTTCCCCTCCGGCGCGAGCCTTGCCTTTCGTCACCTTCACGACGTGGGGCACCTTCAAGGGCCCGAGTATTCCTTCATCGGGGTCGATGAGCTGACCGAGGTCGAGGAGCTGGACTACCTGTACCTGTTCGTGCGGCTTCGAGCAAAGGCGGCCTCTTCGATCCCTTGCCGGATGCGTGTCACCTCGAACCCCTACGGGCGGGGGGTGGAGTGGGTCTATCAGCGGTTCCTGATCGAAGGGCCCTCGGCCGGTCGGGTGTTCATCGCGGCGAGGTTCGAAGACAACCCGCACCTGAACCAGGTTGGCTACAGGGCCGCCCTTGCCCAGCTTCCGTGGTTCCAGCGCGGTGCCCTGGCGGAGGGCCGATGGGACATCCGGCCCGAAGGGGGCCTGTTCCAGCGGCGCTGGTTCGAGGCCTGCTTCGTCGAGTATCCGCGGCTGCCTGCGGACCTCACGCTCTGCCGGTTCTGGGACCTTGCCGCCACGAAGAGCCGCGCCGGCTCTGATCCCGACCACACCGTGGGCCTCCTGCTGGGGCGAGATCGCGCCGGGGTGCTCTACGTCATCGACGTGGTGCGCGCTCAGGCATCCGATCTAGAGGTCTTCGAGCTCATCGAGCGGACCGCCGTAGCCGATCGGCGCCTCGCCGAGACGAAGGGATGGACTGCGCCCATGATCCGCATGGAGCAGGAGCCCGGAGCCGGGAGCACCTACCTGATCGGGGAGTTGCGGCGCGGGAGGCTCGCGGGGTTTGACTTCAGGGGAGTCCGCCCTAAAGGGTCAAAGGAAGACCGTGCCCGGCCGCTCTCGGCCCTCGCCGAGTCAGGCGAGTTGCGGCTCCTCCGCGCACCGTGGAACGGGGCTTTCCTGGATGAGCTCTGCGCGTTCCCGCTCGGGGATCACGACGATCAGGTCGATGCGCTCTCGGGTGCGTTCGAGCAACTCCTGGCGAATGCCCGCGGGCACGCCCGGGTGACCAAGGCGCGAATAGTGAGTCGATAGGGAACGCACCTACCCGCTACAACGACTCGAGCGCGAGGCGAAGCGTCGGCTCCGAGGAGCTCATCGAAGGCTGCAGCGGCCTCGGCCTGCATGGCGGGGAGCACGTGGGAGTACGTGTCGAGCGTGATCCCGATCGAGGCATGACCTAGCCGCTCGGAGACGATCTTCGGGTGCACGCCCTGCTGCAGCATCAAGGTCGCGTGAGCGTGGCGAAGGTCGTGGAACCTGACGTGGGGGAGACCGGCCAGGCGGAGGAACCTGGCCCAGCCCGCGGAAAGCGTGTCGGGATTGAGCGCCGACCCGTCGCCTCGGTCGATCACGAGGTCGTTCTCGCACCAGGCCGCCCCCGCCTCGGCCCTTCGACGGGCCTGGTCTTTCCTCTGGCGGTCAAGGTACGGCCGTAGGGACTCCGGCAGCACGACCGCCCTGCCGGTGCCTACTCCCCGAAAAGCCCGAGCAACTCCCACCGGTTCTGCCACTTAGCGATGCGAGTCTTCGTCACCTTGGAATGAGTCGAGCCCGGGGTGATCGGTCGCTGCCGGTCGGGCTGGCGGTCAAGGTAGGCCTCGTGGGTCCGGTAGATCTCGTTTTGGATCCACCACTCCGGCACGATGTAGCAGGAGGGTGCGTCAGGCCCGAGGTCGACGAACACCCAGAACCGCCTCTCGTCTGGGTCGGACCGTCTCCTTCTTCCTCGACTGGTTGAGGTCTGCCAGTCGCCCTTTGCCTTGGTCTTCACCTGGATGAAGACCGTGCGGGTCTGAGCCGCGTCGGCGGCCAGGATGTCGGTCTCGGGCATGTTGCCAGCAAAGGTCACGGCGTAGGCACCGCGCCGATGAAGCTCGGCGGCGACGAAGTGCTCGCCCGCCCGCCCGACCTGCTGTCTGTTCACGGTGACCCCTCGGGACAATCCGGACCAGCATATTCCGGTTCGGAATCCACGCAAGTCGCACCTACGCTGCGCCCGTGCCACGGCCGGGGATTACGCCAGGTGATCAGGACCGGTTCCTCGGGTTGCTGCGAAAGCTGCGAGCCGAGCGGGGCCTTCGACAGGAAGACCTCGCCCGTCTGCTCGGGCGCTCCCAGTCGTATGTGTCCAAGTACGAGATGGGGGAGATCCAGTTGGGGTTCCTTGAGGTGCGGCGCATCTGCCAGGCGATCGGGATCTCCTTCGAGGGGTTCGTCCGCCGCTTCGAGCGCCAGGCCCGCTAGGGGCCAGGGCCGGGCGCCCCGTTGCGGGCGCCGCGAGCGCGTGCCGCTACGTGAACAACTCATCAAACGCGGCCGCGGCCTCTTGCTGCATGGCCGGCAGCACGTGGGAGTAGGTATCAAGGGTGATCCCGATCGAGGCATGACCGAGTCGCTCGGAGACGATCTTCGGGTGCACGCCCTGCTGCAGCATCAAAGTCGCGTGGGCGTGGCGAAGATCGTGAAACCTGACGTGGGGGAGACCGGCCCGGCGAAGGAACCTGGCCCAGCCCGAGGAAAGCGTGTCGGGGTTGAGCGCCGATCCGTCGCCTCGGTCGATCACGAGGTCGTTCTCGGACCAGGCCGCCCCGGCCTTGATCTTTCGGCGGGCCTGGTCCTTTCTCTGGTGCTCGAGGTACGGGTGAAGGAACTCCGGCAGCACCACGGCCCGGCGAGAGCGCCTCGTCTTCGGGTGTTCGATGACAAGCCCTGAGCGCGTCGGTTGGATCGTTCGGCGCACGTGGGCGATGCTGTCACCCTCGTCGATGTCCGACCAGCGAAGCCCGAGGATCTCGCCCCGGCGCATGCCCGTTGCGATAGCGATCGCCACCGGGCACTCAAGACGGGTTCCCGCCGTCGCGGAAAGAAGGCGCTTGGTGGCGACCTCGTCCATGCTCAAGAGTTCGGCCCGCCTCGGCCTCGGAGGCTGGGCACCGGATGCGGGATTGGAGGAGATGTAGCCCCAGCGAACCGCCTGCGAAAGAGCCTGGGTGAGCACGAGGTGAAGGTTCAGCACCGTGCCACCGGAGAGGTGCCTTTCGGGATCAGAGAGCAGGTTCCCGTAGAGCCTTTGAAGGTGAAGAGGGGAGAGGCTCGCAAGCGGGATATCGCCGATTCCCGGGCGGGCGTAGAGGCGCACCAGCCCTTCGTACCCCTCGTGGGTCTTCGCGCGCACGCGCGTCTTGGAGTGCTGGAGCCACGAGGAGAGGTAGCCCCCGACCGTCTCCTCTGCCTCGGGCACCGCCTGCATCGCTCAAGGACGTTAGCTCTGGTGCGGGGCACCAGCAAGCGGTTCTTATGCCCATCTAGCTGGGAAAACGCAGGTACCTTGGGGTGGGCGAACAGCGGTTCGACAACCGCCTGACCAAGATCCTCTGAAGGAGGGATCGGACCCTGGGCACGGAGACCCCGCAACGGTGTAGAGCACCGCTGGTTGTGGGCCTGGCGGTGCCAGCCGCGCCAAGTCCCGTGTCCGGGTCGGACTCCTTGCTTTCGCGCCGCGCATCGTTCGTATCCCGCTCCCCCACCCCGGCCACCTACACCTGATGCACCTGGGTCAGGCTCTCCTTCGACATCCACGGGAATAGACCCTGCACCGACTGGACGAAGCCGGTCCACTTGGGGCTCCAGGCGTCGATGATCGAGTCGTACGTGAGCATGATGTATGGCCGATCGTCGTAGAGGATCTTCTGCATCTCGTAGACGATCTCCAGCCGCTTCTGCGGGTCCATCTCGGACGCTTGCTGCTCGTAGAGCTCGTCGTACTCCGGGTTGCAGTAGCCCGTGTCGCTCCACGAGTACCACTGGTCACACTTCAGCACCGAGAGGATGAAGTCCGGGTCGAACCCCGACATCCAGTCCCACATCGCGAGGTCGAAGGTCGTGTAGTCGTCCTTCGTCATCTCCTCCCACACGGCGCCGCCCCCCATCGGGCGCTGGGTGAGCTTCACGCCGATCTGGAGGAAGCCGCCCTGGATGATCTGGAAGGCACGGTCGCCCGCGCCGCGTTCGCTGCCGGGGAACAGCAGGTCGTAGGCCATCGGGCCGTCCTCGCCGATCCTTATCCCGTCGGAGCCCATGGCGTACCCGGCCTGGTCGAGCAGCTCGTTCGCCTTGTCGAGGTCGAACGGCAGCCCCTGGATCGACGAGTCGTGCCACTTGCCGCCGGCGAGCGGCACGATCGTCGTGGCCGGCGTCGCGTAGCCGAGCCAAGCCGTCTCGACGATCGTCTGGCGGTCGATCGCGTACTCGAAGGCCTCCTTGACGAGCGGGTTGAGGAGTTCCCGGTTGACGGTCTTCTTCGGGTTCGAGTTGATGATGAAGTCGCGCTCCATCACCGCTGGCCCGGTGTAGACCTCCATCCCGGCGTCCTGCAAGGTCTCCACGGCGGTCACGGGCACGCTCTCGATCGCGTCGATCTCGCCCGTCTTGAGCGCGGTCACCATCGCATCCTCGTTCGAGAAGAACTGGAGCCCGAACCCGTCGATATGAGCCGGCGTGCCGTAGTAGTTCGGGTTCTTCTCGAAGATTGCGAGCTCGTCCTGCTTGAACTCGGTGATCATGAACGGGCCACCGGAGACGACCGGCTCGCCCTCGGAAGGCAGGTTCGGGAAGGTCTTGATGGCCTTGCCGTCGCCGGTCGCGAACTCCGCCCACACATGCTCGGGCAGGATGGCCACCTGCTGCACGTTGGATAGGACCATCGGCACCTGCCGCGAGTAGCGGAACACCGCCGTGTTCGCATCGGTGGCTTCCACCTTGATGAGGTTGGACATCGCGGCGGCGATCATCCCCGTCGCTCCGCGCTTGAACTCGATGTTCATGTTGAAGGTGAACGCCACGTCCTCGGCGGTCAGCGGCTGCCCGTCGGACCACTTCGCATCGGGCACGGTGTGGAAGGTCCACGTGAGCCCGTCCTCAGACGTTTCCCAACTCGTGGCGAAATCGGGCCCGTACTCGAGCTCTTGCGTCTTGAACTGGACCAGGTACGGGTAGATGTACTGCCAGGCGCTGTAGGCGTCGCCGTTCAGTCCGACGTACGGGTTCATCGAGTCGATGAAGTCGTACCCGGCGAGCTTCAGGAACCCGCCCTCCTTCACCTGACCCGACGGGCCGGCGGTGCCACCACCGCCGCCTCCGCCACCGCAGGCGGTTGCGACCATGACGAGGACGACGACAAGAGGTGTCAGCTTCTTCATCTCGAGCCTCCTGTGCCCTCATCGGAGTCGAGCACCCGCGCGAGCATCGGTCCCTCGGCTCCGAACCTTGCAGTGTCGGCACGGAATCCCCCGCCCGCGCCTTGCTCACTGTTCCGTTACAGCCTGATCCGTGTCGCTCTTATTCACCTCCACGTTGCCGGCGCTGTCGGCGGTCAGATGATGCCGGCCTGGTGGGCGGCCAGTCCGACAAGGCTCTTGGTCACCGACAGGTAGTAGGACCAGTTGAAGGTGGACACCGTATCGCTGGGCGTGTGCCAGTTCGGGTTTTCGCCGGACCACTCGTCCTCGATGAGCAGGGTCGCACCTTTACCAGAGTTGTACTTCCAGAAGGCCCCGTGGTCGCTGTACTTCATGCTGTACGACATGATCTCGGGTTTCAGGTTCGCGATCGAGTAGGTCGTGATCACATCCTTCCACATGTTGGCGATCGGCAAGTCCAAGCCGAGCCCCGGGTTCTTCATGCGGGTGTGCATCTCCACGATGTACGGGGTCTTGCCCGACGAGTTGTACGCCAGCGCGTCGGCCGAGACCATGGCGACGATGTTCTCGCCAGCCTTGACGGCCTGGGCGGCGTAGTAGCCCGAGCCGAACATGTTGGACGTCCAGGGAGCGTTCTCCTCGGAGCCGAAGAAGACGAAGCGGATGGTTCGTTCGAAGGTCTTGTCGGCGAACGACCTGGCCAGGTAGAGCGTGGCGGAGACACCCGACGCGTTGTCGTCCGCGCCGGGAGCTCTAGGCTCCCCCCATGGCTGGTCGTCAAGGTGCGCACCGATGACGACGATCTGGCTGGGGTTCGTCGTGCCGTTGATCTGACCGATGACGTTGCGACCGGGCTGAACGGTGCCCTTGCCTGGGT
>Ga0315288_10012123_pt1 | contig 10848 bp, 9 predicted proteins | sample YL17G11_20_MG_FD_203454 | JGI IMG/M metagenome (GOLD analysis project Ga0315288, IMG submission 203454) | Sediment microbial communities from Yellowstone Lake, YNP, Wyoming, USA - YL17G11_20 | ecosystem: Environmental > Aquatic > Freshwater > Lake > Sediment | place: USA: Wyoming | collected...
AACTGCTGACGTTGTTGAACCGCCGAAATCCCAATCTCCAGAAAGTGGTCTTGACCGGCTACGCGGCGTCCGAGAACTACCGAGCTGCCTGCCTGAGCAACGGCGCCGAGCTCTTCCTGGAAAAGCCCCGAACGGAGGCCGAACAGCGGAGCTTGTTTGCCACGCTGAATGAACTCGTGCGATGGCAACCCGAACAGGGCTTTCGCGGAGTGTTGCGGCGCGTCGGCCTCCAGGACGTGATCCAGATGGAGTGCCTGGCCAGGAATTCTCTGTTGCTCGAAGTCAAAGCGGGCTCGGAGCAGGGACGAATCTACATCAAGGAGGGCAGCATCGTTCACGCATCCGTGGGCCGGCTCAAGGGCGAAGAGGCGTTCCATCGCCTTCTGGCCTTGCGCGGAGGCGAGTTTGTCACGCGGTCGTTCAGCGAACCCCCGGAGCACACGATCGATGGTGCCTGGGAGTTCCTGCTCATGGAAGCGGCCCGACAACGGGATGAAGGCGCCCAAGCGGCGGCGCCAGCTCCCCTGACCGAACCAGCGGTGCCAGGGATCGAGGCGCTTCCGACCGGGCCGGAACCGGCCGCAAGTCGAACCACCGCCCTGCCCACTGCCCCGCCGCTGGCCTCAGACGCGCCCAGGTCTCCCTGGGCGGCTTCTGGTTTCCAACCGTCGGCAGTCAGAGTCGGGACCGGTCCTGACCAAGCCAAGCTGACCCTCGCGCGCCCGGCAGTCGCGGACTCGACGGAGGCTGAAGAAGTCCTGATTTGTTCGGGGCAAGGGGAGATCCTTTATCAGTGGCAATGCCGGAACAGCGAAACCTGGGTTGGTTTCCTGGAGTTTGTCTCCCAGAAGTCGCGCCGGCTCGCTCAGGGCTTCGAATTGGGGCCGTTCGACCGCCTGGAAATCCAGACTGCCCGTTCGCGATGGGTGGCCTTGGTTTCCGCCCAGCGGGGCATCCTCGTCCGGCTGCGCAGGGAACCTCGGCCAGCAGATGGACCTCGGAAGGGGTAAGACCCGAGGAGCGGGGACCGGCTCGGCGTCTGGGTCATCCCTGCACCCGCTCCTCTCGCCGACCGCGCATCTCACCAGCGAAGAACTGCCACGATCGACGAACTGAGCACCGGGGCCGACCAGCCCAACGCGCCGGATGAGTGCTGGACAATTGGGCCTTCGCGTGGGAATCATCAGCGCCGATGGACGGTCCAGGACGATGAGTTGAACGCGACGACATCCCATGCTCTGGCTAACCCTGCATCATCTCAAGTCGAAGTCCCCCGAAACCCGCACGCGCGCCGTGCAGAAGCTCCGTCAGACGGGAACCGAGGAGGTCGTCGAGCCATTGATCGAGACCCTGAAGGACCCGGAAACCAGCATACGCCTCGCCGTGGTGGAGGCCCTCGGCGAGATCAAGGACGAACGCGCAGTGCAGCCGCTCCTGAATGCCTTGGACGATGCCGAGTTGGCCGTGCGGGAAGCCACGATTGACGCGCTCAAGTCTCTCGGTAACCCGGAGGCGATTCCACCCCTCGTCGCCGTGGTGCAGCGCGGCCACCCCAACGTGCGTTGGCGCGCGGCCCAGGCCCTCAAGGTCCTCGGCTGGCAACCCAAATCTGAAGCCGAGAACACCGCGTTCATGGTGGCACTGGGAGACCTCGAACGGGCCGCGCTGCTGGGAAAGGCCGCGGTCGAACCGCTGGCGGAATTGCTGACCCAACCTGGCTACCCGAAGCAGGTGATGGCGGTGGAGTTGCTGGGTGAGATTGGCGATCCATCCGCCGTCCCGCCCCTGCTCACGGCCTTGGCGTCCAAAGATGGACTGGTACGCCGGGCGGCCGCCAACGCGCTGGGCCGGATCGGGAGTCCCGAGGCCGTCGGCCCGCTGGTGAGCGCGCTCAAAGATGTCGACGTGAACGTCCGGGCGACGGCGGCCAGTGCCTTGGGCGAACTCGGAGATGTCCGAGCGGTGGAAGCGCTGGTCCAGGCGCTGCCAGACGCTCACTGGGAAGTGCGTGTCGAAGTCCTGGAAGCCCTCGGTCGGCTGAAGGACGCCCGCGCGATGGACTCATTGCTCGCGTGCCTGAACGACGCCGACAAGGAAGTGCGCCACCAAGCGGCTGAAGCCTTGGGCGAGTTGGGCAATCCTGGCTGCGTGGGAGCCTTGGTCCTGGCGTTGGTAGATCCCGATCAAGGCATGCGCCAGGCGACCGCGCGAGCGCTGGCCAAGGTGGATCCCTGTTGGGAGCGGACCTCCGCTGGTCAGCAGGCGGCGGCCAGCATCCGCGCTGCGCTCCAGCAGAAAGATCCTGCCATACAATTCGCCGCCGCCGAGGTTCTCCGCCGGATTGAGCAAGCCGCGGGAGCCGCACCAACTCCACCTCCCTCGGTCGAGGAGGGTGGATCGGCCACTGCGCGGACCGCCGTGGCGGCGCTATTGGAACTGTTGGAAGATCGCGATCCGAATGTCCGCCGCGCCGCTGTCGAGTCGCTGGGGCGGATGGGCGACCCGAGCCTTCTGGGTCCGCTGCGCGCTGCGTTGAGCGATGAGGACGCCTTGGTGCGCGAGGCGGTGGCCAAAGCACTGGGCGGGCTGCGGTAGGCCGCGCCGTTCCTTAAGCACCGTGAGCTGACGCGGACAACCACCGTCGCTGTTGTTGGCGCGGAGGCGGGTTCAGAAGGCGGGTTCAGCCTTGACCCTGGCGGAACTTCCTCTCAGTCTTCCGGTCCAGAAGCGGTCGGAACCGCCGCAGAGCGCCCAGCCTGTCATGACAACGTTCTTCCAGAGCCGCCGCAAGGTTCTGTTTATCGACGACGACCCGCGGTTCCTGGAGACCATGACACGGGTGATGGGCGTGTTGAGCCATGACAGTTGGGAAATCTTCGGTGCCGAGACCACCAGCGCGGCCTTCGCCCTCCTCCACGAGCAATCGATCCATCTCGCGGTCATCGACGTCCAGATGCCGGTCACCGACGGCTTGCAGTTTCTGCGCCTGCTCAATCGACGCTATCCGAACCTCCAGAAAGTCGTGCTGACGGGGTTCGGCGCCAGCGAGACCTACCGGGCCACTTGCCTGAGCAGTGGCGCCGAGCTCTTTCTGGAAAAGCCGAAGACCAGCGCCGAGCAGGAAACCCTGTTCACCACGCTCAACGAACTCCTCAAATGGCAGCCTGAGGACGGCTTCCGGGGTGTCTTGCGGCGCGTGGGACTCCAGGACGTCATCCAGATGGAGTGCCTGGGTCGCAACTCCGCGATCCTGGAAGTCAAGGCGGGTCGGCATCAAGGCCGCATCTACATCAAAGACGGGCAGATCGTTCACGCGGCGGTCGGCGACCGCAAAGGGGAGGAGGCCTTCCTGTACCTGCTGGGGCTGCGCCGCGGGGAGTTCGTGATGAAGACCTTCACGGAGCCGCCGGAACAGACGATCGACACCTCTTACGAAATGCTCTTGATGGAAGCCGCCCGTCTCCAAGACGAAGCCATCCAGGATGCCGGTGCACGCACCCTGGCGCTGGCTTCGGGAGAAACCGAGTTCTTCCCTTGGCGGCCGGCAGGCCCACCGAACGATACGCGGCAAGCACCCTTCCCTGGCGCCGAGGCCCCCACGTCGCTCGAGACGCTCGCGGGTCCACCAGCTCCACCCGCGGCGATGGAGCGGCCGGCCGGCACGACCTGGATGCGCCGCACACAGGCCGGCGGTCTGCCGAACCGGGCCAACGCGCCGGCGGCGTGCACCGATCGCACGCGGATCGAGGAGATCTTGATCTGCACCGCCCAAGGGGAAGTGCTCTACGGATGGCACTGCCCAAGCAGTGATCTGTGGGTCAACTTCCTGGAATTCGTGTCCCAGAAAGCTCGTCGGTTGAGCCAGGGCTTCACGTTGGGAAGTTTTGACCAGCTCGAAGCGTCCGGGGCGGACGCGCATCTGATCGCGCTGGTTTCGACCCATCAAGGCATCTTGGTGCGCTCACGAAACGAACCGGAGCCGGCAAACCGCGAGACAAGGCCCCAGCCCGAGGTCCGAGACGCTGGGTCTGGACCCGGTGCGACCGCTTGAGTGGCACGACGGCTCAAATGCCCAGATGAGGATGAATGACCGAATCAAGAACTGGCTGGCGCAGGTGCCCACAGTGCGGGGCCTGCTGGCCTGTGGCGTCCGGTTCGCAGACGGGACGGCCCTGAGCCAATCCTATTCGTGCGACTGTCCGATGGTGGCCCTGGAACATGCCTGGCGCTGCGTGGCCGACACCTTCGAGGTGCTCGCCGCCTACCAGCAACCGGCGACACGCCTCCGCTGGCGCTATGAACTGGCGCACTTGCAGTGCGTGCGCCGGAACGACGGCGCCCTCTTGGGTCTGTTCGTCACCAGCCGGCCTGCCGACCTGGATGCGGCGGCCGTCGAACGACTGATGACGGAGTTCGAAGTGCTGTCGGACGACGCCGGTTGAGCGGTCTCGCAGAACGCGACGTGGTGTCCCTCCGATTCACGGCGTAAGACCAGGCCCGCAACTGAGCACCATGCCCGACCTTCCCGACCCCTCTTCAACCTCGGTTTCCACCCTCGAACAAGTCGGCGCCCTCGCCTCGCGACTGGTGCACGACCTCGCCAACCACCTCTGCATCATCAGCGGCAGCGCCACCTTCGCCGAGCTCGTCCTTGATGACCGGGAACGGGTGGCGGGGGCCATCCGGGCCATCATCCAGGCCAGCGAGCTGGCGGGCCAACTCCTCGGGCGGTGCGGCGAACTGCGGCAGAAACTCGCCGAAGGAATGGCGCCCGGAGCGATCGCCGAAATCGCCGAGGTGCTCTCGCGGCGCTACGGATCGGACTCGCCGTGGCGACTCCACCTCGCCCCGGGCCTGAGCGGCCGCGTGCCGATTCCCACCCGTTGGGTGGCCCTGGCCGTGCAGCAGATCCTCGTCGAGACCGGAGCTGACCACGGGGAGATTTGCGTGGAATCGTTCGTCCGCCCCTCGGTCGAGACCCCGTCCCCGGCGCCGCCCGGCCACGAGTTCCTGCTCATCCGGATCCACTACGACGCAGACGCCCCCGTCCCGTTCCAGGCCATCCGGGAAACCTACGGCAACTTCGGTTTCCTGGCCGCCTACGAGTTGATTCGCAATTGCGGCGGCCGCACCGAGTTCACGACCTCCGCTCCACCAAGACGCCAGGAAGCGGTGGTGTATCTGCCGCTGCAACACGAGCCGGCGCCGTCGTAGAAACCTTCCTCCCCCGGACCAGCCACTTGCCATCGCGCGCGTCTTCACGGCGCCTCGGGACGGACGGCACTCCAGGCGGGTGGTCTCTCAGGGCTTCGGTCCAGCCGTTGAGGCGGCGTTGCCCGGACGAATTCCCGCGTCGCCCTTGGGATGCTGACCGTCAGGCGCAAACTCCAGCGCCGCGGAGTTGATGCAGTAACGCAGACCGGTTGGGGCCGGCCCGTCGGGGAACACATGCCCGAGATGCCCGCCACACCTGGAGCACAGCACCTCCGTCCGCTGCATGGATTGACTGCGGTCCTCCTGCGAGGCCACGCGGTTCGTGCCGGTCGGGGAGGTGAAACTGGGCCATCCGCAACCCGAGTTGTATTTCTCGTCGGAGTCGAACAACTCCAGGCCGCAGCCCGCGCAGCGATACCGGCCGGGCTCGTGGAGATCCCAGTAGCGACCGCTGAAGGCCCGTTCCGTTCCTTTCTGACGAAGGACCTGGAACTGCTCAGGACTCAGTTCCTGTTTCCACTCCGCTTCCGTCTTGATGACCTTGTCGTTCATGGTCCACCTGTTTGTCCCGTTGTTCGGCGACCTGGCGGTTGGGGGAGCGACGTGGGGGCGCCCGCACCCCGCAAACCCCAGGGCAAAGGACACGCCGAGGATGACCGCTGCTTGTTTCCGGTTCGATTTACTCATCGCTTCCCAACCTGGCCCAACGTAGCTCGACCTCGCCCAGACGCAACCCGTCTTCCTTAAACATCCATTTGGCTTTTGGTTCCCCACTTGGTAACTTCGCAGACGATGGCGTCCCAACGAAACCACACCGTATCACCCCGGAAATCCCCATGATCTCACTGCATCCTTCAGTCACTCAATTTCTGGCAAAACAACCGCTGCCGATGTGGATCGGCGGCCAGGAGTCCGCGTCCGCCAGCGGCCGAACGTTCGACGTCCGCGATCCCGGCGACGGCAAGGTGATCGCCCGCGTGGCAGCCGGTGACGCTCCGGACATCGACCGCGCGGTGCAGGCGGCACAACGGGCCCTTCAAGACTCAGGCTGGGCCCGGCTGCCGGCGAACGACCGCGCCGTGTTGCTCCACCGGTTGGCCGACCTCGTGGACCGGGACCGGGAGGTCCTGGCCCAGATTGAGGCCCTTGACGTGGGCAAACCGCTGGCCGCCGCCACCACGGGCGACATCCCGAACGTGGCCCAGACACTGCGCTACTTCGCCGACCTGTCCGTGCACGTGCGCCGCCGCGAACCGATCGCGGTAGCCCACTACGAGGCGCGGTCGGTACGCGTGCCTTACGGTGTTTGTGCCTTCATCTTTCCGTGGAATTTTCCGCTCCTGTTGGTGGGTTGGGGCATCGCCCCCGCCCTGGCCGCCGGCAACACCGTGGTGATCAAGCCGGCGGAGGACACGCCCCTCTCGACGCTCTATTTCGCCCGGTTGGTGAAGGAAGTGGGCATCCCGGACGGCGTCGTCAATGTCGTGACCGGGCTCGGTGAAACCGCCGGGGCCGCCCTGGCCCGGCATCCCGGCATCAAGCGGATGTCGTTCACCGGCTCACCGGAAGTGGGCCGGTCGGTTGGGGAGCACTGCGGCCGGAACCTGGTGCCGGTGAAGCTCGAGTTGGGCGGAAAAGGAGCAGCCGTGGTGTTCGATGACGTGGATGTGGACGCGACCGCCGCGGCGCTGGCCGGGGCCGTCACTTTCAATACCGGTCAGGTCTGCTGCACGGCTACGCGGTGGCTGGTGCATCGCAAGGTCCTGGATCGTCTCACCGCCAAGGCCTCCGAAGCGCTCCAGGCGACGGTGATCGGGCACGAGTTGGATCCCGACACCCAGATGGGGCCTGTGGTCAGCGAAAAGCAGCGCCGGCGCGTGCTCGGTTACCTGGAACGAGGCGAGAAGGAGGGCGCCAGCGTCCTGCTTCGGGGCGGCCCGGCTACCGTGCCCGGCCACGACGCCGGTTACTACGTCAAACCGGCGCTCCTGACGGGCTCACCCGACAACGTCTGTTGCCGGGAGGAAATCTTCGGGCCGGTGGCCTACGTGCTGCCGTTCGAGGATGAGGCCGAGGCGATCCAGCTCGTCAACCGGTCCACCTACGGGCTCGCCAACAGCGTGTGGACAAGGGACCTGGACCGGGCGAACCGCGTGGCCGAGGCGTTGGTGGCCGGCAACAGTTGGATCAACGGGCACAACCTCTTCCCGCATGGCGTTCCCTATGGGGGGTGCAACCTCAGCGGCCTGGGCGGCGGCGTGCTCAGCCCGGAAACCTACCTCGATTACCTCCGCGCCCAGTCCGTCGTCCGGCCGCTTTGAGCGCAGGGCTCAGACTATAACATTGGCCGGATAGGCTCGGGGCTTTGCGATTCCGCCACATGTGGATTCCGTTGACTCCCGGCGGAGTCGCTGGTGCAGACTCGTGTGCTAGTCTGACCCTGTGTTAAGGACCGACTGCCCAGTGGAGCGGTGGTTTGCCGCAGCTGACTTGGGCCTTGTCTAGCCGAAAGTAACATGAACTCTGTGCGTGTGGACTAGGTGGTTGTTGACCAGATCGATCTGATGTTGGCAGTTACGGAGGGCGAATAGTGGGCGCTTGACGTAATGCCATTGCTCGTTGGGCAGCGCGGGAGGGATACCGAGTTCTTCCATGGCAAAGGCGACGAAGCAGAACTTCACCATTTCCGTGTTCACCTCTTGGAACGAGGAGATTGCCTGGAAGGGTGACATTAGCTTGGCGGCCCAGATGTTGGCAAAGTCCTCATGCAGCAATCCTCCGCGTTTCATGATTTCCAACGTGCGCTCCTGAACCTGCTTCTGCTCGGCGTCTGAGAGTTGATCATAGGTGTACTTCGCAAGGAACGCATTCTGAACGGCGCTGTGTTTCACTGAGCCTCGAAACAGGCGCCCAATGACGTAAACACCTGCCCCCGCAATTATGACCACCCACCACCAGTCCATATCTCACCTGCGGTTTTCTCGTTCCCCCGACACTGGGCCACGCCGGGCTGAGAACTCAGGACAGCCCGTGACTTCACGGCAGACTGAAGGCGCCAACCGGCGTTGGCTGCAGCGATCTTGGGGCTTGTTGCCTGCATTCTATGTCGACGACGGATTGATGCTCGGCCGTGGACGTCCGAGTGCGTCGAACAAAAGCTGCATGTAAGCCTCGATCATCGCGACCGACATATTACGAATGGACTGTAGGGTAACGGTGGGCTGGGAAATAGTAAAATGAGCAAGCTGCTTGTTGCTCCACTTGTGGACCTGGATGAGAATCGGCTCAAGTGGAACAGAAATCACTGTTGAAGCCGCCCCTATGAATTGTGCGGCGGTGGCTTGAGCAAGGCCGAAATCCTCAATCCCCAAGTCATCGGGGCGCCGGCGTCTGATCGGTGTCAGGCGGTTCGCGTTGTGGTCACAGGTCAGTCCGAAGAATTCCAAGGAGCGCCGGCAATCGAGGACAGCCATATTGATCACGGGCGTCGCGAAGAAACCGCAATTCGTACCGGGAATATCGGCTGGCGGCCCTTGACCTCGCAAATGCACTGTGGCTGTCGGTGGTGGCAGGTTTGAAGCTTTGTAGGTCATGAGCAGATCTACCAACCGCCAAGCCATGCTGAAATTGTCCAGCGTCACTTGAACGATGGATTCAAGGCAATCCTCCTGTTGTGCTGGACTCAAGAGATGTGGCATATCGGCGACGAGGCCCGAGGTCAGCTCACCGATACCCGCTCATCCGTGACTTCCGGATTCCCCGGCAGCGTCGCCGGGCGCGCATCCTGTGGAGCAGTTGGCTCCGCCATCCCTATCCGCCGTGATTGCCGCCCGAGTGCTCGTACGAGCCGGTAGCGGGCGCACACATAAACGAGGGGACACGTTCCGAACGCCGTGATGGCCGGGAGTAAAATCCACACGCGCCCGACCACTTCGGGGCCGCCAAGGCTGCGGCATAGCGCTACGACTCCCCAGACTGCGCAAGCTAGGAGGATGAAGGTCAAGGTCGCGGAAGCCGCAAGCGGCATTCCAACGATGCGATCGGCTGGGGTGAATTGGAACTTCGAGTTCATGTCGCACGAACGGTCCCTGCCTAAAGACAGCCCTTCGGAAAGGCGAGCGGCGCTGGTATGGCTGGGTCACCAGCCGGTACCACGAGTTTTTCTTCTGACCCGACGAGGAGGGAAGCTATGGCGGACATGGAACTGAGTCAAAGTGGAAACGTGCGCTGGAGAACGCAGAACACACCTTGGCCGCCGTCGCGGTTGTAGTTCCAGCGTGTCACAGGCGTGTCCAGTGTCACAGGCGTGTCACAGAGACATGTGGTTGGCCCCGAAGAAGTCGCAGCCTAATGCCGGCGGATTTCAGGGCTTTGCCGCGCCTTCTTGGCCTGTTTCCACGCCCTAAGGCGTCGGCAGTTCCCGCAGTGTGCGGAGCCCGGGTGCTGCCTCGGCAATCTGGGTCTCCCGCCGTGGTGGGATCCGGTGCGAGCAGCCCTGAAACACGCCCAAAGACGACGGCTAAGGCCCAATTCCAGCGCGAAATTGCTACAAACCTCCTGCCTTCCAAGGCTTGTCTCTGTGACACGAGACTTGACGAGACTTGAAGGGACTTCCGCTCCAGGCAGGCCGGTTCAGCGCACAGGGGCTTTTCGGTGGAGTGTTCCTGGGGTTGACCTCCGGCGTTTCATCTGCGTTCATCTGCGTTCATCTGTGGTTTCGATGCGATTGATGTGGCGGCGGCGGTCATGCCGCGGCGCGCGGGCCGGGGCAATCCGCTCACTAGGGCCATGCACTTCAATCCCCTTGGAACAACGGACGCGGTGAAGCGCGAACTCCCACCGCACTGGCATGGCCATCTTCGTTGGAGTTCAACCTTCAGGTTGTCTGGGTTCACGGTGGTGGGAATCAACTACATGGCCGCACTGCTGAAGATGAACACTCCGCTGCTTCGACAGTTCGTTCTGTTGGCCCTGCTCGGGTTAAGTCCTTTCCAGGCGTGCGCGGCTGAATCGCCACCCCCGCGCCGACTGCCCAAGATTCAAATCGCCCGCGACGGGCGCACGTTCGAGACGGCCGACGGCCGGCCCTTCGTGCCGTTTGGCGTGAACTACTTCCGCCCCGGCACCGGCTGGGCGCCCCAGGTGTGGAAGCAGTTCGACGCCGAGGCGTCGCGCCAGGACTTCGCCCGGATGAAGCAGTTAGGCGTGAACTGCGTGCGTGTCTTTCTCACCTTCGGTTCGTTTTGCCCGGAAGCTGGAAAGCTCTCGCCCGACGGCCTCGCGAAGTTCGACCAGTTCCTCGAGATCGCGGAGCAGGCGGGTATCTACGTGCATCCGACCGGACCCGATCATTGGGAGGGGCTGCCGGAATGGGCACGCGGCGACCGCATCGCTGACGAGAAGTTCCTCCAAGCTCTGGAAGAGTTCTGGCGCCTGTTCGCCGCCCGCTACCGGGGTCGGCCGGTCCTCTTCGCCTACGATCTGCTGAACGAACCGGAAGTGCGCTGGGACACGCCCGTCATGCGCGAGCAGTGGAACCGCTGGCTGACACGGCGCTACGCCACGCCCCGAGAAATGGCGGCGGCGTGGAAGGTGGCGGCGGATTCGCTCAAGGCCGGCGACGTTCCCGCGCCC
>Ga0315288_10012124_pt1 | contig 10847 bp, 9 predicted proteins | sample YL17G11_20_MG_FD_203454 | JGI IMG/M metagenome (GOLD analysis project Ga0315288, IMG submission 203454) | Sediment microbial communities from Yellowstone Lake, YNP, Wyoming, USA - YL17G11_20 | ecosystem: Environmental > Aquatic > Freshwater > Lake > Sediment | place: USA: Wyoming | collected...
GTACAGAGGACAATGCTGGCAACCTGGGCACCATCAACTCGTGCGAATTCAAGCGAGACAGCTCCAGCCCGATGCTGACCGTGATCGAGCCATTGGACGGGGCGATGATCACTACCGACACCATGACTATCAGGTGGTCAGGCTCAGACAGCATCAGCGGAATAGCTTACTACGAGTACGGCATCGGTGGTCCTCCGTTCTATAATTGCAGCAAGAACAACTCCGTCGTGCTGTCTGGCCTCACAAATTCACAATATTACATCGTGGTCCGAGCCCATGACAACGCCGGGAACATCAAAGAGGTTCAGGTCCTGGTTACTATCAGGCCAGAATCAGGCGGGGGAGGAATTGGAACAGGCGGGCTACTATCGAATCCCCTGTTCATCGGCTCGATCGCAGCTTCGGCTGTCGCCGCAGCTCTTGCGTGCTCGTGGATTCTGCTGAGGAAGAGAAAGAGATCGCGCGGTGGGAATAGCCCACCTTGAAAGTGTGGATTTAGCAGAGTGTAACAGAATGCCCTGAGCCATTGCTCGATTCGATGCCTTTGAAAGCGCTGGACCATTGACGGACTGGGTCCAGCAAAATCCGAGGAACTCTCAACTCGTTGCTAGTCAATGAGATGGGCCTTCCGGCCACAACCAGAACGATGGAAAGGTCCATGAGAAAGAAGAGACCATTCACAACTGCTGAACCATGGCGAGGTCGAGTCGCGTCCTGCATTTGATGTCTGTTCTTGCCTGCCTGACGATGCTCTCGCCCTCGGCGGCAGCATGGAGCAACGGTGGGTTCTCGGCTGACCAGAACAATCCAGATTATGGGACACATGACTGGATCGCTGACATGGCATTGGGCCTTCAGACCAGGAATGTGACATTCCTGACGAGCACATATCACGCTCACTTCCTCCTGGGAACGGAGGCGCCGGACAACCCTGCCTTCATTGGAGACACTACGAATCATCATATCTACTATTATTCGACACACGAGCTCCAGGACGACATATGCGCTGTAAGAGCCTCCGAGATCTACGAACTCGCGCTTGGATACCTCGTCGCGGGTGAATACAATGACGCGGCCTTCGACATCGGGGTCCTGGCTCACTATGTCGCAGACCCCGGGGTTTTCGGGCATACGATGGGAGCGTACACTGACTGGGGAGCGGACACGCATCACTCGGACTACGAGAACGAGATTGAGTCGATGACCGGCACACTTTCCCGGCCCTCTGGAATCGCTCTGGGGGACTTGGACGCGTACAACGCGACTCTGCAGTTGGGCAGGACCATCACCTTCGGAGACGAAGACGTCCAGCCGAATGTCTGGATGGATGATAACTACGCCTGGTCAAATGAGACATTCGTTGCAAGCGCAATGGCATCTCTCCATGCCTCGGTCGCCGCTGTCGCCGCCGTGATGAACCACCTGTTGGTCGAGGCAAACCAAACCGAATCCCCACCTTTGCCGGAGGTGCCTCAGCCTCCTTCCTCCTTTGCCGCAACACTCAATGGCTCGAGTATAGTCCTCACATGGACGCCTCCATCAGATGATGGAGGTGTCGCAATCGTCAGCTATGTGCTGTACAGGGGATCTGATCCAGAAAACCCATCGTATCTCGCGAGTGTATCTGGAAACACCTTCAGTTGGATTGACCGATCTGCAGAGAGGGGAAAGACATACTATTACTGGATAGTCGCGATGAACTCCGTAGGAGGTAGTGACATGATACGGTTGGCATCGGCAACGATCCCAAGAAATTCGGATTCGCTCGCGCTCTCGATTATGATCTCTACGATATCCATTGCTCTGACGGCAACTGGAGGGGCGTTGCTGTGGCGAAGAAAAAGGCGGGGCCGCTCTCGACCTTGAACTGCCGAAAGTAGCCCGGCATGGAACGAAATGATGCACAAAGTCCAACTCGTTGTGACGGCACCCAAACCAACAGTAGTCTGGGCGTTCAGGATCACAACTGGCTCTGTAGGAAATGAGACATCGCCGAGGCTCCCGGGACTAGACAGGATGAGCGGATTACCTATTCCAGTTCCAGCTCAGGTTTCCAGATTAAGGAAGACATTGTCCCTCCTTCGACTAGTTTCACATAGGCTGCGCCGAACTCCGCCAACCTGCCTCCATGGAACCATTCCGATTCGTACTTATCGCACGCGGCCATGCTATCATACTCCCACATTTCGATGAACGACATGAATGTGCCACCATAGATTTGCGTATAAAGCCGCCACGACTTGATCTCTTTGAATTCCTTTCTGTTCTTCGCTATGTACTCTTTCTGTTTCTTCATCGCCGCGAGGAACTCTTCCCTCTTCTCGGTCCTGACGAAATACGTGCTCGCCCAATAGACGGTCATCATCTTCACCTCCTCCTCGAATCACCCTCGAGGCCGCGTCGGGAATCGTCCTTTGGAGTACCAGGGACTTTCCTCGTCAATCATCGTCAACTGCCGCAATAGGACATTGTACAAAACCATGCCAGTTAGGTCTTGCTGACAACGAAAGACTTTGATAGGTTCTAGCCTGCCAATAGCCATGCCAATCGGTGAGGCAAATAGGGGACCTGAATGGCGCGCGACCCTTGAATCATACCTTAGGCGGGAACTGCTGCATAGGCACTTGGGTTTCCACCTGCCTGAATTGCGGGGGCCTTCCCTCGATCAAGGCGAGGCCAAAGGCCAATATGGCCACACCGACTCCCGCTATCATCATCCCCAGGTTGAAAACGAACCCGAACAAATCCGTCTGCTTGCCTGCGGCGACATATTCCTCGGCAGTGCCATATGCCGCCTTGTCCCAGAAGTCGCTGCTGGTCGCAAGGTACATCGCCTCCCCCATGGCCATGACGACGATCCCGACAAGCACAATCACCCCTGCGGTCATGAGTATCTTGTTCAAATCATCATCCCCTTCGACCTGAGGGTTGTCCCGGCTTAACTCCTTGTCGTCTCTGAATGCCTACGAGTGGGCCAGAAGGCATGTGAGTTGCCTTTGGAGAAGCTTATGATTTGGGCAAATGCGACTATCATCAGGAAATGAAAAGATGAAAGGGGTTTTCGACCAGCCGTAATCCATGGCTCACAGCTTCAATACGTTCCTCGCCTTCTGCTCATCGCTCACAGCGAGGGCGACATGCACATGCTTTCCCTCCTTGTCCAGCATGTACGCTGCGTCTATGTTCACGCCCTCGTCCGCCAGCACCCTCGAGATCCGAGCGAGCTCACCGGGCTTGTCCTCGAGCTTCGCCACGAGCAGGTTCCTCTCAGAGAACTCCATACCCGCCCGCCTTATCGCCTCCCGGCTCTTGTCGGGGTGGTCGGTGACTAGGCGAACTATCTCCGCCTTCGGCTCCGTCGAGACAGTGCGTATGTTCACGCTGTCCTTGTGCAGAGCCTCTGTGAGCCGAGCGAGCTCCCCAGGTCTGTTGGGAAGCTTGACGCTGAACTCAGTTTCCATATACCATTCCTCCTCAACTAGACCAAGAACTCATGGCAACTCTGTCGTCTTAGGAGGGAGAAGCCAATCCATCTTGTTCCAGTGCACTATAATCATGTAATGTCATCGTATTTCAAACTGCCCCGTGTGCTACGGCTCCAACGTCCAAATGTGGCGTATACTTCAGTTCAAATCCGGGCCCTCGCACATTTTAATTTCGATTGATGGATTAATATTTAGGCCACAAATTGCGCGTGTGAACCATGTGCGTTTCTAGGGGTGTGGCTATCAATCCTCGACCAGGAGGAATGAGCCTACCAGAGCGCCGGCGGACTGTAGAGCCTGTGTCCAGAAGATCTTGTTCTCCAAATCTCCGGGGTGGAAGAGGCTGTCGTATTTGAGACGATCATCACCGGGAAGCACTCTCTCAGCACATCGCACAGCGAACTCGCGAAGCTGACGGGCATTGGACAGGCGGGGATTAAGGGCGACATAGTACAAGCCGAGCTTCTCCACTTCACGGACCTCACGCCCCATCTGCCTGCCAGCTTGTCGGAACTGGCTAAGCACAACCAACATTCGATCTCCTACGCCCATTGACGGGATTGAGTATTCATTCTCATTTGGAACTCGACTAAGCATGTCCAAACCCTTAGGCCTGGAGGCGATGGCCTTCTTCATTTCCTCAAGGCTTGAACCTGAGCTCCCCGCCAGTACAAAGACAAATCGCGCACCCTCGGTGGCAGAAGCGTCCAGGAACGGCAAGAGTGCCTCATATGGCCAGGGCTCGTCTGGCTTGGCGTCCACTTCGTCTATGAGGCAGAGCCAGGGCCCAGGAATGTTGCGAAGCTCCGCAAGCCCCGAGCGAAATCCCGCTTCGTCGAGCTTCGCCAAGTTGAGCTCTCGGTATCGTATGGTCTCTCCTAGCAGAGAGGCTACCTCCTGCACGAAGTAGGTCTTGCCGCTTCCCGGGGGAGCCCAAATAATGTAGTTCTCCCTTTTCGGAGACGGGCTGCGACACGCAGCCACAATCTTCTGCCGAGCGTCCTTGAGGTCGCTGCGGACGGCCTCACCGTACCGCACATAGTTACCGACAATGCAATAGTGAGACAGGGTCACGACGTTCAGGCCAGCTAGCAATGAGCGAGCCTCAGCTGCCACACGGGGGTCCGCGGGGACGACCTTCTCCTGTGGTGCCTTCTCCTCGATTCCGACCGTCACTCTCATCGGTTCAGGTTCATGGGACTTGTAGCCGCCGCTCTCATCAAGGTAGAGGATCCGTGGCTTGAGGGCGAAATGGCCACGCTGGACAGATTTCAGGGCGAGTCTTATCTCTTCCGTCTTCAGCGGATCGAGGCGTTTTCCCCTCAGATTCAGGAAGCTATCCTCCATCCGATAGCCTTCCGGTTCCTGTAGCAATGTGAAGCCTCTCGGGACAGGATCCTGCAGCTTGATGAGCTTAGCAGGCCCTCTCCCGGCATTGATTAGCTCGATGTCGAGTTCTAGATCCTCGTCCAGCTTCAGTTCCTTCTTCGAAGCGATGAGATTGGCTTGGACGTCAGCGTGTTCGAATCGCTCTAGGCCGACAGGCTGTTCGTATGTGGGTGTGGGGCTCGCAAAGGAAGTCGTCGACGATACGACGAGAGGAGCGCGGAAGAGCTCGGTGATGGATATGGCAAGCTCCCGCTCACGCTTAACGCTCTCTCGGAGTCTCAGCACCTGGTCCTTCTTCCCGGGTTGCTCGGCCTGCTCAAAGCTAGCCGCGGAGGCTTCGAGAATCCTCTCTACTGCGAGATATGCTTTCGCCTTCTTCTCATGATTCTCTTCCTGACTCGCCCGATCCATCGCGGCATAGGCGTCGAACAGCAATTTGCTCGCCCTGGAATACTCCGAGGCGCTCTCCACGCCTGCTCGAGCATAGTGGCTCGCTGCGCTGTCGAGATGCTTGATAGCGAGTGCATGAAGGGCCGGATCCCGAGCATCCGCGAAAAGAGTTCCCGCTTCGAGGGCTTTGCAGAACCGGCTGTGACCAAGTGCGAGCGCCTTCGCCTTCTCTCCGGGACTGAGATCCTTCGCGTGTTCGAAGAGCACCGAGGCCTCAGCGTACGCCTCAGCAGATCCGTCCGCTTCAGCTCTTGCCATCTCCTGCCATGCCTTCGAGAGCTTGATGATGAGCAGCAGCTCCTTTCGGTCCTGCTCAGATTCCAACTGATCGTGTATCTTCTGGAACATCTCCGCTGTTTGGCTATACTTGACGGAGCTGGCGTGATTGTCCCCCTGCCTTCCGAGGATCTTGGCAGTCTCGAGGGTGACCCTTGCCCGGCAGTATCGTCTCCTGTTCTCCGCGGCCTTGATCAATCGATCTACCATGTCCTTTTCACCGGATTCGATGATGGTTGGTCGCTCTGTCTCGAGAGATTTCGTAGCTTCATCGAACAGTCTTATGGAATTTTCGAAGGCTTTCACAGCCTCCGCAGGATGCTCCTTCCTGCTCAGATCCTCTCCTCTCTCGATCTCGGCCCATGCCGCGTAGTTGCTCGAGAGATAGGCCCATTTGTCAGTTGACCTATGTAAGGAGGCCGCTTTCTCATAGTGTTTCATTGCGGCCTCCGAGTCGAGCCTCGCGTGGCTGTACTTGGCGCGTTCGATCTCCGCCCACGCGCTCATGTAGACGATGAAATCCTTGTAGAACCCCTTCAAGCTGGGAGTCTTCTCTGTGGCCTTCCGGTAATTGTCAGAGGCCATGTCGAATTTCTCTGAGGACTTCTGATACTCCTGGAGGAAATCGTATGTCTTTGCGGCTTCCCAGTTATTTTCCGCTGCTCGCGCCCATAAGTCCGCTTTGAGAGCTAGCTCGACCGAGCGCTCGAATGTCTCCGCAGCTTCCTTCTGGACCTTAGTGTCATTTGTCAGTTGGCTAAGAAGGCGGAGCCTGCGCCCATAATCGAGGTAGCCGTCGGAGCCCATCGATATGATGCTAAGGTCACTCCCTCCCCAGCGTGTCATGCCCTTCGTGAAGATCTCGAAGGCTCTTGCGTCATACTGAACTGCCTCTCTTAGTAGCCTTGTCTTGGTCTCACGGTCATCTGTGGCTTTGGCGATTTCAAAGAGTAGGTCGGCTAATAGATCGATAGAGAATGACAGATTAATGAAATGGTAAGGATCATACCTCTCCTCGAGTGCGAGCTGCCTCTTTCCGGCGTCAAGAGCCTGCTGGAGCATCTTCCTTCTGACTTCGCCTTTGTGCTCTGTCTTTGCCAGCTCCGTCAAAGTCCTGGCCAAGATGAACAAGGCCGATTGCTCAAGGGCGGGGTATTCCGTCGCCCTCGCCAGTCGTACGTGTTCTGGCGACTGGGCAAGTGCACTCTCCAACAGCTCACGCTTCTTCTTTACATCTATCTCGGTCAAAGCCAGGCTGCTAATATGTCCCATGCTCGGAAACCCCGCCCAGTAGGTAGTCCAGTTCGGGCTCTGAAAGGAGACTACAACAAACTCGTCTCTTGCTCCAAGCGCGTGCTTCAGGGCCTCGTTCGAGGCGGACTCTCTCTTCTCAGGGTCCTCTATTCCGTATACGTTCCAGCCGACAGCATAGGCGATTATTTCCAGCAGGCATCCCATCAAAAGCTTGTCTCTTGTCCTTCTTGAATGCGGAAGAGCCTCCATATACACAGGGAGCTCTTTTGCCGGTTCGTAGCTGAGATCTACTGACATTCCCGCCAATGCGTTGCACCATCCCAGTTCCGCGAAGGCGACGTTTTCGCTCATCTCCTTGGCTCTGCACCAATAGTCATAAGACTTCTGATAATGCAGGTCTACTTCCTCCATATCCACTAGCCAGCTACCAGCAGCCCTCTCAAGAATTCCAATTCTCACTAGAGCCATCGTCAATTCCTCCGGCTCTCCGGAACCATCAAGGAAATTGATCGTCTGCTCTCCATGGCCAAGCGCTTCCATGACCGGCTTCTTCCTGCCCTCGAAATCTGGAGCATAGTTGAACAGCATCGCGGCGCAGAACCAGAGGTGGTTGAAGGTCCTCGCATACTCCAGCGCTGAATTCGAGGACTTGAGCTTCTTGAGCGCTTCGATTGTCTGCCCCCAGGCGGTCCTAATCAGACTCCTCTTCTCGCTCGCTTTGTCCTTCTGCCAGTACTCAAGGTAGGACATCATGGCGTCACTGCGGAAGATCCTGGCTTCTGACTCAATGCCCTCGATCTTCTCATATGATTTCTTGGCTTCCTTGTAGGACCAAATGGCCTTCTTGACTCCCTCTATGAACTCCACATTAGTCTTTGATTGGAACGCGGCCTTGTGCAGTGAATAGGCCTTTCGTTCTAGTGTGTCAGCGATTAGGAACGGGTCTTGTCCGGAGGATGTTCGAAGTGCATCATCGTAGGTCTTCACAGCTCCTGACCAATCGTATTGCATCTCCTGATTCTTTGCTCGGTTCAGAAGTGGCTCCAATTTGATTTGCTTTTCCGCCATTTCACCAGACAAAGGGCGAATCAGCTCTCCTCCCCTATTGCCTTTTCCTATGGGGAGGCTTACGCGAACTCAGATAGCCTAGTCTTCCTGAATAGGAGGACAATTACGCCGAGATGGTATCCGTGGAGGAATTGGACGAGATCTCTGCCGCTAAGAGAATGGAGCTCGAGATCCGCACATTCTTTGCCGGTAGATATTGCTGGGAGCATTAGTCACCGGTAGATTCCGGGCCAATATTCGGGCGTCAATTCGTCCCTTTGCCTTGCGAATATTATTGGTGAGGGGTTTAATTGCCAGTAGATTCCAGACGAATATCCGGGTTCGAGCTCAGGGACTCCTGCGAGAACAGATCTTGAGTTTGCCGCCCTTGATTGGGCTCGGCTACATTGCGCAGGACTAGTTCTCCTCGGAAAAGACCTTAGGGAAGAAAGAACGATTTGGGAATGGGTGGTCCATTGAGGAAGGACAAAACAACATCCTCTGTGATTTGGTCTGATCCGGCCAAGCACAAGAGTGGCTTCGTGAAATCCAATGGCATAAGGCTCAACTACTTGGACTGGGGCGGTAGCGGCCCGACGCTGATTCTCATTCACGGCTACACTGACAATCCGCACGCTTTCGACGACCTCGCACCAGCCTTCATTGACCGTTTTCGGGTGATTGCCTACGCTCGGCGGGGTCATGGACTGTCTGATGTGGCGGAGCCCTATGACACCGCCACTTTAACTGAAGACCTTCGAGGCCTGATGGAGGCCTTGGGGATAGCAAAGGCTCACCTCGCAGGGTGGTCAATGGGTGGAAACGAAATCACCGCAATGGCGGGGAAGCACCCGGAGATGGTCGGCCGAATCGTATATCTCGACGGAGCATACGACTGGTCAGACCCGGCCTTTGTGACGGCGTGGAAATCTATGCCGCCTCAGATCACGACCCCGGCCAGTGCTATGGCGTCACTTGACGCTCTCACGGAGTTTCAGAAGAGAATATGGTTCCCGAGCGTTACCGACACCAGCCGACTCGAGGCTAACCTCCGGGAGTCTGCAGTGATCCAACCAGATGGAAGATTGGTATGGAGGATGAGCGACAGCCTCATGCAGTCCATTGAGAAGGTCCTCCTCAGCGATGGGCGGGATTACACCAAAGTCCGCTCACCAGCACTGGCAATCTACGCAGAGTCATTCATCAACGTCAGCGACGGCGACCCAGCCTGGCTTGCTCCGAACATCGCTTGGGAGCAGAAGTACATGGTCCCATTCAGGGCCTCATCGATCGAAAGAGTGAAGCGAGAAATGCCTAGTGTGGAAATCTTGAGGGTGCTAGGGACTCATGGTGACTTCGTTTATGCTTCTCGAAGAGAGGTGGTCCGCGCCATGAGACGCTTCCTCGGGACTTCATCCAAAAGGGGGATACCGGCCTAGGCCTCCTTTCGGAAAAGACCATAGGGGAGGACGAGCGATGCCGGTCTTGGAGGAGATGATTTGAGATGATTGTGGAACCGTCTGAGGGATACGTCAAAGTCTTGGGCTTCAAGCTCTACTACCGCTCGTTCGGAAGATCTGAAAACGGGACTGTGCTGGCCTTGGCCGGAGGTCCATTCGGCGTCCACAACATGCTACTCCCGATGGCAGACCTCGTTCAGTTCGGCTACCGTGTCGTCATGTACGACTATCTCGGGTGCGGAAGATCAGACCGACCAAAGGATGCCAAGTACTACACGCAGAATCGAGCGGTGGAAGAGGTGGAGGGTGTTCGGAGAGCCCTGAGGCTCGGAAAGGTCCACCTTGTAGGACTCAGCTACGGGGGAGAGTTGTCGCTTGAAATGGCGCTGAGATTCCCGAAGAACCTGAGAAGCCTCGTGATCTCCAGTGGGTCTGCGAGCTACGCGATGAATCAATCGGAATGGAACCCACATCTTCCGAGGGGGGTTCGAAAGACGATCACGAAGTATGCAGACAAGGGCGATTTCAAGAACCCGAAGTACCTCGCGGCACACGAAGTCTTGTATCGAACGCAGGTCTGTCGACTGCGGATCTGGCCCTATGACTTGTGGTACGCGATGGAGCGCGGTTCAGACGACAATCTCGGAAACGATCTTCCCGACCGACGTGAAGGATGGGACATAACTGAGCGACTTCCAGAGATCAGACTTCCATGCCTCATCACCGCGGGAAAGTACGACTTGGTCTCGCCCAAGTGCGCCCAGGCAATCCACCGCGGCGTCCGCGGGTCGAAGCTTGTCATGTTCAAGAACACTTCCCATACGCCGATGTGGGAGGACCGCGTACGGTTCATGGAGGTCGTGCGAGACTTCCTGGACGGCGTGACCGCTCGCTCTTGAGTTATCTACGACCGCAAGAAGGTCCTTCAATTGACAGGACCATGACTGATCTTTGTTGGTCCAGGCAGTATATCCCACACTTTTGTCTTTATGTCATAGGCGGAACAAAGGTCGCATGTCCTTAACCCTGAAATGATCTCTCCGTTCACGTACGCCTTTGCTGAGGCTTTGTCTCTAAACAGGTAGATTCCACCCGCCGACTTCTCAGCCTCATTCATAAGCCAGATCTTCCACAGAAGTCCCTTGATTTCGCCATTAGGAGCGAAGATCGGGGCATGCTCTGTCCAGTGTTTCACAAGCTTGTTTCTTGACGTCCTGAATTTGAGATTCAGTTGCACAATGGTCTTCATTTTGCTCTTCTCCTCCTCGAACCACGCGAGGTAGGGGCGGAATCGAGCTATCTCGTACTTGGGGTTTGCCCCCTTGTGATGCTCCCTGCTTTCGTGCAGTGCCCGCCTCGGGCTCTGTAGAAACCCTTGAAAAGCGACATTCTGGAAAGGTAGAAACGTCGGCACAGCATGGCCCCTCCCTGGAGTCAAGCCAGTTCTGCAAGAGTTGTCTTGGCTCCAGGATGGGATGGCCCTGTG
>Ga0315288_10012126_pt1 | contig 10847 bp, 5 predicted proteins | sample YL17G11_20_MG_FD_203454 | JGI IMG/M metagenome (GOLD analysis project Ga0315288, IMG submission 203454) | Sediment microbial communities from Yellowstone Lake, YNP, Wyoming, USA - YL17G11_20 | ecosystem: Environmental > Aquatic > Freshwater > Lake > Sediment | place: USA: Wyoming | collected...
TCACGCCGGAAAATAAAGGGCTTGTGTCTGCGCCGTACGGGGCGGTTCTGGAGCTGCACAATGTGCTGGTCCGGTACAATAAGGCACATGATGCGTATAACCTGCTGGTCACGAGGGATACGGTGATCCCGGCACCCTTATCTGGCAACGATTAAAAAGAGGATTTGCTGAATTTTTTTTCTTCGATCACGCCCGGAACATTCTGAACCGGGGTAATAAGGTGCTACCGCTCTTCCTTTGTCACCGTGCGGACACACCCGCCTGTTCCCTTTCAGTCAGGAATGTTCAGCAACGCCTGTGGCCAGTGTTGCCGGATTCGCACCCTTCCTGTATAACGCCGGAAGGATGAAGAAGGGTGAGCCCTGCCGGGCAATCAGCACGTCCACTGCTCCTGGCCCATGATATAATGGAAGGTGGAGGGGCTGTTGATGTTATTGTACTCGGTCGCGATCCATGAGGCGGTGCGCCCGATGTTCGAGACGCGGACTTCATCGATGTCACGATTCCACCAGTTGGCATTGGAATTCGAGCGCATCCTCCCGATATCGAAGTTCGAACCGCTGTCGGTGATGACCCGGACAAAGGTCTGCGTCTGCTGGACCCCGTCGACGTACAGGTAGTTTGTTCCGGCCCTCCTCACCCCGACGATATGGTGCCAGTTGGTGTCGGTATAGGTAGAATCGCTGCGGGCGTATTGCGTTGCCGTTCCCGGGTTGCCTGTCGCAAAACTAAACCTGTTAGTGCTGTGCCTGAGCAGTGTATAGCCCGCGTACGTGCTGACCATCTTGTTCACGATGCCCCTCATTGTACCGGTACCAGTGACCCTTGCCCATGCCTCAACGGTGATCTCTGCAGTTATTACATCCATCGGTGCGGTGATCTCGTCATTGCTTCCGTCGAAATTCAGCCCCCCGTTGATCATTGCCTCGACCTGGTCGGATAGGGTCATCGCGCCGGCAGATGTACCATGCCGGGCATTGGACGTGCTGTCCAGCATCTGCGGGGCTGCACCGGCCGGGTTTTCCTTTAAGTGCCAGACGCCCCGGTAATTTGTGTCCCAGACACTGGTTGGGAGCTGCTGGTTGATCGATGCGGGATAGCCATAGTACATGTAGATGGTGGTATTGGCTGCGGAGGTAACGGACGGAACATTCACCCAGGCGAGGAGGGCGCCGTTGCCGTTGTTGTACTTTTCGATCTCGTGGGGGAGCTTCGTAACCCCGTCCGAGGAGGTAAACAGGATGTCGAACCCGTCGCTCCGGGCACTGATCTTGAGGTCGTTGTCCGAGGTGAGGTTGATCAGGACCGGGAAGTTGGTCTGGTCCGACGGTACTTTGGCCTTGTCAATCGTGATGTTCTTCCGGTACCCCCAGCTGCAGCTGTACCAGACCGGGTTCGGGGTGACAGTGATGTAATTTATCTTTGTCGTGGAATTTGTGCCGGCGCTCGCGTTGGTCACTGTCTGGCTCACGGTATACCTGCCATGCCTCAGGTACGTGTATGGCGGGCTCTGCGCGGTGGATGTCCCCCCGTCACCAAATACCCATGACCACGAGACCGGCGACCCCAGCGACTGGTCCGTGAACTGTACCGGAAGCGGCCTGCTCCCCGTTGTGGTATCGCTGGTGAACTCTGCGATAAGCGGGCGGTACCCGGCAATATAGTTTGTCTTGGTCTTTGTACTGGTGCCGCTCCCGTTATTGACAGTGAGGCTGACCGTGTAGAATTGGACACTTGTGTAGGTGTGTGACGGGTTCTGGAGCGTGGATGTACCCCCGTCGCCGAAGTCCCACAACCACGTGATCGGCGATCCCGTGGATGTGCCGGTAAACTGGACATCGAACGGGACAAACCCTGCGAGCGGTGTCCCGGTGAAGTCCGGGGAGACAGGGGCACTGGGGGGTCTGGCAGCTCCCCCGGTCGAGAACAGGTCTCCGAAGTATCCCGAGGTGAGGATGGTCCTGCTGGTGCCGGCATAGTAAATGATATCAACCCGCTGTGGCGTCCAGAGGCAGGTGTAGGACGGGCTGTATACAATGGTTTCCCCGTTCCCCCATGACGTCCATGGTGCTCCGGTGCTCTGCTTGATGAAGGTGCCGGTCTGGTCGATGCCATCGACAAGCAGGGCGATATACGTGTTCTCGACCGTGTCACCGCCCCCGTGGATGAGCGTCACGTTGCAGCTCGAATTCGAGATGCTGACGCTCAATGAGGGGATTTTCTGGGGCGGGGGCTGGGACCAGAGGATAACCCCGACAATCGAGACGGCGATGACCACGATGGAGATGAGCAGCACGGCGCCAATAATTTCAGAAACTGCATCATCCTTCCGGGCAGGATCCATCATGTCCACGTCATCAATGGCCGGAATATCCGAGCTGGCTGGAGTATCATATAACCTTCTACCGTTCATCCCACTTCTCACCGTGCCGGACCGTTGGTAATTCATGCAGGAAGAACCCCTGTTGGGAAGTCGGGCAGTTCACTGTATGGATGCCGTTATTCGAGTATGGAGAGGAATTGTATTTAATACTCTCCTGCGATTTCCATGAGGGGCGATGCACTATGGGGGCCCGGATCCGAATCCCACTGCATACCGGCCGGGAAAATGAGAGTGGGATGGTACTCTCCGGCAATCAGCACGTCCACTGCTCCTGGTTCCCGAGATAATGGAAGGTGGCGGGGCTGTTCTGGTTGTTGTACTCGGTCGTGATCCAGGAGGTGGAACGTGCGGAATCTGAGATGCGGACTTCGTCGATGGTACCCAGCATATACGATATGGTCGCCCCATCGACTTCGCGGCCAATGGTCACGATGCTGTTTGTCGTGGCGTAGGTGTGGGCAAACCCGGAGCTGAGCTGTGACCCGTCCACGTACCACCGGCCCGTCGTCCCATCGTTGATCACAGCATGGTGATGCCAGCTGGCCGTCGCTGGAATTATGCCGGTGTCCCAGTCATTCCCACCACCATATCCCCACAGGAAATAATGGGTGTTGCGGACTGATGCCCCAAACTGAGAGTTGGCAACATTCGTCCCCCACACGACCATGCCGTTCCTGTTCGTATTACCCAGATTGGCCCAGAAGGTTATCGTTCGGACTGCATTCCCGGTAATGCCAATAGTATTCGAGGAGTCAAGATAGTCATTTGTTCCCTCAAAATAATCGGCACCTCCAATCTTTCCTGTGGTTGCTTCATTCCCGTCATAATTCCTCGGGTTTGCATTATTGGCGTTAATGGTGGAATCGAATCTTGTCCCGGTGCCGGTCTCGTTGAGGTGCCAGACCGCCTTGTAATTCGTATCCCAGACATTGTTCTTGTTCTGCTGGTCAGTCGAGGAGGGGTAGCCGTAGTACATGTAAATGGTGGTATTGGACGAGGAGGTGACGGATGGTACCTTCACCCATGCGACGAGGGCGCCGGTGCCGCTCCTGTACGATTCGATCTCGTGGGGGAGTTTGGTGCCGTCAGAGGAGGTGAAAAGGATGTCGTACCCGTCAGTCCGTGCACTGGTTTTGAGGTCGTTGTCCGAGGCGAGGTTGATGAGCACCGGGAAGTCCGTCTGGGCTCCGCTCACCCTGGACTTATCGATGGTGATGTTCTTCCGGTAGCCCCAGCTGCAGCTGTACCATGGCGGGGTCGGGGTGACGGTGATGTAATTTGTCTTTGTCGTGGAATTTGTCCCGGCGCTGGCATTGGTCACGGTCAGGATCACGGAATACCTGCCATGCCTCAGGTATGTGTATGCCGGGCTCTGCGCGGTGGACGTCCCACCGTCACCAAATACCCATGACCACGATACCGGCGACCCGAGGGACTGATCCGTGAATTGTACCGCAAGCGGCCTGATCCCAGACTGGGTATCGCTGGTAAATTCTGCGATCAGCGGGCGGGAGGCGGTAATGTAGTTGGTCTTTGTCAGAGTACTGGTCCCTGTCCCGTTATTGACAGTGAGGCTGACCGTGTAGGATTGGGCACTCGTGTAAGTGTGGGAGGGGCTCTGGAGCGTGGATGTCCCCCCGTCACCAAATGCCCATGACCATGAGATCGGGGGGCCACTGGAGGTGTCAGTGAACTGTACTGTGAACGGAACGAACCCGGCAGTCGGGGTTCCGCTGAAGTCCGGAACCATCGGGGCACCGGGAACTCGCGCTGCCACGCCGGCAGACACCGGGTTCTCGAAAAATCCTGTGGAAACAGAAGAACTCACTGAGCCGGAACTGTACACAATATCCACCCGCTTTGGCGTTAGTATGCACGGGTAGGAAGGGGTATATTCAAGGGTCTCCCCAATCCCCCACAAACTCCATGGACCCGTGGTTCCCTGCTTGATGAAGTTGTTTGTCAGATCCGTACCATCGACAAGCAGGCGGAGGGTCGAATTCGTCACGGTTTCCCCGCCTGTATGAGACAGGATCACACTGCAGCTTGAATTTGAGATGCTGGCGCTGAATTCCGGTATCTTCTGGGCAGGTGGCTGGGACCAGAGAACAGCTGCGGCAATCGCGACCCCGATGACGACCAGCGATACGAGCAGGATGCTCCCAATCACTTCTGAAACTGCGTCGTCGTGCCGGGCCGGGTACATCATGTTCACTTCATCAATAGCCAGATTATGAGATTCAGCCGCATTATCCAACAGTGCCAATAAGGTTATTCCTTTTTTAAATCACTGATGACGATATTTCAGCTCAATTCATATATCAAATTATTTCGGGGGTTCTTTTTCCGCAATCCCTCAGGCAATCAGCACGTCCACTGCTGCTGGCTCCCGAGGGAATAGAAAGTAGAGGGGCTGTTCTGGTTGTTGTACTCGGTCGCGATCCAGTCGGCGGTTCGCACGGTGTTGGAGATGCGGACTTCGTCGATTATGCTTAGGAGATAGGTGTTCCAAGGGGAGTGTCGACCTATAAGCGTCCCGCCTAATCCAGTTAAAGGTGACAACGGTGCGGTTCCAACGGTTGCATCCGTTGTTGCAGCTGCAGTTCCATCGATATAGATACTGAATTGGGCTGGAGCTATCGCTGTACCTGCAGGGGCGGTCCACACACCAACCAAATGATGCCAGTTATTGTTATTAACAGTGGTGGTCGAATAGCGCCCAATGTATATACTATCACTATCGACTCCGTACCCCACGCCACCAGCGACACCAGGACCGCCTGGATAGGTACCTCCGATGGATAGGGTAAGACTTCTTCCTGCACCAGAACCCCTGTCATGAACAATAACTCTCTGCATGGATGTCGTCGAAGTTTTTATCCAGGCTTCAATGGTGTACGCGGTAACACCATTTTGAACATAATTTGTACTGAGATAATCATCGGATCCATCAAAATCCAAACCGCCATTGACTTTTGCTGTTACTTGGTCAGATGTGGTCATTGTGCCAGCAGATGTTCCATGATACGCATTAGATGTGCTATCCAGCATCTGCGGAGCTGCTCCAGAGGGATCTTCCGTTAGGTGCCAGACCGCGTTGTAATTGGCATCCCAGACCCCGTTCTTGTCCTGCTGGTTCGGTGAACCGGCGTAACCGTAGTACATGATGATAGTGGTATCAGCCGAGGAGGTGACGGTCGGTACCTTCACCCATGCGACAAGCGCACCGCTCGCATACTTCTCAATCTCGTGGGAGAGTTTCGTGGTCCCGTCAGAGGAAGTGAAGAGGATGTCGTAGCCGTCGCTCCGGGCATGGGCGGCGAGGTCCGGGTCCGAACCGAGGCTGATGAGCACCGGGAAGTTGGACTGGGTTCCGCTGACTTGGGAATGTTGGATGGTGATGTTCTTCCGGTAGCTCCAGCTGCAGCTGTACCAGGATGGGCTGGGGGTGGCAGTGATATAATCCGTTTTTATCATGGTGTTGCTGCCACCACTGGCATTGGTCACGGTCAGGCTCACAGGATACCGGCCATGCGTTTGGTACGTATATGACGCGTTCTGTACGTTAGAGATTCCCCCGTCGCCAAAGGACCACGACCACGATACCGGCAATCCGGTGGACGTATCATTGAACTGTACCGCGAGTGGAGCGGTTCCTGATGTGGTATTGCTGGTGAAGTCTGCGACCACGGGTGGAGCCGGGGGTGGGGGTGTCGGGGTAGGCGTCAGACCTAGAGGCTGATATGATCCGAAGAATGCGGTGGCAATAACAGCCGCACGGGTGCCATCATTGGAGACAATATCCACGCGCTGCGGTGTCTGTGGGCACGTGGAAGGGGCATATTCGAGAGTATCGCCGTTTACCCACATTGTCCACGGACTTGTGGCACCTTTCTTCTGGAAATTTGCGGTCTGGTCTGCGCCGTCGACAAAAATCCGGAACGCCTGCCGGTCCAGCACATCGCCGCCATCATGGTAAATACCGATCCTGCAGCTCTGGTTTGAAATGAGAGCAGTGAGCGAGGGGACCTTCAGCGGGGGGGGCTGGGACCAGAGCACAACCCCGACAATCGACACCCCGGCGACGATAACGGCAGTGAGTACAATCGCACCGATCAGCTCTGATACAGCTGCCTGGTGTCCGGTGCCGTCAGATCTACCGGCATGGTGCCGATCGGTTTTTCCTGTATGACCCGGCTTCACACTCAACCTCCCTGCATTGCCGCACTCAGGTTTACCCGGAGTCCCTCAACGTGGATATCATACCAGCTGTTGGAAGCGTCAATTCCTGAGATGTTGAAATACCCAGTTGTTGCCACCGCTGATGCTGTATAATGTGTTGTGGGGATACCGCCCGTGATATTTGCAGCCATATCAAGGGCACTGACCCATGCCGCTGCTGCCCTGCTGTCACTGGAGGTGATACTCAGGTTGATCCATCGGGTGTTGTTGTAAACCCGGGAATACGGGAGGTTCTGGATATCCGTCACCTCTGTCTTGACCTGTGCAGGATTGTTTCCTGCAAGGTTCCCGGTGTTCGTTTGCCGGAAGGGGAGCTCGATGATCCTTACCCCGGTAATTTGGGTGGTGGCATTATAAGAAAACATGATTGTGGGGAGGAGCTTGACGGACGTCCCGTTGTCCTGCTGGAGAAACACCCCACCGTTCTGGTAATAATATTTCTGGGGGATCCAGTAATTGTTTAACACCGTATATTCGAGTGCACCCAGAGTAACTGAATGGGTTACCACTTGCTCCTGATCGAATGAGATGTTGACAATCCCATAGGAAGTGATCCGGCTGGTGGGATCGATTTCCGCGAATGAAATTGTTGTTGGATACTGGATATAATTTTTCAGGCCATAGGCATCGTCAAGCAGATTAACTGAATAATTCGTTGCCGACAGGATGTTCTGATAGACGGGATAACGCTGGAGGATCATAACCCCGCCTTTACTGACATCGATGGTAATATCAGTGCGGTTGTAACGGTATCTATCGGTATAAGTGCAGCCCCCTGCTAAGGAACAGGTTGCTTTTTCGTAATATGTCGTTACCGGGTCGACTGTCACATTTACCAGCCAGTCCTGTCCCCCACCCCGCACCTGCACATAGCGTTTCGTAAGGTCTGTCGAGATGCTGCTGTCGGTGATGTTTACGATCACCTGCAGTGGCGTGGCATTTACAGGTAATGATCCAGGTACATTCGTCTGGTTCGTGACCACAACCGCAGTGCCCAGCATCAATCCCCGTGAATGTACAGTGAGCACTTCCTGTCGTTGGTTAAGCGCCAGCGTCCCGCTTGAAGGCACGGGATTGATGATCGGGACAAACGAAAAGCTCCCCTGCGTTGCCGCTCCCAGAGTGCCGAGGTTGAACGTCGTGCTCATCGCGCTGTTCAGCTGGTTGTTCGTCCAGAGTGCATCGACACCGATCTTGTAGGAAACAAACTGGTCGCGGATCTCGTTCATGTGCAGGATCTCCTCTTCGCGCCCCTGCGCAGGCACGGCATAGATAAGGTAGATTGAGAACGCGGTGATGATCACGACAAGGATCAGGACAAACCCGATCACCTCGGACAGGGCAGTCTGGTGATCGGTGCCTTTGGAGGTACTGCCACCATGCCGGCCGGTCTCTTCCGAATCACACCGGTGCACGCTTACCCGCCCTGCATCGTCGCACTCAGGTTTGCCCGCAGCCCTTCGGCATGAATGTCATACCTTGTGTTGGTGGGATCGCTGCCCGAGATATTGAAATGCCCTGTTGTTCCCGCAACTGATTTGGAATAATACTCCCGGGGAACACCGGCAGTGATATTTGCAGAGGTATCAAGGGCGCTGATCCATGCCGCTGCTGCCCGGCTGTCACTGGATGCGATACTCAAATTGATCCACATGGTGTTGTTGTAGGTCTGGGAATACGAGAGGTTCTGGATGTTTGTCACCTGCGTTCTGACCTGCACCGGGCTGTTGCCACCGATGTTACCTGCGTTTGTCTGCTGGAACGGGAGCTCAACGATTTTTACACCAATGATCCGGGTGGTGGCGTTATACGAGAAGGTGATCGTGGGGGGGAGCTTGATGGATGTCCCGTCGTTCTGCTGGAGGAACACCCCGCCGTTCTGGTAGTAATATGTCTGAGGGATCCAGTAATTGTTCACCACATTATATTCAAGGGCACCCAGTGCAACGGGGTGAGATGCCTCCTGCTCCTGCTCGTAGGATACGTTGACAATCCCAATGGAAGTGATCCGGTTGTTAGGATCTATTTTTGGGAAAGAAATGGTTGTTGGATACTGGATATAATTTTTCAGCCCATAGGCATCGTCAAGCAGGTTAACTGAATATCTCGTTGCCGACCGGATGTTCTGATAGACGGGATAACCCTGGAGGATCATAACCCCACCTTTGCTGACATCGATGGTAATATCAGTGCGGTTGTAACGATATGTATCGGTGTAAGTGCAGCCAGTTGAAATACAAGTTACATGTTCGTAATATGTCGTTACCGGGTCGACTGTCACATTTACCAGCCAGTCCTGTCCCTCTCCCCGCACCTGCACATAGCGTTTCGCAAGGTCTGTCGAGATGCTGCTGTCGGTGATGTTTACGATCACCTGCAGTGGCGTAACATTAATGGGAAATGATCCAGGTACATTCGTCTGGTTCGTGACCACAACCGCAGTGCCCAGCATCAATCCCCGTGACGCCACGATGAGCGTCTCGTTCCTCTGGTTGATCGAGAGCGTACCACTGGAAGGAACGGGGTTCATGATCGGGATAAACGAAAAGCTCCCCTGAGTCGCCCCGCTTTGTGTCCCGAGATTGAATGTCGTGCTCATCGCGCTGTTGAGCTGGTTGTTCGTCCAGAGCGCATCGACACCGACCTTGTAGGCAGTGAACTGGTCGCGGATCTCGTTCATGTGCAGGATCTCATTCTCACGCCCCTGTGCAGGGACGGCATAAACAAGGTAGATTGAGAACGCGGTGATGATCACGACAAGAATCAGGATAAATCCTATTACCTCGGACAGGGCCCGTTCGTTACGGCAGAATTTCATGGCTGGTTCCGGTACCAATCGATCGTTATCGATCGTTTGATTCGTTATATAATAATTATTGGCTAGAGAACCATCAATCTGGCATGGCACAGGATATTACGGATCAGATTGCTGCAGGGAATCCGTGGGGGCGGGAATGGCTCAGGAAGAGTTCTGAATTGCGATACCTCACACCCGCAGGAGTGTGAGACGGAGCGGGAAAAACGTGATAAACGTTTTGACTTGCGACATCGGGTTGACGCAGGCAAACCGATGGAGCCCGAAAAACTCAACAAGAGTTTTGAGTCGCGACACCTGAGATGCATAAGCGTATCTGGTGGAGCCCGAAAAACTCAAGAAGAGTTTTGAAGGCAGACCACCCAAAGATAAGATTACACGGGGCAGTATCCGGGTGAGTCCCGTGCACTCTCCCATGACGCTTTCTACCGGCTGTGTGCTCTGCCACCAGGGCGCAAAGATGGTGCTCTTTGTTACGGGACGGTGCGACCGTTCGTGCTGGTACTGCCCGCTTTCGTCCGGCCGCAAGGGAAAAGACAATGTCTATGCCAACGAGCACCTGGTTGAAGATCCTGCCCGGATCATTGCCGAGGCAGAAGCGATGAGCGCGCTTGGCACGGGCGTAACTGGCGGGGAACCGCTGCTCTGCCTCGACCGCGTTACCGGATACTGCCGGATGCTCAAGGAACACTTCGGGAATGGGCACCACATCCACCTCTATACCGCACGGGCACCGTCCGATGACGAACTTGTAAGGATGCAGGGGCTTGTGGATGAGATCCGGCTCCATCCCCCCCATGAATGCTGGGAGAACATTCTCAGTTCGGATTTTATGTCTTCGGCACGGCGTGCAAAGGAACTCGGGTTTTCCATCGGCATCGAAGTGCCGGCACTCCCCGGGCTCGGCTACCTCGTCCCCGCTCTCCCGTACCTTGACTTTTTAAATATCAATGAACTCGAATGGGGCGAGACGAATGCGGACGAGATGCGGAGGAGGGGGTTTGAGCTGGCCGACGGGGTTCACAATGCAGTGAAGGGTGCCCGTGCATGGGCTGACGAGCTCTGCCGCCATGAGAAGGTCCACTGGTGTTCATCGGCGTTCAAGGACTCGGTGCAGCTGCGCGAGCGGTTGAAGCGCATCGCCCGCAACACCGCGCGGCCGTTCGATGAGATCACGGATGATGGCACGGTGGTGTATGGCGTGGTTGAACTGCGCACCGGCACCATGGAGACATGCACTGCGCTCTGCCGCGATGAGTTCGGTGACGAGAGTTTTGCATCCTGCGGCGACCATATTGACATGGCATGGTGGGTCCTTACGCACCTCTCAGAGAGCCTGCCGGGAAAAAAGTACATTGTCGAGAGGTACCCGAACGGGGGGATGGTTGTCGAGGTGACACCCCTGTG
>Ga0315288_10012128_pt1 | contig 10846 bp, 10 predicted proteins | sample YL17G11_20_MG_FD_203454 | JGI IMG/M metagenome (GOLD analysis project Ga0315288, IMG submission 203454) | Sediment microbial communities from Yellowstone Lake, YNP, Wyoming, USA - YL17G11_20 | ecosystem: Environmental > Aquatic > Freshwater > Lake > Sediment | place: USA: Wyoming | collected...
GGGGGGGGGCAACAATGGAGCGAGTGTGACCCCGCGTCCCGCGATCGCTCTCTCAATGGGCGCAGTGCTCTCTGGTTGGGGAAGACGGAGGGTCGCCGACCGCCACCGTGCTCTCGCTCACTCGCCGTCGTCGCTCCCGCCGCCCGGCCGGCCGCCGCGCGTCCAGAACACGTCGTCCAGCGCTTTGCGCACGTCGGCCTCGATAGGAGGGGCGTCCACTTTGGTCAGGGTCACGCCGAGGGACGCCGCGGCGTCGAGCAACGCGCGCTCGTCCGCGCCGCGCGCGACGACGCTGACAGCCACGCCACCCGCCGCGCCCGGCCCCAGCCGCCCCGCGCGCCCCGCGCGGTGCAGGTAGTCGGCGGCGTCGGTCGGGGGGCCCAGCGAGTAGACAGCGGCGACGGACGGCAGGTCGAGGCCGCGCGCGGCCGGCGGCGTCGCCACGAGGAGCGTCGCCGCGCCATCGCGCAGCGCGGCCGCCGCGCGCACCGGCTCTTTCCCTTCCGGCAGGAGGACGGCGAGCGTGTGCACGCCCCACAGGGCGGAGCGCAGGGCGTCGCCGGCGGTGGCGGCGGCGGGAGCGTCGCGCACAAAGACGACGACGCGCGGCGGCGGCGCGTCGTCGCCGGTCGCCGCCGCGGCGGCGCGCAGCAGCCGAGCCAGCGTGGGCAGCTCGTCATCGACCGCATCCACGACGACGTAGCTGTGCGAGACGCCGGCGGGCACGGGCGGAAAGGCGGGCGCGGGGGCGCCGGCGCCGCCCGCGTCACTCACGGCATCGACGCCGCCCGCCACCGCGGCGTCCAGGCCGCCGCCCAGCACGATGGCCGCGTCGGGGCGCAGCCAGCCGGCGGCCATGCCCTGGGCCGCGGCGCCGGCGGCGGTGGCGCCGACAAGGACGAGGTCAGGGCGCCGGCCGCCGGCCGCGCGCGCGCCGTCGACCGCCCCGCGCACCAGCCGCTCCAGCGCGTCGCCGTGCATGGCGAGCACGGCATCGGCTTCATCCACCACGATCTTGACAGCGGTGGAGCCAGGAGGAGGGGCGCCGGGGCGGGCGGTCGAGAGAAGGAGGTCGGGTGTGCCGACGACGACGGCGGCGCCGTCGAGGCCGCTCTCCCGCGCGCGCTCCGCCTCGCCTTCATCCAACACGCCCGCGACTTTCACGCCGCGGGGTCCGGTGTAGGAAAACAGGTTGTCCGCCGCGCCCGGCACGCGCGGGCCGACCGCGCCGCCGAGCAGTTTGAACGCCAGCAGGGCCACCTGCACGCCCAGGTCGCGCGTGGGGACGACAACGACCAGGCGCGGGTTGGGGCCGGGAGCGACGTCGGCCAGAGCGGCGGCGAGGGCGGGGACGAGAAAGGCGAGCGTCTTTCCCGAGCCGGTCTGGGAAATGATGACTGCGTCCCCTTTCCTCCCCCCCACCGCGGCCGCCGCCCTCCTTTGCACGTCGGTGGGCGTCGGAAAGCCGAGGCGGGCGGCGCGGTCGGCGAGCCAGGGCGGCGCGCCGGCCGCGGCCCAGTCGGCGGGGACCGCGGGCGTGCCCGCCGCCGCGCCCAGCGCGTCCCGGGCGATAGCCGCAGCCTCGTAGTCTTCGCGGGCGACGGCGGACAGGAGGGCGGCTTGCAGGGCGTTGACGTCGGCCGCGCCGGGCGACGGGGATGCGCGTGGGGGGGTGGGGAGGGGGGCTCTGGCGCCGCGGAGCACTGCAAGCAGTGGCCGCGATGGCCGGGGTCGCACGCGCATTGGGCCCGGCGTGCGCGCAGTGTGCCGCATTTCGGCAGAACGCCGTGGCGGTCGACGATGCGTCCGCCCGCCCGCCCCCGCCCCCGGCCGACCCCCGCCCGCGCGTCGGCCGACCGCCCCGACGTCGCCCCTCTGCTGGCCGCCGCGCGGGCGGCGCGCGGCCCCGGCGACCGCGCGCGCGTGCAGCCCTCCGTCGACGCCCTGGCCTCCCTCGCCCGCGTCGGCGCCACCGCCTACGCGGGCGGCGTGTGGCGCACTGTCTACACGTCGTCCACGGGCGCGAGCGCCGGGCGGGTCGGGCCGCTGACCGGGGAGGTGACGCAAACGTTCGAGGCGGGAGCGCGCGCTTACGTCAACACCGTCTCCTGGCCGTCCTCTTCTTTCCCGCTCCTGCGCGCCCGGTTGACCGGCACGTACGCGCCGCGGGATGGAAGGAAAGACAGAGTGGACGTCGTGTTTGAAGGGACTGAAATCTTTGTGGCCGGCGTCCGCGCCGCCTCGCGCGCGTTCCCCCCGAACTCCCCCTCGTCCCGCGGCCACTGGCGCCTGCTCTACGAGGACGAGTCCGTGCGCGTGTTTGAGACCAACCAGGGCAACCTCTTCGTGCTGGAGCGGGAGGCGGGAGGAGCGGGCGAGTGAAGCGAGACTGCCGTTGCAACTCCCTTTTCCGGCGCGCCCGCGCTTCCCTGCCCGGCCCTGCCTCACTCCCTCTCTCTCTCTCTGTCGCGCACCCACCCGTATCCCGTTTCAGGCCTGGGCCTTGACCTTGGCCGCTTTCACGGCGGCGTCGACCAACACCTCGAGCTTGAGCACCGCGGTCGTCGCGCTGTCCCCCGCCACGTATTCGCTGTGCTTCTCCCCGCGCACCCACACGGTGAGGGTGGGCATCTTGGAGACGCCCGCCGCGGCGACGACGGTGGAAGGGACCGCGTTGACGTCGACGAAGTGGAGGGGGACGCCCGGAAACTTTTCCTTCATCAGGTTCGCGATACGCGGCTTGACGTAGATGCCTGGAAAGAGGGGAGTGAGGGGAATCGGGTAGTTGTTTCTATTCTCGTTTTTTTTTCTCCCACCCTCAATCTCTCCTCCCTCACATTTGCGGCACCAGCGCGCCATAAAGTCGACGACCACGACATCGGCCGACGCCAGGGCGGCGTCGTAGGCGGCCTCGGACATGATCTGAGGATTAGGGTTAGGGTTAGGGAAAGAGGGGGTCGAGGGATGGGCGCCGTCGCTCCTCCGCCGCCCCCAATCCTCCCCTCCAGCACGCACGTAGTCGTCCGGCGCTTCGCTGCCCAGGCCGGAGCGGGCGACGACGCCGCGGGGGGCGGGATGGCGCGGCGCGGGCCGGCGCGGGGGCGGCGCCGCGGCCCGGGGCGGCCGCGGGGGCACTCCGGCGGGCGGGCACGCCCGGAACAGCATCGGGGCGCGCGAGCGCGCAGCCAGGGGGGCGGGCGGCATGGCTGTGCGTCGCGGCGGGCGGCGGCGGGCACTCACTCCTCCCGATGGCGTTTGTCCGGGCGGGCGCCGGTCCGGCGCCGACCGCAGGTGTGCGCCGCGTCCGCCGCGTCAGTAGCGGCGCCGCTAGGCGCGCCAACCGCCGCAGCCACCCCTTCTCCCCCCCCTCCTTCAGGCCCCGGCACCCGCCCCGGCCCCGGCGGCGCGCCCGTCGTGTCAACAGGGTTGGCTGGGTTAGATGCTGCTCTGCGCGGGGGCGCCCCTTTGGGCTCCGTGCTCGCCCTGGAGGCCGGCCCGCACGCGCGCGCAGCCGACGCGGTGGCGCGCCTCTTCGTGGCAGAGGGAGCGGCCTGTGGGCATGCCTGTTTCTGGGCGCGTGCCGACGGCGGCGAGGGCGACGCGTCCGTGTGGTGGCTCCCCCCGCCGCGCGCCCAGCGCCCGCCGCGCGCTGCCGGCGACGGCGACGCCGGCGGCGTGGCCCCCGACCTCAAAATTGCGTGGCAGTACCGGCGCCACATTGCGTCGGCGCGCGCGGCGGCCGAGGCGGCCGAGCGAGGGGCCCCGCGGCCGCCGCGCGCGCCGGGCGCGGCGGCGGCCGCGCTGCCAGCCTGGTGCCACGAATTCGACGTGGGCAAGCCGTGCGCCGACCCAGTGCCCGGCGTGACCCGGTGCGGGGCCGACGCGGGCGCGGCAGTCGACGCGGCGGTCGCCGCCGCGCGCGCGGCGCGCGACCCCTCCGCGCCCCCCGCTCGCATCGTGCTGCACCTGCCGGCTGACCCGGGGTGGAGGCTGGGGGATGCGGGGGTCGCGGCGAGCGTGTTGGCCGTAAGGCGGCTGCGCGGCGCTGTGCGCGGCGCGCGCGCAGTCGCGCTCGTCCTCTTTCCCTCCGCCGCCCTGCCCCACCCGTCCCTGGCCGCCCTGCACGCCGCGGCCGACGCTGTGCTCACTGTCCACTGCCTGCGGTCGGACGCGCCCGCCGCGTCCCTGCTCGCCGGCGGCGCCGACGCCGTGGGGTTTTTGGCGGTGCCGCGCCCGCCGCGCGCCGGCCCGCACGGCGGACGGCCGCCGCCGCCGCCGCTACACGTGCTGTTGAGGCGGCGGGGTAGATTGGTGGCGCGCGTGGCGGACGTCGACCCGGACGCGGAAGCAGCCGCCGCGGCGGCCGCGGGCGGCGCGCCGGCCGCCGCGCTCGCCTGTGCGGCGACGGGAGGGAGTGGCCTTGATTTTTGAGGGTCGGGGGCGGGCGTGTGTGATCGGGCTTCAGTGCGGGAGGGGAACTCTGGTGTAGCGACGGCAGAGGTCGCCGCTTCCTTCGCCTCACTCCCCACCCGCCCCGCCCCATTCGCCCGCGCCCCCGCGGCTGGCCGGCGCCGCGCCGCGCCGCTCCAGGCCCCACCCCCGCGGCGCGCCGCCCGCGCGCGGGCGCGCCGCCCTGATGGCGGCCCGTCCGCCCGCCGGCGACGAGCCGGCCGAGGCCGCGGGCGAGACCCTGATGGAGTGCGTGGCGTGGGGTGTGGTCGGCGAGGCGGATCGCGGCAAACGGGCGCGTCGCTCACTGCCCCCCGCCCTCCCTTCTCGCAGCGACGCTGCGACCGCCGCAGAGCTCGACGCCTTCCGCCGCGAGTACGAGGACGAGCGCACGTGGGAGGCGCTGCGTGAGGACGCGAGCGGGCGCCTGCTGCCGTGGGTGGGTGGTGGGGCGACGGGGGGGGTCGCCGCCGCGGCCAGCCCGCGCGCGGGGCCGACGCGCCCCCCCCCCCCCCCCTCCCCACAGGACGCCGCCACCGCCCAGCGCGCCGCGCGCGCCGCCGCCGCGTCGACCGCGGCGTCCGCCGCGGCGCGCGTGCGGCGCGGCGTCATCCGCGCGCTCGTCGTCTGCCTCGACCTCTCGTCCGCGGCCGCGTCGCCCGACGTGCGCCCCACGCGCGCCGCCGCGGCCGCGGCGGCGGTCGCCACCCTGGCCCGCTCCTTTTTCGACCTCAACCAGCTGTCCCAGCTGTCGGTGCAGGTCACGCGCCGCGGCGGCGCCGAGAAAATCACCGGCCTCGGCGGCGCGCCGGAAGCGCACGTGGCGGCCCTGGCGGCCTCGCTCGAGTGCGCGGGCGCGGCGTCGCTGCAAAACGCGCTCGACCTGGCGCTGGCCACGCTGAAGCCGGTGCCGCCGTACGCGCTGCGGGAGGTCGTCGTCTTCTTTTGCGGGCTCACGACCGCCGACCCCGGCGACATCGGCGCGTCCATCGCCGCCTGCAAAGCCGCCCGCGTGCGCGTCTCCATCATCGGCCTCGCGGCCGAGGTGCACGTGTGCCGGCGCATCGCGGACGAGACGGGCGGGACGCACGCGGTCGCGCGCGGCGCGGCGCACCTCGCCGCCCTTGCCCGCGCCCACGGCCCGGCCCCGCCGGTGCGCGCCGCCGACGCCGCGCCCTCCCTCGTGCGCATGGGGTTTCCGCGGCGCGTGGCCGACGGGCCCGCGGGGGCGGCGTTCGTGGGGGAGGACGCAAAACTGTCGACCGGCGGCTACTCCTGCCCGCGCTGCGCCGCGCGCGTGGCCGAGCTGCCGGCCGCCTGCCACGTGTGCGGGCTCACCCTGGTGTCGTCGCCCCACCTGGCGCGCAGCTACCACCACCTCTTCCCCGTGCCGCCGTTTGCAGAGGACGGAGGGCCGGGGGGTCGCGGCGCCTCGGCCACCGCCCACCCGCGCACGCCGGCCGAGGCCGCGCTGGCGGGCGACCGGTGCTGCGGGTGCCTGGTGCGGCTCGGGGAAGGAGAGGAGGGAGGAGGAGGGCGAGGAGCGAGCGCCGCCCCGCCCGCGCTCGCCCCTCTGCGCGTCGCCTGCCCGTCCTGCCTCTCCGCCTTTTGCTTCGACTGCGACGCCTTCATCCACACGCACCTGCACGTCTGCCCCGGGTGCGAGGCGGGCGGCGGCGGACGGGCGGCGGCCGCGCCGTGGGCGGGGGCGGGGTGAGACGGCGCGCGCCCTGCAACCACCGCACGCACTTGTTTCTCTCTCCCTCCCTTCACTCGTCGAGCCCGCACGCGTCGCTCTCTACTCTTCGAGCCCGCACGCGGTGATGATGACGCGCGCGATGGGCCGCCTCCAAAACTTTTTCGCGACGACCGCGCGCTTGTCTCCGGTGGCGGCAGCGATCTTGAAGAACGCCGAGTCGCCCTTGGGCGGCGTCGCGCGCAGCCGCGACACCGCGTCGACCGCGTCAAGCCCCGAGACGACGCGGCCGACGACCAGGTTGGTCGCGTCGAGCTCGGGCGCGGTCGCGAGCGCGACCGTGAACGCGGTCCCGTTTGGGGGGGCACGCCGCGGTTCCTCCACGGTGACCAGCTTGCCGCCGATGGCGACAAGCCTGGTTTTCACGGGGTCGGGCTCCGCGTCGGCCACCACGATCGACACCGTGCCCGGCGCGTGCGCGTGCGCGGCGGCGGCGAGCTCCGGCGCGAGCGAGTCGGCGGTGTCGCCGCCGGCAATGACCCCGTCCCCCGTCCCGCCCTCGGCGTAGCTGAGCCGGGGCAGCCCAGAAGCGCGCACCTCCCGCCCGGGGACGACGCCGTCGATGCGGGAGCCTCGATACCCGACGCCACGCCTGTCGCGCGCGAGGTCGGCAAACCTCGCCGCGCCCAGCGGCACGTCGTCAAACAGTTCCACCGTGAACCGGCCCGCGGGCGCGCCGTCGATGGCGAGCTCGAAAAAGGCGCTGGTGGTCGCGAGCGCCGGCGGCGCGAGCGCGAGCGCGGCGGCGAGCGCGGCGCCGGCGAAAGGGGGGGCGCGGCGCTGGGCCGCGGGCGGTGGGGGCGCCGGCGGGCGCGTGGGAGGGGGGCGGGCGGCTGCGGTGGGGGGCATCGGAGGGGGAGAGTGAGGGTAAGGCGGCTCAAAGCGGCTCGCGACCCGCTCCCTGCGCCCGCGCCGGAGGCCGCCGCACGCCGCCCACAGCGCCCGTTCAACCGCCAACAGCACCCAGGCGGCAACTACAGAGCGCCCGGCTTGCTCCCCGCGCCACGCCGGCGACCGCGAAGAATCCCAAAAATCTCGCCCACGCCTTTCCCTCTCCTCCTCACTTCTTCCCCTTCCCCCCAAACAGCATTTCGTCCGTGATCTGTCCCTTGCGCGTGTAGGCTTTCCCGGCGGCCTCCGCCTTGGGGCAGGGGCGGTACGCCTTGATCGGCCAAAAGGAGAGCACCGCCCCGACGCCGCCCGCAATGCGGCCGTCGCCGGCGCAGCCGCGGGGGGCGTCGGCGAGGGGGATGCCGCAGGTAGGGCAAGTGGTGGATGGGGTGGGCTGGGGGATGGAGGTGGCGGCGGCGTCGGGGGCGCGATCTCGCCCCGCCACCCCTCCCAGCCGGCGCATTGCGCCCCTGCCGACCCGGCGCGCGGACTCACCGCGTCCGCGGGGGCCGCGCGGGGCGTCGCCGGCGCGCGGCGGGCGGGGCGCGCGGCGCGCGGCGCGAAGGTGCGCGTGGAGGGCAGGCTCGCCATGGGGCGGGGAAGTGGGCCGGAGGGAGGCGGCCGAGCGGGCCTGGCTCTGTGGGCGGGAGTGGCACACACCGTGCCGCACTCTTCAAACGCGCCCCCCCCCCTCCCCTCTCCCCCACGCGCCACCCGACCATGGCGTCCTCCTCCGAGCCCGTGAGTCGTCGCGCCCGTGCTTTGCGGCGGGCGGTGCGGCGCGGCCGCGGGCGGGCGGGCGCTGGGATCGGGCGCGCCGCGCGCGCACGCATCGCCGGGCGCCGCCTGCGCGCGCCGCGGGACCTCGCAGCGCGCGTGCGCCCTTGCATGGCGCGCGGCGGGCGGCCACCGCGCGGCCGGAGCGGCGCGGCGTCCGTTTTGGCGGGCGGGCCCGCATCGCGCGCGCGTGCCGCGGCCCGCCGCCCACCTCTCCCCCCTCCCCCCACCCCTACAGCGCTTCCTCGTCTTCGGCAAGACCGGCTGGATCGGCGGCCTCGTCGGGGAGTTGCTCACGGCGCAGAACGCCACATGGCGCTTCGCCTCGGCCCGCCTCGAGGACCGCGCCGCGGTCCTGGCCGAGCTGGAAGAGGTGCGAGGAGCGGGGTGGCGGGCGTGGGAGGGGGTCCGAGGCTGGCCGAGGGCCGTGGGACGGGTGAACAGCGCGCGCGCAGACGAGCCCCCGCCCCGCCTCCCCCCCCTCCCCTCCACAGTTCAAGCCGACGCACGCCCTCAACGCGGCGGGCATCACCGGCCGCCCCAACGTGGACTGGTGCGAGAGCCACAAGGTCAGGAGAAGGAGAGGAGGGAGGAGAGAGGAAAGAGAGCGCACGACGCGCCGCGCTCGCCGACCGACCCCCTCTTTTCCTTAGATCGAGACCATCCGCGCCAACGTCATCGGCATGCTCACCCTCGCCGACGCCTGCCACGTGGCCGGCGTGCACCTGACGACGTACGCGACGGGCTGCATCTTCCACTATGACCAAGACTTTCCAGAGGGCTCCGGCAAGGGCTTCACCGAGGCCGACACCCCGAATTTCACGGGTTCTTACTACTCGCACACAAAGGCCATCGTGGAGGGGTTGCTCAAGGAGTACCCCAACGTGCTCATCCTGCGCGTGCGCATGCCCATCGTCGGGGACCTGACGTACGCGCGCAACTTCATCCACAAAATTCTCAAATACGAAAAAATCGTCAACATCCCAAACTCGATGACCGTGCTGCCGGAGCTGCTGCCGATGTCCATCGAGATGGCCAAACGCGGGCTGACCGGTGAGAGGAGGAGAGGTGGTGGTGGACTAGGAAGCGCGCGCGACCCCAATCAATCGCCCACACACCCCTCCCCCCGCCCCTGTCTCCAGGCGTCATGAACTATACCAACCCCGGCACCATCTCCCACAACGAGATCATGGAACTCTACAAGTCATACGTCGACCCCGAGCTGACGTGGCAAAACTTTTCCATCGAGGAGCAGGCCAAGGTCATCGTCGCGCCCCGGTCCAACAACCTGCTCGATACGGCGCGCATCGAGTCTGAGTTTCCGGACATTCTGCCGATTCGGGAGTCGCTCATCAAGCACGTCTTCGAACCCGCGGCGGCGGCCAAAGCGGAAGTGTCGGCGGCCGTGCGCGCGTTTCGGGGGCGCGCGTGAGCAAAGGAGAGGGTCGCAGAGGCGCGCGCCCGCGGCGCCGGCGGCTCCTTCCGCGGCCGGCAAGCGCCGGCGGCGGGGGTGAGCGCGCTCCCCCCTGCTTCCCCACACACCCCACCCACACCCCACCCCAAAACGGACGCCACCCCACATGTGTGAACGAATGCGCGCAGCAGGCACTACGAGGGAGCGGGAGAGCGGGAGGGGCGTGGCGCGGCAGCAGCGCGCACGCTCTCCCTCCCGCTCTCCTTCTCTCCGTCACTCGTCCACCTCGACCTCCACGCAGCCGTGCAGGTCGGTCATGGCAAACGCGCGCGCCTCGCCCAGGGCAAAGGATGACCGCAGGGCGGGCGCGGAGCGCGCGCCGAGGTCGTGGCCGAAGGCGGCGAGCAAGAGGCTCAGCAGGCCTCCGTGGGACACGACAGCGACTCTTGCATGGCGCTGCATGGCCAACCAGGCCAGAAAGTCGGCCGCGCGCGCGGCGGCGACGGCGGCGGGCTCCGGGGACGCGCGCGTGTGGGAGCGCGCGGCGGCCGTCGCGGCCGTGCCCGCGGCCGACGCGACGCGCTCAAACCGGGGGAACGCGGCCGCGGTGTCGGGCGCGACCGCGTCGCTGGGCAGACCGGCGTTGGTTTCGCGCAGGAGGGCGTGGGAGAGGAGGCGAACGGTGGGTGGGGGGCGCGCGCCGCGCCGCCACCATGCCCCCGCCGCAGCCGCTCCTCCCTTATCACACGCGATGGCCGCCGTCTCCAGCGCGCGCCGCTGGGGAGAGGCGACGACGGCGTCGACGCGCAGGCGGCGCAGCGCCGCCGCCGACGCGCGGCCCCTTGCGGTCAGAGGCGGATCCACCGCGGTCGCGTCCCCGACGTTGTGCCTCGCCTCCGCGTGGCGCACCAGGTACACGATGCGTACAAACGATGCGGGCGCGAGCGTGAGCGAGGGGCGGGGCGGCGCGCCCCTCGCCTCGGCGCTCGCGGTTGCCAGCGCGGCCGCGTGCCGCAAAAAGTCGGTGCACGCCCGCTCCCAGTCGTCACCGCCGTCGGGGTCGGCCCGGGCCGCCCAACGCTTCATGTCGCGGCGCAGCTGGGCGAGGGCGGGCGCGGCGGCGCCGGAGGGCTCGCCTGCGCTCGCGCGGCGGCCCCGCATTCAGGGCGCGGCGCCCGGCCGGCGGCGCGCGGACGCGGCGCGGCACCCAAGAGAGGGCGGCCCGATCGAGATGCGGCCGCGCGAGAGTGTGGGGAGAAACGGGTGACGCGTCGAGACTCGACACGCCTCGCTCTCTCTCTCTCCCACCCCTCCCCCTCCCTCGCATCAATGCACCAGCACGACCGGGCGCGTCGTGCGCGCGGCCGCGTACTTCGAGACGGAGCCCCAGACAGCATCAATGCACCAGCACGACCGGGCGCGTCGTATGCGAGGCCACGTACTTCGAGACGGAGCCCCAGACAAACTCCTGGACGCGCGACCGCGAGTGCGCCAACAGGACGACAGCCGCCGCGTCGAGCCCGTCCGCCGCCGTGATGATTGTCGCCCCGACGCACCGC
>Ga0315288_10012129_pt1 | contig 10846 bp, 5 predicted proteins | sample YL17G11_20_MG_FD_203454 | JGI IMG/M metagenome (GOLD analysis project Ga0315288, IMG submission 203454) | Sediment microbial communities from Yellowstone Lake, YNP, Wyoming, USA - YL17G11_20 | ecosystem: Environmental > Aquatic > Freshwater > Lake > Sediment | place: USA: Wyoming | collected...
CGCAAGGAGATCGAAGAGGGCGACTGGAGTCTCACCCCCGGCCGTTATGTCGGCGTGGCCCCGCCGGAGGAAGACGAGGATTTCGATTTCGAGCAAACGATACGCGACATCCACACCGAGCTGGCCGACCTCAACAAGGAGGCAGTTGTGCTGGCGGCGAAGATTCAGGAGAACTTGGAGGAGCTGGGCATATGAAGAAACCAGTTCAGAAAAAGCCTCGGGCGAAACCTACGGAGATTGTTAAAACATCAGCCGCCGATACTTCGGACCGGCGAACTCGAGGCCGGAAACGCGACGACGCCTCATTCCCTGTGGCACCGCCCCGCATGGGATTACCCGACAGCTACGCCGCCGTTCTCGACGAGATCAAGCGGCGCATCCAGGCCGAGCGGCTGCGGACGGTCATGGCAGCCAATTCGGCCATGGCCATGTTGTACTGGGACATCGGTCGTCTTATTCTTGACCGACAGGAGAAGGAAGGCTGGGGGGCGAGAGTCATTGACCGGCTGTCTGCGGACCTGCGGGAGGCATATCCAGACATGAGGGGTTTGTCGTCGCGCAACCTTCTATTCATGCGGTCATTTGCAGCGGCTTACTCTGATATGCAAATAGTGAAACAGCTTGTTTCACAATTGCCGTGGGGCCACATCATCAGGCTTCTGCAGCGAATCAAGGACCCCGACATGCGGCACTGGTATGTCACGGCGAGCATGGAGCACGGCTGGTCGCGAGACGTTCTCGAACTTCAGATCGATGCCCACGCTCATGAACGCCAGGGCAAGGCGATCACAAACTTCAAGGCAACGCTGCCGCCCGCCGACTCAGACATGGCAGCGCAAGTCTTCAAAGACCCCTACCTGTTCGACTTCCTCGGCACTGCGGATCCACGGCGCGAACGGGAAGTTGAGCAGGCTCTCGTTGATCACATCCAGCGATTTCTGCTCGAACTTGGCGCAGGCTTCGCGTTCGTCGGGAGGCAGGTCCACCTGGAATTTGCGAGTAACGATTACTACCTCGATCTGCTCTTTTATCACCTAAAACTCCGGTGTTACGTCGTGGTGGAACTCAAGGTCGTCCCCTTCGATCCGGGCTTTGTCGGCACCATGAACATGTATCTCTCGGCGGTGGACGACCTTTTGCGGCACGTTGATGATAAGCCGTCGATCGGGCTTCTCCTGTGTCGTTCGAAAAACAGACTGGTGGTGGATTACGCCCTGCGCAATTTTAGGAAGCCAATAGGCGTTGCCGAGTGGGAGACCAAGATCGTCAAGAAACTTCCGGCCGAATTCAAAGGTAGCCTGCCGACCGTGGAGGAGATCGAGGCCGAATTGATGCGGAAAAGGCGCCCATGAAAAACTCCAACCGTTGGTTGGAGAAATCAATTGGGCCAGTCACATTCAGGAAAACTTCGAGACGTTGGAGGTATGAGCAAGATCAACCGGCAGATTTATTATGATGATTAAAGGGTCCTTTTCCTGATAAGCGAAAATTGCAGCCATAAGCTATAATTTTTTGGCCCACTGCCGAACGGCTCATTTGTGCAACGGGTGGTTGCACAAATCCTCTGCCTAATGCTGGACAGTCGTAAATGAAAATTGTCGACTTGGAATAGATCGAGGCAGTATTCACTAGGAAAGGAAGAAGGGAATGAACGAGGCGGCAGATCTGGCGGCGAAGATCCAAGAAAACTTCGAGGAGTTGGTGGGATGAAATGGCAGCGAGTGAAGTTTAAGAACTTCATTCAATTGCAGCGTGGCTTTGATCTTCCAAAGTCCTTTATGCAAGAAGGTGAGGTCCCTGTTCTTGGATCAAACTGTATTATTGGCTACCACAATGAAGCTAAGGTGGCTCCACCAGGGGTTGTCACAGGGCGCTCAGGAACGCTGGGCCTTGTTCAATATACCGACAGTCCATACTGGCCGCACAACACTGCTTTGTGGGTCAAAGATTTCAAGGGGAATCGCCCCAAATTTGTCTTTTACAAACTTCAAACACTGAATCTGGAAAGCTTCAATGGTGGCGTGTCGGTGCCGACTCTCAATAGAAACGTATTGGATGATCTCGAAGTAATTATTCCAAATCATGAAGCGCAAAAACAGATCGCTGAAATCCTCTCCGCCTATGACGACCTGATCGAGAACAACCGGCGGCGAATGGCGCTCTTGGAGGAGACGGCGCGGCAGCTCTACCGCGAGTGGTTCGTCCACCTCCGCTTCCCCGGCCACGAGCACACCCAAATTGTAGACGGAATGCCGGATGGGTGGGAGAAGAAGCCACTAGGTGGGTTGGCAGAGGTGACGATGGGGCAAAGCCCGGAGTCGAAGCATTACAACGAGACTGGCGAAGGATTACCGTTTCACCAAGGCGTTGCCGATTTCGGAGATCGTTTCGTCACGAACAGAATTTTTACAACAGCCCAGAGCCGGATCGCTAATGCGGGCGATATCCTATGCAGCGTGCGTGCACCCGTTGGACGCCTCAATATCACCCTGGATAAAATCGTGATTGGCCGAGGTCTTGCAGCAATTCGCAGCCGTACGGGACATCAATCCTTTCTTTTTTCCCAACTCCGAACTCACTTCTTCAAAGAAGACCTGATCGGAGCAGGCGCAATCTTTGCTTCAGTTACAAGGGCTGAGTTCGAGAACCAGCAAATGCTCACTCCTCCGAAACATTTGATTCAAAATTATGAGGAAATCTCCGTGCCGATTGATGACCATCTCCGGGTGCTCTTTCTCCAAAAGCAGAAACTGAAAGCCGCCCGCGATCTGCTGCTGCCGCGCCTGATGAGTGGGGAGATTGCTTTGTGATGAACACTGGCACCAACACTCCGGACACCTGGATTCCCCAAACCGCCCGGGAGTGGCACACATGGCTTGTCCGGGAGGAGAAGAAGACAATTGCAGCCTATCGCGACAAGCCCTCGCTTCTGATTGCGGATTACCACCGGGAGCGAGCCATTGCCCGCGACTACGAGGGACGCGAAATCCTCGAATTGTTGCAAAATGCGAATGACCAAGCAGCGGAGCGTGGGGAGCGCGGGCGCGTGCTCATGGAGTTGTCCCCAGAAGGATTGATTTTCGCGAATACCGGTTTGGCGTTCTCCGTTGGAGGAGTGGCTTCGCTCCAGACTAGCCATCTGAGCCCGAAGCGCCGCAGGCGGCAACAGCTCATAGGTAACAAAGGGCTTGGTTTTCGATCCGTCCTGAATTGGTCGAGAACACCAATCATTCTCAGCAATGCGCTGTGCCTCGCCTACTCCACGGAACACGCGAAAAACAAGCTCAGAACATTAACCGATGGGCACCCCGAGCTTGCGCGAGTTGTCAGTGAGGAACAACAGGGAGGCGATGCGTTGATTCTGCCTTTGCTCCCGTTTCCGCTCTATTCCGAGAACGGCGATCTGTCGGCATGCCTGGCTGATAACCGGGGTCGAAGGATCTTTGAACGGTGCGAAGCCCTGCTTATCGAGGGCTATGATACCGTGATCGGGATGCCCTTTGAGGCGCCACCCGGGATTCAGGCCGCCGGTGCGCAGACGGATGAGATTCGCCCTGAAAATCTGCTCTTTGCCCAGAACTTGGGCGAACTGTGCTTCTGCCGTGAAGGCAAAGCCCCCGTCATATGGCGGCGCGAGGGCAGTGACGAGGTTGCAGAAGTCTTGGCGAACGGCAACCTCCTCAGCAGATGGCAAATCCACCGAAAGCCCGGGAAGTTGCCGGCCTCCGCCATCGAATCCGACCAAGGAGAGGCGACCGATTACGAGATCGTGGTGGCTGTGCCGCTTGAAGGTTCCGCTGCGCCCGGACCGCTGTATTCACATTTTCCAACGGACATCACGCTGCCGCTGCCTCTTGTTTGCCACGCCACGCTGGAATTGGAACAGAATCGTAAGCACCTACAAAAAGGCCGCAAGTGCAATGGACACGTGCTGGGCACGCTCGCCGATTTCCTAGCCGAAATTGCAGAAGGGGTAGCGGCACAGGCTACAGAAGACGTTTGGGCCGGGTGCTCCATGCTGATGCCGAAGGGGGAGTACCCCCCGGAATTGACCCGAGAGGAGTTCCCTGAGAAACTGATCGAGGCCGCAAAAGCCCGCAGGATCGTGCCGACGATGGGAGGAAAGGCAGTTACTCCCAGTATCGCTCGGCGCATCCCTGGAGCCAATCCGACCTGGATTCCAGCAAAGTTGTTTCCTGAAGTTGTCCCGACTAGGGATGCCGGAGATGTCCGATTCCTCTCTTCGCTGGGTGTACCGCTCCTCGAAGTGACAGAAGTCAAGAATCGGATCCTCACCCGAAGGGATGATTTGACTGTTGATCAGCGAATTGCATTAATTGGCGGTTTGCTGAACCAGGAAAGCCTTATTGAGGCATATACATCGGCGCTGCTTCTCGACTCATCCGGACGCGGCCTGGGAGACGGTATGCGCGTTTTCCTGGCGCCAAGCGGCGGAAAGATACCGCATTTGCCTGATTGGGCCGACCTGAGATTTCTGAACGAGGATATGCGCGCAAAGCTGGCTCAGCACCTTAGAGCGCGCGACAACCGGGAGCTGCAACAGAAACTTTCGGGATTCGGACTGCTTGAGTACTCGCTGGCTAATGTAATCCGAGCGCTTGTTGCGGAGGCCAATCGCGCCGAGCAAACCAATCCGGAGAACCGTGATGTGTACCAAGCTGACCTGATGCGCACGATTTTCGAACTCTACATTGCCGAAGAACCGGGGACCAAACGGCCGGAGTATCCGGAGCGGAGCCCGCTCCATCTCCCCAACCAAACCCACGGCGAAGCAGCGGCCACCATGCTCTATCTCGGAAAAGGGTTCGGCCCGCATGGGGAGATCACGCAAGCGCTATATGGCCCGTGGGCGCCTGAGAAGTTGGTGGACGCGGGACTGTTGTCGGGACTCGCGGATGATCAGGAGGAGCTCAAGGATTTCCTTCTCTGGATCGGAGTAGCCCAATGGCCCAGAGGCATCAAAGAACGGAATCCGGACAGAGAGTATCGAGAGCATGCGCTCCGCGCAATCAGATTTCCAGCCCAGTTCGAGGAAAAAGTGGTTACATCATCGAGTTACGCATCCTCTGCATTCGTTACAGATGTTCAAAGCATAGACGGGCTTGATGAGATCTTGAGTAAAGCCGAGCCCGCCGCGATTGCGGCATGGCTCGCCAATGATGACCGGGCCTTCGCCTGGAGTCGCCAAACCCGGGAGCACGCAAAGTTGCAGGCCTACCCGGACGGTGTTCACAGGGCTCGCGTTTATCAAGGCCCATTACCCAGCTATGTGCGGTGGCGAGTGGAATCGATCACTTGGCTTCGATCCGCTGATGGCAAAGCACTCAAACCCAAGGATTGCGTCCTGGGGGAACGTGCTATCGAAGAACTTTTCCCGCGGCCAGCGGTCCCTGAGCAGGGCACGCTGGAGCGCTACGCAGTCCAGCAGAGGGAAGTGCTCGAAGGCTGGCGGCGAGCTGGTGTGCTAACAAGCCTCGCCTACCTTGAACGAGATGAAATCTATGCGAAATTGCTGGAACTTCCGCAGCGCAGCCCGGACGGAAAACTGGCCCGCCCCCTCTACCATTGGCTCCTCGATGCCAGCGAAACTGCACTGGGTGGCGACGGACCAAACCAGAAAGAATTCCTGGCTCATGGCAAGATGTGGGGTCGTCACGATAAGGATGAGGGTTACTTTTCGGTTATGGAATTGCATCATGCTGATGCGGAAGGCTTGCCGGATGCGCTTCTGAAGAGGCTAAAAATCGTCGACTTACGTAAGCGGGTTGGTGCCGATAAGGTGGAAAGACTTTTCGGCGTCAAGCCAATTGACCGAGCCGGAATTCGACGAAGATCCGTTGCCAAAGAAATCGCCGTGGGATCGTTTCAGGCCAACACAGATTTTCAAGAAGCAAAGCCTTACCTACATAAACTCCGCTCTTCGCAGACGAGTCAATTGACGCAGTTACAGGTGCTCAAAGATTTGCAGTTGGAGGTGTGCTGGATGCTCCGGGCAGAACTCACATTCGAAGGGGCGCCTTTTGAATTTGACGTCCCCGTCTGGGGATGGTTGATCGAGGATAAAACTCTTTACGTTCGTTCTGACCCCGCGAAACCCATGTCGCTCGCTGACTCTCTTCTTTCGGATGCGATTGGAGAGGCGCTCGCTTCGACCTTTCGAATTGCCGACGGCGGCGAATTCGCACGGATGCTAGTTTGCAAGGAAGAAGATCGGCCGTTACTCCTGCGCCGGTTGCGAGGCGAAGCGGACCTGGAAGACATGGATTCCATAAAGGCTGAATATGCTTCCTTCAAGGCAGGCGTCACCATAGAGGCGCGGTTTCCTGTAACGGAACCGCCAAAGGTGGTTTCGCCGCAAACCGGAGAAAGCGACAGGCTAGCTGCTGAGCCTGAAGGATCTGAAACTCTGTCTGAGACGATACCCCCGGGGCCTAGGGGTCCCCTCCAGGTAGTCGAGATAGAACATATGCCAGAGCCAGCACCGGAACCGCGCAAGCTTCAGATCAAGACAGTGACCTCCTCAGGCAGTCGTTCCGGGAGCCATCGTCGCGTCACTGACGGTGACTTCTGTGAGCGTAAGGCCATCGAATTTGAAGGGGCAAGCGACCCTCCGCGATACCCGTTCCGAGTCGGGCAGATCATGGGATCTGAAGGACCTGGTTGTGATCTGCTGAGTTTCGCTTCTGAGAAAGATAGAGAGGCGTTTCGGCTGGGAGATATACGCGATCTCAATATTGTAGTCCGTTTTATCGAAGTCAAAGGGCGGGGAAACGCAGGTGCGACGATTGAACATAGCGCACCTTCGGTGCGAGCTTTAAAGATCTTCGACATAGCACAGGTCACCCCCACAAAAGCATTGCAGTTCAGGCATGCGGTGCTTGGACCTGGGTGACGGCGGAAAAGAATCCACCACGATGTCCTCTACCTTCGCCTCATACCCGCAATCCCGGCAACGATAATTGTAGTAGTGAGTATCGTAAATCCCCGACATCCGGATCTCTTCCTCGCTGAGGTCGCTCATACTGCCCACTTTTAAGCCTTTCTTCTTCGTCATAAATCACCCCATAGGATGGATGCCAAATCTTCCAGAGAATCAACTCCCCACCACAGCGCGAACAAATAAACGGATCCTTGGCCACCGTCTCCATCACCCTTTGCCGATAACCCTTGCGGCCAATCGTAAAGGTCTCTTGACACTGAGCCGCATCGGCAGGCAAAATGGCCCTTAACTTCCTGTAAATCTTCCGATACACGGCTGCGGCATGAAGCCCATAATAACGAACCCGCTGCATCCCTTTGGGCAGGATGTGTTGCACCATCCGACCGATAAACCGAAAAGCATCCACCTCTTCCATCTTCCGCCGACCACTCTTGTGATCCTGGTACCAATACTGGACCCGCTTCCCATCATAACTGACAATACGCCGCACCGAGATCGGCGGACTCACCACATATTTCGCCAAATACTTCGCTAACTCCCGAATCCGCTTGGGAACCTCCCCCCTCTGAATGTTCGCCACCAAACCCTTGGGATACTTCCGATAAAGCTCACCAATCTTGGCCTGCATCTCCCGGGTGGGAACCCGCTCTTTGAGCATCTTGAATAGATGATATTGCCACTTCTTATGAAGGATCTCATAGGGAAAATACTTCAGCGTAACCCATGAATAGCCCCCTCTTCCGCTGGGAACAATCCCTCCTGAAGTCATAATGATATGCAAGTGGGGATTGTAGCTCCCAGACCTCCCATTCGTCTGAAGCACCAAGATGTAACCCCCCTCTACAGGACGCCGAAGAACCGTGCGCAACGTATCTGCTAAACATTCAACCCCCACTCTCATCAACTCAGACAACAGCTTGGCTTCCCGATAAAAATATCTCCGCAGATCATCCGGCACCGTCAACACCGTATGCCGATAGGCCACCCCAGGAAACAATATGGCCTCGATCCGCGCCGCCCATTGATCCGTATAAACCTTGGCACAGGATAAACAAAAACAGCTCTTACATGAAAAAGGAACTCTCTTCTGCTCACCCCCACACTTGCCACACACATAGGTCGCATAGCCGTTCTTGGCATCCCCACAACCCAGCATCTTCTGAACGACTTCATCGTAACGACCTTCTCGATATCGAGAAAAAGTCCCCTTGAAGGACTCCCAGTGGGTCCGAAAGATCTCTTTAAGCTGGTCTCGGTCAAACCACTGACGAAATGAACTCATCTTGGGAATGCATTATAACCCCTTGACCTAACAACTAAAAGAGATTATTTTTAGCATCAGGTTGCCCTTCGGGCACCCCGATGCTAAAAAAGGAAATTCCTATACTATGAACTTAAGGGAAATGAGCTTTCAGCCGCTGAAAAGTATGGGGAACGCTATTTCCTGTATCGATTGTTTGAAGCAGATGACAAAGCCTTTGAGTTAACGGTATTGAGGAACCCTTTGCAGCACAAAGAAGCATTGGAGCCAGCCGTACACGTGAGCATGGAACGAGCTGAGGCGACACAGCGCTTCTCTCTAATCGGTGGACTGAAAAAAGAGGCAGGGAGTTAACGGCCCTAACCGACATCAACAGCGAAGACCGCCTGGTTCAACGAACCTTTGCCGAGCATATGGAGAAGGCGCTCGGGTGGGAGAGCGTCTACGCTTACAACGCGGAGACGTTTGGCCCGCGGGGCACCCTGGGGCGGGCGTCCGAGCGGGATGTGGTGCTGGTGCGCGATCTGCGTGCGGCGCTGGAACGGCTCAATCTCGATTTACCCGCATCGGCGCGGGAGCAGGCCATTGAGAAGCTGACGCGGCGCGACTTCACCCGCTCGCTCTTGCAGCACAACCGCGAGTTCTACGGCTTTATCCGCGGGGGCGTCCCGGTCGAATGGCGCGATGACGCCGGCGAGACGCGGCATGCTCGGGCGCGGGTGATTGATTTTCGCAACGGGATCGGTCCCGATGTAATAGCCAACAACCGTTTTCTCGTCGTGCGGGAGATGAAGATCCAGGGGGTGCGGGTGCCCCACTACAACCGGCGAGCGGATCTGGTCTGCTTCGTGAACGGCTTGCCGCTGGTCTTCATTGAACTAAAGGCCGTCTATCGGAACATCCGCGCCGGCTTTGACGACAACCTCACCGACTACCTGAACGAGCACAGCATTGCCCACGCCTTCCACCACAATGCCTTCCTCATCGTAAGCAACGGCGACCAGGCCCGTTATGGCTCGATCACCAGCAAGTGGGAGCACTTCGTCGAATGGAAGCGTAACTCGGAGAAGGGCAAAGGACGTGTCGATGCCGAGGCGCTGCTTGACGGCATGCTGGACAAGGATCGGCTGCTCGATTTCGTCGAGAACTTCATCCTCTTCGACGACAGCCGTGCCGGGGGCACGCGCAAGATCGTGGCCCGCAACCATCAGGTGCTCGGCGTGAATAACGCCGTTGCCTCCGTCCTTCGCCAGGAGGAGCTGAAGCGGCAATTCCCGGCGCGCAAGAGGCTGATCGCCTACCGCAGGCCAAGAGTGGAGCTGCCCATGGTTGCCGAGAAGCTGCCGGAGGACCAACTCTATCTCGCGCGGGTCCCCATAGAGAACACCGGGGACGATGACTTGACTCTGGTCAAGCGGGCTCACCCGGATTTAGGGCGTTTGGGAGTGTTCTGGCATACACAGGGGAGCGGCAAGTCCTACTCGATGGCTTTCTTTGCCGAAAAAGTGCGCCGGGGCGTGCCGGGCAACTTCACCTTTCTGGTGATGACGGACCGGGAGGACCTGGACGACCAGATCTGGCGCACCTTTATCGGTTGCGGCGTGACGGATGAGAAGACGCCCCGGCCCGGCTCGGGTAGGGATCTTCAGTCTATCCTGCGCGAGAATCACCGTTTCGTCTTCAGCCTCATCCACAAGTTCAACCAGCCGGTCACGGAGCCGTACAGCGAGCGCGACGACATTATCGTGATCTCGGACGAGGCGCACCGGACCCAGGGCGGCAGGTTCGCGCGGAACATGCGCCTCGCGTTGCCCAACGCCTCGTTTATCGGGTTCACGGGGACGCCGCTCTTCAAGCATGACGAACTGACCCGGCGCATCTTCGGCGACTACATCTCGCGCTACGACTTCAAGAGGTCCGAGGAGGACCAGTCTACCGTCAAACTGGTCTATGAGAACCGGGGCGAGAAACTGGGGATCGCCCGCCTCGACCTGAACGACCGGATCGCCGAGGCGGTCGAGAAGGCCGACCTCGACCCCGATCAAACCGCCCTGCTGGAGAAACTCCTCGGCAAGGACTACGAGGTCATCACGGCCGACGATCGCCTCGACAAGCTGGCCGAGGACTTCGTCGAGCACTGCTCCACCCGTTGGCAGACCGGGAAGTCGATGCTCGTCTGCATCGACAGGATCACCTGCGGCCGGATGTTCCAGCGCATCGAGCCGCGCTGGAAGTCCAAGCTCGCGCAGGTGAAGACTCTCATCCCGGTGAAGGAAATGGAGTTGGCCGCAGCCGCCGACTCGGACGCGCGGGAGCGCCTCGGCAAGGAACTGGAATTCCTGCGCGGACAGGCGCAATGGATGGAAAGCACCATTATTGAGATCATCATCAGCGAAGCGCAGAATGAAGTCCGCGACTTTCAGCGCTGGGGCTTCGACATCATACCGCACCGCGTGGTGATGAAGACCGGCTTCCAGACGCCCGACGGCAAGCGGGTGGGTGTGGAGGACGCCTTCAAGGACCCGCAGCATCCTTTCCGCGTGGCCATCGTCTGCGCCATGTGGCTGACCGGCTTCGACGTGGAGTGCCTGGCGACGCTCTACATCGACAAGCCGATGAAGGCC
>Ga0315288_10012131_pt1 | contig 10846 bp, 9 predicted proteins | sample YL17G11_20_MG_FD_203454 | JGI IMG/M metagenome (GOLD analysis project Ga0315288, IMG submission 203454) | Sediment microbial communities from Yellowstone Lake, YNP, Wyoming, USA - YL17G11_20 | ecosystem: Environmental > Aquatic > Freshwater > Lake > Sediment | place: USA: Wyoming | collected...
TCCCCCAATGTTGCTATTCCCATAACAACATTTTATCATAATAACCATCAGTATTTTCGCTACAAAATTTACCTGCATCCGTCGGACGACAACCAGAGTCCAACCGTGACCGATGTAATTATTGGCTATTCGCCTTAATTAACATTTATGAAAGACAGAAGAGTTAACAGTCTAGGAGTCACCCTTTTACCTTTAGTTATTATGATAGGTTTGGTTATTGTGGAGTTGGGCCTGGCTATGGCCTTTGTTGTTTATTTGTCAAACCTATCCAGCTACGGAACGAGATTGGCGCAAGAAGCTTTGTTTGGCGCCCGTTCCGGCATTGATGACGCTATTTTGAGAATTATTCGCAATAAAGATTTTTCTAGTACTACTGGCCTGCCGTGTACTACCGGTTACCCGTTGACAGTAGGCCGAGTTAATGTGTGCGTGGTCGTGATACAATGGCCAGCAACCTATCAAGATTGCACACCAGCAACCAATCAAGATTGCATCACCAGCACTGGCACGATTTTAACTGGCACGGTTTTAAGGCAAAAGAGATACCAGGCGATTGTGAGCGTTGACCCCGAAACGCTGGTTGTCTCCCTGGTTTCTTTAACCGAGAAATAAATCCATGAATTTAAAAAGTTTTTCTAAACATTTTGTTAGCAAAGAATATATTGGCGGTCTGTCCTTACGGGACACTTCTTTGAATTTTTTGCTTTTTTCTCCGGATAATCCCAAGAAAATTTTAGCTACTTTTGAGGCGGAATTAGCCGAAGGAACGATTGTGGAGGGCGCCCTGAAGCAGCCCGAAGTTTTAAAACCGATTTTGGAAGGTTTGCGGCACTCAGATCAACTGAAAAAAATCAAACATCTTTATTTAATCGTTTCTTTGGAAAGCGGAACGGTTTATCATAAAGTTTTTGATTTGCCTCAAGTAGAGCCGGCAGAGCTGGAGGCCGCCGTAGATTTAAATCTCAAAATGCTTTCGCCGATAAAATTTGAAGACGCTTATTCAGATTGGGAATTGATGGCAGATATTTTGAAACAAAACTCTTTTAAATATAGAATCAATTCGGTTTTCGCCAAAAAGGATATTGCCGACCCCTATCTCGGCGTTTTCAAGGCAGCAGGATTTATTCCCTTGGCCGTAGAGTTCAATGCTTTAAGTCTTTGGCGATTGTTTGGCGCAAATAATTTATTGGCCGATGAAAAAAAGAGCCACTTAACAATATTCTTATCAGCCGATGGTTTGGATTTCGCTGTCATGAAAAAATCGGGCCTCCAGTTTGATTATTTCCAAACTTGGCGAGGGGCGATGCAGACCCTGATGGCTTCTGGATTGACGGGAGGGTTTCAACTGATATTGGATCGGGAAAATCTTTTGCGAATTTTCAGCGAAGAGTTAAGAAAGGTGCTAAATTTCTACCTAAATCGCTTCCAGGAGGGGGTAAGCGGCGTTTTTCTCTTTTCACCTGGCTATCAGGAAGATTTGGCAAAAACCATTGAAGAGCATTTCCGCCTGGAAATTATTAAAAGCTTTCCGGCCCTGGAATACTCACCCAGCTTTTATGCGGCTGCCGGCGCGGCCTTGCGGGGGCTCATTCCCCGAGTAGATGATGTGGGTGTCAGTTTAATGGCCGTCGGGACAGAGGAGGAATATCGCCGCCGTCGAACCACAAGTTTTGTAAATCTTTGGACAAAAATTGTTTTTACCACCATAATTTTATTAGTGGCCGTCTCTTTTGGCGCAAAAACATTTTTTAATGTGACCGAAAAATCTCTCCAGGACAGCTTGGGCAACCTGACTTTAAAAATTGACGAACAAAAATTAAATGCGCTGCAAAAAAACGCCCAAGAATTTAATCAGATTGTCGTTCAAGCGATTGCCGCTCAAAATAGCGCCAAAGATTGGTCGGGGTTTTTTAAGCTTTGGCAGACTCTCGGGCCGGAGATAAAAATTCAAAAAATACTCATCAACTCCACAGATACGCCCGTAACTTTTAGCGGCTGGGTGGGCACTCAAAGCAAGATGCTCGATTTTAAAAATAAATTGTCTGAGGAGGCCAATTATTTTTCCTCCGTAGATATTCCGCTCGCCTCCATCATTCTTGGCAAAAATGGAGTTGAATTTAATTTAAATTTTAAAATAAAAAAATTACCATAATAAATTCAAGATGATTTTTGATATTTGATTTTTGACTTTTCTATGGAGTATCTCAAAAAAGAAAGAACATTGGTTTTAATCAAGCCCGATGGCATACAGAGGGCTTTGGCAGGGGAAATAATAAGCCGTTTCGAGAGGGTGGGTCTTAAAATCATTGCTATGAAATTTTTATTGCCCACCCAAGAGCAGGCCTATAAGCATTACGTTAAAAATGAGGCTGAAATTGAAGCATTGGGCCTTCGTTCAATTGATGGCAAGAAAAAATCGGGAATTGAAATTAACGAAACGCCAAAAGAGCTTGGTCAAAAAATCGTTAAGAGATTGGTTTCTTTTCTGTCGGCTGGGCCCGTTGTTGTTTTGGTTTTAGAGGGGAATGGGGCGGTAGCCATCACCCGCAAATTAGTTGGCTCTACCGAGCCATTGCAATCCGATGTCGGGACTATTAGGGGAGATTATACCGTTGACTCATATTCTTTGGCCGACGCCGGAGAAATCGGTAGGGCCGTAAGGAATTTAGTACACGCCTCATCAAATCCCGCTGAAGCTGATTATGAAATCAAAGTTTGGTTTAATGACGATGAAATTATAAACTACAAAAACGCCTTTGACGCAATATTGTACGATGTAAATCTGGACGGCATCCTGGAATAATCCGTGTTTATAAGAAAAAAGAGTGGATTTCCGCCACTCTTTTTTAAACACTATAGACAATTTAGTCAATTTTTATCTTTGTTTAGCTGTTTGTGGATTGCTTTTTTAATCAATTTGCTATAATTAAAGTGGCTTCGCTTTTCTAAGATACCTGGTCAAGTAATTTTTACCAGGGAGGTCAACAGCGTCAGTCTTCTAGGAGATATGATTGAGACCACCCACTTTTTAAGCAGCAGGTATATATCTTAAAAAGCAAAGCCACTAAAAAATCCGCCCGAGGCGGATTTTTTAGTTCGCCCTGTTAAATAATTCTGGTGATTTTTAACAAGAAAGATGTTCAAAAATAAAAAATTTCATTTCATTAAAATTAGAAACGCCACCATCCCAAATTTTATCTAACAAGGTCAAAATTTATAAATAAAAATTGAATAACCGATTCTGGCGTATGGTTCTTTATCCTTCAACCAATAATAACTATCCTCGAACTTTCTTTCAAAGCCCGGGACTGGTTGGCCTTGGCTGTTTTGGAGAAAAGTTAGAGAAACTGCGAGCCAGGAGCCGGCTTCAGGTCGGCCTTTGGCCGACTGCCAGGGTTCAAATTTTTCTCCCAGACAATATGGCGGAGAGCCGCCGCCAAAATAATCCAGCTTGATTTTTTCAACATTGTTTTTTTCAACGAAATTCGCCAGCCGTTTTAAATCCTGACCCCAGTCCAGATTGGAATCCACCACATACTTATAACCATTTTTGGCGCCGCCAACCGATTCGTTAAAATAAGAAATAAAATAAGGAGCAATAAATATCACTTCAGTCAGATACCAAATGATAAGAAGAGCGATAAAAGAAGTTTTTAAAACAATTTTGCCGAAGCCTTTTAAATGAGTTTTTAAATTATCCCACCAGTTTAAAAAGAAATATTTTTTTTCGCCAACCCACCATTTTTTCATTTCGTAAGCTGTAAGTAAATACGTGAATGGAAGAACGGGCAATAAATGGCGAAAGCCGATGTTTAGGGGACTGCGAATAGAGACAAGCCAATAAACCGCAATAAAAATCAGCATGGAGAATTCTGAAAAATGCTGCCAAACCCAGCCGAAGAATCGGCCAACGACGGATTTCTCTCGCAATGATTTTATCAGTCGCCAACAGCCCAAAATCAGCGCCAAGAAAATTAAAATCAGCGAAGGCAGCGGTTCTTTAATTAAGAAAACAACCGGGAAATAATCGGACCAGCCGCCAGCGGAAACCTGACCCAAGAAATAGCCGGTGTTGCCGGCAGTAGACCGCTGGAATACCATTAAAAGTCCCAAAAAATATTGTCCCAGAGGTTTTAAAACCGGCTTGGTGGCCATCCAGATATCAATATTCGCCAGGCAGCGCGCTTGTCTTAATAACGAACCACTCCAAGTTTTACAAGTGAGCCACTGGGGATCTGGGCCGCCGGCAAAAGAGCCCAATAAATAAGCAGTATCTAAAGCTTGTTTTTCTTTGGGATAATTAATGTTTTGCGGCAGATACACTAGATAAACCAAGGCATAGCCGATAATGAATATTAAAATAATCGCTCCGATAGCCTTTAGAAATCGTTTGATGGTTTCGCGGTTTTTATGACCAGAGGGTATCTCCGGCCAATTCTGATACAGTTTTACCAAGCAAAAAATAATCCCCAACAAAATAAATACCGGCATGAGAATAACCAAAGAAAATTTAGAGAGCTGGCTGACGCCAAACCCCAAACCTGCCAAAATCAAATTCTTTTTCGCGGGATTTTTAAGATAATTTATAAAGAGCCACAGCGACAAAAGCGCTCCGAAGCTGGCAGCGATATCCGTAGTGACATAATGGCCGTGAGCCAAAACTAGAGGCGATAAGCTAAAAAAGAGAAGTGGAAGAAGCGCCCAAGCAGCGCCGAGGCGTTTTTTGCTGATTGTGTACAAAAGAAATCCTGACAAGAGGGTAAGAAAGATTGGGCTTAACCGAGCGAGGTTAATAATTTTATCTGCGTTATTTCCGCTTTCGTATAAAAAGACCCTTCCCACATCCCATTGGCCGTTGACATCAGTTTGCCAATACGAGGAATCGCTGGGAAAGTTTAGGGTTGTAAATAAAAGAGGAATGCCGGCCAAATCTTTTAAAAGGGGCGGATGTTCAGGGTTAAGGCGATTGTCGCCAAGTTTGAGATATGAATAAGCAGCAGGAATATGAGCTAATTCATCCATGGTGGCGGAATCGCCCAAGGAACTATTTAACATCAAAATAAAACTTATTCCCAAAATAAGAGCTACCGCCAAATAAGATATTTTTTTAGCAAGCATATTTTATGGCAACTCCCAAACTTCAAAATTATCAAAATTTTTGACTGACGCGTTGGGAAATTTTCGCTCAATTAATTTTTTGGCCCCGGCATTATTTTCAAGCGGGGTGATTATGGCCGGCCCCGTTATTTCTATTTTATCAAAATCCTTTGGCAAAAGATAGAATAAATTTTTAGTTTGTTGTTCTTGGGGCAGATAAGTGTTGGTCAAAAACATTATTGTTTGAGCCGGCATCGGGATGTTGTTGACCAAAACTCCGCCAATGTTGACCAACGCATATTTATTAAGATTGCTGGGTTGGTTGTTTAAATAGCGGCCAATTTGAGCGAGGGGTTGGCCGAAAGCTCCCTGAACATTTTTGTTTTTGGCCCAAAAGCCGAAATAAAGCCAGCCCTCAAAAATCATAATTATTGCCAGGAGGCCGAACAGGATTACATATAAAAATCGGCGATTGGCTAATTTGGTTTTTAACCATTCCCAAGCTAGATTTAATCCTGAGCCAGCCAGAATAAAGATAATTGGGATAAGGCCGATGGAGCGCAAAGCATGAGGCAGACCCTCATTGGTTAAAAGCGCGGGCAAGGCCATTACTAAAAACCAACCAGCCATAAATTGATAAGTTGGTTTTTCCTCTGTTTTTTTAATCAAATTTCTTATTAACCAGTAGCAACCCAAAAGAAAGGCCAGACCGCTTAAAGGGTTCAATTCCGGCCAGCAGGCTACGTTGTGCCGCCAATTGCAGTCGCCACTAACATTAAACATCAGCAAAGTTTTAGCGACGCTTTTTAAGAAAGACAGAATAGGACTGGATTGTTGAAAAACAGATACCTCTCCGCTGCGGCCGAAGAAGTCAGCCGGATTATTTAAGAAATATAAACCGATTGGCAGAGCGACAATAAAAGTAACGGTCAGCCAGATAATTAAAATTTTCCACTGTTTTTTATTTGATTCATTTTCTTGAGTTCGGCTGAAATAGCGGCCACGAAATATAGGAATTAACGCCAAAAGCGGAGCAAAACGAAAGGCGATATAAGCATGGAAACCTGCGCCAAAAAAGATTCCGGCAAAAATGGCGGGAAGGATTTTTTTTGTTCTTAGGGCTCTAAACAAAAAAGCAAAAGACCAAACCAAGCAGAAAGGGACCATAATGGCCCGGAAACCGATGCGGGAAAAATTAACATGCCAAAAACTCACGGCCAATAAGAAAGCGCTAAATAAAGCAATATTTGGTTTTTGCGGAAACAATTCTTTGGCCAAAAAAAACAGTCCCAAAACAGTTAAAATTCCGAAAATGGCTGAAACAATCCTTAATGCCCATGGCTGGCTGCCGAAAATCATCAAACTAATTGCCTGGATATTGATAAACAGTCCTTCGCGGCCGTTGTTCTCCGGATAAAACAGTTTGAATTGGCCGGTTTTAATGGCTTCCAGGGCATTATTGCCATTCATCGCTTCATCGGGGTAAAGACCCGGCGGGGTTTGACCGATCTTCCAAAAACGAAAAAAAATAGCTATAATTAAAATAAGAACAAGAGCAATAAATATTTTTGTTTTAGAGGGCATACTCATCTACTATTATTTAATATTATTATAACTTATTTTATGGCAGAATTCATCCAAAGCAGTCCCAATATTGAAAAAGAAATTGAGGTCTTGGAAAGGCGTCTGGCCGAGAAGAAGGCCCAACTTTCTGAGAAAAAAGAGCCATTTTTGGAAAAAGAAGTGGCCAGAGAGGTTATTAGGGAAAGAGTGGCCGAGCATCTGGCAGCGCCAGCTGTTTTGCCGGCCGTTAAAAAATCTCCGGCTAAGACCCCGTCTCCTTTGGTTCCGCCGGCAAAAATCTCCCTTTCGGTTTTAAAAAAGACCCCCCGAGAAAAACAATTGCAAATTTTATTAGGCGTGGCTTTCAAAGACTCTATCCCCGAAGCAGTGGTTTTAGCGGAAAAATTGGACAGTCCTTATCTTTTGGACGCCATGCACGATGCTTTGGTGGATAAGTTTTATGAAGAATTGGTGAGGCGGGGAAAAATTTAGTCCTATCGCTTCATTCGTTTAAGTTAGTTAGAATCAAATCAATTATGAACCTCTTTTCCTTCGCCACTTTCTTATTAATTATTTTTCTTTTGGGGATAGTTGTTTATTGGGCGAAAAAAAGAAATTTTGGCGAACTGGTGCGCGGTTCTTTAAAGATGTCTCTGCTTTTGGTTAAATTGCCGCCGGAAGTTGTTAAGCCAGATGAAAAAAAATCTCTCAAGGAACGAATCGCCGTGGCTGAACAATTTTTGGCCATCCTCACCAGTTTAAAAAAGCCGACGGTTTTAGAAATCGCCCTGCCGCACATCGGCGAAGAAATCTGTTTTTATCTGGCCGTTCCCAAAGATTCGGTGAGTTTTGTTCAAAAACAAATTCAGGGATTTTATCCCAGCGCCTTTATTGATTTGACCGAGGACTATAATATTTTTAATCCCACCGGAGAGACGGCTCTGGCTCTTTTGAAATTAAAAGAGCCGTGGCTTGTGCCGATTCGCACTTATCAGGAATTGGAGGCTGACCCGATTGCTCCGATTTTAAACGCTTTTTCTAAATTGGAGAAAGAAGGCGAGGGGCTGGCTTTCCAAATTGTTTTGAAGTCGGCGCCGAAAGGAACTAAAAAAACGGTTGAGGAAGCAATTAAAAAATTGAGGCAGGGCTCTTCACTAAAAGAAGCTTTGGGCGGAGGAAACTTGAAGGCGATTGGTCAGGCCCTGGGAGGGGCTTTAGGCCCTCAAACCGAGCCAGCCAAAGAAAAGCCGAAAACCATTGATGATGGAGCGATTAAAATTTTGGAGAGTAAAATCAACAAGAATCTCTTTTCGGTGAATTTAAGGTTTTTGGCGTCAGCCGCCACTAAAACTCGGGCCGAAGAGATTGTTGGCGATGTTTTAGGAAGTTTCCACCAATTTGGCAGCCCGGTCAAAAACGATTTTGCCGCTTTTCGGCCCAGCCGGCCGCAGCATTTTATTTTTAATTATTCTTTCCGTACTTTTAATCCCAAAGAAAGCATTATTTTAAACACTGAAGAAATCGCCAGCTTCTGGCACTTTCCGACTCTCGTAGAATCAGCTCCTTATGCGCGTTGGGTGAAATCAAAAGAGGCCCCGCCGCCCATGGAGTTGCCCGATGAGGGTCTTACCTTGGGCGAAAGCGTTTTTCGCGGCGGAGAAAAAACAGTGCGGATTACGCCCGATGATCGGCGCCGCCATATTTATATTGTCGGTCAGACCGGCACCGGCAAGAGCTATGCCGTGGCCAATATGATTATTCAGGATATTCAAAACGGCGCTGGTGTCGGTGTAATTGACCCGCATGGCGATTTGATAGAACAAATTCTTTCTTATATTCCTAAAGAAAGAGCCGAAGACGTCATTGTTTTTGACCCATCGGACTTGGAGCGGCCCTTGGGCTTGAATATGTTGGAATACGATTTTAGCCGCCCCGAACAAAAAACTTTTATTACCAATGAATTTATTAACATTTTTGATAAACTTTATGATTTGAAGCTTACTGGCGGACCAATGTTTGAATATTATTTGCGGAATGCGATGGGATTGTTGATGTCAGACACCAGCGAAGTGGCCACTTTGTTGGATGTGCCGAGGATTTTCACCAATGAAGAATTCCGCAGCCAGAAACTGGCTAAATGTTCTGACCCGACCACAATTGATTTTTGGGAAAAAGAAGCGACGCGCGTCACGAGCGGCGACATCTCTTTAAACAATATTACTCCTTATATCACCAGCAAGTTTAATACTTTTATTTCCAACGATTATGTGCGGCCGATTATCAGCCAACCGAAATCCGCTTTCAATTTCCGGGAGGTGATGGACAATAAAAAAATTCTATTGGTCAATCTTTCCAAGGGCCGCATCGGCGAGTTGAATTCTTCGCTTTTGGGTTTGATTCTGGTCGGCCGGCTGTTGATGGCGGCTTTGTCGCGGGTGGATGCCCCGGAATCAGAGCGCCAGGATTTTTATCTTTATATTGACGAATTTCAGAGCTTCACCACTCCCAGCATTGCCACTATTTTGGCGGAAGCCAGAAAATATCGCCTGAATTTAACCATTGCCCATCAATTTATTGCTCAACTGGAAGATAAAATCCGGGAAGCAGTTTTCGGCAACATTGGAACAATGCTTATTTTTCGCGTTGGCGCCAAAGACGCCGAGTTTTTGGTGAAGTATTTTGAGCCGGTTTTTGACCAGAACGATTTAATTAACATTGATAATTTCAGCGCCCTTATCAAACTCTTAATTAAAAACTACACCAGCCGGCCGTTTAACATTAGAATCCCCGAGCGGCAATCGGGCAGCGCGGAAATGGCGAATCTTATCCGGGAATTGTCGCGGTCCAAATATGGCGGAAATCGTCTGGAAATTGAAGCGGCAATCAGGGAAAAATTTAGCAGATAAAAGGTATTAATTGGATAAAAAAATCCCGCCGCGGGGCGGGATTTTTGTTCTCAATAGATATTATTGGTGAATAAACCGAAGAAGGGTTTGGATGGCGAGATGAGCAAATTGTTTTTCAGTAAGCGAACTGCAGATATAGCCATGATGGAGAGAAATCAGGTTGTTTTTTCGGATATGCGGGTCAATGAACCTCACTTTTTTAATGCGGTGGCGGGCAAAATTGAGAGAAGCGTTTTTGCTCGCGAGCGGCCAGCACTCCAGCACTTTAGCAACGCCGATGACGCGGTCTTTGGTGATTGGCTGTTTGACGCTAAGAATCCGGCCATAGGCAATGCGGCAATCTTCTATAAATTTGGCAGCGCCAGAAGACCACTGGCCGGAGCGGATTGATTTTAATATCTGCGACAGGTGGAAGGGCGCTGTCCGAATCGGAAATTTATTCAGCAAGTTATTGCCAATCCAATAGGCCTCAACAACGCGATAATCAAAAATATCTTTGATGCCATTGGCTTTGGCGATTCGCCGGAGGTTTTTTACGGCATCCGGGAAATTCATCAGGATTTGGCGGATGTTTCTCGGCGCTTGGCTGGTTTGGATGAATTTTCTTAAAATTTCCGGGTTGGCTGGACCGCAAGCGCTTTTCCGGCTGGCCGGATATGCATGTTTGGCAAAAAAGAGCAAACCACTTTTCATGCTATTTCTCCCTTTTTAATTTTAAAATTTTTTGAGCTTCGCTTTTGGGGATTTTATTGATGGCCATTTTCTGGTGGACCAAAAGATAATCGCCGATTTTAACTTTTTTCAACAAACTTGTATCAACTTGATGTTTGTGATGAGGTATTTCAATGAAGGCGATTTCCCCCTTGATTTTAATGACTTTTCCCGGTATCGCGAAGCACATATTGCTGATATTACTATAATATAAATAGTTGTTTGAACGCAAGCCAGAAACCTTGACATTTCCTATCGGCATGCTATAATAAGAATGCTCTTTAATAACTAACTTAATAATTACTTGCGGAAATAACCATTTTGGTTGATATAGCTCAATTGGCGAATCCGCTTTAAGCGCGACCACGTCAATAAGAGCTGGGAAATTCGGGTCTGGGATCCTAAGCTTAGGCGAAGGATGAGGGGCTCGAAAAGGAGTGGACAAAATGTCCAAAAAAAACGCTTCGGTGTTGGTGAGCGCGATGGGCGTGCTTACCGGGTTCGGTACGGCTTTTGCCGCCGCTTTCAAAAAGCGCGGTGGTAGGGACGAGGATCTGCATCAACTTCTG
>Ga0315288_10012132_pt1 | contig 10844 bp, 7 predicted proteins | sample YL17G11_20_MG_FD_203454 | JGI IMG/M metagenome (GOLD analysis project Ga0315288, IMG submission 203454) | Sediment microbial communities from Yellowstone Lake, YNP, Wyoming, USA - YL17G11_20 | ecosystem: Environmental > Aquatic > Freshwater > Lake > Sediment | place: USA: Wyoming | collected...
CAATAAAAAGATTTAGAGACGTTAATTCAATTAGTGGACATACAAGCATCTGGGTTGCAACTACTAGGGTGGAAACACCTAGTTTGGAACTTGGCTTAGATACATCAGGAAACACAAGAACAATAACCGCAGATAACTCAGTTATTCAAAATGATGTTTTATCTGGTGGTACTTTTTAATTAAAAATAAGATATTTATAACAAACTAAAACAATTTAAAAATGGCAATTAGACATACGACACACGTATTAAAAAACTCAGACATTGTAAACAGACCTTTACCATCAACATTATTAGCTGGTGAACCTATTGTTAACACGGCTGATGGTATAATGTATTTTTCTGGTGTAACTACATCAACTGATGAGTGGACCCCAGCTGGTACAGGAACAACAGCTAACTTCTTTGAGGTTGGTTCCAATCTTTATGATTTAAGATTAAGAAATCAAATAACTGAATATCAAAGCGCTAGTGGTTCTGGTTTAGTTGGTAAATTCTTATCTGGAACAACATCTGGGTTTGTATTAGCCAATATTACTGATATTGCTGCTTCTACTGACTCATATACAACTGGAGCCACTTGGAATCCTAATGTTTTAACAATTGGACTTAATCAAGGTAAGCCATCTGTTACGGTTGATATTAGTACATTTAGTGGTTTAACGGTTAGTGGTACTCTTAGTGCTACCACAATTGATGGAGCGACTATTTTGTCTGGTGGTACTAATTTAAATACACTTTTCCAACCATTTGGTCAAGATAACTATACAACTGGTTCTACATTAATCGGTTCTACTATATATTATAATACAGTAAACGCGTTATCGGCTTACACAACAGACCTTAGTACTTTGGATGTAAATGATAACTTTACAACTGGCGCAACACTTATTGGTTCTACAGCTTATTTTAATACTAAAGATGCTCTTTCAGCTTACACTCTTGATTTATCAACTTTAGATGTTAATGACACATTTGTTACTGGTGGTACCGTATCTTATAGTGGACCAAACGCAACACTTACACTTAAACGTAATGATGCAGTAAATATTAGTATTACAGGTTTAACCGATGTTCAAACTACTGGTGCTACACTTGTTGGTTCTACAGCATATTTTAATACTAATAGTGCATTATCAGCATATACACTTGATTTATCAACGTTAGAGGTTAATGACACATATGTAACTGGATTTACTTATTCTAATAATAACCTAACCATTAAGAGAAATCAAGGTGAGCCTGACTTAACAGTTAATATTAGTGTAATGACTGGTCTTACTGTTAATGGTAACCTTGTTGTAACTGGTCAAACGACTACAAATAACTTATTAGTTTCTGGTAGTGTTTTAGGTTCATTAATACCTAACACTGGTTGTACTTATGATTTGGGTTCCTCTACTAATAGATGGGGTGATGTTTGGGCTAATAAGGTTAAAGTAGGTACATGTACAACAACACTTGAAGATGATAACACACAATTCATTGTTAGTGTTGGTGGTACTAGTTCTGGAGCAACATTTAATTTAAATGGTGGTGCTATGAATGTGGGTGGTGATTTATTACCTACCGTTACTGGGATTTATGATTTAGGAAGTGTTAGTAAAAAATGGGATACTGTTAACGCTAATAACATCGTTGCAACGGGTGTTACTATTTCTGGTTTAGGTAACAACAGGGTTGTTTATACTAATGGTTCTGGTGCTTTAGCTACTGAATCTACATTTACATATACTGAGGGAACTGATACAATGGTTGTTGGTAATATTAATGTTACTAATGGTACAGGTACTACAGCTACAATTGGTCAAGGTGGGTTAGTTGTTGGTTCTGGTGGTTCTATTTCGACTCCTGGTACTGGTAGCTTGGTTGTTCATGGTGACTTGACTGTATTTGGTGACACAACAACCGTATCAACTTCTGAATTATATGTTGAGGACCCACAAATAACGCTTAACTATAGTACTGGAACTACAAGTTCAACTTCGATTGCATCTGGTGTTAGAATTCAAGATGGTGATGGTCTTGGTAATGATGTATTATTAACAGTAGCTCAAATGAACACCTTTACAGGTGGTGACGTTACCGAATATACGGCAGCAACAGGATATACTAATAGAGCATTCTTAACTCAGTTAAATGATATTGTTATCAGAAATACCAATAGTAATAATGGTGCACCTGATGGTGTTAGAGTTCTAGCTGAAAATGATATTTTAACAGGTGGGGTTTACTAAGCTGATTATCAGATACTTATAAAAAAAGGAGGTTAATAGCTTCCTTTTTTTGTTTTTAAGATATTTATATCTAGTGGTTATATAATCACATTTTTAATTCATATACATATATGGCAATAAGACAAAATACGTTTATTTTAAAGCGTTCTGGTGTACCTGGTAAAGTTCCGAGTCCAGGTGATATACAATTAGGTGAGATAGCGGTAAACTTTGCTGATGCTAAGGCTTATTTAAGTGGTACAACCGCTGGTTCTATTTTACCAATAGGTTGGGATAGGGTAAGTATTACTGGAGGTACAATTAGCGGTAATTTAACTGTTACTGGTACAACAATATCTAATATATTTTCTGGAGCCACAATAAGTGGTGGAACATATTATGGTAATGGTTCAAATCTAACTGGTATACCAGATTATTATGTGACTGGTGGTACACTTAGTACTGGTGGTACATTAACACTTACTAGAAATGATAATGTTAATGTAACGATTTCTGGATTTAATAGTGGTGGTTCTACACCAATTGGTTTTAATTGGAAGTTTGATACCACAACAACTAATGCTAACCCAGGAAGTAAAAAAATAAGATACAACTCAAGTCTTTTATCTGGTATTACTGCCATATATATTAATGATGTAAATAATGATAATCTTGATGTTAGTGCTATATTTTCTAGTTTACCAATTGGTACTAAAATATTTGCTCAACAACATACTGATGCAACAACGGGTGTTTTATTAGAATTAACTAGCACCGCTATTGATAATACTGGTTGGTGGACATTTCCTGTCTCATATATAAGTGATGCGGGTGGAACTGTTCCAGCAAATAACTCAGAGGTTAGTGTTTTATTCTTAACCCCAGGTACAAGCGATACTTATACAACGGGTACAACATTTAGTAATAACGTACTTACTATTAAAAAAAATAATGGTAGTCCAGATGTAACTCAGTTGTTGAATAATTTTAGTGGATTAACCATTAACGGTAACTTAACTGTAACGGGTACAACAACAAGTGCTGTGGTTAGTGCCACTACTATAAGCGGTGGAACATTCTTTGGTAATGGTGCTAACCTTACTAATTTACCTGATACATTTACAACAGGATTCACATATAGTAATAATAATTTTACAATATCTAGAAATCAAGGACTATCTGCGTTAACTACTAATATAAGTACTATGACTGGTCTTACCGTTAATGGTAACCTTACGGTTACAGGTACAACAACTAGTAGTATACTTAGCGCTACAACACTAAGTGCAACAACTATCGTTAGTAATTCAATATTACCAATAAAGAATAATGTAGTTTCTGGTAGTACTTTTTCTGGTAATCCTAAGAAAGCTACTATAACATTCACAACCGCTTTTTCTGATAATAATTATTCGGTAACAGTAACTGGTAGTGATAGTAGAACATTTACAATTGAAAGTAAGAGTAGTACTGGGTTTACTATAAATGCAAATGCGAATGCGTCATTTACTGGTGAAGTATTTTGGCAAGCCATAAAATTTGGGGAGACTAGTTAATATTTATAAAATATGAGTTTGACAATTGATAATTTATTTTCGGAGGGTAGTATAACTGGTGTTACTTTAAGTGCTCAGTCGGCCACAATTGGTTCATTTAGTGCTACAACTATAAGTGGTGCCACTTATTATGGTAATGCATCAAATTTAACTGGTGGTACGGATACGTATACAACTGGAACAACATTTAGTAATAATATATTAACCATTAAAAAGAATAGTGGTCCAGATGTAACTCAATTAATAAATAATTTTAGTGGACTTACTATTAATGGTAACCTTACTGTTACTGGTACAACTAATACTACTACACTAAGTGGAACAACAATAAGTGGTGGAACATTCTTTGGTAACGGTGGTAATTTAAGTGGGATTGTAGATAGTTTTACAACTGGTTTTACATATTCTAATAACAACTTTACTATATCTAGAAATCAGGGGTTATCTGCTTTAACAACCAATATCAGTACCATGACAGGTCTTACGGTTAATGGTACTTTAGTGGTTACAGGTACAACAAGAAGTAACATATTTTCTGGAACTACGATAAGTGGTGGTACTTTTTTTGGTAATGGAGGTAACTTAACTGGTATTGTAGATAGTTTCGCAACAGGCTTCACGTATAGTAATAATAATTTTATTATATCTAGAAATCAAGGATTATCTGCTTTAACCACTAACATTAGTAGCATGACTGGTCTTACTATTAATGGTTCTTTAGTAGTTACGGGTACTACCACTAGTGGTGTAATAAGCGCCACTACAATAAGTGGTGGTACATTCTTTGGTAATGGGGCTAATCTTACTGGTATTTCTGGTTCTACAGATACATTTACGACTGGTACTACATTTAGTAACAATATACTTACTATTAAGAAAAATAATGGTAGTCCAGATGTAACGCAGTTATTAAATAACTTTAGTGGTCTTACTATCAATGGTAACTTAACTGTTACTGGTACGACAACTAGTGCTGTGGTTAGTGCCACAACAATAAGTGGGGGTACGTTCTTTGGTAATGGGTCTAACCTTACTGGTATTACTCCTACAATAACTACTTATAGTTTAATTACAACGGGTACTTTAACGACAATATCAACCACTACTACATTGATGTCTGGGACAACACTTTCAAATGTGGTAGATGGTAGTTATTTATTAAATTTTGGTACAACATTATCACATAATACAAATAATACAACTATAACCACTGCAATACGTGTTGGTGGTGTTGAGGTGACTGGTAGTCCTTTAACTTGGTTAAGAGGTGGTGGTCAGGGTAATATACAAACCACACATGGTTATAGTGGATTCCCAATAACGGTATCGACTACAAGTAATGTTGAGATTTTTTGGTTAACTGGTGCTGGTACCGCAACCGCAAATAATAGATATATTAGTTTAATAAAAGTTTAATTATATGGAACAAAAATATATTCATGGGTATAATTTAGGGGACGGGGTAATTGGTTTAACTGTTGATTCTTGGAGTTCTGATGATACTAATAATAATAATGGTATTATTATTAATACTGAAAACACATTAAGTGGTTACACTAATATATCTTCATATCAAACATGGGAAAGGGAAGGTGAAGATAGAGATAAAAAACCACAGATAAGTTATTTATATAGTGGTGATACTTGGAGTGGTATGACTACTGAAGATAAGAAAATTGTCGCTAAGTATTTCTTGGTTGATAAGTCTAAAAGAGATGAAGTATTAACTCAGGAAGAACAAGATGAATACAATTATTATATAATTTATGACTTACTATCTGATGATGCAATAGAACATAAAAACATTACAAATAAAAAATTAACACCAAAATCGATTGATTATAAGATAGATTTGGATGTTAGGTTGAACCCTAAGTATACCTTTAATAGTAGGGGTCACTTAACAGAATGTATTTATTATAAAGATTTATCTGTTTCTGTTAATGAAGCTGGTATATCCACATACACTTATTCAACACCAGTTCTTAGGTATCAAGCTTCTTACGTGATTGGTAGTGATAATTATACTAAGAGTAGAACGGTAACCCGTAGCTGGTATTTGTTAGATGGAACACTTTGTAGTAATTCTAAAATAACAACTAAAATATATGAGGCTGCTCAAGCTAGGGAAGAGGGTGTTACTAGGAGAAATAATATTATTAATCAATTATTAATAAATACAGTTGGGTTAATACTTATGACATCTAATGATTTAACTACTGTTTCTCAAGCCGAAACGGATGGTGTTAATTTCCTTAAGGAGATATCTGAGGGTATATCTGAGTATTATCAATATGGTTCTAAATTGGATTCACAAGGTAATCCATGCAAGTTAATACAACAAATAAGTGCTTCAACATATACTAGATTAAATAACTACGTGCCTGGTACTTCGAATACAGTTACAATAAGAATGTACATATTATCAAAATTAAACGTTTAATCATTATGAAAGAATTAATACAGGGATTATTAGAATTAATTGGTGCGGTGATTATTACCGTGCTTATTGTACCAATAGGTGTATTATATTCTTTTATATATTCCATATGGCTTACAATAACACTAAAGAAGTGGTATGCATTATTTGCTTTTTGGTGGATAATTATTGAGGGTGTATTGTCATCAATTGGTTATTTATTTCATAGTATTGCTTACTTTTTGGACCTTATATGGAATGTTGCTTCTGGTGAAATGATAGAGGATTGTATTACAGCTGAAGAACACACTGAATTTAGAAAAAAGAATGTAACTGTGTCGGCATCTACTGGTAAATTAGAGATTGAGGGTAAGTTGAATAAGGCGGGTAAAAAATTTACTAAGTTTTTAAATGTAGGTTTTGGACAAAAGAGACACGCTATTGATGCTTGGAATTTCTTAGTTGCGCTTAGAGAATTAAAAAAGAATTATTTTAACTAATGGCTAATATTAATAATCATAATTTTAACAAATACGATTTAAGATTAAGTAACAGTGATTACTGGGATTTATTCTTAACGTTTGATGAATTTCCTGTAACACCTTGTACTGGTGTGTATAGTGGTTCATCTTTGGCTGTTCATTATGATTTTAATAATTCTAGTATATTTTCTGGAACCACCATTTATAGTTTGACTACTTGGGATGGAGCAGTTAATTCTGGTGTAACGATGAATGACATCGGATTAACTGGAATTGATAATGGATTATTTACATATAATAAAGTTTCTGGTGATACAAGTAATATATCATTAGTTAATATTTTGACTGGTTCAACAATTACATTAACACCTGGTGATAATAGATTGATTTTAAATCCAGTTACTGGTAGTACTGGTTTGTTTGTTTATGATACTAAGTTAGTAACACCAAATAGTGGTTTAACCTCAGTAGGAACTTACTTAGAGCTTTGTGGTGGATTTTATCAAGGTTATTACAAATTAGATGGTTACGATTACGAGGTTTTACCAACTAGAGTACCTAAAGCTTGGGTTGCTGAGTTTTGGTTAAGAAAATCAGATTCTTGTAGTGGAACCACTGGAACAACATTAAATGATGAAAATCCAAATAATGAAGGATTCTTCTTTTATATGGGTACCAGGGCAGAGAATAAGTTTTGGAATTGCTTTGATGGATTAAATACTGGTGGTACTTGTACGACTGGTTCTACTTCTGGCTGTACCGATTTTAAAGAAACTAATATCAGAACATCTTCTGGGGTTCCTTTGTGTCCATCTGGTATGACAACTGAATATAATACCGATAATAATTTCTTATTATTTAGTAGAGGTGTTGGTGGATTAATGGCTTATCAATATACTGGTCAAACAACAAATATTATAAATCCAGTTACTGAAATAACAGATGATAGAAATCCTTTCTTGATTTATAGTAGAGCTGATGGTGGTAATAATTGTGATGGTAGTACTGGTGCTACTGGTTCATTATCTAGTACTTATAGTGGTTCCACCTCTCTTTTATCTCAAACAAATCCATTAGCTGATATTATTGATAATGCCATTGGTTTTAGGATAACTTCCGATGGTAGTATTGGTTATAGATTATTAACCGTTACAGCTACTTGCGTTAATGAGGTAACTGTAAGTGGAACTAGTATTGAAGAGAATTACTCTATTAGTGGAACGGTTGAGAATGACATTTGGTCACATGTAGCTATTAGATTTGTAGCTGATTATAAAATAGAGGGGTGTGATTTGGAAACGAATCCAAGTAGGTTAGGTACTTTATATTTTTATATTAACGGTAAATTAAAACATTATGTTGAAGGTTTTAGTGAATTTATTGCTAAGAGATTGTTCGATAATAAAGAAAAACAACAGGGTGTACCATTCAATATAAGTTTGGGTGGTGGTTCTCAGGGTTTGGTTGAGAGTATTACTTTTGACGGGCCAGACCCATATGATATTAATATGCCAATAGCTAGTAATTTTGCTGGTACATTTATTGGTGATATTTCTCAATTTAAGTTTTATGTTGATGATATGGATGTGACAAAATTAACATGTAATTTTCTTAGCGAAGCTTCTAGATATAGCGTTTTACCTAATGATACATTTCTTTTAACGGATGAAATTTCATTAATTAATTTAATTTTACAAGAAAATGGCCAAGAATTGGATTGGTTACCATAAACTATGATATTTATATTTAAAGATATCATACAAAGTGGGAAATAGAAAAATATCACAGTTACCAGAAGCAACAGGATTAATTGGTACCGACATTATCGTTGTCGTTAATGATGGTGTTACTAAACGTAGTGATATAGGCGTACTTAGTAATTCTGTAGCTAATATTATTGGTAGTGGTACCACAACTACTGGTGCCACATTTATTGATAATACATTATCAATAAATGATAGTGTTGGTAATGTAATTACGGCGGTAATCGAGGAATTTACTGGATTAACTGTTAACGGTACTTTAAGCGCGAATACGATTAATGCCCAATATATTTCACTGAGTGGTGTTAGTATTACTGAATCATTAGCTAAATCAAAACCATATAAGGGTGACCAAGGTTTAACACCGTTGAGTGTTAGTGGTGATTCTGTTTATACTGGAATAGTAATAAGTAATGACCCAGTTCCAGATTCTAGAATTGATATAATTATTAATGGAATAATCTATGGTGTTGGGGATGGAGTTAAAACCAATGATTTTTTCTTTAGTGGTGATAATGGTGTAACTGCTAGGTTATTGGATGATATTATTCTAGGTGATAGATTATTCTTTAATGGGATTATATGTGGGTTATTAACCTTAGATGGAAACGATAAAATAAGTGTAAATTATAATGTTTTTTACTAAGTGAATTAGTATTTATAATAGAAATAAACACTAATTAAAAATAAAATTAAATGTCATCAAAAACAAGAATTAAACAGATTATTTTAGATTCGAATTGGACTGCCGCTGGTAGTGCCGAATATCAAATCAAGAATATTGGGAATCCTACTGAATTACAAGATGTAGCAACTAAATATTATGTTGATGCTGCTATAACTGGTAGTACATTTACTGGTGCAAATGGTATTACTACTACAACTGGTGATACTGTTGAATTAGGTGGAATTCTTAATAAAACCACAACTATTAGTGGGGCTTCTCAGACATTTAATTTAGGAACTAGTGGTAGTCAATTAGTTAACTTCAATGTTAATTCAATACAGGGGTTACAAACATATTCTTCTGGTTCAAATGTTTTAACAATTACTGATAACCCAGGTGGTAGATTATCTAAAATACAAACACCTACAGCTAAGACTAGTTATGAAATTAACCCTGGGTTATTTGATGTACAATATAGTGGTGGTTCTGGTGTTTCGTCTTTACAACTTAGTGGTAATTATAGTTTGGTTACAAATGACCATAGCGTAAGTAGTACTAATTATACTGTAAATAGTAATAATTTTTACATTAGCCCAACTAGTGGTTTAACTACCATAGATAGTGGTGCTAATATTAGTACATCTAAAATAATACCAACAAGTATCGAGGATAAGGTTACTAATGGTACTGCGATTACAACAAATTCTATTAGTTCTTCTTCTTTTGGAACATCTATTACTAACGGTAGTAACATACAATTGAATAATACACTTAGTAGTGGTGGATGGAATTTTGATTATACAACTAATACTGGAACTACTACTAATACGTTAGCGTTTGGTGGTAGTTTACAAGTTGATATTAATACTGATGGTATTATGGATTTCACCAGTACTGGTGGTACCTTGGGGATTTATAATAGTTATTCTATATTTCAAAGAAACGCCAATAATTCTCATTTGAGGTTAGATGATACATTTACTAGATTACGAGGTATTAGTGGTAATACAGTTGTTTATGATAATGGTGGAACGTTAACTCAATTTAATGCTTATGATGGTAGAGGTTTAACGTTTACTAGTTCTAATACTAATTTAATCGGTCATAGTGGGACTACATTAGTGATTGGTTCTTCTGGTGATACCACATTTACCGATGGTAGTTCAGTTAAGTCTGGTATTGAATACGCAGCTAATTATTCATCTGGATTTACAAATCGTTCCTTAGTTGATAAACAATATGTTGATAACGCTATAACTGGTGTTAGTTCGACCGATACTTACACAACTGGAAGTACACTTGTTGGTTCAACGTTAGTGTTTAATACAACCGACGCGCTTTCTGCTTATACTGCTGACGTATCTACATTATTAAATACTGCTGGTAGTGGTATTAATCTTGGTGGTACCGCAATTAATCTTGGTGGTGCTTTAAGTGCTGATGCTACAATTACAGGTGGTGGTTCTTGGAACGTTAACCTTGGTAGTGCTGGTAGTAAATTAGCTGGTTTCACTACTAATGCTTTAACTAACACAATTACTGGTACTAACGGAACTAATACGTCTTCTATTGCTGTAACACCAACAACATTAACGCTTACGAGCTCAAGTGGGTCTACATTTATACTTAACGGAACGGGTAATATTTTTACTGATAATACTTCGGCATTACAAGGTATTAAATACGGCGCTAATTATGCTACCACATTTACTAATCGTTCGTTAGTTGATAAGGAATACGTT
>Ga0315288_10012133_pt1 | contig 10843 bp, 7 predicted proteins | sample YL17G11_20_MG_FD_203454 | JGI IMG/M metagenome (GOLD analysis project Ga0315288, IMG submission 203454) | Sediment microbial communities from Yellowstone Lake, YNP, Wyoming, USA - YL17G11_20 | ecosystem: Environmental > Aquatic > Freshwater > Lake > Sediment | place: USA: Wyoming | collected...
CCGCGCCGTGCGGGTTTGCGTCCCTGGCCGACGTCTCGGCGCCCGGCGCGTCCAGCCAGGAGGACACGATGGAATCGTTTGCGCTGGCCGAGACCTTCAAGTACTTGCACCTGCTGTGGACGGTGCCGGTCGGCTCGGCCGGCCTGCTGGACGCGGTCGTGCTGAGCACGGAGGGGCACCCTTTTTATCCCTTGCCTTGTGGTGGTGGTGGTGAGAAAGGCGTGGCCGCCTCGCTCGACTGGGCAGCCCTCCTGGAAACGAGTGCGACGGCCGCTGCCTGGCCTCCTTCCCTGGTCAACGCGACGGCGGGTCGGGCATCCATGCGGGCCGTGTGCAGGGCGCTGTGCGAGCATGCGGTCCCACCCACTGACGCGGCGGCCACCCTCGGCGCCGCCCTCCCCTTGCTCGCCCCGTCTGCTGCGGACGTCGCAACTCTGCGCGCCCGCCGCTGCCGGGCCTGCCTGGCCACGGAAGCCGCCATGGTGGGCGCTCGCGCCCAGGCGGCTGTCGACGCGGCCGCTCAAGCTGCCGCCGCCGCGGCCGCGCAACGTTTGCGCCAGTCGGCCTCATCATCATCCACCCGCGCGCGCCGGCAAGCCGTGTGCTTGCTATCCGCCGACCCGGCGGCTGCTGCGCTGACCTGTGCAGGCCTGTCGCCCCTGTTACCGACCGCCCTGGCCTCCCCGTCCGACCTCCCACCCAACGCCGTCATCATCCAGCTGTCGGAAGTCTTAGTGTCGGAAGGGGATGATGACGTCGGAGGCGGTGGTGCCCAAACCAACCACCCGGCCCACGACGACGGCCCCTGGCGTTATGCCCTGCGCCTGACGACGCAGCCCACCGGCACCACGCCTCCACTTGTCAGTGCCCGCCTCGCCGGCTTAGCCGCCTCCTTTGGGCCTACCTTGCGCGAGGCGGAGGAGTGTGAAGATGACAGGAGGGGCGACTCCAACACCCCCTGCTCCATCTCCGCCCCCCTCCTCCTCGGCTCGCCGGCCCACGGCTGCACCCCACTCACATCCGCGACCCCTCCATCCATCATTGCCCTCACCCGGGGAGGCTGCTCCTTTGAGGAGAAGGCGGCCAATGCCGCATCCGCAGGTGCGGCCGCCTTGGTCGTCCTCAACACGGAGGACGAGCACGTGTCGATGGGGCCGGCGGAGGAGGATGGGGCGGGCAGCAGGCCAGCCTCGACCATCCCCGCCTTGGCCCTCCCTTCCTCCCAGGCGGCCAAGCTGCAGGAGGCTCTGAGGGTGGCCGCCGACGCGGGCGTGCCCCTCATGGCGACGCTGTCCGCCTTGCCGTCCGGCGCGGGCGCTGCGGAGCTGGGCCCCGGCGTGCCCACCGAAGCCGACGCGGCTGGAGGTGGAGATGGAGGTGGCGATGGCGGTGGCGGTGGCGGTGGCGGTGGCGGTGGCGGTGGCAGTCCCGGTGGCGGTGGCGGTGGCAGTCCCGGCCCACCCCCCTCTCCTCTCACCTCGTCCGCCCCGCACCGCCTGGACGTCCTCTTACCGCCTGCCACACACGCCTGGTTACGCGACGCGGCAGCGGCCTCCCAGGACGCCTGGGAGCCGCAGGCCGCGTTGGGCGCGCTCGTGAGACGGCTGGCCGGGTCGCGCGAGCTGGCGGCCGCGTTTGAAAGCGCGGGCGAGGTTGAAAGCGGGAGGGCGTGAAAAGGGAGGGGGCAGGCGCGGGCGGCGCGGGGCCCCACGAGAAGACCCCCCACGCAGATGGGAGGGGGAGAGATCAAGCGTGTCACACTTGTGTTGTTTAGAAGGACAGTGGGATTCACGCTGGCACCGGCGGCCCGATCCTCCTCACCACCACCCGCACCGCGTCGCCCACCCGCACCAGGCCGACCACCTCCTCCTGAGTCCCCCCATCCCCACCTAACAATGCACCGTTCCACCCGAAAAATACCGCGTTCTTCCACGCCTTCAGGACGCCATCCCATCTCAACGCCGCACCCGTCCGAAAGTGGCGGAGCCCCGGCGTGATGTCCTTCCCGTCCACCACCCCACTGTCCGGGTTGACGGCCGGAATGGTGCACCGGTCGCAGGGTTTGGTCAAGCCGATGCGGAGCCCGTCTCCCTCACCAATCGCCAGCTCGGCCCACCCGTCCTCGGCCCAGGCGGGTGCGCCCGCGATGACCAGGTTGGCCCGGAAACGGCGGCCGTCGAGGGTGGGGCGGCCCAGGCGGGCTGCCAAGTCGGCGACGGACGAAGCGCTGACAACCAGGAGCGGGAAACCATCCTTGAACGCCGCTTCCGCGCCTGCCGGCGCCCCCGGCGGCGTCCAGGCGGGCGCGACCGGGCGGCAGTGCGCCCGGCCGGGCGAGTACCGGACCAGGCGGGCCGCCCGCCCGATGACGCCGCTCACCCAGGCCGCCGCCTCCTCGCCCTCGTCGTCCACGTCGCCACTCCACTCCCACACGGACGCGTGGGTGCGGAGTGCGCCTGGCGGGCGAGTCAACGGGACCAGGAGGGGCGGGTGGCCAGGAGAGGTCAGGGTGAGGGACGCCCCCGCCTCCTCGCCCTCGCCCAGCAAAGCTTCCGCGGGGAGGGCGGTGGAGATGAGGGCCAAAGCCGTGCAGTCACGCTGTGTCAGCACCCGACCGGTGTCGCCCGCCTTGACGACCGCCCAAGCGCGGTCCCAGGGGGACAGCCCATCCCGGGTCAGGGCGGCCGCGCCGACCGTGATGCCGGCGCAGGATTTGACGGGGTGGACAAACAAGGCCGCAATTGTGAGGGGCGGCGCCATATCCCGCAAAGGACGCAAAACGAAAATAATGACTGGCACGTCGTTACTAAATCACCCCCGCCCTCTCTCCAGCCGCCACTGCCGCCGCCCGGGCCGCCTCCGCCGCCCGCTCGACGGACACCTCCCCCTTCCCCTCCTCCTCTTCACCCACTCGCACCCGGATATGCAGGGCCGACCGGGCCAGCAGAGCTTGTCGCAACAAGGTGGTGCTGGCGGTGGGGGGGGCAGCACCACCCTCGCCCACACCCTCACCACCTCCTCCTCCACCCATCGCCAGGTACGCCCGCACCGCGTCCGTCCAGGCGGCACCCGCGGCTTGGGCATCGCCCCGGGCCTCAGCTGCGTGAGCTGCCGCCTCGGCGGCCGTCCCAGCCGCCCGGTGGTGGGCGGCGACGGCCGCCTCGGTGGGGGGTGGTGGGGGTGGTGGGGGTGGGGATGGGCTGCTTGCTGCCCGGCGCCGGGGCGGCGCCGCCCCGCCGCCGCTACCACCACCCCCTCCACCCCCGCTTCCGGCTGCCCACGCCACCAAAGCATCATACGCCGACCGCACCGCCGCAAATGCCGCCCCGCTGCCCCCCACCTTGTCCGGGTGCGTGGCGGCCGCCCCTCGCAGGTACGCGGCACGCAGGGCCGGCCCATCCGCCGTCGCCTCCACGCCCAACAGGGCCCGGGCCCGGGCGGGGGCGGGTGGAGGAGGGGACGGGGAGGATAATTGGGGGGGCGGGGTGGTGATGGTGGGGCGGGGTGCGAAGAAGCGCTGGCGGCGGCGCGGGGGCGGGCGGGCTGGTGGTTGGGGCGGGGGGGGGTGAGGCAGTGCGCGTAGGCGCAGGCCACCAGTCCGCGCCGCGGCGCCGGCCCAGGCGCCGCCGCCGGGGCCGGACGTGCCCAGGCCCAGGGATGCAGCACCGGGTAGGCCTCCAGTCGCGTTCATGGCGGCTGCAGCCGCAACAGCCGCAGCACCGCCTTCGCGGCCGGTGGCGGCGGCGGCCCCCCTCATCATCCCGCCCTCCACACGGTCGAGCGGCGGGCGGCCTCCAGTCGCCGCGTCCTCGTTTTTGCCGCCCTTCCCGCCTGCCCGGCCTTGCATGAGGTCAAATATGGACGTGCGAGGAGCTTCCAGGGCGGCTTCGACCGCGGCCGCCCGGGCGGCCGCGTGGGCTGTGGCCCGGGCGTCGCCGGGAGGAGCGGGGACTGCGCCCCCACCAGGTGAGGGAGGGGCGGCGGGGGTGAGTGCCGCCGTCCCAGCCCCAGCGGCAGCCCCAGCAGCCCCACCTCCCGAAGCTGCGGCCTGCCTCAGCACGGCTACCCCTTCCTCCACCCTCCCCGGCTGGGCCAGCAACGCCCGCCCCAGGCGGTAGAGCGCTTTGGCGCGCGTCATGGAGCCGCCCACCCCACCCAAGGCCCCACCCCCTTCCCCACCCCACGCCAGGGCAGCCCGGGCATCCACCTCGGCGGCGGACACGTCGCCCACCGCTAAAGCGGCGGCGGACCGGTTGCACAGCAACAGTGCGGTGGCGGTGTGGACGTGGGCCGGCGTGGTGGTGGTGGAGGACGAGGAAGGAGCGGTGTCGCCCGCGCTGCGCCGGTGCCTGCTTTCCTCGTCATAAAAGAGCACGCCCAAGGCCGCGCTGTACGCGGCTCGGGCGGCACTGTAGTCTGCCACGGCCGCGGCCGCATTGCCGGCGGCCCAAGAGCCGGCGGCGGTGGGGTGGGTGGCGGCTAGGGCGGAGGCAGGCATGAACGAGAGTTACAACAAAAAAAAGGAGGAGTTATAAAAGATGATTGGAGGGCGCCGAGGTCGGCGCCCGGGTTTTCTCTCTCTCCCCCCCCCCGCCCTCTCACTCCCGTCTTCGCACAAAAAAATACACACTCTCTCTCTCTCCTGCGCGCGCCCCCACACCCTCCTCCCCTAAATAACACCAACATGGCTTTTCGCTGGGGCGGCGCCTCCCGATTTGGCAAGGCCAAGGCGGGCGAAGGTGTGTGTATTGTTGAAAAGGAGAGCGCGGCGTCGGCGCGCCGGCCGGGATGCGGAGGAGGGAAGGAGCCCTGCGTGCCGCGCCCACTCAGCCACGCACGCATTTGCCTGCGCACGCCTCATGTGCTGCACAGTTAGAGATTATGTACCGGATCCAGGCGTCGTGGATGCCGATGCAGTGGTCCCGGCGCGCGGGCTGCAAACGCGCCCCTCTTCTCTCTCCCGCCCCGCCGTCAACCGCCAAAAAAAGTTCCAAGAAAAAAAAGGCTCGCCACCCGTGTGCGCGCGCGCTCTGTCCTCACTCCCACCTTTCTTTCTCTATTCTCAGACGCACTCGACGCTCCTGCTGCCCCGGCTGACGGGCGGGCGACCCTGGGCGGTGGTGCGGCCAAGGACGGTAAGGGGAGACGAGGGAGGGAGAGAGAGAAGCGCCGGCGGTGGGCGCAGCGTTCGCGCTCCATTCCGCGCGCCCAAGGTGGGAGTAGGAAGGGAACGTCTCCGCCCCGCGCTTGGCACATCTGCTGATTGCCTCCACACGCGCACCCAGGGGGCTTTCAAGCGCACATCTCGCCCGATCGAGCATACCGCGAAACCTTTCCCTCATCCATCCCTCTCTTTCCACACAACACAGCCCCCCCCTCGTTCGCCGCCGTCGCGCTCACCGCCGACACCTCCCACCACACCGCCCGCCGGTCCGGCCCCTCCTTTTCCTGGTCCACCCAGCGCATCCATGACCTGGAGGCTGAGATTGACCGTATTAAAGCGGCTGCGAGGGTGTGTGTGCATTGGATTGAGGGGATGAGCGGGGGGGCGGGCACATCTTATTCGACCCCCACACTCACCCCCTTTTCTTCCCCACACACACCTTTTTTTACACATAGGACCTTCACGCCCAAGTCATCCGGGAGCGGGCCGCCTCGGACGAGGCCACCGCGGCTCGGGACGCTCTCGTCGAACGGGAGGCCCAGCTGACGGCCGCCCTGACGGGCGCCCGGGCCGACGCGCGGGCGGCCCGGGTCGCGGCCGACGAGGCGGCGGCCCAGGCCGCGGCGTCGCGCCGGGATGCGGCGGCCGTAGACGCGGAGCTCGGGTCGACGCGGGCCCGCTTGGCGGCCGCGTCTGCTGCTGCTGCCGACCTGGAGGACGCCCTCGCCGCCGAACGTGGGCGCGCGGCCGACTCGGCTGCGACCGCGCGTGCGGCGACCGCTGCTGCTGCCGCGGCCGCCACCGCCGCCCAGTCGGCCGGCCCGGATGCCCACCGCTTACGTGATGAAGCTGCCGCCGCACGGGCCAACGCTGCCCTGAGCGCGGCCGCCCTGGCCGATGCGGAGGCCGCGGAGCAGCGGGCGGAGGGCGCGGCGGCCGCGGCCGCGGCAGACCTGAGGGCCGCCCTCGACGCGGCCGCAGCGGCGGGGACCCGGGCGGTGGCGGCCGAGGCCGCGGCCGAAGCTGAAGCTGCTGCGCGGGCGGCGCTGCAGGCGGCCTACGTCGAGCTGGAAAGGGCGTTGGCCGTGGCGCGGTCGGGGAAGCCTGATGGGCCGGCTGCCGCGACTGCCGCCACCCCCTTTCCCGCGCCCTCCCACCTTTCCTCGACTGCCGCCGAGGTCAAGACCCGCTTGGCTGCCGCCGAGGCCGGCGCCAAAGAAGCCGCCGCCCGCGCCGGTGCGGCCGACGCCCGGGCCGCCGCCGCAACGGCGGCTGCGGACGCCCGGGTCCACGCCCTGGAGCGCGACCTGGCGGCCGCGACGGCAGCGGCCGCGACCGCGACGGCGGCCGCCCGGGCGGAGGCCCAGGCTGCTGCGTCTGCGGCCCTGACGGCCACCGACGCGGCCTCCACCCGCCTCACCGCCCTGGAGCGTGAGCTGGTGGACGTGCAGGCGGCCGCGGGCGCGGAGGTGCGGGCGGCACAGGATGCTCTGGCGGCCGCCCTCGAGGCCTCTGCCCGGGACCGGGCCCGCTTCGAGGCCGACCTCGCGTCCGCCTCCGCGGGCGACAGTGAGGCTGTGGCAACTTTGCGCTCCCAGCTGGCCGCCGCCCGTGCGTCGGGTGCGTCCGAAGCTGCCCGGGCGCGGGACGACGCGGCTGCTGCCGTCCGGGAGGCGGAGGCAGAGGTTGGGGGGGCGACCCGCGCGGCCGCCGACGCCCGCGCCGCTGCGGACGCCACCATCGCCGACCTGGAAGCCCGCTTGCATGATGCCAAGTCAGCCGCCTCTGAAGCCCTGGCCCAAGGCGAACGCCTGGCCGCCGACCTGGCCGACGCGCGCGCGGCGGCGGCGGGCGCTGCCGCCGCTGCCACGGCTGCCGTGGACGCCGCCCGCCGGGAGGGGGAAGCGGCGGCGGCGGCGGCGGGCACGGCCGCGACCTTCGCCGCCGAATCTCGCGCGGACGCCGCCGTCGCGGAGCTGCGGGAGGCCCGCGCCGAAGCCGAGCGGCTGGCCACCCACCTGGACGCGACCCGGGCGACCGCGGCCGCGGCGGAGGCCGACCTGCGGGCCGCCCTGTCCGGGTCGGCCACCCAGGTCGCCACGCTGGAGCGCGATTTGGCGGACGCCCGGGGGGCGGCCCAGCGGGCGGGCGCGGCCGCGGACGAGGCCCGGGCGGCCGCGGACCGGGCGCGGTCCGACCTGGGAGTGCTCTCGCTGGGGTCGGCCGAGGAGCGGGCGGCGGTGGAGGCCCAGGCCAAGCAGGCCGTCGCGGCTGCCGGGGCCGCCCGCGCCGCCGCCCTGGCCGAGCTGGACCGGGTCAAAGCCGAGCTGGCCACCCTGCACGCCCGCTCATCCGCCACCCTGGAGGCTGCCCGGGCGGCGGCCGTGGAGGAGGCGGCTGCCGTCCAGGCGACGGCGGTGGAGGAAGTGACCGCTGCGGCCGAGGCAGCCGCTGAAGCGGACGCCCGCCTGGCCGAGGCCACGCAAGCCTGGACCCAGGTGGAGGCGCGCCTGGTTGCTGAACTGGACGCCTCCCGCTCCGCGGCGTCGGCCATCGAGCAGGAGCTGCGGGCGGACCTGGTGGCGGGCGAGGCGGCCGCCCGGGCGGATGTGGAGATGTTGGAGGAGGAGGTGACCCGGTCGAGGAAGGCGGCCGCCGCGCACGAGGCGTCCGTCGCCGAGCTGACCGCCAAGCTCGCCTCCCTGGACGCCGACCTGACCGCCGCCCGCTCTGCGGGCGAGGGCGCCGCCCATGCGGCCGAAGCCGTCGCCAAGCTGGGGGTCCAGCTGGCCGACGCGCTGGCGGCGGGCGCGGCCGCGGCGGCCGACGCGGAGGCCGCCCGCTGCGCCTTGGAGGCCGACCTGGTCGCCGCCTCCGCCCGGGCCGCCAGCGCGGAAGTCACCGCCGCGTCCACGGCCGCCGCCGCCGCGGCGGCTGCCACGGCTGCCGCCGCATCCGTGGCCGACCTGCGGGCCGAGGTGGCCCGCCTAGCGGGGGCGGTGGACGCGGAGAGCGGGCGGGCGCAAGCGGCCGAGGCGCGGGTGCGGTCGGCTGCTGCCGCCTCGCAGGCCGAGATTGAGGCGTTGGCCGCCGAGGTGGATGCGCGGGAGGTAGACCTTGAGTCCGCGCGCCTTGCCCTGGCGACCAAGGAGAAGGAGGCGGCGTCCGCGGCGGCTGAGGCCGCCCGGACGGCGGCCTCCCTGCAGGCGTCAACCGCGGCCGCGGCGTCTGCCGCGGCCGCCGCGCGCGCCGAGGCCGCGTCCGCCCGGGATGCCCTGTCTGCCCTGGAAGCCGACGCGGCGGCCGTGCATGAGGCGGACGTTGGCGCGATGCGGGCCGAACTGGCGGCCACCCTGGAAGCCCTGGGCGCCGCGGAGGCTATGGTCGCCCAGGGGGTGGAGGAGAAGGCGGCCCTGAGCGAGGAGTACGAGGCGATGGAGCGGGCGGCGGCCGCGGTCGCGGGCGCGCTCGAGGACGAGAAAGCGCGGGTGGCGGAGCTGCTGCTGGAGGGTGGGGGTGGGGCGGTGGGTGCTGCCGCTGCCTGCCCGCCGCCGTCATCGATCGACACGTCCCGCTTGCGCCGGGAGTGCGATGCCGCCCGGGCGGAGGCGGCCCGCCTGCTGGCGGAGCGGCACACGCTGGAGGAGTGCGTCCGGTTTTTGGCGCGTAACGCGGCCGCTGCCGGGGCCCCGGGTGGGGAGGAGGCGGCCGCCGCGGCCGCGTCGTCGGCGGCGCACGGCCCGGGCGGCTCGCCCCTGCCTGCCACCCCGACGGCCCGCTCGGAGGGCGCCCCGCCCTCGCCGGCCGTGAACGCGGCCGCCCTGGGCGACGCGACCGCCGCCGCCGTGCGCCGCCTGGCCGCCGACCTGGCGGCTGCGCGCGCGGGCGCGGCCGGGGATGGCGGATCGGCCTCGTCGGCCGGCGGCCTGACGCCCTCGTCCGCCAGCGTGGAAGGCCGGCTGCTGGCTAAGATTCTGGATGTGTGTGGGGGTGGGGGTGAGGGTGTGAAGGTTGGGCACGTTGTGCCCCGGTCGCCGCTGCCGGGGCGGTGATGGGAGGGATGTAAAATTTGGCCACAGCGCCAAAAACAAGAAAAAAAAACCGCGCCCGCCTCCGCGCCCGCGCCCCTCCGCCCCGCGCCTTTTCACCTCAGTCCATGACATCCATGCCTGCCCTCACCCCCACCGGGACGCCGATCAGCTCCCCCGGCGCGTCCGGTCGCCGCGCATACCCCAATGCGCGCTCCCTCTCTGTGCGCGCCGCCGCCGCTGCAACCTCCTCAACCGCCTCCACAAAAAAGCATGCCATCATCACGGGCGCCAACACGGGCATCGGCTTGGAAATCGCCAAGGCGCTGGCCAGCACTGGTGACTATGACGTGACCCTGGCCTGCCGGGACGCTGCGAAAGCCGACGCTGCGGCGGCGACCGTGAGGGCGGCTGGCGCTGCCGCAGGGGCCACCGGCGCCGTGGCCACCCTTGCCCTCGACCTGGCCTCCCTGGCGTCCGTCCGGGCCGCGGCGGCCCGCCTGCTGGACGGGGGCCGCCCCATCGACGTCCTGGTCAACAATGCCGGCATCATGGCGTTGCCTGACCGCCAGACCACGGCCGACGGCTTTGAACGCCAGCTGGGCGTCAACCACCTGGGCCCCTTCCTGCTCACCTCCACCCTCCTCCCCCTCCTGGCCGACCCGGCCACCACCTCCCGCATCGTCAACCTGGCCTCCTCCGCCCACCAGTTTGCGCCCAAGGGCATGCCCTGGAGTGACATCCAGTCTGAGCAAAACTACAGCGCCTGGGGCGCGTACGGCGCTTCGAAGCTGGCCAACATCCTCCACGTCCTCGCCCTGTCGGCGTCCGCGCCCGCGTCCGCCCGCCTGACCGCGACCGCCTGCCACCCGGGCGTCGTCCGGACCGAGCTGGCCCGCCACCTTGTGGACCCGGCCTCCGCCGGCTTCCTCCAGCGCGTCGCTCTCGCCCTCACCTACCCTTTCCTGAAGACGCCCGCCCAGGGCGCGGCCACGCCCATTTATTTGGCCTCGTCCCCGGAAGTGGAAGGGATCAGCGGGCGGTACTTCAGCAATTGCAAGCCCGTCAAGGCTTCGGATGCGGCGTATGACCTGGAGGCAGCCAAGAAGCTGTGGGAGCTCAGTGCGTCGCTGACGGAGGCGCCGGGGGTGCCGTGGTGAGAGAGGCAAGGTGTGTATTTTTTTTCTTCGTCTTCTCTCAAAACTTGCGATGACAACAAATCTCCTCGCTAAGCCGCCCGCCGGGCGAACGTCAAGTACCCCGTGTGCCCCCTCGCCTCCGCCACGGGCCAGGCCACGACCTGAGGGTGGACAGCGGTCGGGACTGCTGGTGCGGGCTGTGCTGCCGCCGCCGCCGCCTCCACCCCTCCCCCCACCTCCAACCTCTTTTCCCACCCCTCCCCGCCGCCCACCAGGCGCTGGCGGCGGACCTCGTACTCTCGCAAAAGCAGTTCCTGGGTGGAGATGCCCACAAACCCGTTGCCGGCGAGGGCGGCCGCCGTGGCCTGCACCTGCTCGATGCAGGGCGAGAACGCGCAGAGCACGCCGTCCGGGCGCAGGCAGGCGGCCGCCGAGGGGACGGCCTTCCAGGGGCCGGGCAGGTCGAGGAAGACCGCGTCCGCGGATGCAGTCTCTAGGGACGGGTCAAAGCC
>Ga0315288_10012135_pt1 | contig 10841 bp, 6 predicted proteins | sample YL17G11_20_MG_FD_203454 | JGI IMG/M metagenome (GOLD analysis project Ga0315288, IMG submission 203454) | Sediment microbial communities from Yellowstone Lake, YNP, Wyoming, USA - YL17G11_20 | ecosystem: Environmental > Aquatic > Freshwater > Lake > Sediment | place: USA: Wyoming | collected...
GCCACGGTGCCCGCCGCCAGGGGACTGATCGAGGCCCGGACTCCGGCCGTCACGACGATGGGGTCGCTCGCGCCGGGGGCCATCGCCGGCTGCGACACGTCGGTCACGATGGGCCCGAGGTCGGCCGTGCCCGCGCCGTTCTGGGCGCCCGGCGTCGGCATGACGAAGTAGCGCGGACTGGCGCCGTACGCTCCGGAGGTGGCATCGAGTTCGGGAAGCACGAGGAAATCGGCGTCGTCTTTGCCGACGTTCAAGCCCTGGATGGCCAGGACGTTCGTGCCGGGCACGAGGAACCCGATCATGTCGGAGATGTCGAAGGCCGCCCAGGCCGTCGCTTGGCTGTCGGGGCGATCGCCGGCGGCGGCGGAGTTCCAGAGCACCGTGTCGGGGGCGCTCGCCCGCTCCACCTCGTGGCCGTTGATATAAGCCACGAATCCGTCGTCATACTTCATCCGCAGCGTCAGATAGCGGATGTCGGCCAGCGAAGTCGCCGTAAAGGAGAGGCGAACGTAGGCCGAGGCATTGACGCCCCTCATGGCGGCTTGGATGCTTGTGGCCGCGAGGTCCCTGACGTCCACGAGGGCCAGGCCGCCGCTGCGGGTGTTGCCGACGAGTTTGAACGACGAGTCGTAGGCGCTCTTGGCGCCGGCGGCGGCAAAGAACTCGATTTCGCTTCCGCCCCCGTTCTCAAAGTAATCCAGTTGGAACGGATAGTCGCCGGCGCCCAGCGTGCAGACGCCCAGCGAATCCGCGGGTCCGCGCAGGCCGTCGAACGCCAGCGTGTCGCCGCCGCAGGTCGTGCCCGAACCGTAGGCGGCGGTGAACGCGGCGCCCGTGATCTTCAGGCGGAACCCGTCGTCGCTGTTGACGCCGAAGGTGTACTGGCCGGCCGTCGTGATATGGAGGACGCCCGCGACCCGTAGGGCGAAATTCTCATCGTCGGCGGAGGTGTCGCCTCCGAAGGGGACACTGCCGCCGAAATGCCCTTCGCCGTAGTCCTGCGGGTCGATGTGATTGATGAAGGGCGCGGCATAGCAGACTCCGCCGCCGGCGTCCAGCGACGCCGCAGCCGACGCCAAGTCAACGATCGCCGCATCGTGCTTCTCAAGCACCGTGAAACCGGGGCCCATCGACGGCAGGTTCAGGTCGTACTCGATGACGTAGGCCTTCTTGGTGAACGCACTGCTGATGCGGGCATCGCCCCAGAGGCCGTCGGAGACGCGCATGAAACCCGCGTTCTCGGTGGTTCCGTTATTGGGCTCGCTGCCGGCCCAAACGTTTAAGTGATAGGTGAACGCTTCCCCCGACACCCAGACAAACCCCGCGCCGCGTTGGGTGGACGCCGGCGTCTGGCCCTCGGTAGGCGCGGGCCAACCGCTTGTGTTTCCATATTCCGTGCCCCCGTAAGTGGAAGCGTCCGTGAGGCCGATCCAGAGATCCGCCGGCGACGTCATGGTAGATTGGATCGTCCGGATGAACTGGTTCTCGGCGGCACTGGTGATCGTGACGAGGTGGCCCGGGACGCCGCTCTGCGTCTTGCCTTGGGCGGCCGTGTACGCACTGGACCATGTCGCGGTGGTCGTGACTACCTCGTAGAGGTGCCAGGCGCCGCTACCGCCGAAGGGGCCGTAGTAGAACGTGCCCGCGCCCGAGGGCGTGGGCGCCGCGTAGATGTCGTAGCCGATGCCGGTCGTGCCGGAGGACCAGCCCGCCTCGCTGAAGCCGATTTCTTTCCAGTTGGGGTCGAGGTTTGCCTGGGCGGCCGGAACGAGCCACTTGGCCGCCGCCCCCGGCGCCGCCAGCGCCACAGCCGATGCCGCCGTTGACAAGCCGTAAGAGACGTCCGGCACCTGCCCAGGATACTGGGGCGCATACTGCGAGACCACGGTCGCGCCGTCGGGGGCGACGAGGGCCAGGTAGCCGCCGCCCGCGGCGAGTTTGAAGTTCGTGTGGTACTCGGTGTGCGTGCCGCCGACGTCGGTCCAGGTGAGCGCCCGGTTCTTGCCCGAGGCGAACACCACCAGGTAGGAGCCGGCGCCGAGCGTCACGGCGGGGAACTCCCACTTGGTCCGGTTCGAGGCGCTGTCGGTCAGGTGGTAGCCGGTCAGCGTGTGCGCCACAGGGTCGGGGTTGTAGATTTCGATCCAGTCGGAGTAGTCGCCCTCGTGGTCCTGGAGGGTGTGGTTGTTGTCGGCCATGAACTCGGTGACGAGGAAGTTGTCGGCCAAGAGGAGGCGGGGCTCGAGGGACTCGATGAACGCGACGCCGAATCGGCGGCCGAACGGTGCGCGCGGCACGGTATTCCCCCTCATGGCGTACGTCGGGCCGGCCACGTGCGAAGCCAGAACCTACGCCGCCATACCCGGCTGGGGCCTGCGAGGAAAACAGTGAGAAGCCTTGCCGCGAGCCACACTCGGCCCGCGTTCCCACATTGGCCCTGATCGCCGCCGCCCGTGACCGGACGCGGCGCTTACTTCGTGGGCGTGGCCGGCCCCGACTTAATGGCCACGTCGACCAACTCACCGGGCCTCAGTTGCAGCCCCTGAGGCATGGCAATGCGGACCGGCAAGCCCCATTCGGGAACCCTGGGGTCCCGCAACTGATGTGACGGGATGGGTTCGACCTGCGGCCCGACCTCCTCGATCTGCGCAATCGAGGTCTGGCGAGGCAGCGTGCGCGCCCGCACGTCGACTTTCATGCCGACGACCGGCGTCACGCGCTGCTCCTGCCTGACGAAACTCACAATGTACTGCCCTTGCGCGGCGGCAATGGTTATGATCGGCGTGCCGGCCCGGACATTCTGGCCGGGCCAGCAGTGGATAGCCGTGATGGTGCCGCTGATGGGAGCGCGGATCTCCAGGGCCTCGATCTGGACCTTGACTTCCTTGATCCTGGCCTCCTGGGCCGTGATGGCCTCGCGGATCGGGGCCAGAACGCTGTCGAGGTCGGCCATGGGCGTCGTGGCGAACTGGCCGAGACGCTTCTGGCTCTCGTCTCGCTGCTTCTCGGCCTCTTTCAGGGCCACCTCGTTGCTTTGGATGCGCTCCTTCACCAAGTCGCGCTGCTTCTCGATGTTCACGAGGTTCATCTGCGACTCGATGCCCTTCTCGACGAGCGTCTTGGTGGCTTGAGCCAGGGCCTCCAGGCGCTGGACCTCGATCTTGTCGGTTTCGATCTGTTGCTTGCGGTCGAGGATGTCGAGGCGGAGTTTTTCGATATCGAGGGTCAGGCGGCGGACCTCGGTCATCTCGGAGTGGAGGCGTGCGGCCTGATCCTGCTTCGTGAGCGCCTCGGTGGCAGTCACCTGCTTGCGGAGGCGAGTGAGTTCCGCCTCCAACGTGGCCAGCATGGCCAGGGTCGGCTTGCTATCAAGGCGGGCGACGAGTTCGTCCTTCTGGACGGCGTCGAAGAGGTCCGGCAGCCGGTCCGCGACCTTGACGAGGAGGCCGTCGACCGGGGTCACGGCGTCGACGCGGACGGCATGGACTTCGCCGACCGCCAGGGGCAGGCCGAAGTGCCGCCCCCAGAGCCACGTAGCCGTCACCACCGCCGAGCCGAAGATCAGCACCGGCAACAACTGGTACCGAATTCGCCGCCACTGTTGCACCCAGGGCGTGCGGACACGAGGAAGATCGGACACAGTCAAATCTCCGATTCGTCTTCTTCCCGCTGAGCCAGGGAAGCGTAGGCCACCCCTTCAGTTGCCTCCAATTCCTCGAGCAGGTCACGGCTCCTCGCCGGGTTCCGCAGCAGGAGGCGGTACGAGAGATCCATGCCCTCGTCGCCCGCCGCCCGCTCACTGGCCAGGTGCGACCGCACGCTGTGCCGCCGCAGGACCCGCGAGAGTTGCGCCGCCGCCCGGCCAGGACCGGTCCAGTGCAACGTCAGGATCACGTCGTAGCGATGGCGGCTGCCGAAAGACGTCATCCGCAAGTACAGGAAGATGGCGGAAACGCACAGGCACCCGATGACGGCCGTCGAGAACCGCGTCGTGCCGACCGCCAGCCCCATCACGATCGCCCACAGGATGAACGTCGTGTCGCGCGTGTCCTTCAGGACGTTCCGGAACCGCACCACCGCAAACACGGCCAGCAGGCCGAACGCCACGAAGACGTTGCCCGCCATCAGCGTCATCACCAGCGACACGATCACCGGAATCACCACCAGCGAGGCCACGAACATGCGCGAGTACGACAGCCCCGTATGGGTCCACATGTAGACCCACCCGATGATGTGGCCGACGACGAACGACAGCAGCGCCACCAGCGCCACCGTCTCGGGGCTTCCCAGCGACTGGGCCAGGTCCCCGTACAGGAAAACGTCCGTCCAACTATTCATGCCGCCATCACCTCCAGAACTCACGCCAACTGCAACTGCGGCATCTTCAGCGCCATCACGCACGATACGTACTTCGCCATGCTGACCCGGACCAGGTCAAAGTGCCGCACCATCTGACGCAGCCAGATGGGGAACCGGTCCGTGAACTTCAGTTCCAGAATCACGCCCGCAATCTCGGGGTGAACAACCAGCCCGGTCCGCACCAGCGACCCGCCACCCTCGTACCGGACCCCCTGGAGACGGCGGTCGAACGTCAGGCGGACCGTGTTGTTATTGGGCGTCACGTACGCCTCACGCACGTAAGAAACGAACACTCGACCGTCGCTCAGGGTCAGGTTGCGCAGGCGGCAGAACTCCGCCACGGCCGCCAACCCCTTCGGGCTGGCATCCATAACGTCTCCCTGCGTAGGCCAGTGACCGTTGAGGATCCGTGCAACCGACGTCCGCCGCACCGGCGCACGTTGCTTCAGGATCACGTCGTTTTCCCGGCGCTTGATCTCCAGGAACGCCGGGCTCTCCGGCGAATCGTCGTAGAAACGGATCCGTAGTTTGAACCGGTTCTTGTGCCCTTGCATCGTGGAGCGGCACAATGCAAGGTCTGGGCTATCCAGGTAAAGGCTGTGGACCGGATACTCGCAATTCTTGGCTGGGTCCGCGTGGGGATCCGGCTCCAGGTAACTCAGGGCGAAATCACGGACGGCCCGCGCACAGGATTCGCCTATGATGTACTTCAGTTCAAAACGGCTTCCCTGAAATCCATGCGCGAACGGCATCGCCGAAGCCCCTTGTCGCCCAGGGAGGTCCTCGCTCGCGCCCACGAACGAGCCACTGTGGGGTCGGCCCCATCCCCTCTCCGAAGAGAGAGGCTCCCTGTCGCTTTATACGGTCCCCCTGACCCCAACCGCACCGGATATCGCCGCCCTGCTGCGCAGTGCATCCGGCACGTCGTCGCCGCCACTGCCCCCATCGCCACGGCTGCCTGCCGGGCGGGCGACATAGCGTCCCCACTGCCGCCCGACGACTCCCACCAGCGGCGGTCTCAGGAGTCCACTAAAAGTATACTTCAAAAACCGTCCGCTGCAAGGTTATCCTTAACATTCTCAACGCCCGAGCGTTGCCGGCGGGCAGCCCTGCCGATGCCCGCCGGCCATCCAAAACGCCGCGCGCCTCGACCGGCCGCACATCTTCGATCAACCCCCAGCCAAGCGGCGACCCGGCCGCACATTCCGCTGCGCACCCGGCTGCCCCTGCCCGGCCTATTGGGGACGTGCGGCGGCACCGGGCGGCGGCCGACGACTGGCCTGCTCCGAGTCCACGGGGCCCCGGCCGGGCGCCGAGACCCCCCGGCGCTCCAGCAGCGAACCCTCGAACCGGTAGAGTTCCACGAGGGCCTTCTGATAGTCCAGGGCCGCCTGGACCTCCGCCAGTTTGCTCTTGTTCAAATCGCGCTGGGCCCGCGCCACCTGGAACGAGGTCGACTTGCCGACGGCCAACTTATCCATCTCGGCCCTGAGTTTGTCTTCATCGAGTTTGCGCGTGGCCGCCGAAGCCGCCACCTGCGACTTCGCGCGCTGGACCTCCAGGTAAGCCGTGCGGACCTCTTCCTGTACCAGTTGCTCGAGATTCTTGAGCGCCTCCTCGGCCATCCGCCGCGTCAGGACCGCCCTCCGGTAGCGCCCCCGCGCCGCGTGGTTCCCGACGGGGTACTGGAGCGAGACGCCGGCCAGGAAATCGCGTTCGTCGCTGCCCAGGCGCTCCCACGTGCTGCCGAACGAATTCGCGTAGCCGCTCTTACCGATCGAGACGAAGAGGTCCATCCTCGGCAGGAGCCCGTTCTGGGTCCTTACGACCTCCACGTCGCCGCGCTCGATGCCCACGCGCGCCTGGTTCAGTTCCGGCCTCATCCGGAGGGCCACCTGAACGTGCGATTCCACGCTCTCGACCTGGGCCTCCTTCACAGAGGGCCTCTCCGCAGCCCGCACCTCGCGCGTCCACAGGTCATCGCCCGGCGGGTTCAACAGGCGGCGAAGCCGAACCAGCGCCTTGCTTTGCGCGACCTCGGCATCGATGAGATCCTGCTGACGCAGCGACGCCTCCGACTGCGCGGCCGCCAGGTCGATCGCCGGAGAAGTTCCGGCGCTTACCCGCACCTGAATGTTCTTCAGGAGGGACTCCGACAGGGCGAGCGACTGCTTGATCGTCTCCGCCTGCTCGGCGTAGCGCACGTAGTCCCAGTAGGCTGCCTCGGCGTTGGCGGCAAGCACCAGGACGAATCCCCGGAGTTCATACTCCGACGCCGTGGTGTTCAGTTTGGCTTCCCTCACCGCCGCCAGGTTGACCTCGGGCCCGAACCCGCGCAGGAGCGCCTGGGTGACCGTCAGGCCGAAACGCGTGCGTATGAGTTGGCTTCTCACTGACCTGTCGGCCACACCCGAGGTCCAGTCCAGCCCCACCGTGGTGCCGGTCGGAAAGAACTCGCTGACCCCCGCCCTGCCGACCACGGAGTTGGTGATGAAATGGAACTGGTCGCCCTGGGCGTCCATGAACTCACCGTTCTGGTATTGCCAGCCAACCTGGCCGGCCAGGAGAGGGTCGAAGACGGCCCGCGCATCATCCTCCGCCGTCTTGACAATCTGCGGCTGGAGCCGCTGGACAGCGAGTTCCTGGTTGTTCTCCAGCGCCAGGAGGACCGCACGCTGGGCGGTGAGTTCCAGCGGTCCCGGTGCGGGGGCCGGCGCGGAAGGCGGGGCCGCAGCGGCCTTCGGCTCACCGGCAGGGGCTGCCGGCTTCGTGGCCGCACCTGGCGACGGCGCCGACGGCTTGGCGGACGCCGGCGCGGCCTTCGCTTCGGGTGCGGCCGCAGGCACAGACGCCGGCTTGGCGGGCGCCGGGCGGCCCTCCGGCTTCTTCACAGGCAGCACCAGCGCGCACGAGGCCACACTCAGGGCTAAGAAGAGGGTCACGAGCAGCACACTCAGGGGACGCACGAACCCCGTCGGCCGTGACTTCATCGATCGACCCCGCGCTGCTGCCCCCCGACCCACAACAATAACCCCGTGAGTATCTGCCGGGCGCTGCATGCCGTCAAGCCAAAACCGAGGCGGCCGTGGCGGCCGAGGCGGCCGTGGCGGCCGCAGGCACGCTCCGCTGCCCTCGTGATGCATCAAGCGTCAACCAATGGGTGGCACGGCAATCGACCACTTCGCGTGTAGCAGAGCCCTACGGCTTCTTGGCTGGCCCCGGGTTGCCGGCGCCCGGAAACCGAACCCTGACCCGCTCCCCAGCCGGACGGGGCCCCGGGTTCTGCACCTCGACGCGGACGATGAGGGTATCGCTGGCGGCGTCGGCAACAGCGGTCATGAAGATGATCCTGGCCTCGATGGCCTTGCCGTCGGTCTGCGGGAACACCACCTGGGCCGCCCCCCCGACCTTCAGTGTGCGAGCCAGGGCGAGCGGCACAGGGGCGTCGGCCCACAGGGTATCGGTCTTGACGACCCGCACGACCTTCGCCAGTGCCTCGGCCGACTCGCCCTTGTGGAGGAAGAGTTGCTCGATCTTGCCCGAGATCGGGCTGGTGATTTGCATGCGGTCCAGTTGTGCCTTGGCCTCGTCGTACTTCAGGCGGTCCTGGCTCTGGTTGAACTTGGCCAGGTCAGTCGAGAGTTCGCCGATGGTGACCTCAAGGCGGGCGTGCTCGATCTCCCAGACGGTGGCGGCCCCTTCCTTGCCCGCCCACTCGAGTTTCTTGAGGTCTTCCTTTTTCTGGAGGACCTGTTCCTCGGCCGCCTTGATGCGGATGACGTCATCGCCCTGGGCCTTCAACTGGGCGAGTTGGATCTTCTCCGCTACATCGTCCAGGCGCAGGAGGACGTCGCCCTCCTTGACCGCGTCGCCCTCTTTCACGCGAACATCGTCGATCCGACCGGGCCGGGTGAACGCCAGCGTCACGTCGGCGCTGGGTTTCGTGACCGCCTCAATTCCCTCGTCGGTGGCCGCCACGAGCGGTGCGCCCGCCACGAGCGCGAGGCCAAGACATGCCACAAGCCACTTCATCATTGCTATCTCCCCTGATTTGAGTTCCGCGGCGCCATTATTGCGAACATGATCCCGAATGGCAAGAAATTGTCGCGTCAAGAGCAGGGTCTCAGGCTGCGGGGGTGGCATGGCCAGCGCGCCGCTGGCTGGGCATGCCGCTGCCCCTGGCGAAGAACATGCCCACGCGAGCAGCGGCGCGGGCATGCCGCCCTCGCCAGAAAGCCCTGGCGCGCCCCCGTACGGCAAGCGCCCGAATATTGCTTGAAAACTTCCTCTCGGACCGATACGAGTATAGCCGATGATGCTGTGGGAGGGAGGGCGCTGGTAGTGCGCGAACGTCGTTGGGTCAACATCGCGGGTTTGCTCGCGGCTGGCGCCGGGCTTTTGGCAGCGGCAGGTTGCATAGATAACCCCCGCTGGAACCGCCAGGAGCGCCGGGACCTCGAGGCTGCCGTCCAGCGCCTCCGGCAGGCCGCCGAGGCGTCGCAGGCCGAAGAGGCAGCCCAACCGCCGCTCGTCCCCAAGCCGCAGGCCGCCCCGAAGAACGGCGACGTGCCCATGACGCTCGCCGAGGCCATCCGCCTTGCCCTGGTCAACAACCAGGACATCCAGACCACGGGGTTCGACCCGCTGCTGGCCGAGACGGACCTCGTCAAGGCCACGGCGGTGTACGACCCCAGCGTCTTCCTCAACAACAACTTCGGGCGGACCGACCGGCCCATCCAGAGCACGCTCGACACCGGCGCAATCCAGAAGGGCGCCTTCATCGAAGACACCTACGGCATGCAAGGCGGCCTGAAGCAGCACGTTGCCAGCGGCGGCACCTTCTCGATCTACCAGGAAGCCAACTTCCTCAACACCAACAGCAAACTGGTCGTGCCGGACCCGCAATGGGCCACCCGGTTCAACGTCGAATTGGCGCAGCCGCTCCTCAAGGGCTTCGGCGACTACATGAACCGGGGCGCCATCCGCGTGGCCAACCTGAACGAGAAGGTGAGCCTCCAGGACTTCCGGCAGAAGGTCATGGAGGTGGCGTCGAAGATCGTGGCGGCGTATTGGCAACTCTCGTTCGACCGCGAGGCGGCCCGGATCGCGCGGCGGTCGCTCGAACAGGCCCAGGAAGTGCTCCGGCGAGAACAAACCCGCAAGGGCCGCGGCCTGGCGAACGAAATGGACACGGCCCGGGCCCTGTCGGCCGTCGGCTCGCGCCAGGCCGACGTCATCCGGGCCGAAAACCGCGCCCGCAACGATTCAGATAACCTCAAGCGCCTGCTGCACGCGCCGGAGTTCCCGCTCGACGGCGACGCGACCCTGATTCCGGCCGACAAGCCGCGGTTCTTCGTGCTCGACGTCGACCGGGGGGGCGCCATGTCGCGGGCGCTCGCCCGGCGCCCCGAGATCGATCGGGCCCGCAGCGCCATCGCCATCAACCAGGTCCGCATCGACGTCGCCGACCGCGAACGCCTCCCGAAACTCGACGCCGCCCTCAAATACACCATGAACAGCCTCGCCCCCGAGTTCCACGACAGCCTCCGCGACCAGAACCCCGGCCAGCGCATCTCCTGGTCGGCCGGCGTCGAGTTCGAGTTGCCCATCGGCAACCGGGCGACCATCGCCGATTACCGGCGCCGTATTATCGAGTACGAGCAGTCCCTGCGAGACGCCAACACCCTGGTCGACCAGGTCCTGGGCGAGGTCAGCGCCGCCGTCCGGGCCGTCCTCCAGGGCCGCGACGAGATCGAGTCCACCCTCCAAGCCAAAACGGCGGCCGATCAACTCGTGCGCGCCGAGTTCGCGCGGTTCGAACTGGGCGGCGTCTCGAACGACGAACTCCTCCGGTCGCAGGACACCCAGGCCGCCGCCGAACGCGATTACCTGATGGCCCTGCTGAACTTCAACCTGTCTCTGACGGAACTTGCCCGCTCGACGGGGACACTCATGGAGGAGCGCGGCATCGAGATCGTGTGGCCCGCGCCGGCGCCTGGCCGGCCCCTGCCGCTCGGCGTCCGGGTGGAGGAGAAGGGCGCGAAGCCCCCGGCCGGCGCCCCCGCTCCGGCGGCGCCCGAGGCCGCACCGCCTAGAAAAGACCCGACACCGCCGCCTCAATCGCCCGCAGCGCCGGGGCCGGATAGACTCCCAGCCACCCAAGTAAGAGCACCAGGGCCGCCAGAGCCGCCGCCGCCAGCACCCCTATCCGCGGCGCCGTAGGCGCACTTTCCGGGGCACCGACCTCGGCCGCCCGTTCGGCCTGGCGCCCGTAGAGCGTCCGGATGACCCGCAGGTAGTAGAAAAGCCCGATGGTGCTGTTGGCGACGAGCACCAGCACCAGCAGCCACAGGCTAGAATCGACGCCCGCCCGCAGGACGTAGAACTTGCCGATGAACCCGGCCGTCAGCGGAATCCCCGCCAGCGACAGCATCATGACCGTCAGGACCGCGGCCGGGCCGGGCCGCCGCCAGGCCAGCCCG
>Ga0315288_10012138_pt1 | contig 10839 bp, 6 predicted proteins | sample YL17G11_20_MG_FD_203454 | JGI IMG/M metagenome (GOLD analysis project Ga0315288, IMG submission 203454) | Sediment microbial communities from Yellowstone Lake, YNP, Wyoming, USA - YL17G11_20 | ecosystem: Environmental > Aquatic > Freshwater > Lake > Sediment | place: USA: Wyoming | collected...
TGGTTCCTTCGTTCCGCTCAGGACAAGCTTCGGCTAACGCCTCAGAATGACATTGCGACAGAGTCTCTCAAGGGGAAGGGGATTTTTAATTTAATTGCCGTAAAGGACTCCCTCTCCCCTTTGGGGGAGAGGGTGAGGGGGAAGCTATTTTGGCATCACACTACTTGGGAACTTCTCTGTATAGATTTTTTTGGTATCTGGCATCTTCTCCAAGAGTCCGGCTCTGAACATATCTCTGGCAACATTCTCCCATTTCTTTGGATGGATATAACCCAATCCATACTTTTTCGTTTCGGTTGTAGTCATCAACAACTTCGTCGGAGCAACTGCATCGACCTCACGGGCAAAGTCGAGACTATCGTTCAACTTCTTCAAGATTTCAAGGGTCTCCCTTGGATTTTCAAAAACCCATTTAAACCCCTTATATCTTCCAATTACCACCGCTTGGACGACATCAGGATATTTTTTGATGATTTCCTCTGTGGTGAATAGGATATTATCCATCCAATCAATCCCTAAATCTTTATAGTCGATCGTGTAAAAGGTCTTTCCCATCTTTTTCATCTCACGCTGTGCAATGATCAATTCGTTATAAGTCATGGCCGATGCTATTGGCCAGGTTCCAGCCAGCCAAGGTTTGATATCTTCACCCTGGTTTTGAAGGGTGAATTGTTTTTCCCAACCTTTTCCCACAGCACATTTTGCCTTGGCATCATATCCCGTCCAGATGCCAAAATCACCTTTGATCTCTTTTGCTGATTTGATCGGGTTCCAGCTGATGATCCTCATGGCACTGTTTTGAAAATCGACGCTCACTGCAATAAGATCGATTCCCTCCTTTTCACGTGCCCGGATAATATTTTCCGGAGAGTCAATCCCAAAAGCGATCGTTCCCATCCTGATAGCGGTGATGACCTTTTGAATCGGAGAGATGCCGAATTCTCCCTGAATCTCCTTTACGATGAGCTTCTCATAAAACCCTTTATCTACCGCAACCCAACCCCCTGAGGATTCCATATGGAGGGTCCAGGCTTCGTGCACAAGGATTTCCTGTGCAGTGGCAGGAATCGCAAGAGCGAGAGATGCAAGGAAGACCAGATAGATGGGTAATGGTTTCATGGCTTTCGGTCTCCAAGTGCCTGCCCTAAGCCTAGGCAGCAGGTAGCAAGATCATATTAGCGGGAAAATACTAACTTACCGAAGCTGGAAAACGCAATAGGATAGAACCCTGTACTACTAACCTGGTGTAGTGTTTCATAAATGACTTTACGCATTTTGTCATTCCGGACTTGATCCGGAATCCAGTTTCTTCCCTCTGGGCCAGGTTCCACCCCAGAGGGGGTTCTACCCCGGAGGGAGGCCCTTCTGGGCCGGAGGCACTCTGCATTCGCGCTTCTTCCAGAATGGTCTTTTCCTCCCAACGGTATGCTCGATGCCTTCTTTGTCTGCTGTTTTCTTTCTGGTTTTTTCCCATCTATTTCTTTCTGTCTACTGGTTACTGTTCACTGATCACTACTTCCTCAGAAAATTGCTATAAAATTCAATTTTTGGTATAAATAGGTCAACCCTTCGGCATTCACGGCCTGAAGGCCAGAGGCTCAGGGTTGACCCTGAGCGGCGTTTCCCTTCTCCTGCCTTGAAAAGCTGGGCTTTGCGCCGTCGAAGGGGTCAACTTCCGGGGGTGATTGAAATAGACATAAAAAAACACAGGATTGGGGTCAAACATTAAGTGATCGAGAAAGGTATGGAAATACTTTATTACGATTGCCTGACCCTTATGTGACCCTTATGCCCCTATATACAGGTGTTTGACCTTCATGATCATCCGAAGGCAACCCGATGTTATGCTTGGTCCCACGGGTTAGATAAGTCAAAAAAGAGGCGCTTTTTTGCGGTACTTCATCAAGGGCTTGTTGATTCACCACAAGCGGCTATAAAGGCAGTAGTTGTCGATGAATTTCGTAAAACCCTAAAAAATAGGAAAGGGGGATGAGGATGAGAGTGGCAATTTTTGTTGATGGGGCCAATATGTTTTATGCACAGAGGGATAATGGATGGCACATTGATTATAAGAAAGTATATGATCACTTCACTAAGGGGAGAGAAATTTGGGGAGCGTACTATTTCACGGGAACGCCACCATACGATAATATAACTGAAATAAAGGAATATAGAGCCTTCAGAGGTGCTTTAATTCATATTGGATATTACGTTGTAGATAAAGAGGCGAAAATTATTACAGATAGAACCACGGGAAGCAGAACATTAAAAGCTAACCTTGATGTAGAAATCACACTTCACATTATGGCTACTATGGGGTCATACGATGAGATCATCTTTTTGGGAGGCGACAGCGACTTCGCTCCGTTGATCAAGCATCTTCGAGAAAATGGGAAACATGTGATTTGCGTTGGACGGAGACAATCAACTGCCCGGGAGTTAATCAATGTATCGAATAAGTTTATAGACCTGAATGAAATTAAGGATGAAATAGAGAAAATAAAAGGGGAGGCCATTATTTAAATCAGTTGCCTCCCCATTCATTTTCACGCCCCTTATTCTTAAGAGGGGCTGTTCATTCTTACTTTAAATATAACTTTATTTATCGTAAAATCAATATATTTGTCAAGAAAAAAATGTATCCTACCATTTATTAAAATGACAAGCAATATTTATACCATAAGATATTTTCCTGTGTAACATTCTGAATTTAATAATTAATATTACTTTCCGTCTAAGAATATTCAAACAAAAAAAACGGAAATAATTTAGCATTTATGTACAATTTTTGTTATGTTTTGAAATCATTAATGCTATCCAAATTTGAAAAAATCTGTTCAGCGATCCTCCGTTCAGCTAAGGTCATTTTGTGACCTTAGTTCAAATTAGCATAGTACCAGAAACTCAAAAACAATTATTGACAAAATGCGAAAATTTATTCACCAATCCTGTGTCCAGCAAGAGTCAAATTTTGACATATGATCATCTGTGGAGTTCATGTGCAAATTTTGCACTTAAACTCCACAAATCGATTTAGATAATATTCAATTTAGGACAGTACCAAAATTGCTATAAAATTAAATTTTTGATATAGTTAGGTCAACTTTCGGGGGTGATTGAAACAGACGCAAAAGAATTCAAGATCGGGGTCGAAGGCTAACTTCGTAAAGATCAGCTTTTCAGGGAAGTGACCGAGAAGTTGAAGGAAGAGTCGATCAAGAAAAGTACGAAAGAATACTTTATTACGATTGCCTGACCCTCATTTTCGTACTTAATACGGGGGAATCCAGTCTTTTCCCTCTGGGCCAGGTTCCACCCCAGAGGGGGTTCTACCCCGGAGGGAGGCCCTTTTGGGCCGGAGGCACTCTGCATTCGCGCTTCTTCCAGAATGGTCTTTTCCTCCCAACGGTATGCTCGATGCCTTCTTTGTCTGCTGTTTTCTTTCTGTTGCTTTCTGCCTACTGTTTACCCTCCGAAGCTTCAGCGTAGGAGGGGCTTCTTCAGAAAATTGCTATAAAATCGAATTTTTGGTATAAATAGGTCAACTTCCGGGGTGATTGAGACAGACGTCTCATTGTTTCCCCCCCCCGCTTTCCACTTGAAAGCATGGATTGGTTGATAGATGAAACCCTCTATCGAAAAGTATAGAGATCCAGCCGGGCATAGACAACGACTGCGAGACCGTTTTCTTCGGTCTGGTCGAGAAGGTCTTCCTGATTACGAGTTACTTGAACTACTTTTGACCTACTCGCTCCCCCGTATTAATACAAAGCCCATAGCAAAAGCTCTTCTTCATAAATTTGGAACCATCGTCAACGTTTTCCAGCAACCGAACGAACGCTTGGAGGAGATCCAGGGCATCGGGCCAAATACGATCACCTTTTTCCGAGTTTTTCAGGACTGCCTGACCAGATGTATGGAGGTTCAAGTCGAGAACCAGCGATCCATATCTTGCCCTGAGGACCTATTTGCCTTTATTCGGATGCATTTAGGTTCCCGCACTGTTGAATGCATCTATGCCCTCTATCTTAATCAAGCGCAGCGAATTGTACACCAAACTGAGGTTGCGGCGGGGACAGTTGATCGGACGCCCTTTTATCCTCGGGAGCTTCTGAAACCGGCGCTGATTTATAATGCCACAGGGATGATCCTCGTCCACAACCATCCAGAGGGGCACCCCGTCCCATCGGACCTTGATTTGGAAATGACGAGAAAGCTTGAAGATTTGGCGGCACTGTTTGATATCAAGTTGCTTGACCATTTAATCGTAACGCAAGAGCAGGCTTACAGTATTAAGACGGGTAAGCTTTTATGAATGACTTTTCAGAATTGAAAGCATCGTGTCCAGGCCTTGCGGCAGCTATAGCGGATGCAGTTACCCCAGAGACGCTCACAGAGGGGCCTTTGGCTACCATTGCGAAACTTGAACTCCTTGGGGAGCATCTCATCGGATGCATTCTTGCATTTGAGGACCTCAAGGAACGCGACGGCGCCACGCAGATAGACCGGCTTAATCTGCTGAGCAATCGCGGTGTTCTGCCTCCTATACTTCTCCCTTTCTTTCAAGTTCTAAACCGTGAGAGCCAAAAGTCGAATAGGAAAGCCGTGAATGTACATTCACGCGCTACTCTGTTGGTGCAGCTTGCAGAGCGTCTGGCAACTTGGTTCGCAAAATCCTATGTCCCTTATGTGCCTCCTGCCGCGAAGGAAGCTGGGGATGCGGAAAGCGTTTTCAAGGCAATCCACGAAAATCCCCCATCCGAGGCCGTCCGGCGGTCAGCCCGGAAATCCGCTGCGCGGCGAGCCAGCCTGATACAGCTCTCCGAGGGAGAAACCCGAGTCATGATCGACTTTCAACTGCGTGCTGCGGGCTGGCAGGCCGACTCACTGGTGTTTCGTTACTCGCAGGATACTCGCCCGGAAAAAGGTGTGAACAAGGCAATCGCTGAATGGGAAACGGAGACAGGCCCGGCGGACTACGCCCTTTTTGCCGGGCTCGATTTCATTGGGGTGGTTGAGGCTAAGAAGATGGGCAAGGATGTGGTTGCTGATCTCACACAAAGTAAACGCTATTCGAGTAGAGCAAAGCTGGACGGACAGGCCCGGTTCGTCGAAGGACCCTGGGGGGACTACAGGGTTCCTTTCCTTTTTTCGACCAATGCCCGCCCCTATTTCGATCAGCTCAAGGAAAAGTCTGGTATCTGGTTCCTTGACGTGCGTTGCCCCACTAATCATCCTCGTCCGCTTCAGGGGTGGTATTCTGCTGAAGAACTTATTGCGCTGCTCAAGCAGGACATTCCGGCTGCCCAGGGGAAACTCGCTAACGAACCGTTGGACTACCTTGGGCTTCGTGATTACCAGGAAAGAGCCGTTCAAAAGATCGAAGCCGCTCTTGACCAAGGGCGAAAACGTCTTCTCATTGCCATGGCGACCGGAACCGGCAAAACCCGCCTCGCAATCGGGCTCGTCTACCGGTTGATCAAGTCAGACCGGTTTCGTCGGATTTTGTTTGTAGTGGACCGGAACGCCCTTGGGGAGCAGGCAGGTGACAAGTTCAAAGAGACCCGATTGGAAGATTTGAAGACCTTTGATCAGATTTACGATCTCAAAGATGTGTACGAGTCCGAAATTGAATCAACCACCAAAGTCAGAATTGCCACTGTTCAAGCCTTGATGCATGCCATCATGTATCCTTCGGATACCCGTGAAGTGCCCAGTGTGGGTCAGTTTGACTGTATTATTGTTGACGAAGCCCATCGCGGATACACTCTCGACCGGGAACTCAGCGATGATGAACTCTTATACCGTAACGAGAAGGATTATCTGAGTAAATACCGTCGGGTTATCGATTATTTCGACGCAGTTAAGATCGGCCTGACCGCCACACCGGCTCCGCACACGATTGAGATCTTTGGCAAACCAATCTTTACCTACAGCTACCGGGAAGCAGTAATCGACGGGTGGTTGATGGACCATGAGCCGCCCCATCAACTGGTCACGCGCCTGGCCAAAGAGGGCATCATATGGGAAAAAGGCGACACCATTCCTGTCTATGACCCGGCTACAGGACAGATAACAAATATCGAGGACATTCCGGATGAGGTCAAGCTCGAAATTGATCATTTCAACAAGCTTGTTGTAACAGAGAACTTTAACCGCACCGTAGCAAGAGAGTTGGTCAAATATCTCAATCCAGACGGAGAGGAAAAGACCCTTATCTTCGCTGCTACAGACGATCATGCCGATATGGTTGTGGGGATTCTGAAAAAGGCCTTCGAGGAAAGCGGTGTCCCTGTTTCTGATGACGCCATCGAGAAGATTACGGGGTCGATCGACCGCCCCGAAAGCATGATTCGAAAATTTAAGAACGAACGATTACCCAACATCGCCGTAACAGTCGATCTGCTCACTACGGGTATCGATGTCCCGGAAATCTGCAATCTGGTGTTCATCCGTCGCATCCGTTCCCGTATCCTATTTGAACAGATGCTTGGCCGCGCTACACGCCGCTGTGACCGTATTGACAAGGATCATTTCAATATATTCGATTCAGTGGGGATCTATGAGGCCTTGAAGCCAGTATCCAGCATGAAGGCAGTTGCGGCAGACCCAGCTGCGACGCTGGGGCAATTGGCTGATGAGTTGGATGACATGGTGGAGGATAATGCCGAGCCCGACATCCTGAAAAACCAGGTTGAGCAGATTCTCGCCAAACTCCAACGCATCCAGAGAGGCATGGACGAAGAGGCACTGGCCGAATGGAAAGCCATATCCGGGGGGCAGACCCTTCAGCAGTTCATCGAATCACTGAAAGCTGTCGATCCGGTAGAATGGCGTGGAAAACTGGGCGCCAATCGGAATCTGTTAGCCTTTCTTGACGAGAACCGATGGCGTCCCAAAAAACAGCTCATTTCGCACCACGAAGACGAACTGGAATCCCACACGCGTGGTTATGGTGGTGCCAAAAAACCTGACGACTATCTCAACGCTTTCCGTGAATTCATCATCATGAATATGAATAAGATCCCCGCCTTGTCCATCGTCTGTCAGAGGCCACGCGAACTGACTCGAAAGGCGCTCAAGGAACTGAAACTCGCCCTGGATCGAGTGGGATTCACCGAAAAGAATCTCCAGGTTGCCTGGAAGGACTGGAAAAACGAAGAGATCGCCGCCGACATCATCTCGTTTGTTCGGCGTCAGGCTTTGGGTGACCCACTCCTGAGCCATGAGGAGCGTATTCATAATGCGATGAGCCGAATCTATGCCATGCGCGAATGGACGGCTATCCAACGACAGTGGCTTGAACGTATTGAAAAGCAGCTCATTGCCCAAACCGTCCTGGATCGTGAGGATTTTGACCGCGGCGCCTTCGCTGCCCATGGCGGTTTTAGCAGGCTAAACAAAATTTTCCAAGGCAGTTTTCAACAGGTTCTCGATCAAATCAATGCCAACCTTTATCCCGAGGAAAGAAAAACAGCATGACCACCACCGAAATCGTTCAGAAACTTTGGAACCTGTGCAATATCCTCCGTGACGACGGCATCACCTATCACCAGTACGTGACTGAACTTACTTACATCCTTTTTCTGAAGATGGCTCAGGAAACAGGGGCCGAAAACAAAATCCCTGAAGGATATCGCTGGGCCGATTTGATAGCGGAGAAGGGGATCAAGTTGCACCAGTTTTACCGAAAACTCTTGCTGGAACTGGGCACGAGGGGCAAGAATAGAATCCAGCAGATTTATGCCAATGCCCACACAAACATCGAGGAACCCAAGAACCTTGAGAAAATCGTCAATGCCATTAACGGTCTGGACTGGTTCGGTGCCAGGGAGGAGGGACTTGGTGATCTTTATGAGGGTCTACTTGAGAAAAATGCCAATGAAAAAAAGTCCGGCGCCGGGCAGTACTTTACACCGCGTCCCCTAATTTATGCCATGGTACAGCTTATCAGACCAGAAGTTGGGGAGCGGTGTGGTGACCCCGCTTGCGGCACCTTTGGCTTTATGATTGCTGCCGACCAGTATCTCAGATCAAAAACCGATAACTACTTTAACTTGGCCACTGAACGACAGGAATTTCAACGTCAGCAGGCGTTCACCGGAATTGAGCTGGTGGCCGATACTCATCGGCTTGCACTTATGAACGCCATGCTTCACAGCATCGAAGGCAAAATCCTGCAAACCGACACTCTGTCCAGCGAAGGCAAGGTCTTCCGGGATTATGACGTCGTACTCACCAATCCCCCTTTTGGAACAAAACGCGGCGGCGAACGCCCGACCCGTGACGATTTGACCTATCCCAGCTCTAACAAACAGCTCAATTTTCTCCAGGCCATCTATCGTTCCCTCAGAACTAACGCCAACGCCCGTGCTGCGGTTGTGCTGCCCGACAACGTGCTCTTTGCCGAAGGTGACGGCCAGAACATCCGGGCCGACCTCATGGACAAGTGTGACCTTCATACTATCCTCCGCTTACCGACCGGTATCTTTTATGCCCAAGGGGTCAAAACCAACGTCCTCTTCTTTACCCGAGGCAAAACAGACAAAGGGAACACCAAGAAGGTTTGGGTTTATGACCTGCGTGCCAATATGCCCAGCCTTGGCAAGCGTAACCCGCTTTCACTCGACCACTTCAAAGAATTCATTGAAGCCTTTGGCAATGATCCCTACGGCAAAGCCAAGCGGACAGACCAGGGCGAAACCGGACGCTTTAGGTGCTTCAGCCGCGAGCAGATTGCCAAACGCAATGACTCCCTTGATATCTCGTGGTTGCAGGACGACAGTGCACAGCGCGGCGAAGATCTTTCCGATCCAGCCGATATTGCTGATGAAATCCTCGCCCAGCTAAGCATCACGACAGAAGAGATGAAGGAACTATCACGGCTGCTTAATGGAACACAAAACAATGGGGTTGCAAAATGAGTAGGTGGAAGCTACCGGGAAACTGGCAATGGGCCCCAGCAGCAGCAATCGCCGACATCGTAGGTGGTGGAACACCACCTACAAAGGATCCGGAAAATTTTAGCGAGAATGGGATTCCATGGCTAACACCGTCCGATCTCTCGGATTATCAAGGGGTATACATAAGTAGAGGGAGACGAGATCTTTCTCAAAAGGGGTACGACTCTTCTGGTGCCCAACTCATGCCGAGGGATTCGGTTCTGTTTACATCAAGAGCTCCGATTGGCTACTGTGTGATTGCGTCAAATGATATATGTACAAATCAAGGGTTTAAGAGTTTTGTTTTAATGGGGAAAATGGAGCCCAAATTCATCCTTCACTACCTACTATCATCAAAGGATTATGCTGAATCATTGGGCAGCGGAACGACCTTTACGGAATTATCTGGAGCTCGAATAGCAAAATTGGAATTCCCCATCCCACCCCTTAATGAGCAAAAGCGAATAGTTGAAAGGATTGAACAACTGCAGGTACGCAGCCGGCGGGCTCGGGAAGCATTGGAAACCGTTCCCGGTCTGCTTGAAGAGCTTCGCCAATCCCTATTGGCTGCTGCCTTCAGTGGTGACCTGACCAAAGAATGGCGCAAAAAGAATGCTGATATCGAACCGGCATCTGAACTGCTTAAACGCATCCGGGCCGAACGCCACAAGAAATGGGAAGAGGCCGGACTGGAGAACCTAAAAGCCAAAGGGCTCATCGGCGAAAAACTCCACGAGGAATTCTCCAAACGCCGCAAACAATATAAAGAGCCCAACCCTGTCGATAAAACCGATTTGCCACAGCTTCCAATAACTTGGTGCTGGGTAGCAGCCGAGGAACTTGTGGCAACAGACGCGCCGATTATTTACGGCATTCTTCAGCCTGGTCCAAATATTCCTGACGGGATTCCCTATGTACGGCCGACGGAAATTGAGGATGATCACATACTTCTTAATAGCCTTCGGAAAACATCTTCAACGGTTGCAAATCGTTATAAGAGATCTCGGTTGAAAACTAACGATATTTTGCTGTCTATGGTTGGGACAATAGGCAAAGTTGCAATTGTACCGCTGCCTCTGGAGGGGGGTAACATAACCCAATCTTCTGTGAGGATTCGGGCTGACTCCACCTGTGTGCTACCAGAATATTTAGCATGGTCTCTACGATCAATATTTCTACGAGAGCAGTTTGAAAAATATAGGTTAGGAACTGCTGTTCCAAGACTAAATGTAGAGGACGTTAGACGGTTAGTATTACCGATTGCTCCGATATGTGAGCAGGCACAAGTAGTAAACGTCATTAATGAACGATTGACTTACTTAATTAGTGTCGAACGGCATATTCAGGCCGTCTCGGAACTCATTGACGGTTTGGAGGGGTCAGTAGTGCGAAAAGCCTTCCTAGGGGAGTTAGTGCCGCAGGACCCTAATGATGAACCCGCGTCCGTGCTGCTTGAACGCATCCGGGAAGAAAAAGCACGGAAGGCTGCTGAGCAGAAGACAAGTTTGAAACAAAGAGGAAACCGCCTGAGGGCAAAGCGAAACAACAAGCTTTGAAAGGCTAATGACCAGAACAAAGCATGAAATATGAAAACTGGTTGAAAAAGGTGAAGAACTTTTGTGAGAAGGAATTATCATTTGCCATTGATAGGAGGCCATAATGATTGGGGACAAAAGACTCATCCAGTCGATTAAACTCCAGAATTTTCTTTCTTTTGGACCGGATGCCGAGGAAATTGAATTAAAGTCTCTCAACGTATTGATCGGACCAAATGCATCGGGAAAATCGAATCTCATTGAAGCCATCGGTTTCTTGCAGGCATCCCCGGTTGACTTGGGACTCCCTATTCGGGAGGGCGGGGGAATATTGGAGTGGTTATGGAAAGGCTCCAGGAGAA
>Ga0315288_10012139_pt1 | contig 10839 bp, 9 predicted proteins | sample YL17G11_20_MG_FD_203454 | JGI IMG/M metagenome (GOLD analysis project Ga0315288, IMG submission 203454) | Sediment microbial communities from Yellowstone Lake, YNP, Wyoming, USA - YL17G11_20 | ecosystem: Environmental > Aquatic > Freshwater > Lake > Sediment | place: USA: Wyoming | collected...
GCCCCCAGGTTGCCCGTCGAGAAGTCGCCGATGTGCATCCCGCCGCCCCGCCCGCGGCTGTAGCCCTCCTCCTTGCCGAAGAGCTCGGCGATGACCCGGTAGACGTGCTCCTCGAGGGCCGCCTCCAGGAGCTCCTCCCGGGTCTCGGCAGTCGAGCCCGGGACGCGGGCGCGGAGCTGCTCGATCGTCATCCGGCGGATCGCCGCGAAGCCCTTGGCGACCGCGTCGCCGTGGCCGCGGTGGGAGCTCGTGACGTTGTCGTCGGGCCGGAGCGCCGACGACGCGCCGACGGCCGTGCCCTCCTGGCCGATCGACACATGGGTCGGGCCGCGGTAGTCGTAGCCGGGGAGCGGATCGTAGCCGCCCGATCGAAGCCGGACGATCATCTCCTCGAGCTCGCGAATGGCGAGCATATCGTCGAGGAGGCCGAGCGCCTCGGCGCGGTCGATCCCGCCGGCCGCGACCTCCGTCGCCAGGTCGCCGGCGTAGGCGAACCCGGTGATGGTCCCGCAGGACTCCTCGAAGGGTGCGAAGTCGGGGCGGGTGTCGCTGCGGTAGGTGGGTTCCGCGACCATGGTGCTCCTCCGGAAGGTCAGTGGTGGCGCCGGGATCGGCGACCGGGGCAGGGGATCACGCGGCGATCACGCGGATCCCGCGCCGCTTCAGGGTCCGAACGAGGCGCTCGTCGATCCCCGTGTCCGTCACGATCGTGTCGACGTCGCCGAGGCGGCCCGCGCTGACGAACGAGCGGGTTCCAATCTTCGTGCTGTCGGCGAGCAGGATCACCTCGCGCGCCCGCCGCATGACCAGCTCCTTCGTGTAGGCCTCCGCCGGGTCGGTCGTGGTCAGCCCGTCGTCGAAGGACAGGGCGAACGTCCCCATGAGGGCGCGATCGACGTGCAGCTCGTCGAGGAGGAGCCGGGTCAGCGGCCCGACGAGGGCCAGGCTCGCCGCCCGGAGCTCGCCCCCGATCACGATGAGGCGCGGGCCGCGACCCGCGAGCTCCGTCGCGACCGGCAGGCTGTTGGTCACGACCGTCAGGCGGTCCCAGCCGTGGAGCAGGCGGGCGAGGGCGAGGACGGTGCTGCCGCTGTCGAGGTAGATCGTGTCGTCGGGCGCAATGAGCTCGACCGCGCGTGCCGCGATCCGCTGCTTCTCGGCTGTCGCCGCCGCGGCCTTCACGTCGAAGTGCGGCTCGGCGAGGCGCTGGTCGAGCGTGACGGCCCCGCCGTGAACCCGCCGCAGCCGGCCGGCCGCGGCGAGGGCATTGAGATCGCGACGGACGGTCGCCTGGGACACACCCAGTGCGGCGCTCAGCTCCTCGAGGCGGGCGGCACCTCGCGACTCGACGATCAGGCTGAGGTGCTGGCGACGCTGCGCGGCCAGGTCGTGGCCGGGAGCTCCGCCGTCATCATCGCGCACAACCTTCCACATCATCGTCACATTCTATCACACTCTTGCGTGATCGACGCCCGACGGGTCACGGCCCGGGGCCCTGGCGGCGGTCGTGCGGAACCTCGACGCAGCGGGCTTCGATCGCGCGTCGGCCCCTGCGGTCCCTCAGCCCCGGCGGCGATCCGGCGCGTGGCCGGTCGCCACGACCACCCTGCGGGCGGCGTCGAGCGCCATTTCCCCGGCCCGCTCGACGAGCGTCACCATCAGGCGCGCGCCCGGCGGCAGCTGGGGGTTGCCGCGGCGCCGGAGCAGCGCGACGACCCGCGGGCTGTCCAGCCCCCGGTCGAGGTAGTCGCCGGATCCCACCAGCGCGGTTCGCGGGGGTGCGACCACCGCAGGTCCTCGTCGAGGAGCCCCGCCCGGACCAGGGCCGCCTCGAGCCCGGACGCGACGCCGTGGGGATCCGAGAAGGCCCGGACGGTCCAGTCGTCGGGTACACGGGGGATCAGCGGATCGTGCATCGGGCGAAGTACGTCGCGATAGACTTACGAGTGCCCGACCCAGGAGGAGCCCAGATGTCCGACGGCAGTGCCGTCTCGCGAAGCGTCCTGGCGGAGCAGGTCAAGGACCGCCTCCTCCAGGACATCCTCGCCGGCCGGTACCCGCCCGACTCGCGGATCGTCGAGACGCGGGTGGCGCGAGAGCTCGGGACCAGCCAGGCGCCGGTGCGCGAGGCGCTCCGCGGGCTCGAGGCGCTCGGCGTGGTGGAGATCCTGCCATTCCGCGGAGCACGCGTGCGCCGGCCGAGCGCCCCCGAGCTCCTCGAGGCCTACGCAGTCCGCGCCGAGCTGGAGGCGCTCGGCGCGCGCCTCGGCGTTCCCAGGATGACGGACGCCGACCTGGCCGACCTCGAGGCGCTCGGCGAGGAGATGCAGCGGGCCGCCTCGGAGGGCGACCGCCACGAGGTGGCGGTCGCCGACGCAAGATTCCATGGGCGGCTGCTGGCGCTCGCCGGCAACCTGACGCTGGAGCGGGTCTGGCGGTCGCTCGAGCCGTTCTCGCGCACGTACATCACCCTCGTCGCTCCCGGGGCCGACGCGCACCGGACGGCGGACCTGCATCCGTCGATCCTCCGGGCGCTGCGCACCCGCGACCCCGAGCAGGTGGTGGTGGCCCTGCGCCACCACTTCGACGAGGCCGGCGCCCACCTGGCGGGCGGCTGGGACGACGGGAAGCCGGAGCCGATGCGCCCACCGCGCGGGACCGCCGACCGCGCGCACTGAAGGCTGCGCCGTGCCCCGCCTACCCGACCGGCCGGGCTGGCGGGCAGATCACGCGGGGCGCAGGATCGTGCGCACCTGCTCCGCCACGCGCGTCACGGGCGACGCGGGCCGCAGGCGCCCTCCGGTTGTCACTCGCTGATGCCTCTTCGGCGGCTGTCGACGATGGGGTCAGGCGATCCGGACGTCGGGGTCGGGAAGGACCAGGTCCCGGATCGCGCCCATGAGATCGTGGTAGGACTTCACGAAGGCGCGCAGGGTTCGCGCGCTCGCCCCGTAGCTCTCGAACTCGTCCGCGGTCATCCCGTCCGGCTCGTAGGCGCGGCGGAAGTCGGGGATACGGTCGTAGAGGTCGGCGACGAGGGCGGGATCGACCGGCTCGTCCATCCGCGGCCGCGGCACGATCCCGCTCGCATTGAAGCGGACCTGCCAGGGGTACGTGAGCGTCATGGAGACGTCCCCGCCGACCAGCTCGGTCCAGTGGAGGCGATGGCGGTAGGCCGCCGCGAGCAGGCGAGACCGGTAGCCGCGATCGTGGAAGATCCCGTAGGCCCGCTTGAACGCGGCCACGCCGGCCCAGTTGGGCGCGTCCGGGTGGACGGCGAGGTTGTCGCGCTCGACGAGGACCTTCATCCAGTCGTCAAGCCGCCCGATCATGATGGTGGCGATCGGGGTCATCGACGCGACGTCGTGCCCGGCCGCGGCGCGCCGGTCGAGGCCGCGCTCGACGGCCTCGGCGATCGCGATCGCCTGGGGCACGCTGAAGCTGACCGTGCCGTTGATGTTGACCCCGTGGAAGGTCGCCTCCTCGATGGCGACGAGGCCCGGCGCGGTGACCGGGAACTTGACCTGGATGTTCGGCGCCAGCGCGTCGAATCGGATCGCTTGCTCGACCATCAGAGCGGGATCGCGGTGGTTCGCGGGGTTCGTCTGCACCGAGAGTCGCCCGTGCCGGCCGCCGGCGCGCTCGAAGACGGGCTGGAGAACGGCGGCGCCCGCGACGGCCATCTCCTCGATGATCGCCCAGGTGAGCTCCACCTCGGACCATGTCGGATTGGTCGACGCGAGCTCGAGAGCCCGCGGCCCCCAGTGGGCCTTCTCCTTCTTCATGACGTCGAGGACGATGCTCGGGTTGGAGGTCGCCCCGGTCGCGCCGCGCTCGACGGCGTAGGCCAGCTCCTCGACGGCGCACGAGTCGTTCCAGTACTGGGTCGGCGTCTCCTGCGTCATCCGCAGGAGCGGGCTGTCGAGCGCGGTCATCGTCATCGGGTGGGCCTCATCGATGCGGGAGCTCGCCTGCCGGGCTCGGGAGCATGAGCATGCCGGCCGCGACGGGCGGGCCGCATGCGATCGACCTCCACGCCACGACCTGGTTTCCCGACGCTCGTCGCAGCATGCTCCGATCGGACCATGCGTGGGCGTCGGGCCACCACGGCTGCCGGTCCGGGGTTGGGTTGACAGGGGTTGGGTTGGGACTTGACGTGGCCCCACCTCCGTTCCTATCTTTATCGGTAATCGATTATCGAATGTCTGTCGGGTCGCCACGCGATCGGCCCTCGAGGCAACGAGACTCCATGAACGGCCCGGGTGAAGTGACAGGAGGTCGTGCTCATGGCGAGCGTCATGCTCCTCGGACGACGCCCAGAATGTCCTGGATCACACCACCGGCGCGGCCGGGTTCGTCGGTGCGTCGGGCATGGCGCGGCTCCCGACGGAGGTCGCGATCACGGAGATCATGAGGCGCTTCAAGCGGATTGCCCGCGCGGCGGCCGCGAGCTGGACCGGTCGCCCGGGGCGACACACGAACGCACGTTGGAGGCATAGGCGTGGCTCTCAAGGAAGAAGTCCTCGGCCAGTTCCTGGGGGACGAGAAGTTCCCGATCAGCTGGTCCTCGGAGACCGAGAAGCTCCTCTTCTGGGTCTACGACGACCTGCACTGCCCCCACCCCCTGAGCCCGATGTACGAGGACATCGGCGGCTGGTGGCTGAGCTGCGACCACATGTTCCGGCGCTTCGGCACGCCGTTCGCGACCGACTGGATCGCCAAGAACGTCAACGGCTACCTCTACACGGCGGCGATCCCGGCCGAGGCCGGGCTGACGCTCGCCGCCTCGGAGTACGGCTTCGCCACGACCGCCGTCGTGCCGGAGGATCCCGAGTACCCCGCCAAGATCGGTGCGTACCTGGGCGCCGTCCTGCCGACCTACGGGCTCGAGTTCGTGAACTGGTGGCGCGACCGTCTCGTCCCCGAGATGGACCGCAACTTCGCCTACCTCGAGGGGATGCTCGTCAAGGAGGACCAGCTCTCCCTGGCTGAGCTTGCCGTCCTGCTCGAGGATGCGATCGACGTCCACGATCGCCACTGGAAGATCCACTGGATGCTCAACTTCGCCCAGCTGTCCGCGACCCTCAACCTGCGGGCAGTCATGGAGAAGACGCACGGCACGATCAACGAGCAGCTGCTCGGTCGGCTCCAGAGCTCGGCCAGGGACCGCAACTGGGACTCCATCAAGGCCCTCTGGAAGATGAAGGAGGAGGCGAAGTCCGACGCGGACCTCGCCGCCATCTTCGAGGCCGAGACGGCCACCGAGATCATCGTCGCCCTCAAGGCCAGCGAGCGCGGCACGCGTTTCATCGATGAGCGGGTCGTCCCATACCAGGAGGAGTACGGCTGGCACGCGGTCTGGAGCCACGAGTTCATCTTCCCGACCGTCCGCGAGCAGATGGAGCCCGTGATCGAGCTCGTCCGCGGCTACATCGAGACCGACTACGACTACCCGAAGACCATCTCCGCCCTCGCCGCCGACATCGATGCGGCGGCGGAGGAGATCCTCGAGGGCCTCCAGGGCGCGGCGCTCGACGAGATGCAGGCGGCCAACGAGATCAACCTCCGGATGGCCCCGCTGACTCCGGACCACCATTTCTACATCGACCAGGGCGCCAACGCCCACGTCCGGCTCCCGTTGATTGCGATCGGCAGGAAGCTGGTCGCGGCGGGCGCTCTCGACGCCCCCGACGACGTCGTCTTCTTCAAGTACAACGAATTGCGCATCTTCCTGGGCAACCCGGCCGGCATGGACGGGCGGGCCCTCGTGGCCGAGCGCAGGGCGGACCGCGAGAAGGCCTACACGTTCCGGCCCAGGGAGTGGGTCGGCACCGTGACGGCGACCCAGCTCGCCTTCCCGTACCTGAACCTGTGGGGCTTCCCCGACAAGTTCTACCGCCGGGAGTCCCTGGTCGCGGACCAGGTGGCGGGAATCGGCGCCTCGCCGGGCGTCGTCGAGGGCATCGCTCGAGTCGTCCTCCGCGAGGACCAGTTCGACGACGTCCGCGCCGGCGACGTCCTCGTCTGCCAGATGACGAACCCGGCCTGGGTCGTGCTGTTCACCAAGATCGTGGGGCTCGTGACCGACGCGGGCGGCACGGCGTCGCATCCGGCCGTCCTCTCGCGCGAGTTCGGCATCCCGGCCGTCGTCGGAACGTCCGTGGCCACGCAACGGATCAAGAACGGCGATCGGATCCGCATCAACGGCACCACCGGCCTCGTCGAGATCCTCGCGGCGGTGCCGGTCCCGGCACCCGTCGGGATGAAGGACTGACGTCACCTCCATGACCGGCGATGCCACGATCTCGCGCAGCGTCCTGAGCGATCAGGTCAGGGATCGCCTGCTCCAGGCGATCCTTGACGGTCGCCATCCGCCGGGCGCCCGGATCGTCGAGACCCGGGTTGCCCGGGAGCTCGGAACGAGCCAGGCTCCCGTCCGGGAAGCGCTGCGCGACCTCGAGGCGCTCGGTGTCGTGGAGATCACCGCCTTCCGTGGAGCGCGCGTCCGCCGCCCGTCGGCCGACGAGCTCCTCGAAGCGTTTGCCATCCGGGCCGAGCTCGAGTCGCTCGGCGCCCGGCTCGCCATTCCGCGCTTGACGGACGAGGACCTCGAGGCCCTGGCCGGGTACGTGGACGAGATGCAGCGGTCGGCCCGGGACGGCGACTCCTACGCCGGGGCGACTGCGGACGCAGCCTTCCACGGCCGAATCGTGGAGCTTGCCGGGAACGTCACCCTGGAGCGGGTCTGGCGGACCCTGGAGCTCTTCTCGCGCACCTCCATCACGATGGACGTGCCGGGCGTCGACCGGCGCCGGATCGCCGACCTGCACGCCCCGATCGTCGCCGCGCTCCGCCTCCGCGACCCGGCGGTGGCGGCCGCGGTCCTCCACGACCATTTCGCCGACACCGCGGCGATGCTGGCACGCCTATGGGCTGCGCCCGCTTCGCCCGCGGCCGGCGACCCGCCGCCGGAGGAGCCCCCCGCCCTGCCGTTCCGGCCCCGGGCTCGCCGGGAGGCCGACCTGGTCCCATCCCTGGCGGAGCGCTCCGCCTGACTCGTCGCAACACAACCCCGGGAAAGGACACGATGAACGACCAGCTGCAACTGTCCGAGGAGATGTCGGCCGGGACAGCCCGCCTGCGGGTGGACGTCCACGGCAGCGAGCCGCGCGAGCACGTCCTCGACGACCTGACCTTCCTCAACTACCGGCTCGCGGACGTCCGAATCTCCCCGGAGGTGACGCTGGCCGAGCCGGACATCGTGTTGCACCAGGACGGCGAGAAGGCGATCAGGTACGACGGCCGGATGATGCATTTCACCGGCCCGTGGCCCGCCGGCCCGATCCAGAAGGTCGTCGTGACGATGCTCGCGCTCCGGATGGAGGCCGTCGGCCTGCACCCGTTCCACGCCGCGGCCGTCCGCTACCGGGACAGGACCATCGTCTTTCTCGGTGGCGAGTCCAACCACGGCAAGAGCATGGGCCTGATCGAGGCCGGTCGCCGCGGTGGTCTGCAGGTCGCCTCCGAGACCTCGGTCATCGACGAGAGTGGCGTCGTGGTGCGCGGCTCCGAGGAGCTCTTCCTCAAGAAGCGCACCGAGGGCACCGAGCGGTCCGACAAGGCCGCCCCGAACAAGGGCGTGGAGAAGTTCTGGGGCGACCTGCCGACGTGGGGCTTCTACACAGAGCCGACCAACGTCGACATCGTGATCGTACCCGCGATCGACGGCAACTTCGATGCCAGCATGGGCCTGATGATCCCCTTCGAGCGCCAGTTCCAGACGCTCCACTCACTCCAGAACTACTTCCTCACCAACGAGCTGCTCGCGGCCCGCTGGCCGATGCCCGTCGTGGACACCGACGCCCTGCGGATGGCGCGGGCCGCCTTCGTCGAACGATTCGCGGAGCGTCCTTACTACTTCATCCGGGCCGCCACCCCCCAGGTGCTCCTGGACGAGGTGGACAGGATCGTCTGAGAGCGGGGCGGGAACGATGCACACGTTTGCCTACGCGCGGCCGGCGACGCTGGCCGAGGCGGTGGCCCTCCTGGAGGCGCACGGACCGGACGCGCGCCTCCTCGCGGGGGGCACCGACCTGATCATCCGGCTCCGCGACGGCACGGCCCGGCCGGTGGTGGTCGTCGACATCAAGCGGATCGCCGAGCTCCGCCCGGCGATCCGCGAGGACGCCGGGGGCGTCACGATCAGCGCCGGCACGGTCATGACCGACATCGCGGCGGACCCGCTCGTGGTCCGCCACTTCCCGGCGCTCGCCGAGGCGGCCGCGGTCGTCGGGTCGGTGCAGATCCGGAACCGGGCGACGCTCGCCGGCAACGTCTGCAACGCGTCGCCCGCCGCCGACGCTGCCCCCGCGCTCCTCGTCTACGGCGCGACCATCGTCGCCGCGGGACCCGGCGGGAACCGGCGCATTCCGGTCGACGACTTCTTCGTCCGCTCCGGCCAGACCACGCTCGGGCGCGGGGAGCTCGTCACCGCGATCGAGCTGCCGGTCCCCGCCCGGCGGCAGGGTGCCGTGCACCTGCGCCGCACGCGGCGGCGCGGTCACGATCTCGCGTCGATCACGCTCTGCTGCGCGGTGGACGAGGCCGGGGTGACCCGCATCGCCTACGGCAGCGTCGGCCCCCGCCCGGTGCTCGTCGTCGATGACGGCGGGGTCCTGGCGGATCCCGCCGCCCCGGACGACGCGAAGGCCGCGATCTTCGAGCAGATGTTCGCGGGCGCGAGCCCGTCCCCCCGCTCGATGCGGGCGAGCCCCGAGTACCGCCTGGCGATGCTGCGCGTCCTGGGAAGACGGGCGCTGCGGATCGCGATCGACCGGCTGGCCGAAGGATGAACGAGATGATCGACTCCATCTCGATCGAGGTGACGGTCAACGGGCGCCTGCGGGCGTTCGCCGTGGCCCCGCATCACACCCTGCTCGAGGTCCTGCGCGACGACCTGGAGCTGACCGGCACCAAGGAGTGCTGCCTGGTGGGCGAGTGTGGCTCGTGCACCGTCAGCCTGGACGGCCGCATCGTCGATTCCTGCCTGGTGCTGGCGGTCGAGGCCGACGGCGGCGAGGTCACCACCGTCGAGGGGCTCGCGCAGGACGGCCACCTGAGCCTGCTGCAGCAGGCGTTCCTGGACAAGGGCGCCGCCCAGTGCGGCTTCTGCATCCCGGGCCAGCTCATGGCGGCCCGGGCGCTCCTGGAGCTGAGCCCGCATCCCACAATCGCCGAGGTCCAGGATGGCCTCGCCGGCAACCTCTGCCGCTGCGCCGGCTACCAGCAGATCAGCGAGGCGGTCCTCGCGGCCGCCGAGGCGGCGGACCGATGAGCGCGAACGGCATCGGGGCCTCCCCGGCACGGGTCGGCGGCATCGGCCGGGTCACCGGCAGCCAGCAGTACGTGGCCGACATTCGGCTCCAGGAGGTGCTTCACGTCAAGCTCGTCACGCTCGACTGCGCCCGCGCCCGGATCGTCTCGATCGACACCTCGGCCGCCCTGCAGGTGCCCGGCGTCCGCCTCGTGATGACCCCCGGGGAGCTCCCCCAGCCGGTCCCGCGCTTCGGGCCCCAGTTCGGGGATCGCCCCGTCCTGGCCGTGGGCGAGACGAAGTACCACGGCGAGCCCGTGGCGGCGGTCGCGGCCGAGACGAAGGACGCGGCCGAGGAGGCCGCGCGCCTGGTGCGGGTCGAGCACGAGGAGCTGCCCGCGATCTTCAGCATCGCGGCCGCACTCGACCCCGAGGCCGTGCTCGTCCAGGACCCGGCCCTCCGTCCCGACGACCCCCTGGCCGGGACCAACGTCCTCCGCGAGCACCACTTCGGCTGGGGCGACGTCGATGCCGTCGCGGCGTCGGCAGATCTCGTCGTCGAGAACACCTGCACGTTCCCGATGGTGACCCACTTCGCGATCGAGCCCCACGGGTTCATGGCGGCACCGGACGGCGACGGGATCGCAGTCTGGAGCACGATCCAGCACCCGAACTGGCTGCAGAAGATCATCGCGGGAATCCTCGGCCTGCCGCTCGCGAAGGTCAGGATCTTCGCCCCGGACCCGGGCGGCGGCTTTGGCGGCAAGCAGCATGCCAAGCTCGAGCCGCTGGTGGCGTTCATGGCCCTCGCGACGGGCCGGCCCTGCCGCCTGGTCCTGACCCTCGACGAGACGTTCCAGGCAGTCCGACGCAGCTCGACCGAGGTTCGGGTCCGGGCGGGCTTCCGCTCCGACGGCACCCTGGTCTTCCGCGACGTCGAGGCCAACTACCTGGTCGGCGCCTACGCCGACATCGCCGACCGGACGGTCAGCAAGGGAGGCTACGCGTCATCGGGGCCGTACCGCGTCCCGGCGGTCCGGATCGTTGCCCGCAGCATCCTCTCCCACACCACGCCGTCCACCGCGTTCCGCGGCTTCGGCAACCCCCAGCCCATCTGGGCCGTGGAGTCGAACATGGACGAGGCGGCCCATGCGCTCGGCATCGACCCACTGGAGCTCCGCCTGCGCAACCTCGCCCGTCGTGGGGAGGCGTTCAACCCGGGCGACACGCCGGCCGATGGCGACTGGGAGCAGACGGTGCGCCGGGCCGCCGAGCTGATCGGGTGGGGGAGCCCGCTGCCGCCCGGTCGCGGCCGCGGGATCGCCGTCGGCATGAAGTCGGGGCCGACCACGGGGCTCTCGTACTCGACGGTCCGCCTTCTCGCCGACGGCAGCGTCATCGTGTACGCCGGCACGTCCGACATGGGCCAGGGCGCGCGCACGGTCTTTGCCCAGATCGCCGCACAGGAGCTCGGGGCGCCGATCGAATGGATCACCGTCGTGATGGGCGACACGGCCGTCGTCCCG
>Ga0315288_10012140_pt1 | contig 10839 bp, 7 predicted proteins | sample YL17G11_20_MG_FD_203454 | JGI IMG/M metagenome (GOLD analysis project Ga0315288, IMG submission 203454) | Sediment microbial communities from Yellowstone Lake, YNP, Wyoming, USA - YL17G11_20 | ecosystem: Environmental > Aquatic > Freshwater > Lake > Sediment | place: USA: Wyoming | collected...
GGCCTCCACGCACCGCCCAGTCCACATCCACGCAGCAGGAGACGAGCTGCGGATCCGTATGCTGCAACTGGAAGCGCCATTCGCGGGCATTATCCACCAGCTCGGGAGTGTGATGATGGACCATCAGGTGCACGCCCAGTTTTTGCAGCGCAGTACCCAGCCGGTTGAGGTTGCGCGCCTGCAGGTCGAGCTCCGCGTCGGTCTTTCGTTCGCCGCGCGGTTTGGGACTGGGGTTGGTCACAATCCAATGTAACCCGGCGCCCTTTAGTTCCCTGGCAGTCTGCGTAATCGCTGTGATCGACTTTTCCCCTTCAACTGCCTCGTGCAGAGTCGAACCTGCGTAAAGGGTGGGAATTTCCAATTGCTCATTTTTCAGCAAGCCCAGAGTCTTGGCGCGCAGGTCCGGCTGGAAGAATTCCGGCATCAGTTCAACTCGCCGATAGCCAGCATGGTGGATAGCCGTGAGCGCTTCGTCAAGCCCTTCTGCAATCGTTCTTTTCTGGGATTGAAACTGTTGGATCCAGACGTATATCTGCACAGAAAGTTTGGGCGCATAACGGCGCGTAGCGGCCGTCGCGAAAGCCGAAAGCCACTTCGAGGGGAGCAGCGTGCCACCGGCGAGTATCGCCATCTTTGCCAGCATGTCTCGCCGAGTCCGGGGCGCTGAAAACACCGACATAGGGAGCCACCCTTCCTCTCTTCTCGGGGTTGAGCTTTTCGGTCTGAAGTCTGCAGACCGGGTATTTCCCTTGTACACAAGAAACAGGGTGGAATATATCAACGCGCTGCGAGCCGGGTCAAGGGTATAGTGCGGCCTGTCGAATCCGCAGCTTTGGAGAAGCCCACTGACCTCTCGATAGGGCAGCGGCGAAGGGTGTATCCTGTTCGGCACCCCCAGTGTATACTGGGCAGCGCGAAATAGGAGCGATGATTGCCTCGTCCTGCTGATCGGATGAGGGGAGTTCTACCGCCGGAGCGGCTGCCAGGCGCCGACGAGACGTGAGTGGGAGGAAGAGCCATGACCGTGGACCTCAATCTTGAGCACCAAGCCCCACTCCCGAAAAAGAAGGACTACGCCATCGGGGCTATCGGGGCGGGATTCATCATGCGTGATTGCCACCTGGTGGCCTATGGCCAGGCGGGCTACAAGGTGGTGGCGATCACAGCCCACCCGCCGGCGCAGGCCCGAGAAGTAGCCAGACTGCGCGGTATTCCCAAGGTCTATGACACCTACCAAGAGCTATTAGCCGACCCCTCCATCGAGGTCGTGGACATTGCGGTCCCACCGAACGTTCAGTTGGACGTGGTGCGGGAGGCGGTGAAGCACGCCCGGCACGTCAAGGGCATCCTGGCGCAAAAACCCCTGGCGATGAACTACCAGGACGCCAAGGAAACGGTACGCCTCTGCGAAGAGGCCGGCATCACGCTGGCCGTGAATCACAATATGCGCTACGACCAGTCGATCCGGGCACTTAAGACAGTACTCCAGCGCGGGTACCTCGGCGAACCGGTTCTGGCCACGATCGAGATGCGGGCCATTCCGCACTGGCAATCGTGGCTCAAGGATTTGAACCGCCTGACGCTCCTGAACATGAGCATCCACCACCTGGATAGCTTCCGGTTTCTGTTCGGCGAGCCGGAGAGCGTATACGCTAGCGCGCGCACGGACCCGCGCACGACGCTCAGGCACCGGGACGGCATCGTGCTTTATATCCTCGAATACGCGAACGGCTTCCGGGCCACGTCTTGGGATGATGTGTGGGCCGGACCCGCGCGCGAAGGCGGCGCTCCCGACTGTTACATCAAGTGGAGAGTTGAAGGCACGGACGGCATGGCGCAGGGGACTATCGGCTGGCCTTCTTATCCCAACGTTACTCCAAGCACGATCGACTTTACGACCAAACTTCAGCCCGGCTGCTGGTTCTCTCCCCGGTGGAGTCAAGTGTGGTTTCCGGATGCCTTTGAGGGCACGATGGGACAACTCCTGGATGCCCTTGCCGACGGCAGCGAGCCGGCCGTGAGTGGCCGTGACAACCTTAAGACCATGGCGCTGGTCGATGCCTGCTATAGGTCGATTGAGGAGCATCGGCCGGTCAAAATCGAAGAGATCCTGAACACTTGAGCGCGTTGAGTACCGGCGCGGATCGGTGCTCGATGGAACACCGCACCCGGCCAGATCCTTTTTGAGGAGGACTAATCGTCATGAAGCTTGGACTCATCAACTCCGCTTGGGCCGGGACCTCGGTGGGCACGGCCGAGGGTATTCACCGGACCAAAGAAATCGGCTTTGACACCATTGACATCTTCGCCGATCCGCTGGAAATCAACATCAAGGAACGCCGGCTCATCAAGGACACCGGTCGCGCGGTCGGGCTGCCGGTCATATCGGTCTGCTGCTGCGCTCTCGGCATTGCTGACTTCAATGTTCCCGTGCAGCGTTTCCATGTTGAGCGCGCGAAGGCGTACCTTGACTTAGTGTATGAGCTCGAGGCGAAGAACCTTCTCTTGGTGGTTGGCGAGTACGTCTGGCAGCAGGAGGTGATCGCCCCGGCGGCCCAATGGGGCTGGGCGGTGGATAACGTGCGGACGCTCGGCAACTATGCGGCAGACCTCGGCCTGGAAGTTGCCGTTGAGCTTGAGCCTTTCCAACTTTCCATGGTGAACACGCTCGACAAGATGGTGCAATTCCTGGACGATGTGCGCCACCCGGCGGTGCGCGCCAATTTGGACATTTCGCACCTGCACCTGGCTCATACGCCTGCCACGGAGATTCAACGCCTCAAGGGGCGCATTGCTCACTGCCACTTCTCCGATTGCGACGGCAAGAAGCACGGTGACTTGCCGCCGGGGCGCGGCGTCGTGGACTTCATTCCCTATTTGACGGAGCTGAAGAAAACCGGCTTTGATGGGACGGTGAGCATCGAGCTCGAGTACTCACCCGAACCCGCGAAGATTGTGGACTGGGTCACTGAGGCCTACCGCGAGACTAACCGCCTAATGCAGCAGCTTGGCATCCGCGGCTAGCCACGCGGTAGGACTGCGGGACGACCTGGAGCAGTTTGCTTGTTTGGTGCACAGCGTTCTTATCGCGAGGAGTGATCGAATGTCCAGATTTGGTTTTGCGCTCGTTTGTTTCGTGGCTGTGGTTGCTTGTCTTCCTGTCTGCGCTGCGGACGGGCCATTGCGGCCGGTGGATTTGCGTTGCGAGTATCGCAAGAACCCGCTGGGTATCGACGCACCACAGCCGCGGCTGAGCTGGATTCTGGAGGCGACCGATCCCGGAGCGCGCGGGCAGATGCAGACGGCTTACCAGATCCTAGTGGCGAGCACGGAGGAGCGCCTGCGTGCCAACCAGGGTGATCTCTGGGACGCGGGAAAGGCGAACTCCGACCACTCCATTCAGGTGGTCTACAGTGGCAAAGCGCTGGCCTCGAAGAGTCAGGTCTGGTGGAAAGTCCGCGTGTGGGACAAATCGGGAAGGCCATCGGCTTGGAGTGCGCCCGCCTTCTGGTCGATGGGGTTACTGAAAGCGGACGACTGGCAGGGGAAGTGGATTGGCCTGGATGGCGGCGAGGGCAAGCCGCAGGATCTGAAGGGCGCCCATTGGCTGTGGTCGTCCGAGAAGGGCCCGAGCACGCGATATTTCCGGCGGACGATCGAGGTCGCGCCAGACAATCCAGTTACGGATGTTCTCTTGTGGCTGGCGGGCACGGGCAGCACTACGGTTTACGTCAACGGAGTGAAAGTTGGGACCGGCGAGGGGATAAAGGACGCGGTCTCATTAGATGTTGCTGGCAATCTGCATGCTGGCAAGAGCGTTCTGGCCGTGTCTGTGAACGCCAGCGGGAGTGAACCGGCGGGCTTGATTGGCGCAATGCAGATGGACTTCGCCCGGGGCGAACACGTAGTTATCCGCACGGATGAACAGTGGCGGGTCTCTAGCGCTGAACCCCCTCCTAACTGGAACGAGCATGACTTCGACGATTCTGGATGGGCTGCCGTCAAAGGGCTCGGGGACTATGGGATGGCTCCCTGGGGCGACGTGGGCTGGGCGGAACGCACTGTCCTGCCCGCCCGCATGCTGCGTAAGGACTTCCGAGTAGCAGGACCGTTGAGGCGCGCCGCACTTTATATCTCCGGATTGGGACTCGCTGAAGCTTATCTGAATGGCGCCAAGGTCAGCCAGGACGTGCTGGTTCCGGCCCTGAGCGAATACGATAAGCGGGTTTTCTACTTGACCTACGACGTCACGAAGAGTCTGCGGCCGGGCGACAATGCCATCGGCGTGATGCTCGGCAATGGACGGTATTTCGCGATGCGGGTCAAGGTCCCCACGTTCATGCGGACGTACGGCTATCCCAAGCTGCGGCTGCAACTGGAAATCGAATACAGCAACGGCAAGGTGGAGTGTGTGGCGAGCGATGAGAGCTGGAAGCTGACCACCGAAGGCCCGATCCGTGCCAACAACGAATATGACGGCGAAGTTTACGATGCTCGTAAGGAGATGGAGGGCTGGAGCCGTCCCGGCTTCAATGATGCGGGATGGCAGGCAGCCCAAGTGGTGGGAGGTCCGGCGGGCATCCTCGCCGCGCAGATGATCGAACCTATCCAGGTCACCGAAACCCTCAAGCCGATCAAAATCACTCAACCGAAGCCCGGCCTTTACATCTTCGACATGGGGCAGAACATGGTCGGCTGGTGCCGGCTGACTGTCTCCGGGCCCAGGGGCGCCGAAGTGTCGCTGCGGCATGCGGAAAGGCTGCGGCCCGACGGCACCCTCTATCTGGACAACCTGCGTTCCGCCACGGTGACGGATATCTACGCTCTCAAGGGGAAGGGCGTCGAGGTCTATGAGCCGCGCTTCGTCTATCACGGTTTCCGCTACGTGGAAGTGAGGGGTTTTCCTGGCAGGCCGACCTTGGCTTCCCTCGAGGGGCGTGAAGTTCACGATGCCGTTGAGCGTAACGCCGATTTCACCACTTCCAATTCGCGGCTAAACCAGATTTTCAAGAACATCGTATGGGGCACCAGGGACAACTACCGGAGCATTCCGACTGACTGCCCGCAGCGTGACGAGCGGCAGGGCTGGCTGGGTGACCGCTCTTCGGAGAGCCGGGGTGAGCCCTTCCTATTTGATGTCGCCGCCTTTTATGCCAAGTGGATGAGCGATGTCGAGGACTCCCAGGCTTCGAACGGGAGCGTCAGTGACGTGTCCCCGGCCTATTGGCCTCTCTTCAATGACAACGTAACCTGGCCCGCCAGCTTCATCATTATCCCCAGCCACCTTTACGATCTGTATGGCGATTTGCGGGTGGTCGAACGGCACTATGGAGGCATGAAGAAGTGGGTCACGCGCATGCAGACGTACCTCAAAGATGATCTCATGCCGCGGGATACCTACGGGGACTGGTGTGTTCCGCCCGAATCTCCGGAGCTGATCCATTCGAGCGATCCCGGGCGTAAGACTGACGGGACCGTGCTCGGCACCGCCTACTTCTACTATGTGCTGCGGCTGATGGGTCGTTACGCCACGCTCCTCGGCAAGCCACAGGATGCGAACGACTTCAACCAGCTCGCCACCAAGCTCGAGGGGGCATTCAATCGGACGTATTTTGACAAAGCGGCCAGCCGGTACAGCAATGGCTCGCAGACGTCCAGCGTTCTTCCTCTGGCGTTCGGGATGGTCCCGGAAGCGGACCGGGAGAGCGTTTTCGCAGCGTTGATTCGGAAGATCGAGGAACAAAACAAAGGGCACATCGGAACCGGTCTCATCGGCGGCCAGTGGCTGATGCGGGTGCTCTCAGATAACGGCCGTCCTGATGTGGCTTATGAGATCGCTTCCCAGAAGTCTTACCCGAGCTGGGGCTATATGGTCAGCAAAGGTGCTACGACAATTTGGGAACTCTGGAACGGAGACACCGCCAACCCGGCGATGAATTCCGGCAATCATCTGATGCTGGTGGGCGACCTTGTCACTTGGCTCTATGGGAACTTGGCGGGCATCCGTCCTGGCCAAGCCCAGCCGGCGTTCAAGCACATCATCATGCGCCCGACGCCGGTCGGTGACCTGCGGTTCGTGAGGGCTTCGCACAAGTCCCCTTACGGCAGGATCGTGAGCGACTGGAAGCGTGAAGGTGCCCGGTTCACCTGGAACCTGACGGTACCCGCCAACACCCAGGCAACTGTTTTCGTACCCGCCCAGGAGGTGGCGTCCGTTACCGAAAGTGGCAGACCCGCCGACCAGGCTCCGGGTGTGAGATATCTGCGGGTGGAGGCCGACGCGGCAGTGTTTGAAGTCGGTTCAGGGAGCTATCACTTTGTCTCGAGCCTAACCCGTTGAGGCGGCGCGGCTTCCAGCATATTTCGACTCAGGCGGGCAAGGAATCGCAGCCCGCTCCCAGTTTCTTGGTTTCAGGGGTGCAGAGGGCACACCCAGGAGGAAAAAACATGAGACGAAATTTCCTCGTGTTGATAGTCGCTGTTCTTCTTTTCGCCGGGATAGACTTCTGCGCGGCGGAGAAACCGCTGGTGAATCCGAAGATCCAGGCCTTCCCGTTGGGGGACGTGAAACTGCTGCCGGGCCTTTTCAAGCGCCGGGCCGACGTGCACCGCCAATATCTCAACTCGATCCCTAACGATTCGCTCCTGTTCCCCTTCTACAAGGAAGCCGTGGTCAGGGTTCCTTCGGGGAGCCGGCCGCTGGGCGGCTGGGAAGACATGTCGGTGGACGTCCGTGGACATTACCTCGGGCATTACCTCTCGGCCTGCGCGCGTATCTATGCCGCCACCGGTGATACAGAAATGAAGGCCAAAGCCGACCAGATCGTGGCCGAACTGGCCCGATGCCAGCAGGCCAACGGCAACGGTTACGCCGGACCGACCCCGGAGAAGATTCTCACGGCCTTGGAGAACGGGCGGCAATCCGATGTTTGGGCACCCTACTACGTGGTTCACAAGGTGCTGATGGGCCTATACGAAATGTATCTGTACACCGGCAACGAACAGGCCCTGCGTGTTGCCCGAGGCATGGCGGATTACGTCAAAGCTCGGACGGACAAGCTTTCGGATGAGGTCATGACCCGGTCGCTCGAAGTCGAGCAGGGCGGGATGACGGAGGTCCTGTATGACCTCTATGGAGCCACGGGCGACGACAACTACCTCAAGTTGGCGCAACGATTTGAGCATCACAACTTCCTGGACCCGCTGGCGGCCAACAAGGACATGCTCGGCAAGGTCCATGCCAACACGAACATCCCCAAGGTTTATGGTGCCACGCGGGCTTACGAATTGACCGGCGATAAGCGCTCCATGGACATCGCCGTTAATTTCTGGAACATGATTGTCCAAGCGCACAGTTACGCTACGGGTGGCAGCAATAACGGCGAACTCTGGTCGGAGCCCAATAAACTCAGCCAAACCCTGAGCCGAGGCAACGTGGAGACCTGCACGACTTACAACATGATGTGGCTTACCCAGTACCTGTTCCGCTGGACCGGCGACCCGAAGTATGCGGACTACTACGAAAGGAACCTCTACAACGGCATCATCAGCATCCAGAACCCGACCGATGGTCAGTTCTGCTACTTCACCCCGATGCAGGCTGGCTCGGTCAAGGTCTGGGGGACGCCGTTGAACTCGTTCTGGTGCTGTTACGGCACCGCCACGCAGGCTTTTGCCAGCCTCGCCAGCGGTATCTACTTTCACGATGCTGACAGCCTCTATGTCAGTCTGTTCACCCCTTCGGAAGTCAGTTGGCGGCGTGCGGCGGGGGTGGTCAGGCTCATTCAGAACACGGATTATCCCGAGCAAGCTTCCACGCGTTTGACCGTTCGCACGCCAGCGCCGGACACCTTCGGGCTGAAGATTCGTGTGCCGTGGTGGGCGAAGAAAGGCGTGGAGGTCAAGGTCAATCAAGCCAAAGTGGAAGTGGCAGCGGCGCCGGGGACCTTCCTGAACTTGACGCGGCCATGGAAAGATCAAGATGTCGTCGAGGTCTCCTTCCCGATGAGCCTCTATGCGGAACCCATGCCGGACGATCCCAGCCTGATGGCTATCATGTACGGCCCGCTGCTGATGGCCGGGCTTGTCTTCGAGGATGTGAGCTTCAGGGGGGAGAGCCGGCAGTTGGATTCCTGGATCGAACCGGTGAGGCTGAAAGGCGGACGGGCGCTCAGTCCCATGCTTTCGCTCACCGAGGCAGGTTTCCTGTACCCGGATGGGATGAATGCTTACGGGGAGGCAAAACCTGAGCGTGATCCAATTCCTCTGATCCTTCAGACGCGGGCTCCCAATCCACCGGTCAAATTCATTCCGTTGTACCGGGTGACATCGCAGCCCTATGGAATCTATTTCAAAGTGACACCGTAGTTAGTGCGGGCGGTTGCTAAGCGGTTATCGGATCGCACACATCACAGAACGATGTGCGCGCCACCCGGCGGAATAGCGTATCGTCCGGGCAGCAAGATCAAGATTGATCGTTCCAGGCAATTAATCTGCCCTAGAATTGACCTGTGAAACTCCTCTTGCATCTCGTTTCTTGGGGGCGGGCTGACGCAGATTTGCGCTTCGTGTAAACGGGCTTCCACGGTTCCATGGCAGGACTCACTTTGGCTCAGGTGGGGCCTCGCCAGCTGCGGTACCAGTAGTTTTGGTTTTGCGGGTATTCTCCAGTGCAATGTATAGTGCCTTCGTAGCCTCTGGGTCATCCGAGTTCTCTCTTAGCACCTCCTGCAACTCCGCAAGCCCTTCGTCCCAGCGGCCCAGACGGCAGAGAGCCAGCCCAAGATTCCGCCTGAATACGCTTTGTGTAGGATCGAGTTTTACAGCTTCGCGGTACTTCTCCAGGGCCGCAGCGAGATTTCCGGCCTTCTCAAGCTCTACCCCCTCATTGTTCGACTGGGTCGCAGTCAGGAGGTTGGCTGTGACTTCCACCCCCGCTTTTATAGCCGCCGATAGTTCCTGCTCACAGGCTTGGGTCTCCTCGGCCCTGCCGGCCGCTTTCAAGGCCCTGCATAGCTGGTACAAGGTGGACCGATCGCCAGGCTTTAACTTGGAAGCCTGCCGCAAATGCCCTATGGCCTGCGAGGTGTTTCCGCTGCGGCGGTATGCAGCCCCCAATTGATACCGGGCGTCAAAATCCTGTGGAGATAACTCGACCGCCTTCTTGAATGCCTTGGTTGCTTCTACTTCGTTGAGCTGTTTCCTTCTGATTAGACCTTGAGCCAGATAAGCCTCGGCGTAGTTGGGACGCAGAGAGGTTGCTATGAGGAGTTCGTGCAAAGCTTTGTCAATCTCATCTTGTTCCGCGAGGACTTGCGCCAGCAGGTAGTGAGAACGCGCCGCGGATGGGGAGTTTCCCTCTATCTTTATCGCTTGGAGAAGGTGCTGGCGTGCGGAAGCCAACCGGTTCTGTTGTCCCAGGATGACGGCCAGACTAACATGCGCATTGGCAAATGTCGGATCAAGTTGAATGGCCTTTTCGAAACTCTGTCTCGCTGCATCGAAATCGGCGAAACCAGCCTGCGCCGTCCCCAGAGTGAAATAGGCCATGGCAGAGGTGGGCCGCAACTGGACAGCTCTTTGGAGTTCTTTGAGGGCTTCGGAGCGCTCGGGCACCAGCGCCAAAGCCGTCCCCAAGAGGAGGTGAGCGTCGGCATTGTCCGGGTCCTCACGGAGGATCTCTCGTAAAAGCACGATGGCTTGATCCTTCGATCCCGCCTCGAGCATTTGTTTAGCTCGTTCGATCTCTCCCTGGCGGCACGCGGAGGAGGGAGACCGTGAGGGCGCGACTGCAGAGCTAGCAGATCCTTGCTTCTCCGCAGCCGGTGGCTTCTGAGGACTGGCAAGCGCCACTACGCAACAGCAGACCATGGCGGCGGCGGTTCTGGCGTCGACCATACGGGTTCCTCTCCTTGGTTAGTTGCCTTCATGAGTATGAACGATTTCCCCAGAGAATGCTGTCAAGAACAGATGCCTGTTCCGTCCGGCCGATCTGGAATCTCGATGATCTGATAGCGCCTGGGCCCCAACAGGAGTGCCTACATGGTCCGTGGAAAAGGGCAAGAAACGCGCCGGCTGCCTGCCCTCTCGGTGTGGATGCTGCGCGTGCCGGTCGCACGGTTCGCAATTCACAATATGGATGAAAAACACCGGTCCCGCACTCGCGATAAGTTCTCGCGGAGCATGGCATTTGAGTCGGCAGACCCTCAGGGATCACCCCGCCCTTGAGACTGATTCGGAACTCGACTCGTTCGACACAAATCCGTGTATTTTCGAGCAAGCCCGGTCTCTTGTTAGCGCCGACCGAAAAGGGAACCATTTTCGCCGGTTTAGAGGGAGTCAGCTCAGGCAAGATGGCCCGTCGGGCAACACATCACCGCCGTCGCTTCAACAGGCGCAGCCTCTGGTTACCGAGCCCTTTCCCCGCTGCGACTCGGTCTCAGTCAGGACAAGCAGCTACCCTCCGGCGCACTCAACAGGAGCAGTAATGATGAAGCACAGCGCACGCTGTGGCTATCACGGGTCAATCCCATGGCCGGGTCGTGGTCGCTCACAGCGCACCCGAGATCCTTATCGGCCGGTGAGCCCAGGCGAATAGCTACCCGCATTTCGCCGCACTCCGTCGGCAGCAGCATGAGCAGAAATCGGCGCCTCGGTGATTGCCTGCAGATCATGGTCAAACGACAAGAAAAATCTGTGGAGTCTGATATAGAGTTCTTACCGCGTCCCCGCCGATCAAGCTCTAAGAAACCCGGCTCCCTTCAGACCGATGAATTTGGCTCCCTTTTATCCTGGTGCTGACAGTCTCTCCTAGAAACCCATCCACAAGCCCCTTTTTCG